>Ga0079224_100015589_pt1 | contig 10647 bp, 12 predicted proteins | sample Stecom2015_FD_80414 | JGI IMG/M metagenome (GOLD analysis project Ga0079224, IMG submission 80414) | Agricultural soil microbial communities from Utah to study Nitrogen management - Steer compost 2015 | ecosystem: Environmental > Terrestrial > Soil > Agricultural land | place: USA: Utah...
ATGGTGATGTCATGACAGAACCGGCGCAGGTCATTCAGACACTGATTCGTCACCGCCAGCGTCGTGAGCTGAAAATTCTTGCAGCGCTGCAGACCCTGCAGAACGGCAGTCTGGATGAGCTGGTGTTGTTGGCCTATGACGATGTGCCTGGGCATCTGACTCCCTGGGCCAAAAAAACCTTGCTGGCGCATCTGCAGAAACTTGAACGTGATGGTCGCGCCCGCCGCTATTCCGAAGCGCAGACCGAGATCTGGGAGTCTGTCTGAAATGGCAGGTTGGCATGTTTATATGCTCCGCTGTGCCGACGATACGCTTTACACCGGAATTGCTACCGATGTGAAAAGACGTTTTAACGAGCACCAGTCGCAGGGCAAACGCTGCGCACGTTATCTGAGAGGTCGGGCGCCTTTGTCTCTGGTGTTTACCTGTGAAGCTGCTGATCGCAGCAGCGCCTCACAACTGGAATACCGCATCAAACAGTTAAGCCGTGCAGACAAACTTGCGCTGATCAGTGGTCGGTTGCAGGTTGTTGATCTGGTGGAAGTCGAGTCATGACTGCAGATGCAAAAATTCCTGTTGGCATCAGCGCCTGTCTGCTCGGTGACAATGTGCGATATGACGGCGGCAACAGATTCAATCTGACGATAGAACAAACTCTGGCTGAGTATCTGGAGTTCCACCGTTTCTGTCCCGAGGTGGATATTGGTCTGGGTGTGCCGCGCAATGCCATTCGTCTGTTGCATAAAAACGGCAACATCATCTGCACGGACAGCGCTGACGAAACTCTGGATCACACCCAAAAACTGCGCAGCAGTGCCGAAGCCCAACTGCAGTGGCTGCAGGGCATGTGTGGTTATATTTTTAAAAGCCGCTCACCCAGCTGTGGTCTTGAAGTGAATGTGTATTCACTGCGTCGCGGCAAAGCCGTTGTCAGCGGCAGCAGTGCCGGAATTTTTGCGGAAACTGTTACCAAAGCCCTGCCATGGTTGCCGGTTGTGGAAGAGGACACGCTGGCAGATGAAACCGTGCGCAGCAGTTTTGTACGGCGGGTCTGTGCGCTTTATCGCTGGAAGCAGACAATGGCAGACGGACTGACGGTGGCACGCTTTACGGAATACCATGCCCGCCAGAAACTGATTCTGCTGGCGCATTGCCAGAAAACCTATCGTCAGATGGGCCCGCTGGTTGCCAGCGCCAACAGGGACAATCTGTCTCAGGTAGCAGAGCAATATCTGCTGGCGCTGATGGATGGACTCAAAAAGCCGGCCACACCGGGTGATCACCTGAATGTGCTTCTGCATATCCAGGGGTATCTGAGTGATTCACTGTCAGCGGCAGAAAAGGCGAGTCTGCGTGAGTGCTTTGACCGTTACTTGCAGGGACAGCTGCCGCTGCAGGTACCTGTTGATTTGCTGAAGCAGTTCTTCCAGCGCTATCCCAACGAATACATCAGCCGCTGCTGGTATTTGTATCCGCATCCGGCAGAGACCAGAAGTCCTGTCAGCTGATGCTTTCCGCCAGTTAAAAAGCATGTTCCAGTCTGCCGTCTTCAGAAATCATACTTGCTCCTGATGATGCGTGAGCGTTTGGGCAAATGGCGTTTTTCAGCGGCCAAACCTATTTCATCGTGCTGAGGTGCAGCCACTTTGCCCAGATCATCCAGCAGGTCGAGCACATCAAGCACGGTTACCCACGCGCCAATCCGGACGCCTGCATCTCCCTGAATCATCTTGCGCAGCGTAGGGACGGAAATGCCCGCCTTCTCGGCAACGTCCTGACGTCTGAGTCGCCTGCGTTTGATCGCCAGCTCCAGGTTTGCACCCAGGCTTTTGAGAATCTGGGACTGGGTTTGTGTTAATTGCTCATCAGAATGAATCATTATTTTCTTTTAAAGCGTTTAAGTGAAAGGATGCTTTCACTTTTATGTAATAAAGTCAACCATAACCCAATGCTGGTATAATGCCGGCCATTTTTACCTCAATGGCTTTGGCAAACGCATGACAGACATTGTTTCTTATATGAATACCCTTGGGGCGCAGGCCCGCGCGGCATCCCGCGTCATGGCGGCGGCGTCCACAGCCAGCAAGAATGCTGCGCTGCTGGCCATGGTCGATGCCATCGACAGCAGTCGTGCTGCCCTGCAGGCTGCCAATGAGCTTGATCTGCAAGCCGGTCGTGAAAAAGGCCTGGATGCAGCCATGCTGGATCGTCTGGCGCTGACGCCGGCGCGTATCGACGGCATGATCGAGGGGTTGCGTCAGGTTGCAGCCCTGCAGGACCCGGTGGGTGAGACCACCGACATGCGTTATATGCCAAGCGGAATCCATGTGGGCAAGATGCGTGTGCCGCTGGGTGTGGTCGGCATCATTTACGAATCACGTCCGAACGTGACCTGTGAAGCGGCCAGCCTGTGCCTGAAGTCCGGCAACGCCACCATCCTGCGCGGTGGTTCCGAAGCTATCAACTCCAACCGTGCGATTGCAGCCTCCATTACCAAAGGGCTGCGCGCAGCCGGTTTGCCCGAGCATGCGGTACAGGTGGTGGAAACCACTGACCGTGAGGCCGTGGGTATGCTGATTACCATGCCGCAGTATGTGGACGTCATTGTTCCGCGTGGTGGCAAGGGCCTGATCGAGCGCATCAGCGCCGACGCCCGTGTGCCGGTGATCAAGCACCTGGATGGCAACTGCCACGTTTATATCGATGACAAGGCCGACTTTGAAAAAGCCGTGCGTGTGGCGCTGAACGCCAAGACCCACCGTTATGGCACTTGCAACACCATGGAAACCCTGCTGCTGGCAGAGTCCGTGGCTGCGCGGATCCTGCCGCAGCTGCTGGAAGCCTATGCGCCCTTTAACCTGGAATACCGTGCCTGTGAAAAATCACTGCCGCTGATTCCGGGGGCTGTGGCCGCTACCGAGCAGGACTGGTACGCGGAGTATCTGGGTCCGGTTCTGGCCGTAAAAGTGGTGTCCGGTATTGATGAGGCCATCGCCCATATCAACCACTTTGGTTCGGCTCATACCGATGCCATCGTGACCGAAGACTACACCAAGGCCCGCCAGTTCCTGCGTGAAGTGGATTCGGCCTCAGTCATGGTCAACGCCTCCACACGTTTTGCGGACGGTTTTGAGTACGGTCTGGGTGCGGAGATTGGTATTTCCACCGACAAGCTGCATGCCCGCGGCCCGGTAGGTCTGGAAGGTTTGACTTCACAGAAGTACATTGTGCTGGGTGACGGCCATATCCGTGGCTGACCCTCAGCGGATGGAACTATGAATCAGCAACGTCTGGGCGTGATGGGCGGGATGTTTGATCCTGTTCACGACGGACATCTGGCAGCAGCGCGTCTGGCGCTGGATGAACTGGCACTGGAGCGTGTGCATCTGGTGCCTTGCTCGCAGCCCAATCATCGCAGTGCACCGGGCGTCAGTGGTGAGCACCGGGTGGCGATGCTGGAGCTGGCCATTGCCGGGGACAGCAGACTGACAGTAGATACACGTGAGCTGCAGCGTCCCGGTGTGTCCTATATGGTCGATACCCTGCGTTCGTTTGTGGCGGAATATCCGCAGGCGCTTCTGGTTTATATTCTGGGGCAAGACAGTTTTTATTCCCTGCCACGCTGGCATCAGTGGCGCGAGCTGCTGGATCTTTGCCATCTGGCAGTCATTCACCGGCCGGAACAAACTCCGGCTGACAGCAACGTCGGGCTTATGCCTTCAGAGCTTGAAAGCGAGTTCAGGCACCGGCATGTAGCCAGTGTGGACGCTTTGATGTCCAGTCCGCGGGGAAAAATCCTCCGTCTGGATGATCTGGATATTCCAGCCTCATCTACTTCTATACGCCAGAAGCTGGCTCAGGGTAGCAGGGCGGTTCCGGTGCCTTCTGCGGTGCTGGATTACATTAAGTCACACGGGCTTTATCGCCCGGTTTGAATTTTTACAGTTGTTATCTGTGGTCATAAGGCCAGCAGACAGGAGTTATTGATTGAATACTGAACAGATCAGCAAGCTGGTAGTGGAATCGCTGGAAAACATTAAAGGTCAGAACATTGAAGTGTTTGATGTGCGTTCTCTGACGCCGATCACCGATTGCATGATCATCTGCACCGGCACATCCTCCACCCATATCAAGGCATTGGCCGATGAGGTGGAAATCAAGGCAAAGCAAGCCGGCATCGAAGTAAAAGGTGTTGAAGGCCGTGGTCAGTCTGACTGGGTACTGGTGGATCTGGGCGATGTGGTTGTACATCTGATGCTGTCGGCTACCCGTTCCCTGTACCGTCTGGAAGACCTGTGGAACCTGAACGCGCCGAAGCCGGTCGATCCGGAAGCCTGATACAGGTCTCTTCGCGATGAAAATCAACCTGATCGCCGTAGGTACACGCATGCCTGGCTGGGTGGAAGAGGGTATGCAGGAGTACGCCAGGCGACTGCCTGCGGATTTCAGTTTTCACTGTATAGAGGTGCCACTGGGCAAGCGCGGCAAGAACATGGATCCGCGTCAGGCCATGGAGCAGGAAGGCGAAGCCCTGCTGGCCAGACTGACGTCACGTGATCATGTGGTGGCACTGGATGTGCTGGGCAAAAGCCTGAGTACCGAGGCCATGGCAGCCCGTGTCGGGAGTATCCGTGATAACGGCCGCAACCTGAGTCTGCTGGTCGGTGGTCCGGACGGGCTGAGTCAGGCCTGCCTGAACCGTGCTGACGAACGCTGGTCGCTGTCGGCGCTGACACTGCCGCATCCGCTGGTGCGTATTGTGATTGCAGAGCAGATGTATCGTGTCTGGAGTGTGCTCAACGGCCACCCGTACCACCGTGCCTGAGCACAATTTCCTGTCTGCTCAGAGAGCAGGCTGGACAGATTAACAAAGGCATGTAAACTTATCGCCCAAATATCTGTCATATAAGCACTTCATTGCATTTTTAACCGACAGGTATCCAAGATCGGGTGAACATGGTCAAGAAATTCCGACTCGACGAGCATAAGCACGAGATAGAAATCTTCAGTCGCCGTCTGGTTGTGGCCAGCGGTTTTGTCGCCCTCCTCGCCATGATTCTGCTGGGCTGGATGATCAACCTCCAGCTGTTTAATCACGATTATTACTCCGAGCGCTCTGAAGGCAATCGCCTGCACTCCCAGTTTATTCCGCCCACCCGTGGTCTGATCTATGACCGCAACGGCCGTCTGCTGGCTGAAAACCGCCCGGTGTTCAACCTGACCGTAGTGCGTGAGCTGGCTACCAATTTTGACAAGACGGTGGAGCTGCTGCGCGAAACCATTGGTCTGACCGACGAGGAACTGGAGCAGTACCGTACCCGTCTGAGCCGTCGTGCTGTGCCTTACAGCTCGGTGCCGCTCAAAATGAAACTGACTGAAGAGCAGATTGCCCATATTGCGGTGAACCAGCACAAGCTGCCGGGTCTGGCAGTAGAAGCCCAGCTGGTGCGTTATTACCCTTATGGTGAGTCCATTGCCCATGCGCTGGGGTATGTGTCAGAGATCAACCGCGAAGAACTGCAGGCGATGAACGAAGAGCAGGCGCGTGATTATCGCGGTACCAACCATATCGGCAAAACCGGTGTGGAAAAGACTTACGAAAGCTACCTGCACGGCACGGTTGGTTTTGAGACTGTCGAGAAAAACAACCGTGGCCGTGTAACCCGCGTGCTGGGTCGTACTGATCCTATTCCCGGCAAGGATATTCAACTGCATCTGGATGTGGACCTGCAGCTGGCGGCCGAGCAGGCGCTGGGGGACCGACGCGGAGCCATTGTGGCCATTGATCCGTCCACGGGCGGAATCCTGGCCATGGTCAGCAAACCGGGCTACGATCCGAACTGGTTTGTTACCGGCATTTCCCGTGAGCAGCTGGCAGCTCTGAATGCTTCCCGGCATTCGCCGATGTTCAACAGGGCGATCAACTCGCGAGTACCGGGTTCAACCATCAAACCCTTTATTGGTCTGGCTGGCCTCTATCATGGAGTCATCACACCGGAAACCCAGGTTGCCGATCCAGGTTTTTACCGTCTGCCTGGTCGTTCCCGTCCGTACTATGACTGGACCTGGTGGGTGGACAAGTCCGGTCACGGTTCTGTGAACCTTGAGCGTGCGATTTACCAGTCCTGCAATACCTATTTCAGCCATGTAGCAGTTGAGCTGGGTATCCAGACCATCCATGACTATCTGCTGACCTGGGGATTCGGTTCCAACCAGGCGATTGACGTGCCTGAAGCCAACCGCGGCATCGTGCCTTCTCCGGAGTGGAAACGTGCAACCAAGGGCGAGCCCTGGTATCCAGGTGAAACCCCGGCCGAAGGTTTTGGTAACGGCATGTTCCAGGCCACGACCTTGCAGATGGCCAGTGCGGTCGCCACGATTGCCAACCATGGTGTGTACAAGCGTCCGCGCTTCCTGAAAGCAGTAGAAGATGACAACAGCAACGAATTTGCCGACATCCTCTTCGAAAACGAAGATGTCATGCAGCCGCTGCTGCCATCTCCGGAGGATTTTGCTGTGGTGCGCAAAGCCATGGAGTACACCGTCAGCAAACCTTACGATCGCAACAACCGTCGTCATGAAGGTACGGCCTATGCCTACGTAGCGGGTGCCAAACCGCTTGCCTACCCGATGGGTGGCAAGTCCGGTACCGCACAGGTGGTGGGTGTGCAGGTGGATTCCCGTGGTAACCGTATTCAGCGTGAGCTCAGTGACGAACACCTGAACCATGCGATGTTCATTGCTTTTGATGCCTCTCCGAAGTCCCGTATTGCTGTGGCTGTGTTCGTAGAAAACGGCGAGGGTGGCAGCTCTGTGGGTGGTCCACTGGCGCGTGAGGTGCTGGATGCCTACATGTTGCCGATTCTGGAGCGCGAAGCGGCGGAAGCTGAGAGCCTGTTACTGACAAGTAACCCGTAAACGCGCTAACATGACGCCTGTTTTCAGGGCGTGCAAACGCAGCCTCCGGCTGGAATTGACTAGACTGACTTAAAGAGATAAAGCATTGAATCACCGGTTATTTCTGTTGTCCTTAAGTCTTGCTTTCCTCGCTGCATGTCGCAGTGCACCTGTTCCTCCCTCGTCTACACCGGCTCCGGTGGCCAATGCGGGCCGCTACGCCATCGAGCAGGACCGTGCACCGTCAAGGCCGCTTGACCCGTCACAGATCCGTGAAGTGGTACCCGTTCCGGTTAATCGAACCATGGCCGGCAACCGCTCCCCCTATACAGTGAACGGCCGCACCTATCGTGTAATGGCCACTGAAGAAGGTTTCCAGCAGACCGGTCTTGCTTCCTGGTATGGAGAAAAATTTCACGGATTCCGTACCTCCAATGGCGAGGTATTTGATATGTACCAGGTCTCGGCGGCACATGTCAGTCTGCCGATTCCCAGCTTTGTGCGTGTAACAAACCTCGAAAACCAGCGCAGTATTATTGTCCGGGTGAACGACCGTGGTCCTTTCCATAATGACCGCATCCTCGATTTGTCCTATGCCGCAGCCTGGAAGCTGGGTTTTGCTGACAAGGGCACAGCACTGGTTCATATCGAGGCAGTGGTACCCGGTCGCGAGAACGTGATTCTGGCAGCCAATACAGCGTCATCAGCAACATCAGCGGCAGTAGCTGTGCCGGCAGTTGCAGCCGGCACTGGCGGCCGGTATTTGCAGGCCGGTGCTTTCTCCGATCTGGCAGCTGCACAGCGTCTATCCGATCGTCTGCGTGGTCTGACCGGTTCACAGGTGGTGATCCGGACTGCGCAGGCAGAAAACAATGGCCAGCCATTGCATAGAGTGAGGGTAGGCCCCATTTTGGACAACAGTGAAATCGAACGTATTACCAATCTGATACGTTCAGCCAATCTGGGACAACCCTACGTGGTAGTCGAGTAAAACGTGTTAACAGAAATTCATAAAAAACGGGATTCAGGCATGAGCAAGCAAACACAGCACAACACGATCATTTCCGGTACCTGGCGCCGCTGGCTGGCAACCCTGCTGGCCGGAGCTGTTGCGCTTGGCTCGACCGTGAGCGTGACTGCACAGGTCCCCGTGCCGCGTCCCAGCGGTCCGGCCCCGACTGTAGTGCCGCGTGAGCCGGAAGTTGCTGCATCCAGTTATATCCTGATCGACGCTGCCACTGGCCAGGTCATCATGGAAAAAAATGCTGACGAACCCCTGCCGCCGGCCAGTCTGACCAAAATCATGACGGCCTATATCGTTGAATATGAAATCGACAGCGGCAACCTGAGTCTGGATGACCAGGTGTTTATCAGCGAAAAAGCCTGGCGTACCCAGGGCTCCAAGACCTTTGTGGACGTAAACAGCTACGTACGCGTGGAAGACCTGCTGCGCGGCATTATCATCCAGTCCGGTAACGATGCAGCCGTAGCCATGGCCGAGCACATCGCTGGCAGCGAAGAAGCTTTTGCTGACCTGATGAACCAGCACGCCCGCCGTCTGGGTATGACCGGTTCCTATTTTGAGAATGCCAGCGGTCTGGATGACGATGGCGCCAACAACCAGATGACTGCCCGTGACCTGGCAACGCTGGCCCGCGTAAAAATCCTGAATCACCCGAACCACTACCGCATCTATTCCGAGCGTGAATTCACCTTCAACGGCATCCGTCAGTCCAACCGTAATACCCTGCTGTTCCGCGACAACACTGTGGACGGCATGAAAACCGGCTGGACCACAGCTGCTGGCTACTGTCTGGTGGCCTCTGCGGTGCGTGATGGCATGCGTCTGATTTCTGTGGTGATGGGTACTGCCAGTGAAGAAGCTCGTGCAGTTGAAACCCAGAAAATGCTGAGTTACGGTTTCCGCTTCTTTGAAACCCACAAAGCCTACAATGCCGGTCAGGCTCTGGATTCTCTGCGTGTCTGGTCCGCCAAGGAAAATACCGTAGATGTTGGTATGGCCGAAGACGTCATGCTGACTATTCCGCGCGGCCGTGCCGGTGATCTGGTGGCTACACTGAATACCGAACAGACTCTGCGTGGTGCTATCGAACAGGGTCAGGTTCTGGGTACTGTGGACATCACGCTGGATGACCAGCTGCTGTACAGCGGTAATGTGGTGGCGCTTCAGGGTGTGGAACGTGCAGGTTTCCTCAAGCGTCTGATTGATGCGCTTACACTGTTCTTTATGGGTCTGTTCCAGTAATGCTGAATATTACGACTGACAACTATCCGGATGCGCCGCGCATCGAATTTCCCTGCGACTATCCCGTCAAGGTGATGGGTGAGGCGCATGCTGATTTTCATGCCGAGGTACTGGAAGTATTTCATCGTCATGCGCCCGGTATCACGGAAGAGCGTATCAGTATCCGCAGCAGTGCCGGTGGCAAATACAGTGCAATCACGGTTGTGATTTATGCTACTGGCAAGGAGCAGCTGGAGGTACTGTTTGCAGACCTCAAGCGTCTGACAGCAGTCAGGCTGGTTCTCTGACAAGGCCACAGGCATGAGCGACAACGGCCGTCTGATTATCCGCCAGCTCGGACTGACCGATTACGAGCCGGTCTGGCGGGCCATGCAGGAATTCACCAGTACTCGTGGTCCGGACGATCCGGACGAGCTCTGGGTGTTGTCGCACAAGCCTGTGTTTACACAGGGGCAGGCCGGCAAGGCCGAGCATGTGCTGGCGCCTGGTGATATCCCGGTGATACAGATTGACCGTGGCGGCCAGGTGACCTACCACGGTCCGGGTCAGCTGGTCGTGTATTTGCTGATTGATGTTCGTCGTGCCGGCATTGGCGTGCGCGAACTGGTCAGCCTGATTGAAACTGCAGTCATAGAAGCACTGGCATCGTTCAAGATCAGTGCCGGACTGAAGGCCGGAGCCCCGGGTGTTTATGTAGGGGAAGCCAAGATCGCCTCGCTGGGACTGCGAATTCGCCGTGGATGCTCTTATCACGGCATGAGCCTGAATGTGGCTATGGACCTTGAGCCTTTCAGTCGAATCAATCCTTGTGGATATCAGGGACTGGCGGTGACGCAGGTACAGGATCTTGTACCGGATCTCCCGCCAGCAGAGCTGATGGAAACAGTAGAAAAACTGGTGCTGCAGCATCTGATGCTGCAGCTTGGACCTTATACCTGGATAGATGTCAGGCAGGAGCTGTGACGTAATGTCAACGCAAGAGGAAACACGCCCCAGACGTAATGTGCTGATTGAGGGCGAAAAACTCCGCGGTGCGGAAAAAGTAAAACGTATTCCGGTAAAGGTGATTCCCACTGTGGAACTGCCAACCAAACCGGACTGGATACGTGTACGTATTCCTGCTTCGCCCAAAATTTCCCAGATCAAGGAGCAGTTGCGTAAACACAAACTGGCTTCTGTCTGTGAGGAAGCTTCCTGCCCGAACCTGGGTGAGTGCTTCAGCAATGGTACAGCCACCTTTATGGTGATGGGTGATATCTGCACGCGTCGTTGCCCGTTCTGTGATGTGGCTCATGGCAAACCCAAACCCCTCGATGAGAATGAGCCACGCGAACTGGCGCAGGCTATCGCAGAGATGGGCCTGAAATACGTGGTTATCACCTCTGTAGACCGTGATGATCTGAAGGACAGCGGTGCCCAGCATATTGCCAACTGCATTACCGAAACCCGTCACTACAACCCCAGTATCAAGGTTGAAGTGCTGG
>Ga0079224_100015590_pt1 | contig 10647 bp, 12 predicted proteins | sample Stecom2015_FD_80414 | JGI IMG/M metagenome (GOLD analysis project Ga0079224, IMG submission 80414) | Agricultural soil microbial communities from Utah to study Nitrogen management - Steer compost 2015 | ecosystem: Environmental > Terrestrial > Soil > Agricultural land | place: USA: Utah...
ACGGTCTCGCCTCCTACCCTGGGCTCGTGCCGAACGACAGAGAAGTACTCGTAGCCGCCTCGGAGCGGCTCAAACGGGCCCTCGAGCGCGGCACGGGCACCAGCCTCGACGCCGACGAAGTGCAAGTCCTCGGCCGGTTGCTCCACGTCTTCGCATCCGCCGCGCTCGGGACCGCGACCGGACGGGAGGCGTGCGCCGTGTGCGGGCGTCCGGAGCACAAGTTCGAAGCAATCGGTTCCTATCCCCGGCACCGATACGAACGGGCCATCCTGGTCCCGCTGGCTCCACCGGAGCCCGCCGGCGGATGACCGTAGTCCAGTACTACAAACATCCTCGGACACGGCATTGGCGCCACGAGATGATTCGCCTCGGTGAGGACGCCCACGGTGTCTGGCTGGGAGCAACCCGAGGGACGATCGTGCAACGGGGTGACGAGGAGCCGATCTCGCTCACACGAGCCTTCGTCCAGCTCATCACCCCGGATCGGTGGTGGTCGGCGATCTTCAACCACGATCATGCGATCGAGGTCTACGTGGACGTGACCACCGTCGCCGAGTGGGTCTCGCCCGACCGGGTAGAGATGGTCGATCTCGATCTGGACGTGATTCGACGCCAGGACGGCACCGTCTATGTCGCCGACGAAGACGAGTTCGAAGAGCACCGCGTGACCCTGGGATATCCACCCCGGATGGCGGATGTCGCCCGGACCACCGCTGCCCGTCTCGTCCTCGACCTGGAGGCTCGACGCCCTCCTTTCGACGGATCCTGGTCGAGGTGGCTGGCCGAGGTCGTCTAGGCCAGCGCCACCAGGTCCAGCATCTCCTCGTCGAAGTAGGCGGTATCACCTTCGGGCATCAGGATCGCTCTATCCGGCCCGAGGCGGGCCACGAAGTCCGTGTCGTGGCTGACCAGCACGACCGTCCCCTGGTACTGCTCGAGGGCGGCCAGCAATGCGTCCTTGGCCTGTGGATCCAGGTTGTTGGTCGGCTCGTCCAGCAGCAGCACATTGGGACGAGCCATGACCAGCATCGCCAGAGCCAGCTTGGTTTTCTCCCCTCCCGACAGGGTGGCGGCATCCTGGTCGACGCGGTCGGCGAGGAGGAAGTGTCCCAGTACCGTGCGCAGCATCTGATCCGGCTGGTCCGACACCGAACGCAGATGGTCGAGCACCGAGACGCCGGCACGGATCTGCTCGTGCTCCTGGGCGTAGTAGCCGACGGTCGTGTTGTGGCCCAGTTGGACTTCCCCGAGATCAGGTGTCTCGACACCGGCCAGGATGCGCAGGAGTGTCGTCTTCCCGGCGCCGTTGAGGCCCAGGATCAGCAGCCGCTCGCCCCGATCGGTGTCCACGTCTACATCGACGAAGACCACGTTGTCACCGAAGGCCTTGGCCAGGCCTTTGGCAGTGAGCGGGGTGCGACCTGACGGGGCGGGTTGGGGGAACTGCACCGCCACGTTGCGTCCCCGCCGTTGGACCTCGACCAGTTCACGGCGGATCCGTTCGACCCGAGTCTCCATCGAACTCGCCACCTTCGACAGCTTCTCCGTCCGGCCCTTGAACCGTCGGATGTTCGACTCGAGACGGGCGATCTCGGCCTCCTGATGCCGCCGCTCCTTCTCGCGCTGCTCCCGACGCCGCTCCCGCTCGGCCAAGAAGTGCGAGTAGTTGCCGCGGTAGGCCTCGATCTTGCCGTGCTCCAGTGAGAGCACAGAGGTGATGGCCTCGTCGAGCAGAGGAAGATCGTGGCTGATCACCAAGAGCCCGCCCTTGTAGGACCGTAGGTGGTCCATCAGCCATGCCTTGGCATCGAGATCCAGGTGGTTGGTGGGCTCGTCCAAGAGCAGGATGTCGGTCTCGGCGAAGAGAATCCGAGCGAGCTCCACCCGGCGCCGTTGCCCGCCCGACATGGTGGCGATCGGCTGGTGCAGGTCGTCGTCACCGATCCCGAGTGCCGCCGCCACTCGCTTGGCCTCGGCCTCGGCCACGAAGCCGCCCCGGGCCTCGAACTCATCCTGCAGACGAGCGAACCTGGCGATCGCCCGGTCGCGCGGCTCGCCGTCCAGTCGCTCGATCTTGCGGCGCGTCTCCTCGATCCGACGGAGCATGCTTCCGATCTGGCGAGCTGCCAAGATCCTCTCGAGCGCGGTGACGTCGGGCCGCTCGAGGTCGGGCGGGTCGGTCTCTTGAGAGAAGTAACCGAGATCGCCGGTGCGAGAGATGCTTCCGGCGGCCGGTGCGGTGTAGCCGACCAGGGTCCGGATCAGGCTGGACTTGCCGGCGCCGTTGCGCCCTACGAGGCCGATCTTGTCGCCTGGTTGCACGCTGAAAGAGACCCCGTCCATGAGAGTGACGGGGCCGACGTCGATTCGCAGGTCTTTGACGACGATCACGGGATCACCAGGTTATTCGGGCATCCGTGCGACAGAGGCCGAATTTCGCGCCACCCGGCGTCGCCGGCGGTGCAGCGGGCCTAGGCCCTACCGCCTGCACCCTCCTGATCAGATTCCGGCGAACAGATCGCCCTGGTCCGCCACCTCGATCGTGCTGTGGACCCGGTAGAAGGTCTCGGTGCCCACCACCTCTTCCCGCATGTCTTCGTCGACCCGGAGCATGAACCAGTCCTCGGGGATCTGGCTGCGATGGGCCCGCAACGCCTCCAACTTGGTGTCGATCCACTTGGCAGTGTTCACGGTGGTCAGCAACTCATCCGGTGTCCCACTGACCGCCGCCCGGTCGTACTGCTCCTGGGTGATCTCGCCGGCCGCCAGTCGGATCTCGGCGAAACGGCGGCGGCGGCTGCGGGGCCAGGCACTCCAGTAGACCTTGGGAACGATCCAGGGTTCCTCGTCCTCCTCCAGCGGATACCGCTCCATGTCGGGGGCAGCCCAAAATGCCGCCAGGCCGACCCGGTGGACCTGGATGTGGTCAGGGTGGCCGTAGCCGCCATACGGGTCGTAGATCGTCATCACATCCGGCCGGAACCGGCGGATGTGGCGGACCAAGCGACCCACCGCTTCGTCGAAATCGGCCTGCCAAAAACAGTCCGGATGGAGGTTGGAATCCTCTCCCATCATCCCCGAGTCCCGATAGCCGAGAAACGCCTGTTGCTCCACGCCGAGGATGGCCATGGAGGCGGCGATCTCCTCGGCCCTGACCTCCGCGAGGCGGGGTCGGATCGAGTCGGGGTCGTCGTAGTTGTGGATCTCGCCCAGCGCGCCGTCGGTGGCGGTGACGACGAATGTGGGGCGCCCCGATGCGGCCGCATCGGCCAGAACCCCACCGGTCTGGATCACCTCGTCGTCGGGGTGGGCGTGAAAACTCAAGAGTCCGGGCATCCTGACAAGCTAACACTGCTCGGAGACATTCCGGTCGTCGCCCCGGTTACGATCACCTCCGATGCCGGACGCCTCCTTCTCCCACCGAGCCGTCGCCGACGCCCCTCCTGAAACAGCTTGGCATCGCCTCCAGGATCCGGCCGTCTGGGCGAACGTGACCGGGATCGACTCGACCGACTCCCATCGACATCGAGAAGGGCGCTTGGTCGGGTTCTCGTTCACCACCGTCATCGGAGGCATCAGCTACCGGGGCGACGCTCAGGTGACGGCGGCGACGCCCAATGAGACGATGACTCTGGCGGTCGAGACCAAAGAAGTCACCGGCCGAATCGACGTCGCCCTGCGCCCAAACGGCTCGGGGACAGCCCTCGATGTGGCGATGGTGATGCGTCCGGCCGGGCTCGTCGGCAGCTTCATCTTTCCCGTCGTCCGGGGCGCCGTGTCGGACGGGTTCGGGGACTCGGTGGAACGTCTGGCGGCGGCGCTGACGGACCCGCGGGATCAGACGTGACCCGAGACCGCCTGCCCGGCGCGGTCTAGATCGATTCCCCTGACCAGGACCTGCTTTCGACGCGACGTCTCACCCGCCACCAACTCCACCCGGGCACCGAAGATCTTCTCGAGCAGCTTGCAGACCTCTCGATTGGCCCGCCCGCCTTCGGGGGGAGCGGACACCCGGATACGCAGGGCATCGGCGTGAACGCCTTTGACCTCCGTGCGTGAGGCACCCGGCACGACCCAGCACTCGACGACCACGCCCTCGGGGTGATCGGAGAGGAAGATCGGCGTGTTAACCAGGCGCTCCCGGGGTGCCAGGCTCGGTGGCGACATCCGATTCGGCCGTGGCTGCTAGCTCCTCGGCGACCCGGGCCGCCTCCTCCCGCCCACCATCGGCGAGAGTCGCCCGGTCGGTCAGGAGCGTGACCTGGTTGTCGAGGATCTGCATGAACCCGCCGTGGACGCCGATGGTGACGCGGCCTTGGTCGGAGTCGATCACGACCGCCCCGGTCTGGAGGGCGGCCATCACCGGCTCGTGATCGGCCAGGATGCCCATTTCGCCCTCGGGCGTCCGAGCGATCACGAAGGTCGCCTCTCCCGACCACACCGTCTCCTCCGGGGAGACGACGTCGACCTGGAAGGTCTTCGCCACTAGGCGGCCTCTCCCTCTCTGGCGAGCTCTGCCGCCCGCTTCTCGACGTCCTCGCGGCCACCCACCATGTAGAAGGCCTGCTCCGGGTACTGGTCCATCTCGCCGTCGATGATCGCCCGGAAGGAGCTGATCGTCTCTTCGAGCGGCGTGTACACGCCGGCCTGGCCGGTGAACTTCTCGGCCACGAACATCGGCTGGGCCAGGAACCGCTGGATCCGGCGAGCCCGACCCACGATGAGCTTGTCCTCTTCGGAGAGCTCGTCGATACCGAGGATGGCGATTATGTCCTGGAGATCCTTGTAGCGCTGCAGGATCCTCTGCACCTCGGTGGCGACGAAGTAGTGCTCTTCACCGATCAACTGGGGATCGAGGGCCCGGCTGGTCGAGTCGAGGGGATCGACAGCCGGGTAGATGCCCAGGGCGGTCAGGGGACGGCTCAACACCGTGGTGGCGTCCAGGTGGGCGAAGGCCGTGTGTGGCGCCGGGTCGGTGATGTCGTCGGCGGGCACGTAGATCGCCTGCAACGAGGTGATCGACTTGCCCTTCAGAGAGGTGATCCGCTCCTGGAGGAAGCCCATCTCGTCGGCCAGGTTGGGCTGGTAGCCCACCTCGGATGGCATGCGTCCGAGCAGGGTCGACACCTCGGAACCCGCCTGGGTGAACCGGAAGATGTTGTCGATGAACAACAACACGTCCTGGTTCTGCTCGTCGCGGAAGTACTCGGCCATGGTCAGGGCCGAGAGGGCGACGCGGAGGCGAACACCGGGCGGCTCGTCCATCTGACCGAAGACCAGAGCCGTCTTGTCCAGCACCTCGGCCTCTTCCATCTCGAGGAAGAGGTCGGTGCCCTCACGAGTGCGCTCACCGACGCCGGCGAACACCGACACACCACCGTGCTGGCCGGCCACCCGGTTGATCATCTCCTGGATGAGCACGGTCTTGCCGACACCGGCGCCGCCGAACAGGCCGATCTTGCCACCTTCGAGGTAGGGGCAGATGAGGTCGAGCACCTTGATCCCGGTTTCGAAGATCTTCCGCTGAGGCTCCACGTCCTCGAAGGCGGGAGGCTGGCGGTGGATCGGCCACCGAGGCTCGCTGAAGTCGAGATCGGGAGCGTCGAGCGACTGGCCCCACACGTTGAAGATGTGGCCGAGGACCTGGTCGCCCACGGGCACCGTGATGGGGCCGCCGGTGTTCACGACAGGAGCGCCCCGGGTCAAACCGTCGGTCGGTGCCATGGCGATGGCCCGCACTCGGGACTGGCCGACGTGCTGGGCTACTTCGGCCACGACCGTGCGCTGCTCACCGCCGAGTTCGTATTGGATCTCGACCGCGAACAGGATCTCGGGCAGCTCTCCCGGCGGAAACTCGATGTCTACGACCGGGCCCGCCACCTTGACGATGCGGCCGGTGCTCTGCTTGTCGGACATTGTCACGCTCCTCTCAGAACTTCTATGACTCGCTCAAAGCTTGGGCGCCACCAACGATCTCGGTGATGGCGGTGGTGATCTCGGCCTGACGGGCCCGGTTGGCTTGCACGGTCAGTCGGCGGATCAGTTCCTCGGCATTGTCGGTGGCCGCCTTCATCGCTCGACGCCGCGCCGAATGCTCGGACGCGGAGGACTCCAGCAGCATCGAGAAGACGGTCGCCTCCACGTAGCGGGGAAGCAGCCGGTCGAGGATCTCCGAGGGCGAAGGCTCGAACTCGTAGGTGACCGAGGGACCCTCCCCGGTGCCTTCCGGCGGCACGATCGGCAACAAGTCGAAGGCGGTGGGTACCTGGCTCAGAGCCGACTTGAAGGTGGTGTAGTAGGCCTCGACCTTGTCGGCGTCGCCGGAGGCGTATGCCTCCATGACGATGTTCGCGATCGAACGTGCATCCCCGTAACCGGGCGTGTCGGTCACGCCGAGCCATGCCTGTTGGATTCGATATCCGCGGTAGCGGAAGTAGGACTGGGCCGTCTTGCCGACGGTGAACAGAGCGATGTCCCGGCCGGCCTTGCGGTGATCGATCATCGCCTGCTCGGCGAGGCGAATGACGTTGGTCGAGTAGGCGCCGGCCAAGCCGCGATCTGCGCCCACCACGACCACACCAACCGTCTCGATCGGCCGCTGCTCCAACAGCATGTGGCTCGCTCCCCCGCCATTTCGGCCACCCACGTTCTGGATGACCTCGATGAGCTTGGCGGTGTAGGGCTTCGAGGCATTGACTCGGGCAGTCGCCTTGGGGATGCGGGAAGCCGCGATCAGCTCCATGGCACGAGTGATCTTCTTGATCGACTCGACGCTCCGGATCCGGCGTCGGGTGTCACGGAGGGCGGCACTCGCCATCTTCCGTCAGCCCTCCCCACCTTCGGCGGTGAACACCTCGGTATAGCTCCGGATCGCCTCCTTGAGACGCTCCTCGTCTCCGATCTCACCCGTGTCGCGGATCGTGTCCAGGACGTCACCGAACCTGGCCCGCACGTGCTCACGGAGACCGTTCTCGAAGCGGCGGATGTCGCCGACGGCGATGTCGTCCATGAACCCTTCAGTCACCGCGTAGATGACGAGCACCTGCTCCTCGACCGGCATCGGCTGGTACTGGGGCTGCTTGAGCACCTCGACCACGCGCTGACCGCGCTCCAGCTGAGCCAGCGAGGCGGCGTCCAGGTCGGAGCCGAACTCGGCGAAAGCAGCCAGGTCGCGGTATTGGGCCAGGTTCAGGCGCAACGGACCGGCGATCTTCTTCATCGCCTTGATCTGCGCGTCACCACCCACCCGGGACACCGACGTACCGGCGTTCATGGCGGGACGGATGCCCTGATAGAACAGGTCGGTCTCGAGGAACACCTGGCCGTCGGTGATGGAGATCACGTTCGTCGGGATGTAGGCCGAGATGTCGTTGGCCTTGGTCTCGATGACCGGGAGGCCGGTGAGTGAGCCGGCACCCAGCTCGTCGCTCAGCTTGGCGCAACGCTCGAGAAGCCGGGAGTGGAGATAGAAGACGTCTCCGGGATACGCCTCACGCCCGGGCGGGCGCCGCAGGAGGAGCGATATCTCACGGTATGCGATCGCCTGCTTGGTGAGGTCGTCGAACATCACCAGCGCGTGCTGGCCGTTGTACATCCAGTGCTGGCCGATGGCGGAACCGGCGTATGGCGCGTACATCTGGAGAGCGGGCGATGCGGAAGCCGGGGCGTTGACCACCACCGTGTACTCCATCGCACCGTGCTCGGTCAGCACGTCCACCACTTCGGCGACCGTCGACGCCTTCTGGCCGATCGCCACGTAGACGCACTTCACTTCCTGATCGGTGCCCTGGTAGCGCTTCTGGTTGATGATGGTGTCGACCAGGAGGGCGGTCTTTCCGGTCTGACGGTCACCGATGATCAGCTGGCGCTGGCCTCTCCCGATCGGAGTCATCGAGTCGATCGCCTTGATACCGGTCTGGAGCGGCTCCTTGACCGGTTGGCGCATGACCACCGAAGGTGCCTGCGTCTCGAGCAGACGGCGCTCCGTCGCCTCGATGGGGCCTTTTCCGTCGATGGGATTGCCCAGGGTGTCGATCACCCGGCCCAGGAGGGCGTCGCCCACCGGGACCGAGAGGACCTGGCCGGTCTGCTTGACGGGATCACCCTCCTCGATGTGGGAGTACTCACCCATGAGGACCACGCCGAGGTCGGTCTCGTCGATGTTGAGAGTCACGCCCAGGAGGCCGCCAGGGAACTCCAGCAGTTCGGAAGCCATGACCGAGGGGAGACCCTCCACCCGGGCCACACCGTCGGCGATGGAGGTGACATACCCGACCGTCTCCTGTGTGACGGTCGGTTCCCAACCCTCGAGGTTGCGGCGGATGCTTTCTGTGATTTCTTCGGCAGTGATAGTCAGATCAGCCATGGGTCCTCCTCATCGGACCTGGAGGGTGTTGCGGAGCGATTCGAGCTTGGAGGCGACCGAGCCGTCGAACACCCGATCACCGACCCGGGCGACCACGCCTCCGATCACCGACGGATCGACCACCGTCTTCACCTCCAGGGTGGCCCCGGTGGCGCGTTCGAGAGCGGCGGTGAGCCTCTCGACGGTCGCGGGCTCGAGGGGTACGGCGGAACGGATCTCGGCTACCTGCCGGTTACGGGATGCAGCCGCCTGTTCGGCCAGGGCGGTGGCGACCGCCCCGAGATCGGATCCCAGGTTCTGGCCGAGCAGGAACTCGACCAGGCCAGCGGTCAGGGAAGACACACGGCTTCCGATCAGGTCGGTGATGACCGCCCTCTTCCGTTCCAGAGGGAGCTGAGGGTCGCTGAGCGTGGAGTGGAGCTCCCGGGACGTCTCCAGTTGGCGTCCCAGCTCGTAGAGCTCGCTCTCGACACGTTCGAGCTGGCCTTCGGCCCGGGCGATCTCGAGGATGCCGGCGGCGTAACCAGAGATCCGGTCCACTACTTGCTCTCCAGGTCCGCTATGTAGCGATCGACCAGACCGAGCTGCGTCTCACGATCGAGACTCTGTCCGACCACCTTCTCTGCGAGATCGATGGACAGGTTGGCCACTTCCCGCCGGGCATCAGCCAGAGCTCGGGCCTTCTCGTTGGCGGCGTCCTCGCGAGCCTTGGCCACGATCTCGGCCGCCTGCGCCTCGGCCCGGGCGATGATGTCGGTGCGCATCTGCTCGGCCTGGGCACGCGCCTCTTCGATCAACTCGTTGCCCTTCTCGCGAGCTTCCGCCAGCTGGGCCCGGTAGTCGGCCAGGAGCTGTTCTGCTTCCGTCTTGGCCTTCTCGGCTTCGGCCAGCTGGCCACCGATTGCCTGCTGCCGCGCCTCCAGCATCCGGTTCAACGCCGGGCCGGCGAACTTCCAGATGAAGAAGAAGACGATGGCAAAGGCGATGATCCCACCGATGAGCTCGGCCATCGGGGGAAGGAGCAGGTCGAGCCCGCCGCCTCCTTCGGCTTCTTCCGCCGCTAGGTACCAGAGGTTCATCGCCGCTCAGCCGAGGAAGAAGAGCACGAAGCCGAACAGCGCCAGTGCCTCGGAGAGGGCCATGCCGATGAACATGTTCGTCCGGACCATGCCCGCTGCCTCGGGCTGGCGGGCCATCGCCTGGACGGCGTTACCGGCCACGATGCCCACACCGATGCCGGGGCCGATGGCGGCGAGACCGTAGCCGATGGTGTTGAGGCTGCCGGTGATCCCGCCGGCCTCCTGGGCCAGCACCTGAGCAGCGGCCGTGATCACGGCGAGTACTGCATCCATTGCGTTTGTTCCTTTCTTCCCTGACCGTGCGCTGTGCGAGCTTGCACCGACGTCTCCATCAGTGGCCGAACTCGACCGAGTCGGCGATGTAGACGGCGGACAAGAGTGTGAAGATGTAGGCCTGGACCACCGAGACGAAGATCTCGAACGCCAGGATGGCGATACCCAGGAGGAACCACATCAGACCGGCCCCTCCCTTGAGGGGCGAGACGTCACCGGTGAAGGCGGCCCCGATGAAGATGACGCCCGAGGCCAACAGCAGGCTGAGCATGGTGTGACCGGCCACCAGGTTGGCGAAGAGCCGAACCGCCAGCGAGAAGGGGCGGATGATGAGGTACTGCGCCAGCTCGATGAGCCCGATCAGGGGACGGAGGGCGGCCGGGACGTGGGACGGCCACACGGTGTCCTTCAGGTACTTGAAGCCGTTCTTCTTGAACCCGACCACCAGGTAGACCACGTAGGTCAGCAGGGCGAGGAACCCAGGGATCGCCATCCGCGAAGTGATCGGAAAGTTGATGAAGGGCGTGATCTCGAAGAGGTTGCCCACCAGGATGAACATGAAGAGCGAGAGCAGGTACGGGAAGTACTTGACACCCTCGGGACCGATGATCCCCACAGCCACTTCGTCCCTCACGAAAGAGGTCAGAGACTCCACCGCCGCCTGGAACTTGGAGGGGATCAGGCTCGGCTTGCGGAAGGCGAAGTAGAGGACGGCCACGACGATGAGGGCCGCCAGGATCATCAGGATGACCGTCCGGTTGATCGGCCCCACGATGTCGGGCAGCACGAAGAGTTCGGTCACATCGTGTGGCGCGCACATCGGCTGGGTGAGGTCACACTCTTCGGCCGCCACCACGAAGGTGTTGGCCATGGAGCGCAGACCGGCTGTCAGCTGATCCAATCCAGGTTCCTTTCTCGTCCTTTGGCCAC
>Ga0079224_100015591_pt1 | contig 10646 bp, 9 predicted proteins | sample Stecom2015_FD_80414 | JGI IMG/M metagenome (GOLD analysis project Ga0079224, IMG submission 80414) | Agricultural soil microbial communities from Utah to study Nitrogen management - Steer compost 2015 | ecosystem: Environmental > Terrestrial > Soil > Agricultural land | place: USA: Utah...
TCACAAAGAATCACCATACCAGAGTGTTGAGAGAACCCCATACCAACACCACCGCCGTGGTGAAGTGAAATCCAGCTCGCTCCATTATTGATGTTGATCATGGCATTAAGTAGTGGCCAGTCTGAAACAGCATCACTTCCATCTTTCATAGATTCTGTTTCTCTGTTTGGACTTGCTACCGAACCACAATCAAGGTGGTCACGACCGATGATGATAGGAGCTTTTACTTTTCCTTCACGAACGAGTTTGTTGAAAAGAAGTGCCGCCTTTTCACGATCTCCGTATTTAAGCCAACAAATGCGGCTTGGAAGACCCTGGAACTTAATCATCTCACTCGCTTTATTAAGCCAGTTAATCATTGATTTATTTTCTGGGAATAGTTCTTTAAGGGCTTCATCTGTTACGCGAATATCTTCAGGGTCCCCTGAAAGTGCAACCCAGCGGAATGGGCCAGAACCTTCACAGAATAAAGGTCTGATGTAGGCCGGAACGAATCCAGGGAAATCAAAAGCGTTTTTAACTCCTACTGATTCAGCACCAGCACGAAGGTTATTTCCGTAATCAAAAACATGTGATCCTGCTTTTTGGAAAGCAAGCATCGCTTCTACGTGACGACCCATAGTTTCGTATGAAAGTTTTGTGTATTTCGAAGGATCAGACTTACGAAGAGCAACAGCTTCTTCTAGAGTCATGCCATCTGGTACGTATCCATTTAATGGATCGTGAGCAGAAGTTTGATCTGTTACAAGATCAGGGACGATGCCTTTATCAAAAACATATTTGAAGAATTCAGAAGCATTCCCCACAACACCAATTGAAGTTGCCACACCCTCTTCTTTAGCTTTTAGGGCAAGGCGGATAGCTTCATCAAAGTTAGGGGCGAGAACATCTAGATATTTTGTATCAAGACGTTTCTGGATTCGGCTTGGATCTACGTCACAACAGAGACAAACTCCATCTGCCATCTTAACAGCAAGAGGTTGTGCTCCACCCATACCACCGATACCACCAGTTAGAACAAGTCTTCCTCTTAGGTTATCTTGGTTAACGTGTTTTTTACCTGCGGCCATAAATGTTTCATAAGTCCCTTGGATAATTCCTTGAGAACCAATGTAGATCCATGAGCCCGCAGTCATCTGGCCATACATCATAAGACCTTCAGCATTGAGCTTATTGAAGTGATCCCAAGTTGCCCAACGTGGAACAAGGTTTGAGTTAGCAAGAAGCACTCTTGGACCTTGAGGGTTTGAAGGGAATACCGCTACTGGCTTTCCTGATTGAACGATTAATGTTTCATCATTCTCCAAGTTTTTAAGAGTATCAATGAGGTCAAAAAGAGCTTTATGATTTCTTGCTGCCTGCCCGTTACCTCCATAAACAATGAGGTTGTCGCGGTCTTCAGCAACTTCTGGATGAAGATTATTTAAAAGGCAACGAAGAGCAGCTTCTTGATGCCAGCCCTTACATGTAAGTTTTGAACCTGTAGGAGGTAGAGGGATTTCTTTTTTCATATCTATTTCCTTATGCAAGAGTTCCAATTTCATTTTCAACGGTTTTAACAATCTCTTCACTGATAATGAGATCTGCGAGAGCTTGAATGTCTTGATGGAAAGTTCTGTCTTCCTCAATTATCGCGACATGCTTACGAATAAGAGCATGAACTTTTTCAAGAACTGGAGAGGTTTTAAGAGGTCTTAGGAAATCTAAACCTTGTGAGTTACAAAGAAGTTCAATAGCAAGACCATGCTCTAGGTTCTCAATGACCTCATGGAGTTTTCTTCCCGAAGTGACTCCCATTGAAACGTGATCTTCTTTATCAGTAGAGGTCGGAATTGAATCTACTGAAGCCGGATGACAAAGATATTTATTTTCTGAAGCAAGAGCAGCAATGGTCACGTGAGCAATCATTAGCCCTGAGTTTAGCCCTGAGTTTTTAGTTAAGAATGCCGGAAGATCTGAGAATGATGGATTCATCATTTTCTCTACACGACGTTCAGCGATGTTACAGATTTCACTTAAACCCATAGCAAGGTAATCCATACAAAGAGCAAGAGCTTCACCATGGAAGTTACCACCAGAAATAACGTCGCCAGTTTCAATGAAAACTAGTGGGTTATCAGTAACGGAGTTTAGTTCGATATTTAGAACTTCCTCCGCATGACGAAGAGTTTGTCTGCACGCTCCGTGAACCTGAGGAATACAACGAAGAGAGTATGGGTCTTGAACCTTTCCATCGTCTTTGTGGGATACAACAATCTCACTTCCGTTAATGAGTTTTAAAAGGTTATTTGAAACATCAAGTTGACCAGGCTGAGGCTTTAATTGAGCAATACGAATATCATAGGCCGAAGCTGTTCCTCGAACGGCATCTAAGGTTAGGGCAGCATTGATGTCAGCTTGCTTCATAAGGTTCTTGGCCTTCTTCACAGCGAGTGCTCCAAGAGCAAGCATCACACTTGTACCATTAATAAGAGCAAGACCATCCTTGGCACCAAGAACAGCTGGGGTTTTACCGATGGCCTTAATGGCTTCGCTTGAAGAAATAATTTTTCCTTTATACTCAACAGTTCCCTCACCAATAAGAGCGAGGGCCACGTGACTTAAAGGAGCAAGGTCTCCAGAAGCGCCGACTGATCCCTTTTCGGGAATAACAGGATTGATGTCATGATTAATGAAATCAAAAAGTAGAGCAATTATTTCTGGAGTTACCCCGGAGAAGCCTTGAATGAGGCAGTTCGCGCGAGAAAGCATAATAGCTCGAGTTACTTCTCGTGAGAAAGGCTTACCTACACCAGTGCAATGAGAGCGAATAAGGTTGTACTGAAGTTGGGCAAGATCCTCTTCAGCGATTTGTTTAGAAGCTAAAGCTCCAAATCCAGTGTTGATTCCGTAAACAGGTTTACCTTTTTTAACGATATCAAGTACGACCTGACGAGAAGCGTGCATGCGATCCCAGGCCTTAGTTTCAATTTTTAGTTCAACTTCACCAGGCCTAGCATTAGCAATATTGGCCAGGTCATCAAGAGTGAGGTTAGTTCCATTTAATTCATAAGTTTTAACTGACATATTCTACCTTTAGCGAAGAGATTCAATTCTTTTAGCGTAATCTTTTTGAGGGTGAGAGAAGACGTAGGAGCCGGCCACGAGGTTGTTGGCCCCTGCCGCTATAAGTTGAGGTGCTGTTTGATCAGTCACCCCGCCATCGACTTGGATAATAAAGTCTAGGCCTAGACGTTTTTTTATAGCATTAAGTTCTTCAACTTTTTGAGTTACTTCAGGAATAAACTTTTGACCTCCAAAACCAGGGTTAACACTCATAATGAGAATGAGGTCAATTTTAGAGTAGATGTATTCAGGAATAACAGACAGAGGAGTTGAAGGGTTAAGAGAGATACCTACACTTGGATATAATTCTTTAGCTTTTTGGATAAAACGATCGTGGTGTGTAAGAGCTTCCCAATGAAAAGTGAAGTTATGGAGTCCCACATTCTTAAAGTTATCCATAAAGAAATCAGGATCAGTCACCATGAAGTGAGCATCAAGTTTATGCTCAGTGATGTGCTTCAGGTTCTTGACGACAACTTCCCCGAAAGTGAGGTTAGGAACAAAATGAGAATCCATAATATCTAAATGAAGCCAAATGTCTTGAACCTGATTGAGGCGTTCGATGTCACTTTTTAAGTCCAAGAAATCTGCAGACAATAAACTGGGAGAAATTGTTATCATAAATCAATCCTTAGTTTGTAAGTTCCAGTTCACCTTTAAGGCCATTAAGAAGCTCTTTGTCCGAACAGGCTTTTTTACCTTCTAGTTGGACTTCTGAAAGATGAAGAGTTTTGTCTTTAGTCCCCACAACGAGTGAGCCCATATCATTTTTAATTTTACCGGCAGAGATAGTCGCATGGTAAATTTGTGCTTTAAGAACTTTAAGACGTTTTCCGTTGAGAAAACAGTAAGTGCCGGGCCACGGATCAAGGGCACGAATTCTATTTAAAATTTCAGATGAAGTTTGATTGGCAAAATCTAAAAATCCATCCTCTTTTTTTAGAGTAGGAGCAAAGCTTACCATTGACTCGTCTTGGGCAGTATAGGTGATTGTGTTTTCTTTTACTTTAATAAGAAAGTCATTAAGGGCCAGTGCTGCTTGAAATTTCAAACGAGTGTAAAGTTGCGCACCTGTCTCATTGTCTTGGATTTTAAGAGTATGGAAATGAACGAGGTCTCCAGCGTCCATTTTCTTAACCATCTTTTGGATAGAGACGCCAGTTTCGCTATCACCATTGAGAAGTGCGTATTGAATAGGAGCGGCTCCACGGTACTTAGGAAGAATTGAAGTATGAATATTAAAGCATCCAAGGCGACTCATGTTGAGGAGCCTTGAACCCAAGAATTGAGCGAATGCCAAAACGACCATTCCATCAAGTTTCATACTTTCTAATTGAGCGAGGAATTCTTCTTCTTTATTAATGTTTTCCGTTTGAAAGAAAGGGATTTTGTGTTTCTTGGCGTACTCGATTACCTCTGGTGACTTTAACTCCATCTTCCTTCCTGCTGGGCGATCTGGCATGGAAATGACCATGGCAAGATCTACATCAGGATGTTGGTGAAGCATTTCAAGAGCGGGTACAGAGAAGTCAGGTGTTCCAAAGAAAGCGAGTTTTAACTTCATCTCGCTTTCTCTTTGATCATTTTCTTTTTATAAAAGTTTTTCTTTAAATTACTTAGTCTCTCGATGAAAACGATGCCATCGAGATGATCGTTTTCATGCTGAATGCAAATTGAGAGTAAGTCATCTGCATCAATCGTATGTTCATTACCATCTAGGTCTTGGTACTTAACATTGATTGTTTCAAAGCGCTTTACTTCCTCGTAAACACCCGGAACAGAGAGGCAACCTTCTTCATAAGTAGTTGTCCCTGATTTTCCAGTTATAATAGGATTTACAAAAACCATCGGCTGAGTGTCTGTAAATTTTGTAACGGCTTTTCCCTCAGCATTAGTCACAGTCTCTTTCTCATAGTTAATGTCGATAACAAAAAGACGAATAGATTTTCCAATTTGGGGTGCTGCCAAACCGATACCTGGAGCGTGGTACATAGTGAAGAGCATATCTTCCACTAGTTTTTTAAGTGGTTCACCAAACTCTGTTACTGGTTGAGCAACGGCGGTTAATACCGGATCTGGATAAGTTATTATTGGTAACTTGGTACCTTTTAATTCGTAATTTTCTATTTTCATAGCACTCTTTATAGCATGGTAGGGGTCATTTTAAAACGAGAGTTTCCTGTTCTTGTTAAATGTCCATACCACATAACCAAGTAAAATCATGGGAATAATTCCGGTGGCAACTATTGGAGAAAGTGTCCCTGAATTCCCTAGGGCCACGCAGGAGGTATAGAGTACCCAGAAGACTACGGTGGTCAAAAGTGTGAAGGCCACATTTTTTCCAAAAGATGATGAACGGCGATTGGGATTGAAGATAGTTGAAACGGGAATAAGAGCAAAAACGAAGCAAGTAATGCTGAGAAAAACCTTATTCCACAAAATAATTTCATATTCACTGATGTTCAGATCAGTTTTCGAGAGTCGATTTACAAAGCGATAAAGTCCAACAAAGCTCAAGGTGGTTAAATCTGCTTCGAATTCCCCGAAGTCCTCAGGAACCTCTTGGAGGGAAAGACTCAGTTCTCCTAGCTCTCTTTGTAGTGGAAAGGTCAGCTGGTGCAGCGAGCTTGTCTCCTTAGCATCTATCAATAGCCACTTTTTTTCATGAGGTTGATAAGTGGCCATTTTACTTTGAATAATTTTTGAGCCCAAGCTATCGGGAGTGAAGTAATAAATTTCAAAGTCATTTAAAGAAAGAGATTTTCGGTCAAAAAACGTGAAAGAAGCAAAGTAGTTGCTTGTTTTGTACCAGAACTTTCCACCTTCAATAGAGCTTCTTGTAAGGTATCTTCCTTCAGAGTCGCGACTTTTAGTGATCTCTTGTCTCTTCACCTTGTTGGCATAGGGTTCAAGATACCCAAGGTTAATAAACTGAACAAAAACCATTAAAAGAGCACATCCCCCGATCAAAGAGTAAACTCGCTGATAGGAGTAGCCCGATGCGAGAATTGCAATAAGTTCTGAGTGAGATTTAAGATTATTAAGAGAGAAAAGCGAAGCAACAAGACAACAAATGGGAAACATCTTTCCCATAAGGTCGGGCATCTTAAGAGCATACTCAAGAAGGACACGGGCCCCATCTTTACCTTGAAGAAAGCCATTAATGAGATCAGCTGTCGTAATAAGGAGAAGCAGCACGACGACCGCGGAAACAAGGCTTTTAAACCAACTTTTAAAAATAATTTGGGAGAGAATTAGCATTATTTAATGATACGACTCAAGATCGTTTTTGAAAACAAGGTAAGTATAGGTGCAAAGAAGTACTTACCAATGAAGTGCATTCCAGAATGATCTTTCCAGCGATCAACTAAGCTGGAACTATGAAGGTAGTAAAGTCGAACTAAGTGCTGCCCCCAAGTATAGAGGAGTAGCCACTCTTTGAATTCACGGTAATGTTGAGTCACCGGGTGATCTGTACCGAGAGAGAAAGTGACAATATAGCATTTTTTAGATTGAATCGCGATTTGTTGATAGTGATCTCGGTAGAGATCATAGTTCTTAAATCGATTACGTTTAATCTGTTTCCTTAATAATTCAGAATTAATGACCTGATAAGGCTGATTAATTGTGAAGTGAAGAAACTGCTCAAGGCATTTTTTGACTTCGTCCTTATACTTGGGAATGGCATCAAAGATTCGAGACAGTTCGAGGTAGACTTGAGAGATCATCAGCATTTCGGTCAAATCTCTTTCTGGGTCAAAATGACTTAAGCGAAGAGAATACATGTCTTCGGCTTCTTTAAACTCGGCCACTGTTTGGAGATATTCTTTATATCGAGTGAGGGCCAGAGCATAGTCACCATTATCAAAAGCAGTTTTTCCTAGCCGAGTTATAGTGATGCGATTCTTATACTTATGAAGTAAAGCCGCATCGTGCTCGCGCTTTTCTTTCGCTTCTTTAGATATATTGGAAATGATGGCCATGAATCTTTATCGACCCTCTAGGGAAAAACCTTAGAAGGTCAGAAAAAGAGATAGGCTTGAATCTACTAAAGTTTCTCCAGAGTAGATATAGCTTCCTTTACTGGTTTGCTCGGAGAATCGTTGTGCAAACTCTACCCCTAAACGAGGCCCAACCCAAGAGGCTCCCCAGGAGTATCCCTTGAAATGGGTGATTTGATCTTCGAACATACCTCCACGGAGATAAACATCCTTAAAGAGTGCAAGTTGGACAGCACCTGCCCATTGGAATTTGTTATTGAACCCTTTAGTGTAAAGAAAACCATAATCGAAAATGAGGTTAACTTTATCGGTTAACACATATTGTAAGCCTACAATGGCCTTCTCTTCATTAGTTAGAGTGCGGGTGAGGTCACGAGCAACTGCGCCGATAATCAGATCATTGGATAAAATATAGGTTAGTCCTGCATTAACAACATGAGAAAAATCTCGGCGAGGCTTTTGATTTGATGGAAAGGTGTCTTGCAAATATTGATAGTTGATACCGAAAGCAGCATTTTTACCCATGACTGAAGCAGCGTGCATGCTCATGCGCTCTCTTTTAAAATGGTTTTCATTTTGTTGGATGTAGGCCAGCCCACCTTTTACTGGACCTTTATTGTCAGAAATAAAGTAACCTTGAGAACGACGTTTTCCAGAAAATTTTTCGTTCCGTTCATCGGACTTATCACTAAGACTCAGCTGGTTGATTTGAGCTGAAGCAGTATTTTGTTCAAAAAAGGCAGCGGAAGAAGGATTTAATATGGCCGCTTCGGTAGTAAGAATGCTGGCCACCCCCGCACCTGAAGTCGAGATGAGTCTTGTTGTTTGATAATCACGAATTTGGGCCCATGACGACTGGCCCATGAATAATAACACAGCTAATATATAGATCTTTTTCATGGTAAAACTTTAAATAAAGTTAGGCTGGTTAACAAGGGGCATTTAATGAAAATCAAAAAAGCGATTATACCTATTGCAGGAAAAGGAACACGATTTCTTCCTGCCACCAAAGAAATTGCTAAGGAAATTATTCCAATCGTTAATGTTCCAATGATTCATTACATCGTTGAAGAGGCGGTTAATGCAGGCATAGAACAAATTATATTTGTAACAGCTTCTGGTAAGTATGCTGTGGAAGATTACTTTGACCGCAATCAAGAATTAGAAGCATTCCTTGAAAAAAACAATAAGCTCAAAGAGTTAGAGTTAATTAAAAAAATCGGTTCAATGGTGAGTGTAACCAGTGTTCGTCAAAAAGAACAACTCGGTCTGGGCCATGCTGTTTTAATGGCAAAAGATATGATCGGATATGAGCCGTTCGCCGTTCTTTTAGGTGATGACATTGTCATTAACGATGTACCGGCTATTAAACAATTGATGGATGTTTCGGTTGAGCACAATGGAGCAAGTGTCATTGGTGTGATGGAAGTCCCTCAAGAAGATACGAGTAAGTATGGTATTGTAAAAGGTGACTTCATTAACGATCGAACTCTTCGTATGACAGAAATGGTAGAAAAGCCAAAACCACAAGAAGCTCCGACAAATCTTGCTACTCCGGGAAGATATATTCTTACGAGAGAGATCTTTGATATACTTGAAAATATTCCAAGGGGAGCAGGTAATGAGTATCAGTTGACTGATGCAATCAACGTTCTCTGTAAAAACAAAATAGTAATGGCACATAAATTCCAGGGGGAAAGGTTTGATACGGGGTCCATTCCTGGCTATCTTGATGCTACAATTGATTTTGCTTTGAAAGATCCGCAAACAAGAGAGCATTTATTAAGTGCTTTCAAAAAAAGATTAGATAAATACGGGATTACTCTATGAAATTTCTCCTAGGACTTATTTTTTGTATTCAATCTGCATGGGGGTTCGTACCTACTGTAGAGTCCCTTTTTAGGAATGGGAGTAACCCGGATATTACTGGGAACGTCGCGATCTTAAATCTCAAGATAACGAAAATGGATCCCAGCGGAATAATGCAAGAAGCAAGTAATGCTCCTACTGAATACTTTAAAATCTATTACACAAAACTAGATGAAGTGTATAAGTTGAATCAACTCAAATACACTGATGAATCATTCGATGATAAAAAAATTATTCATCACTCTTACTATCCAAACTATAATGCATTTAGTTTTGCCAATCAGCCTGCTGCTACTGAAAAATCTCTTTTTTACGGGGTTCTCAATTCTTTAGTTCTTCATGATGGCCAGTTTCTTGTGAGTTATCTAAAGTCTGTTGGACTACCACTGCGTCTTAATAAAGAAATTATTAACCGTGAGAAGATTCAACTACTGGCCCAGTATAAGCAATACTTAGTTACTATCAATCAGGATCGTGAAGCCCGCAAAACCTTAGAGAACCCTCTTCGCCCTAGTGATCCCAATAAAAGAGAACAAGCCGAAAGTATCATGAATGAGTCAATGTATGTTGATACTCAGCAGGTGAAGCTTTCAAAAGACGGTGGTGAGATGAGCTGGCGCGTGAATGTAGAAGGTTTTGATGCCAGTGTTTCTTATAGAAAAAGATATCTTCAAAAGATTACCTTCAAGGGAGCGGCAGGGGATCTAGAGTTTCTTTTTAAAGATCACGCATTAGTCAATGCAAGTCACGTACTCCCAAAGCAAATCCTCATTCGTGATTTTAATGGAGATAACTATCAAGTCGATATCGTTTCTCTTCGCTATTCAAGTTTCACTGAAAGAGCATATCTTAACACTCTAAAGGAGTGGGATAAGACGGTACAAGGCCAGAGTGTAGAAGTGCTTCGTCCTGGATTCATGCTATAGATGAAACTAGCTAGGGTTGCTGTTAACTTTCCTCATAAAAATGATGGGTTTCATTACTCCTATGAAGGAGAACTCGCTATTGGGCAACTTGTAGAAGTCCCACTTGGTAAGAGAAGTGAGTATGGTTGTGTGGTCGCTATCGACGAAAAAGCGGAAGACCTTGTTGTTGATTTCAAAAAGATTAAGTCTGTAAAAGAAATCCTCAGTACGAAACTAAATGCGAAAGAACTTGCCCTCTATGAATGGATTGCCCAGTATTATCACTATTCATTAGGTCAACTCATATTTGACTGTCTCCCAGGCTTCATGAAAAGACCCAGGCCTTTAGAGCTAACACTAGGCGAGGGGAAAGACTTTGAGTTTGAACCCAATGAAGATCAACAGAACGCCATTAACAAAATACTGCCTGTAAATCATTTTGATAGATTTCTCATACATGGTGTAACGGGTAGTGGTAAGACTCTTATTTACTTGAAACTCATTCAAGAAAAAATGAGGGAAGGTAAAAGTGTTTTATTTCTCTTACCCGAAATTAACCTTACTCCTCAGTTCATTGCTACATTTGCAAAATACCTAGATGGTCCAGTTATATCTTACCACTCAGAACTTTCTCATTCTCAAAAGCTCCAGATTTTTGAAAAAGCGAGAAATAATTCAGAGCCGATGCTGATTTTGGGTGTTAGAAGTTCCATTTTTGTTCCCCTAAAAAATTTAGGGCTCATCATTATTGATGAGGAACATGACA
>Ga0079224_100015594_pt1 | contig 10646 bp, 3 predicted proteins | sample Stecom2015_FD_80414 | JGI IMG/M metagenome (GOLD analysis project Ga0079224, IMG submission 80414) | Agricultural soil microbial communities from Utah to study Nitrogen management - Steer compost 2015 | ecosystem: Environmental > Terrestrial > Soil > Agricultural land | place: USA: Utah...
GGCGCCGTCCTGCAGGAGCAGGAGGACGAGTGGCGGGTGCAGCGGCGGTATCTGAGCATGCAGTCGATGGCCAAACTGGCCGTGACGCGGTCAGAGACTGAGGCAGCCCTGGTTCTCGACGCCCGTGCTCGCAAACGAGCCTGTTCTCGAAGGGAACCGCCGTTTACACACTTGACGGGACACGACCGATTGGAGCAGACCGTCCAGTCGTCGGCGGTACTCGCGCGAGAATCTAGGAGGGGCATCGAGGAGGACATGGACGCGGTAAAGAACCTGCTGACGCTCCCATGGAACAGTGGACCGGTGTAAGGCGGCATCAACCAGTTGAAATTGCTGTAGCGGCAGATGAAGGGACGGGAGGGGATCGGACTGCGGAGGCGGCGATTCCTCGTACTCGGACGGTGAGCGTTGTGAACAAGGCGCTTTTATACCACGTTCCAGTCCTCCATCGCACCGAAATCACGGGAGAGCGAGTTCGGAACTTGCGTCGACAACGTTTCTCGGTTATAGTCGTCTCAACACACTCACGACACTGTGGACGGAATTCGTCGAACTCTGGGCAAAAGAAGAGCAGAATGCGGGGCGGGCACGATGCGGGTGCCCGGGGGTAGCGCGCGGCGACACTAAGAGGAACGCGCTCATGAGTGCAGAATGACTCATGATGAGCGTCGCTCCTTCCAGTTCAAGTATCAAGTATCTGCCGCAAACCTACTTTTCTACCTACTAAATACAGGACTTCAGGGAGATGGACTCGAGGATGAGTTCGTTTCACCCTCTTCGGTTCGCCCTCGAAGGGATGTTTCAGAGTCGCTTTTCTGAGGTTCTTCGGGAACTAGCGAACGAGGGCGACGTAGGACTGGGCATTCAACGTGTCGCCATGCGCGAGTACAACTGGGCGACGAATGAAGTTAGAATCAACACGCGTCAACGTCGGCTTTACAGGACTATCTGGATGTTCCTTCGAGATATTGTTAGAGCCGGGTGGCGTTGCCGTGTTCGAAATGGAACACTTGAGGTCGCGCCTCCTTCAGATGACAAGTTTAACTCAGAAAAGGAACCTCGGGAAGTTAAGCTAGCTATTCGAGAATTGATGCACGAGGCGCGTCGCGAGAAGATTAACGAAGCCGCCGATTTCATCCGTCGGATGGAGAATCCAACCGATGGAAAGGTTCCTGTGCATTATCTGATTGCAGATGGGACCGAATTAGCGCGACAGCTGGAAAGTATTCGCTCCGAGACGGACCCTGCTCGACGATTGGAACGTCTGTCAGAGGTGATCCAGCCTTACCTGCAGCTCGTAAGAATCGAGGAACGGTGCCCCCAGACAGGTCACCAGTTGTATGACATTTGGCGGTATTTTCGATACACGTGGTCTACCCCTGCCGAACCCATACCTGGCCGTGCTTTGTTTTACTTGATTCGGGATAGAGCCCGCCCATACCATCCCGTGATTGGCATCGCGGCTTTGCAAAATGCTCCTATCCGAATCACTGCTCGTGACAACTACATAGGCTGGTCTTTTGAATCTTTCGCGGACAGTGTGCGCAACTCGTCGACGGTCGCCCAAATTCGAAAGCAATTCGAATGGCTTCTGAACGTAATCTCTACGTCTTTGAGCGACATTGATACGCGTGACCTGTGTAGTCCTGATGAACTCGCGCATCCTACGGAATCAGTGCTGCACCGGCTAGAAATGGTTGTTGAGGAATCGATACGAGAACGAGAAGAAGCTCTCAAGGAATGGGCTCGACTTCGCGAGTCCGGTCAAGGAGAGGTTCTAGCTGACTCGCCGCTACTGGAACGGAGTGCATTGGGCAATATCAGCGTAGCGGCAGAGACCGCCCTTTATCGACGGAAACGTGCAGAGCAGTTGCGAAGGCTACTCGCTGCGAAGATGATTCTTGAACCCTTGGCGTCCGAAGAACGGTCGTTCGACGAGTATCTGGCCGCGTTAAACGACGAAGGCGTTCAAGTTGCCATCCGCTCTGGCTTGAGTGCGCTAAAGAGCCGTCACGTTGGGACCAGCATCATGGAGCTGACGGTGTGTGGCGCAATTCCGCCTTACAACGAAATTCTCGGTGGGAAGCTCATAGCACTCTTAATGTTGTCGCCTGAAGTGGTAAGGGATTACCGTGAGCGTTATGGGCAGCGTCCGAGTGATATAGCGTCGCGACTGAAGGGTGTTGAAGTCATTCGACCAGCTGACCTAACGTTCCTCGAGACGACCTCGCTGTACAAAGTGGGTTCTAGCCAGTACAATCGGCTTCGACTTCCAGCAGGACTCTTTGGACCCAATAGCCAGGAGATTCAGTGGGAACGTATCGGCGAAACGACCGGTTATGGGACACTCCACATTAGCCGTCTAACTGTCCAGTGTATGGAAGAACTGTTGTCCGAGGACGGTTATCAGTCGGTAAATCACGTGTTCGGAGAGGGCTCTAGTCCGAAGTTGAGAATAATACGTCAAGCATTGCAAAAAATGCTTGGGCCAGGACAATCGAACACCGTGGCCCTTCTATCGCGCCACGCAATGAGCCGAATTGTGTATGGCGCGTGGTTGGCAACGAATGGAAGAGAATATCTGCGGGGAGTGGACTCTGAGCCTAAGTTTGCTTATGGTGACGAGGTGTCTCCCGAGGAAGGCACGCGGCGAATCATTGAATTTTGGCGTGAACGATGGTTGCTCCGTCGACTGGAGTACAGGCCTGCGTTGGAGCGCATGGCTCGATTTGACTATCGGAGTAGTTTGGTCGGCAGACTTCTGTCACAGGAGAATTCCTCCAGGTTTGTTCCTATTGAAGAGGAGGCGCAAGAAACGATGGTTCCGTCATCTTCGGCTAAGGACACCCGGGAATCTTTGCGTGAGTTTGTCCGGAACCTCTACCGCGGGACGAGTTTGTTCGCCGACCAGATGCCCGAAGAGTTCTTGGATCGAATCCATGTCGAGACCCGATTGGACAGAGCTGTCTTGGACGCGTTGCGAAACGGGAAATCGGTAGTCTTGACGGGTAACCCGGGTGATGGCAAAACCCATTTGCAACGCCGGATAAAGGCTGAGATTGCCGGATTCGCGACGGAGCCTGTGTTCGTTTTTGACGCGAGTTCGCTGAGTGATAGTGAGCTGTTTCTATTGTGGAAGAGCGCTGTCGAACAGGGTCGACCGTTTTTCGTCGCAGTCAATCAGGCGGTTCTATTCGACTTGGCTGGGAAGTATCCTAATTTCGCGCCGTTGCAGTCAGCTGTTGAACAGGTACGGAAAGCTGTCTACTATGACGCTGAGCCTGCAATACCCGGTGAGGAAAACGTAGTAGTCTTCGATCTGAGCCGGCGAAATGTGCTTTCTGAGGAGGTTGTCAATAGCGTACTTGACAATCTCGCCGACGAAGAGATTTTCGCCCCGTGTTCACGCTGCCCGGTGGAAGGTTGCGACGTTTTACGCAACCGGCGCCTATTGCGTGATCCCCTTGTAAGAGGTCGGTTGCAGGCACTTCTGAACCGACTTGCCCAGACGGGTTATCGGGCCACGATCCGACAGTTACTGTCGTTTGTTTCGTATTTGCTCTTTTCTGACCGTGATTGCGCGGCTTTGATCGAAACCAGCGGAAACCAAGAGTTCTATCTGTCAGAGTTGGTCTTCAATGGTAAGGGACCGTTATTCGACGCACTTCGAGCATCTTTTGATCCGGCCAGGGTGAGTCATCCTATCTGGGATGAGCGACTCGTTACTGGTCAGACAAAGCCGGAAGACTGGGTAAGCGGGTGGCACGCAGAGACCGGTAGCATTGAGCCGGATCAGTATCGGCAGTTTGAGGTAAGGAAACGAGCGTTTTACTTCTTCCATAAGAACGGACACGAAATCTTCGATCTGGCAGAAGATGATGCGACCGCCTTTGCGCAGTTGCTCATGAATGAGTCACACCGTGAAGTTCTTCGCACGATCATTGGGGGCATAAACCTCTTTTTCGGTGGCGCTGAGTCGCGCGATCGTCTTTGGGTATGGCAAAGCCACTCTTATGGCAGAACGGGTCGGCAGGTTCTATATGCCCAGGGCGAGCGTAAGCGGTCCGAATTCGAGGTCGTTTATCCGAAGCTCCGTCGTAACATGGCACAAGGTTTTGACCTCGTGAAGGACCATTTTCTCATCCGGTTGCGGGAGCACCCTGAAGTGAGTTTGAGGGTGGATTATCCGCTTTACCGGCTTCTCGCCCAGGTTCGAAACGGAGTCCCACCTATTTACTTGGACAATGAGGCGACGCGCCGGATCTGGATTTTCATGGAGAACCTGTCTCTCATGTCGAACAATGCCGGTACGGAGGGCGAAGCGACCATCATTGTCTTCGACTCTGACTCAAAGCAACGGCTGACTATTACCGTCGACTTGGATGAAAGAACCTACTTGGCTGTCAACCGAGGAGATGATTTCTAGTGGATATCTCTGTGCGCGAGACCCAGCGCGGTTCGTCAGGAGTTACCGAACTCTATGTTGAGAAAATACGTGACGAGTTCATCGACCGAATATACGTGGGTTTTAGTCCCAACACAACCCGAGTGAAACCCGTGCACATTGCAAACGGTTTCTTTCGGGCCATTACGGGTACTACGTATGACACAAGCCTCCTGAATCGGTTTGTTGTGTGGGCCACGGACAAGGGTTTGGTGCCTCCGAAACATGACATCGATACACTTTACGAGGAAATGAGAGCTCAGGGAAAAATCGTTCCCAAGGATTGCCCTGTTGAAGAGATTATCGTATTTAGAGCTCTTCTGAGGAAGATCGTGGACGCCGATGGAGCCGTTTACCTCCACAAAGATGACATGGAATCGTATACGGCGGGATACGAAGCCTTTGTTACAAAAGACCGTGTGGCGCAGGAGGGCGGAGAATTTGCTGCAGCATGGCTTCGAACCCAAGGAAATCGGCTCATAGATAGTGTGGCAGCCGCGTTGCGATCTCCGGCCGATCCAATCACTGCTCTGTGCTTGCCGCTTCTATCAACTCAGGGCGAACCCTTTACGGCGAAAGAGGATTTTGCCGCCGTCAAGACTCTGTACAACACTCTTCCCGAGCAGGCCTCGACTCTGCTCGAGGGGTTGGCGCAGGCAGCCGAAACGCTGAGCCGCCATATTGACCGACACCCGAATAAGCTGGTGCGGCTTCGTTGGGCTATAGCTTTTGTTTCGTTCTTTCTCGTTAGGTATTTGACGGCATTGGAATCGTGCTACGTTCCGAGCGAGTCTGCAACAATCGTTCCCTTCTTACTAGACATGTCGGACGATAAAGACAGCGCGATAGCGCGTGCTTCTGAGTCGACGTACGACAGCGCCATTCAGTCTGTTGCGCGCTTCTACTCTTGGGCGTTTGCTGAGTATCTACGAGAACGGTATTCGGTGAATGAATTGTGGATGCTAAGACCACAGCTTGGACGCACAACTAAGAAGAAGAACGAAGAACTGGCTATGGAGATTTGGCGTACGAGCTTGTTAGAAGCTAAACAAGCCGATGATCCGTACTGGGTGGCCGGGCAAGCACTTTATGACATCTTGGCCCTTCAAAGTCAGGCTACGCCCATTCAGTACTTGCGCAACCTCGGAGTTAGGTGTGGTCTACTGTATCCACCTAGCAACCGCAATCCAGCAAAGAGATTTGTTCCTACGCATGACCTCTTAGAAGTGCTCGTTCGCGGTGCCGTAGCTCCGGGCGAAGTTATTGGCCTTGGAGAACTGCAACGACGCTTTTGGAAGAGATTCGGGATTATTATCGGTGGGCTTTCTGAGGACGAAGAACAGCTTCTTGCTGCTGGTGCTTATCAAGCAGACGGCGATGCTCTGCGGGAGAATCAACGAGCCTTCGTATTCCGTTTGACAGAACTCGGCTTCGCGCGGGAGCTGGCCGACGGCATTGTAACGGTCGAAATGGAGGCGAGTGTCGACCATGGAGCGTAACCGCCTTGTTAGTGAAGTCCTCCGAGCAAAGCTAGAAGCAGCTCGGATTGGAGTTGTGGCACAGGGTCTAAGCGGTATTAATCCTGCGGTGGTTGCTTCTAACGTTGCCACGGCAATGGGGCGCCACCTGCACGTGGCAGCGATAGGTTACGAGTTGTCCAAAGCAGCGGGAGTAACAGTTTCCGACAAGATTGAGGACGCAGTAGCATGGCGAAATCGTCCTGAACTGGCCGGTACGATTGTGGTTTTTGTCAGAGAAGAGACCGCGAAGATGCACTCACTCGCTGACTTCGACCGGCTTCAGGTTCGTGATCTAACTCTGTACCTTCTCAAGTTGGGCGAAGAACGGCTCGCAATTAATCGACCTCAAAAACGTTTCTGGCAGGCGTTGCAAGAATTGGCGGATACGTTTCCGCTTCACTTGGTCGAAGACTTTTTCAGAGCGGTTGAGGCTCACCGAGATGATACTGACGCAATACCTGATAACTTGTGGCGACTTGGCCTACTCCGAGACAACAAGATCCTTAATACTCAATACCATCCTGTGGAACGTTTGCGTCGTAATCGGGACTTGCTGGCGGAAGTCGGTCGACTGTCAGAGAGCAGTAGGCAAAGAATTGCTAACGCGCTCACACGCGCTCGCGGAGACGAGTTCGAGAACCTTAGAAGGGGCTTTCAACTCTTGCGGCAATATCACCTGCGGGGAGACCGGCGCTTGCTGCAACAACTGGAGATGACAATTGTAGAAGAGCTTCTTGCTGCAGGTCGGCCGCAACGCAGTCAAACTCCTAAGGAACCGGAGACCTCAATGATTGATAACGGAGGTGGGTCGGGTCATGGCACCAAGCCGCTTCAGGGTGCACGTTTGGAAGCGGCGATAGCTGATTGTTTTGTAGTTAATACGAGTGATGCACGTAACGCGCTTCGTGAGTTTGTGGATTTTATTCGGGAAAGAATGGCAGCGCCTGAGGATACACCGACCGAAATAGCAATCGAGCCCTTCTTTGGCGGACAATATTTGCGACCCGAGCTTCCGTCGTCAACGGTGGTCAACTTCCTTAGCGCCCTTTGCAACGAACGAAGCTGGGGTGGTACGGTTTACACCAAACCCGGGGCTATTCAAGAACTGCTGTCCCAAATTAAGCCGAATGAAATAGTGCCGTTTAACCCAGAGGACCCAGCGGACGGGATTGGAGACAAGAGTTTCTTCGATGTGTTGCGCATCTTTGACGAAAAATTGGGAGGAACCGGAGCGTTCCAGGCAGCCATCGACCGTCTGGTCCAAGCTCGGCGTGTATTGTTGGATAACATCGGTCTGCTTATATCGTATCCTTTAGCTCTTTTCGGAGGCGACGCCGAAGCGCGGCGCGCGCTCATACAATACCTGGACGCATTTGCAACCTTACTTCATCTTCTGAGGCAAAACGCAGCACAGCTAAGCGAGTTCGATTCGGCGGCCTGGAAATTCACGGGTGCCAAGCTGCTTCGACTTGAGGTCATCTACTTCTCGATGAAAGATGAGGCCGAGGAGAAGCCCCAGTGGAAAGCTATGCTTTCTCCTCTTCATCCTCTTCATCTCTGGCGATACAAGGAGATCGTACAATTCTTGGATTCTCGCGCTTCTGACCTCGATCATGCCGAGAGACGGTTGTTGTCGGAGGGGCTTGTTGAGCTTCCTCATCTCGTGCACTATGTGTTGCTGGATCCGGACGTGACCGGTAGTGCAAATAACATCGTGCTCCCCCAAGCGGGGACCGTTGAAGGCTTGCCGACCTATGAAAACCACACGAATCGTTACTTGGGCAAAGACGCGGTTGATTTTATCACGGATCTTTTGGATCGGTGGGTCCGGGAAGCCCCGTACTCCCGAGCGCAGGTCCGTGTAGCGCTTGTCGACGTTCCGGACATCCCGGAGGCAGTACGGGCCATCGCTGTATACCTCCAGGAGTCACCTGACTGTGCGGTAACAACCGACATGTATTTTACCCGGAACAGGAATCCCCTCGCGGAATTGCGGCTGCTGGACTACGAGGAGAAGGATTATTGGGTCACCGAAATTCTCCGAGCCGGGAGATTGCGTCTGCATGTACATACGTGCGAATCCATCGAACAAGTCGCAGAGGTCCTGAAGTCCCGCCCAGTGCACATCGCATACCTGTTTGATCAGCAGCATTATTCTATCGAGTACGCACCGCGGGCCCAGACTCTGCTAGTGAGCCCCCTCGTAGTTAGTTACGACTACGAGTACCGTGAATTGGTGCGACATGGTGTGATAGCCCCCTCGTCTCACACGCAGGAAGGCATTTTTGCCGACTATCATTACATCGTGCAGCGTGTCGCTAATTTGTCGCCAAGCGAACAAATTCGTCTAGAAGCTACGCATGGTGACGACACGACTGTAGTGAATGAACTCTTGCGGGTGGGCGCTGCGCGCTGGCTCGCCATCGCGGACCGTGTTTTGACATCGTATGCTCCTTCTGATGGAATTCCCCTGGGCGAGCGGCGTATTGGCCAACGTGAGGTGGGCGTGTGGGCTCGGGCGTCGTCGAGAATTGTAGATCAATTCCTCGATCTGCTGCGTCAGTACAACGTTCACCCCGATCGAGAGGTTGTAATTGAGGCCCTTCGACGTTTCGGTCATATTGCAGCGGGGGGGTTAATGTCTCTGCCGTCGGCTAGCGGAGATAGGGATCATCGGGAGCGGCAGCAGAAAGGCTTTGTTGGCACGCTTCTCGCAGCTATGTGGTACACGAACCAGTATCCCGGTTCCTTGGTGGCATCGCTGGATACGAATCTCGCTCGGCAGTGGCTAGTACGCCACGATGCGTCGCGGGGTCGGGCGGACTTGATTGGTTTGCGCATGTCGGGCGAAGAGCTTATCGTAGAGGTCATTGAAGTAAAGACGCATGCCAGCGACGGAGAAGTTCGCATAATTCCCGGTACCTCAGCAGAAGGAGCCATTTTGGAAGGCCCGGCTATCGAACAATTGACCAACACAATGGAGGTGCTAGATCCGATCTTCCGTCCGAGCGACTCGGCATCGTTATTTACCCCGGCCAGGCGAGAGGTATTGAAGTACCAATTGCATAGAGAGTGCTTCCGCAACATTCACGAAGCACCATGGCAGAAAGGTTGGTATGATCGGCTCCGCGCGGCGTTTGCGTATCCTGAACCGTCCATACACGTGAGAATCCAGGGCTTGGTAATACATGTGAAACTCGAAGAACATTCCGGGATCATGTCCGTCGTGGACAGCCACCAAGGGATCACGTACATGCGCCTGGGTGCCAGAGCTGTCCAGGAGTTACTTGTTCCCGCAACACCGGGTGGTGGGCATTATGCTCCCGACGGGAGCGAACACCTTGGAGATACGCAGACGGCGCTCGATGTTGAGATGGCCCGGGAGAGTACACCTCTTTCCGAGTGCGCTTCGAAATCGAGCGTGGATTTCACTGCGGAAGTGAACGTGGATGTCACTGCGGAAACGAGCGTGCATGTGATAGAATCCTCGCGCAAAGTCTCAGCCAAAGCATCTGAGGATCCGGTAACTCTACGTGAGGCGGAGGAGATCGCTCGTCGATTCCGGCGCGCCTGTGAGTCATACAGAATTCGACTTGCGGCATGCGACCCTTCTAGAGCAGTCCTGGGTCCGAACGTGTGGCGGTTTTACATTCGCCTTCAACCTGGGCAGCGCGTTGAAGCGTTGAGAAGTGCTTTGGAAGACATTGGAAGGGATATGTCTTACTCTGGGCTTCTCGTAGGATCGATCCCAAATTCGAGTGAGCTGACACTTGACATTCCTCGGAGTAAACGCGAGCTATGCGGGTTGGAAGACGGCCTAGCACATCTCCCGAGGATTTCAAGTCCGGAGCAGATGCCCATCACTATAGGAGTAACGCCTGAAGGCAACCATATTATTCGAGATCTGCGTACCATGCCGCACATGCTCGTTGGAGGAACAACGGGAGCGGGCAAGACCATGTTCCTCTACGGGGTCTTGGTGTCACTTCTAACCACTCACCCGGACCCACAAACGATGCGTATTCTCCTGTCGACGTCGAAGCCGGAGGACTTTACCTTCTTCGAAGGGCTTCCGCATCTTGAGTCCGGAACCGTTGTGTTTGACGCGGAGCGCGCGATCCACCTGTTGGAGAACCATGTGGGTTCAATCCTTGATGAGCGGTCCCGCATCCTCATTGACGCGCGTTGTCGAGACATCGTTGAGTATAACCAGAAATATCAGGACAAACTTCCACCAATCGTTGTCATTGTGGACGAGTTTGCGGACCTGGCCGACCAACTTTCGGGAGACCGCGATGCAAGGAATGCGTTTTACACGGAAATTCGTAGAATTGCTCAGATGGGTCGCAGTCGAGGCGTTCACTTGGTTCTTTGCACGCAGCGTCCAAGCGCCGACCTGGTACCAACTAACATTCGCACCCTGATGAATGCGCGTGTGGCTCTCCGCGTCAATGACGCCGCTGCATCGAGGATGATCTTGGAAGAAGCGGGGGCGGAACACCTACAGTTGCATGGTGACATGCTCTTTAAGGAACATGCAAACGTCATGCGGCTCCAAGGGTATTTTGTGGACACGGATACGCTCGAAAAGATCATTACGGGACTGAGACAGAACACCGATTGACCAAGTCTAGCACCACTCGTGAGGTTAGTGTCCCAGGTAGGGTGTAAAATCCCGTGGA
>Ga0079224_100015595_pt1 | contig 10645 bp, 8 predicted proteins | sample Stecom2015_FD_80414 | JGI IMG/M metagenome (GOLD analysis project Ga0079224, IMG submission 80414) | Agricultural soil microbial communities from Utah to study Nitrogen management - Steer compost 2015 | ecosystem: Environmental > Terrestrial > Soil > Agricultural land | place: USA: Utah...
AAGTGGGGCCCCGATTCCTCGGGGCTCTCGGCTGGCAAACGGATCGGTGCTCTAGGCCGAGCGAGCCGGAGCAGATGGGGGCTTCAGCTGGGGGGGCCCCGGCCACTGGCCGGGGGGGCGGAGCCCCTTCACGACAGGCTGGATCCGATCGAGCACACCCCTCCCCTTCTGCGTAGGCTCGCTCGGCCTCACTTCCTAGAGTGACAAACGGTTTGCAGCGCAAACCGTTTGTCACGAAAAATGAGACGATCTAGAGCACCGATCCGCGAGCAAGGCTGAGGGTGCCCCGAGGAATCGGGGCCCTCACCCCAAGTGGGGCCCCGATTCCTCGGGGCTCTCGGCTGGCAAACGGATCGGTGCTCTAGGCCGAGCGAGCCGGAGCAGATGGGGGCTCGCGGATCAATTCGCGCGAGCGCGCCAGACCTTGCGCTCGTCGTCGTGCAGACGGGCCAGGCGGCGTTGCTCCTGGACCAGCGCCGCGTAGGTCTTCGGCACCCGCACGTCTTCGCAGAAGGCAGAGAGCACGCGCAGCGCGGCCTCGGCGTCGTCCGTCGCGCGGTGGGCCTGGGCGATGGTGATGCCGAGGCGCGCGCACACCTCGCCGAGCGCCTTGCTCTTCTCCAGCTTGTGCAGCTCCCGCGCCCACACGAGCGGATCGATCCACTCGACGCCCTTTCGACACGCCGGGGGTGGGCTCGGGTCGACGTTGCTGGTGCGCGCGAGCTCCGCCATCAAAAAGGCGCGGTCGAACTCCGCGTTGTACGCGACCGGCACCGAGCCGCGCAGCGCCTCGACCACCTCGCCCGCGATCTGATCGAAGGTCGGCTTGTCTCGGACGTCTTCGTCTTTGATCCCATGGACGTCCGTGGCTTCCTTGGGGATCGGACGGCCGGGGTTGACGAGCCAGCCGTGGCGGGCGACCACCGTGCCGTTGCGCCAGGTCACGCAGGCGATCTCGACGATGCGATCGACCTCCGGATCACGGCCGGTGGTCTCCGTGTCGATCGCGGCCAGCGGGATGTCCGCGGTCGCAGAGTCCCCGGCGCACTCGTCGGCCAGGCCCGCTGCGACGATGCGCAGCAGGTGGGCGATGCCGGGATAGTGCCGCCCGGTGGGAAAACAGCCGCCGCCGTCGGCGCCCGACTTCATGGAGCTTTGCCCGCGGCTTCGGGGGTCGCGCTGCCGGCGGGGGCGGCCGGCTTCGGCGCGGCAGGAGCTGGCTTCTTCGCGCCCTTCTGCATCGACAGCTCGAGCTCGAGCCAGGCGTTCAGATCTTCTTGCAGGTCGAACTGCTGCAAGTCGAAGTGGCGCCCGTTGATGTAGATCATCGGGGTGCCCTCCAGATCGAGGGCGTTGGCCTGCTTGCGATCGCGGGCGACCACGTCGGCCGTCGCCTCGCTCTCGAGGTCGGCGATGAAGCGTTTCTCGTCGAGCCCGAGCTCCGCGGCGATGCGCTTGAGCGCCGCCGCGTCCATCCCTTTGTTCTGCTGCTCGAACAGCCGCTGGTGCATCTCCCAGAACTTGCCTTGGCGTCCCGCGGCCACCGCCGCGCGGGCCGCTTGCTCGGCCCCCGGGTGCGCAGCGAGCGGGTAGTGCTTGAACACGAGCTTCACCTGCCCCGGGAACTTCTTCACGGTGTCGTGCAGCACCGGCGCCGCTCGGCCGCAGAACGGGCACTCGAAGTCCGCCCACTCGACGATCACGACGGGCGCGTCCTGGGGCCCCTTGAACGGAGAGTCCGCGATATCGATCGATTTTACCTGATCCGCGGCGAACCTCAGGCGGAAGGCGCTCTCGATCTGGGACCGCGTCTTGCCCTTTTTGACCTGGTTCGCCAAAAAGCGCGCGGCCGGCGCGCAGCTCTGGCAGTCCCGCGCTTCTTTCACGCACTGAGCGACGCTCACCGGTTGATCGGGGCAGGGCGCCAAGAGATCGCTGACCAGCCCCGACCATTCCCGCTTCTCGCGGCCGGTGAGCGCGGCGGTGTCCACACCCGGCAGATCCACGGGCTCCGCGCTCGCCTCGGCCGGGGCGGGAGCGGCGGCCTGATCGCCCCGCGACTGGCACGTCGTCAGATTGAAATGGCCCACCAAGAGCGCCAAAGTGGCGGCCAGGGCTCGCAGGCTCAGCATCGCGGGGCAGCCTAGATCAGCGAGCAGGATTTGGCTACGACCCGGCCGAGCTTCGCGACGCCTTCTCTGCCGCCTCGGCACGCGGCGGCGATCCGCGAGCGACGGGCGCCCGCGCCGAGCGGTCCGGGCGGCGGCGCTGCGCTCCGGCTCCAGCGGGCAGCGACCCTGGAAAATCGGGCCTGCGCGTGCGGCGCTCGCCGATATCTGCGATAGATCGCCGGCCCATGAGCGAGAGCGACCCGCCTTCCGCCCCGCGGCACCCGGTCGCCGCCCCGCGCGGCGTCCGTCACGTGATGGCCGTCGGCGGCGGTCGCGGCGGGGTCGGCAAGAGCGTGCTGGCGGTCAACCTCGCGGTCTGCCTGGCGCAGCTCGGGCGCCGCGTGGCGCTCGTGGATGCCGACCCGGCGGGCGCCGTCTTGCACACCATGCTCGGCCTGGAGCTGCCGCTGCCGAAGCGCGACGAGGCCGACGACGACGACGCCGAACCGATCGCCACCCCGGTGCCTGGCTTGCTGCTGCTGCCGCAGGCCTACACGGTCGGCTCGACCAGCCCGGTGCGTCCGGGCCGCAAGGCGCGCTGGGCACGCGGTCTCAGGTACCTGGACGTCGACTACGTCTTGCTCGACCTGGGCGCCGGCACCCTGCCGGCGACGCTCGACCTCTTCTTGATGGCCGACCTGGGCATCTGCGTGGCGAGCCCGGAGCCGCCCAGCGTCGAGGACACCTATCGCTTCGTGCGCGCGCTGTTCCAACGCAAGATCCGCCGAGCGCTGGTCAACGACCGCTTCAAGCTGCGGCTGGTCGAACGGGCTCAGTCGGAGCTGCCGCCGCTCTCCGCGCCTCAGGATCTGGTGCGCGTGATCGCGCGTTACGACACCGCCGTGGGTGAGCTGGCCGCCGCGGAGCTCAGCCGCTTGCGGCCTCGCCTGATCGTGAATGGCATCCGCCTGCGCACCGACGGCGATCTCGGCCCTTCGATGTGCGAGCTGTCGCGCCGCTACCTCGGCGTGGCGCTCGATCACCTCGGACAGGTCGAGCAAGACGACTCGGTCTGGCTGAGCGTGGTGCGCAAGCGCCCGTTGCTGATCGACAGCCCGGCCAGCAAGAGCGCGCGCAACCTGGAGCGCATCGCCCGCCGGGTCCTGGCGCTGGCCAACACCCGCGAGCAAGCCCGCAGCGAAGAGCCGATCTCGCTCGTGCCGGCCGAGCCGAACCTCTACGACGTGCTCGGCACGCCCCGCGGGGCGACGGACGAGGAGCTGCGGCGCGCCCACAAACGGCAGCGCGAGCTCTATCAGCCCGACAGCTTGCCGCTGACCTCGCTGCTCACGGGTGAGCAGCTGCTGATCGAGCAAGGTCGGCTCGAAGAAGCGCACGACACCTTGCTCGATCCGGTGCGGCGGCGCGCCTACGACCTGTCCGTCTTCCCCGACCGGGAGGAGAGCAAGCCGGCGCGCAACGCGCCCGTGGACGCGGCCCTGGCCGCCGAGCGCGCCATGCTTCAAAAGGAGCTCGCGCGGGAGCTCAACGCGGAGACGGAGTTTACCGGTGATCTGCTGCGGCGGGTGCGCGAATCCCAGGGCGTCGAGGTCGAAGAGATCGCCAGCCGCACCAAAATCAGCGTGGCCCACTTGCGGGCCATCGAGCAGGAAGATTTCCAGAACCTGCCCGCCATGGTGTACACGCGCGGGTTCGTGCAGCAGGTCGCCAAGTTTTTGAAGCTCGACCCCGCCCAAGTATCCCGGACGTATCTGCGGCGGCTGCGCAACAGCCGCAGCGGCGGTGAGACGTCCGTTTGATCGATGAACGAGCGCCGCCTCGCCGATCGCTTCGACGCGCTGCTCACCAGGGCGCGCGTGCAGGACTGGGTCTTCACCTTGGCGGTGGCGTTCGTCGCGCTCTTGCCGCGGCTGTTCGTGGCCATCGCCTGGGCGCGTGAGCCCGTCTGGGACGGTCACTACTATCATTTCGGCGCCGAGCGCATCGCAGAGGGCCTGGGCTACTCCGAAGACGTGGTCGTCGACGGCGTGACCCGCAGCAAGCCGTGGTCGCACTACCCGGTCGGCTACAGCGCCCTGCTCGCCGTCGCCTACAAGCTGTTCGGCTCGGGATTGCAGGTGGCGCCGCTCGTCAACGCGGTCATCGGCGCGGCCCTCGCCGTGGTGGCTCACCGCCTGGGGCGGCACTATCTGTCCGAAAACCGCGCGCGGCTCGCAGCGGCGCTGGTGGCGCTGCACCCGGGCCTCATCGCCTACACCGCCGTGGTGATGACCGAGCCGCTGGCGGCGCTGCTCTTGCTCGCGGCCGCGCTCGCGTGGCGGCGCTTCGACGGCTCCTACAAAGGCGCCGCCGCGAGCGGAGCGGCGCTCGGGCTCGCGGCGCTGGTGCGGCCGTCGTCGCTACTGGTGCTGCTCTTCTTGCCGTTGCTCGAGCGGGACCTCGGCGTCCGAGCGTTGAAGCGGGGCGCCGTGTGCGCGGCCATCGCTCTGGTGACGGTCCTGCCGTGGACGGTGCGAAACTGCGTCGTGATGGACGGCTGCGCGCTGGTGTCGACCAACGGCGGATGGAACCTCGCGATCGGCGCGCTCACGGAGACCGGTCGTTTCACCACGCTGCGGGCCGCGGACGGCTGTCCGGTGGTCACCGGCCAGGTTCAACAGGATCGTTGCTGGGCAGAGGTCGGGCGGCGGGTGATCGCCCGCGACCCGGCGCGCTACCTCGCGCTCGCTCCCAAGAAGCTCTCGCAAACCTACGACCACGAGTCGTTCGCCATCGAGTACCTGCGGGAGGCGAACCCCGCGGCTTGGCCCGAGGCACGGCGCCAGGCCGGTCGCGAGCTGCTGACATTGGCGCACCGGGGGGTGCTGGCGCTGGCCGCCTTCGGCGCGGTCGGCTGGGCGGCGCTCGGCCGGCGCCGCGCCTGGCTTGGGGAGGCCTGCGCGGCGCTCGTGGCGCTCGGGCTCGCCGGGTGGGCGTTCGCCAGCGACGACCACCCGTTTTACGCCATCGCGCTCGCCATTCCCTTGCTGGCCGTGGTGCCGCGTCCCGGCCGGCCTGCTCAGGGCCCGGTCGGCCGGTACCTGGTCGGGCTTTTGTGCGCAACCACGATCACTCATGCTGTGTTTTTCGGTGACGACCGCTACCACCTGGTCGTCACCCCGGCGCTCTGCCTCCTGGCAGCGGCGGCGCTCCGGCGGCCGGACGAGACCGCCCCCCACGAGCCTTGAGGGACTCGAGGAGGTGGGGTGTCCGTGGTATGCTGCAAGCTGCCGCGGTTTAGAGGGTTTGCGGGCTCGGTGCCGTGTCGATTTCCCAGCGCCAAAAAGATCGTAAGAGTCTGCCCTACGTCGGCGGCGGGAAGGAAGAGCTGCGGGCCACCTTCCTCAAGCCGTACCTGCTGCGGCTGCGCGACGAACGCGGCGAGACGGCGGCGCGTGCGCTGCTTGCAACCGTAGGTCTGCCGACGACCGTCATCGAAGACGAGACGCTCTGGATCAGCCTGGCGGCTGCGCGGCGGACGCTCGCGGCGCTCGCCGTTGCCCTCGGCGAAAACGCGATCTTGTCGCGCGGCCCTTGGATGACGCACCCGGCGGTGCTCGGCGCGTACGTGCGCATGCTGCGGGTCGCCTCGGAGCCGCTCGACGCCTATTGCTACCTGACAGCCAACGCTTCGGAGAACACCCGCGTCGGGACGTTCGAGCTGACCACGCTCGGCACGGGCCGGCTGCAAATCGTGTACTACCCGCGGCCGGAGTCGGAGTCCGACCAAAACGATCGGCTGCTCTGCCACGCGCGCCGCGCAGAGCTGGCGGCCGTCCCGCGGATTTGGGGCATGGCCGAAGCGCAGGTCGATGAGCTCGAGTGCCTGTCCCGGGGCGATGACTGCTGCAAATACACGTTGCGCTGGCGGCTGCAGCGCAAGCAGGGCGCGCCCATGGGCGCTGGCGCCGGGGCCGTGGCCTGCGGCGGGGCGGTCGCCGCATCGGGCAACCTGTTGGCCGCCCTGATCGGGGCCGTCGCCGGGGGCGCCTTCGGCGCGGCCATCGGCGCGCTGTCCGATCGGGTCGCTTCGGAGCGCGCCGCGCGCGTGTTCGAGAAGAACCGCATCGCCGCGCTCGAGCGCGGGCTCGAGCTGCGCGGCCACCTGCCCACCGCCGCAGGTGACTTCACCGGCGCCATCCTCGGGGGCAAATACCGCATCCTGCGCAAGATCGGGTCAGGCGGGATCGGCGCCGTGTATGCCGCCGAGCACGTCGCGCTCGGCTCTCAGGTGGCCGTCAAGGTGTTGCGGGGCGCCGCCGCCGTCGACGCATCGGAGATCGCGCGGCTGCGGCGCGAGGCGCAGGTGCAGGTCTCGATCGAGCACCCCAACGTCGTGCGCACGGTCGATCTCGATCAGATGCCGGACGGCTCCATTTACGTCGTGATGGAGCTGCTGCACGGCGTGAGCTTGGCCGAGCGGCTGCGCGACCGAGGACCGGTCGCTCCGGGGGTGGCGATCCCGGTGTTCGTGCAGGTCTGCCGCGCGCTCGACGCCGCGCACCGGCTGGGCGTCGTGCACCGCGACCTGAAGCCGGGCAACATTTTTCTATGCGAGGATCGCTCCGTCAAGGTGCTGGATTTCGGGATGAGCAAGCTGGCCGAAGCGGAGTCGTTGACCCAGGACGGCTACACGCTCGGCACGCCCGAGTACATGTCTCCCGAGCAATGTATCGGGGCGCCGGTGGAGCCGCGCAGTGATCTCTACGCCTTCGGCGTGCTCATGTACGAAGCGCTGACCGGAGAGATCCCGATCAAGGGGCGCAGCCGCCGGGAGCTGCTCGACTTGCACCAGCGGGCGGTCCCGGAGCCGCTCTGCGAGCGGCGCCCCGACCTGGGCATCCCCAAGGAGCTGGACGACGTCGTGTTGTCTTGCTTGAAAAAGCGCGCCGCCGAACGCCCCGTCAGCGCCCGGGCCCTGGAGCGCCTGCTCGCCGCCATCCCGCTCGACGGCCTGCTCGACGACGACGCCCCCGGGACGCCGCGGCGCCCGCGAGACGTGGTGCGGCAGTCGGTGATTTGAGCCGCGCGCTCCGGGCCGCTATGGTTCGGGCGAACGTCGCCATGCGCCGCGCCTATATTTTCGTTCTGTGGCTGCTCCTGCCGCTCTGCGCGGGCGCCGAGGCCGCTGCCTTCACGCACGTGGTTCAGAAGGGCGACACCCTGGCCGGCATCGCCGAGCGCTACTACGGTCGCATTCAGTACGAGCAGCTCTTGGTGGCCGCCAACCTGCTCGACAGTCAAGGTGGATCCCCGATTCGACCCGGGATGCGCCTGGAGATCCCCGCGCTCGGTCATCGCCGGGTGCACAAGACGGACACCTGGGCGAGCCTTGCCCAGGAGCTGCTCGGCCAAGCGTCGCGCTCCGACGTGCTCGCCATCGCCAACGGCACCAATCCCTGGCTGCCCCCGCCGAACGGCGCGGAGATCGTCGTCCCCTACAACCTGACGTTGATCGCGGCCGGCGACGAGAACATCGTGCAGCTTGCCTACCGGTTCCTCGGCGACAAGAACAAAGCCTGGGTGCTCGACCGCTACAACGACCTGCGCGGCCGCGCGATCCGACGGGGCGACGTGCTCTTGATCCCGCTGTCGGACCTCCCGCTCACCAAAGAAGGCAAGCAGGCCGCACGGGCCGCCGCCGCCGACACCTGCAGTCAAGGCGAAGGTCAGACGCTCGACGCGCAACGTCGGGTCCAGGCGGAGCTGCCCGCGCTGCTCTCGGACGTTCGCAGCGGCCGCTACGTCGAGGCGGTGCGGCGGGGCAGCCAATTTTTGAGCTCGGGTGAGCTGACGGAGCCACAGCTCGCCGTGATCCATCGCCAGCTCCTCGAGAGCTATGCCGCGCTCGAAGCGCACGGCCTGGCGGCGCTGGCGTGCGCCGAGTGGCGCAAGCACGATCCAAAGGCCATGCTCGACCCGGCGCGCCTGAGCCCGAAAATCATTCGTGCGTGTGAAGCGGCCAAGGCGGTGGCGCCTCCCACGGACGCAGGGGCCCCCTGATGCGCGCCAGCCCCGGCTTCGAAGGACCGGCGGCCGCCAAGAGCGGCGCTGTGGTTCAGGGCTTTCGTTTGGGGGAGGTGCTCGGCGAGGGGGCGGGCGGCACGGTCTATGCGGCCACGCGCGTCGCCGGTGGGCAGGCGGGCGAGGACCTGGCGCTCAAGCTCTTGCACCCCCACCTGCAGGGGGAGACGCCGGTCGGGCGCCGTTTCCGCCGCGAGGCGGCGCTGCTCCGGCAGCTGCGCGGGCCGCATTTCGTGCCCCTGTTCGAGTACGGGCAGACGCCCGATGGCCGGCTGTACATGGTGCTCGAGCGGGTGCGGGGAGTGCCGCTCGCCGAGCTGTTCGCCCAGCGCACCCTGAGCGTCGACGAGGGTGTGGAGCTCTTGGAGCAGGTGTGCGCCGCGCTCGAGGCAGCGCACGGCGCCGGCATCATCCATCGCGACTTGAAGCCGAGCAATGTGATGGTGGAGCAGGACGCTTCGGGCAAGCGACGCGTGCGCGTGCTCGACTTCGGCCTGGCCAAGGCGCTCGGAGGTGACGCCCGGGGCGCGCACACCACCATCACCGAGCTCAATTCCGTGTTCGGAACCCCCGCGTACATGGCGCCCGAACAGGCGCGCGGCCAGCCCGTCGACGAGCGCGCCGACCTCTACGCGGTCGGCGTCATGTTGTACGAGCATCTGACGGGCCGCGTGCCGTTCCGAGGAGACACCCCGCTCGCCGTACTGACGGCGCACCTCACGGAGCCGCCTCCCCCGCCCCGCGCGCTCGACCCCAGGCTCGCCGCGCTGCCAGCGCTCGAAGCGATCGCCCTGCACGCGCTCGCCAAGGCCCCCCAAGATCGCTACGCCTCAGCGGCTGCCTTCGGGCGAGCGCTCCGCCTCGCCCGAAGGCACCCGGACCGTGCCGCGGACGTGCTCCCGAGCGCGACGCAAGCTCGGCCGGCTCACGCGCCGGAGGACGCGCCGCCCAAGCTCCGGCCGGCCTGGGTGATTGCCGGGGTCTTCGCGACGGCGCTCGGCCTCGCCATCGGCGTCATCCTGAGCTTGCTCGGCGCCTGAGGCCCCCCGGAAGCCCTCGCCGGAAACGCCGAGGCAACGCGCCGAACACCGGACCCGAGCGATCTCTGTCTTGATTGCAGTGTCGCGATAACCGCCCCGAGGCGCCATTCGCGGCGGTGACGGGCCCCCTCGCCCGCGTTATGTTGCCCGAGTTTTCCCTAGGGCGCCGATCCGTCGGTCGACGGTAGACCCACGCGTGGCTGACGGATCTGTCGCCCGGCAGACCTCTCGAAGGTGGTTTTCTCGCTTGCCTCCCGTTGCCAGAACCAGCGCTGCCCTCCGCAAGCCCGCGCGTGACACCGTCGGTTCCAGCCATCGGCCCACGACCGGAGATCTAGTCGCCGGACGCTACCGTCTGGTCCGCCTGACGGGCGGTACGCAGACCTGCAGCCGTTGGGTCGCCACGGACAGCACCCGTGAGGTGCCGGTCGTCCTCGAGATCTTCGGCGGCCAGCCGATCCACGCCGACGCGCCGGACCGGCTCCTCGCCGAGGCACGAGCCGCGATGGCCTTGCAGCACCCGAACGCGATCGCCGTTCACGATCTCGGTCTGACCGAGCACGACGAGCCATTCGTCGTGACGGAGCTGCTCACCGGGGAAACGCTGACCGATCTGCTCGAGCGCGGCAGACGGCTCGCGCCGCTCTTCGCCGTGCGGCTGCTCTTGCCCATCGCCGGCGCGCTCAGCGCCGCGCACGCGCGAGGGATCGTGCACGGCGACGTCAAACCGCCGAACATCTTCTTGGCCGAGACGAGCCGCGGGCTGGTGCCCAAGCTGACGGCCTTCGGCGTCGCGAAGTTCGAGTTCTGCGAGGCCGCGCTCGACCGCGATCTGGACGCGCCGGCGATCGTCTTCGGCAGCCCCGACTACCTGTGCCCCGAGCAGGCCCGCGGAGAGCTCGACGCCGGGCGTTGGGCGGACGCCTGGGCGCTGTGCGTCGTGCTGTACGAGTGCTTGACCGGGCGCTTGCCGTTCCGGGACATCAACTACCGCGCGCTGCTCCGTCACATCGCCGAAGGACCCATCCCACCGCTGCTCGATCAGGGGGTCGCCGACGCCGGACTCTGGAAGATCCTCGCCCGCGGCTTCGAACGGCAGTCGAGCGCGCGCTGGCAGAGTGTGCTCGAGCTCGGGCGGGCGCTCGCCGGCTGGCTGCTCGCCCATGGGGCCAGCGACGACGTCTGCGGGCGACCGCTCGCCGCCGCCTGGTTCGAGCACCAACGGCCGGACGAGCCGGTGCTCCACCGCGCGATCGATCGCCTGGACGATCCGCTCGCAGCCGCCCGCAGGGAGCGCGAGGCCGAGTAGCAGTGATGGGTGCGGGGCCAACTAGGTCCCTTCGCATGTCGGTTGGGCGCGCCGCCGCTTGCGCCGGTCGGGCCCACGGTCGCTTTGCCGCGCGTACCGGG
>Ga0079224_100015596_pt1 | contig 10645 bp, 10 predicted proteins | sample Stecom2015_FD_80414 | JGI IMG/M metagenome (GOLD analysis project Ga0079224, IMG submission 80414) | Agricultural soil microbial communities from Utah to study Nitrogen management - Steer compost 2015 | ecosystem: Environmental > Terrestrial > Soil > Agricultural land | place: USA: Utah...
AGCGGCGAGATGGGCGGCAGCTCGTCGATCGAGTTGATGCCGAGCTTCTCGAGCAGCAGGTCGGTCGTCCCGTAGTGCATGGCGCCCGTCTCGGGGTCGGCGTGCAGCTCGGTGATGAGCCCGCGCCCGAGCAGCGTGCGCACGACCGAATCGACGTTGACGGCGCGGATCTGCGCCACCTGCGAGCGCGTGACGGGCTGCTTGTAGGCGATGACGGCGAGCGTCTCGAGCGCCGCCTGCGACAGGCGCGCGGGCGCCTGGCTGCCGATGAACTCCGTGACGACGGGATCCAGCTCCTCGCGCACGTAGATGCGCCAGCCGCTCGCGACCTCCCGCAGCTCGAAGCCGCGCTGCGGCCCCTCCGCCTCGCCGTCGTAATCGGCCTTCAGCGCGGCGAGCGCCGCGCGCACGGGACGGACGGGGGATCCGACGGCCGTCGCGAGGTTCACGACGCTCAGCGGCTCGTCGGCGACGATGAGCATCGCCTCGAGGCGACGGCGCAGGTCGGTGTCGTCAGCTGTCATAGTCGGCTCCCAGCATCGCGAGGGTCTCGTCGGTCCACGTCTCGGCCGTCCATCGCACCGTCAGCTCGCCGAGCGGCTCGAGCTGCTCGAACGACACGGCCGCGTGCCGGTACAGCTCGAGAATCGAGATGAAGCGCGCGACGACGACGCCCTTCGCGTCGGCGCCCGCGACGAGCTCGCGGAACGTGAGCGCGCCGTGCGTGCGCAGGCTCGACACGACGATCGCGGCCTGCTCGCGGATCGACACCTGCGGCGCGTGCAGATGGTCGAGCCCGACGGTGGGGATCTCGCGCGGCGCGAAGGCGAGCGTCGCGAGCGCCGCGAAGTCGTCGAGCGACAGCGTCCAGCGCAGCTCGGGGGTCGTCGCGCGGTACTTGGGATCCAGCGGCACGGCACGCGCGTGGCGCCCGTCCTCGCGGGCGATGTTGCCCGCGAACCACGTCGAGACCTCCTTGAACGCGCGGTACTGCAGCAAGCGCGCGAAGAGCAGGTCGCGGGCCTCGAGCAGCGCCACGGCCTCGGCGTCGACGAGCTCGCCCTGCGGCAGCAGCCCCGCGACCTTCATGTCGAGCAGCGTCGCGGCGACGACGAGGAACTCGCTCGCCTCGTCGAGGTCCTCCTGGGGCCCGAGGTCGGCGAGGTAGGCGATGAACTCGTCGGTCACGGCCGACAGCGCGACCTCGGTGATGTCGAGCTCGCGCTTCGAGATGAGCGTCAGCAGCAGGTCGAACGGCCCGTCGAAGTTCGCGAGCGACACGCGGAAGCCCGACTCGGGGGCCGCCTCCTCCCCCGATGTGAGCGAGGGATCCGCGCTCATGACGTCAGGCGACGGCGCCGCGCTGCACGAGCTCGCGCGCGAGGCGCAGGTAGGCCTGCGCGGCGTCGTGCTGCGGGGCGTACTCGATGATCGGCACGCCCGACACCGAGGCGTCGGGGAACTTCACGGTGCGGCCGATCACGGTCTCGAACACCTTGTCGCCGAACGTCTCGACGATGCGCTCGAGCACCTCGCGCGAGTGCAGCGTGCGCGCGTCGTACGTCGTCGCGAGCAGGCCGTCGAGCTCGAGCGAGGGGTTCAGGCGATCCTGCACCTTCTCGATCGTCTCGATGAGCAGCGCGACGCCGCGCAGCGCGAAGAACTCGCACTCGAGCGGGATGAGCACGCCGTGCGCGGCCGTGAGCGCGTTGACCGTGAGCAGACCGAGCGACGGCTGGCAGTCGATGAGGATGACGTCGTAGTCGTTCTGCACCTTGCGCAGCACGCGGGCGAGGATCATCTCGCGCGCGACCTCGTTGACGAGGTGCACCTCGGCCGCCGACAGGTCGATGTTCGCGGGGATCACGTCGAGGCCGTCGACGTTCGAGGGGATGATCGCCTCGGTGACGTCGCGCTTCGTGTCGAGCATGAGGTCGTAGATCGTCGGCACGTCGTGCGTCGAGATGCCGAGGCCGGCCGAGAGCGCGCCCTGCGGGTCGAAGTCGACCGCGAGCACCTTGCGCCCGTACTCGGCGAGCGAAGCCGCGAGGTTGATGCTCGTCGTCGTCTTGCCGACGCCGCCCTTCTGGTTGCAGAGGGCGATGATGCGGGCCGGCCCGTGCCGGTCGAGCCTTTCCGGGGTCGGGAAGCCGTGGTACGGGCGTCCCGTCGGGCCGAGAATGACGTCGTCGCTCTTCTTCGGCTTGTTCTGGGTCTTCGCCACCGATGATCCTCCTGACACGCTCCCTCGAGTGTATCCGCATCGTTACCTTCCGGCGCCGCACGCCCCGCGGGATCCCCCGCCCGGGCATGTCGCGCCGTCAGACGGCCCGAGGGTGCGCCGTCTGGTACATCTCGCGCAGGGTGTCTGCCGAGACGTGCGTGTAGATCTGGGTCGTCGCGACCGAGGCGTGCCCCAGCAGCTCCTGCACGACGCGCACGTCGGCGCCGCCCTGCAGCAGGTGCGTCGCGAAGGAGTGCCGCAGCGTGTGCGGCGAGACGTGCGCCGACAGGTGCGCGGACTCGGCGGCCTTCTGGATCACGAGCCACGCGCTCTGCCGCGAAAGCGGGCGCCCGCGGGCGCCGAGGAACAGGCGCGGCGTCGCGGATCCCTTCGCGGCGAGCGCGGGGCGCACGCGCGTGAGGTACGCGTCGATCGCCTCGCGTGCGAAGCTGCCGATCGGCACGATGCGCTCCTTGTCGCCCTTGCCGCGCAGGCGGAGCACGTCACCCGCTTGCACGTCGTCGACGTCGAGCGCGATCGCCTCCGAGACGCGCGCGCCCGTCGCGTACAGCAGCTCGAGCAGCGCGCGGTCGCGCAGGCCGATCGGGTCCTCGCCGCTCGGCGCGCGCAGCAGCTGCTCGACCTGCTCGATCGTGAGCGCCTTCGGCAGCTTCTGCGGCTGCTTCGGCGGCACGAGCCGCGAGGCCGGGTCCTCCTCGACGATGCCCTCGCGCGCGAGGAAGCGGTGCAGGCCGCGCACGGACGACTGCAGCCGGGCGAGCGACGACGGCGCGGGCGGCGGATCCGACGCCGCGCGCTCGGCGGCGAACTCCGCGACCATATCCTGCGTCACGGCGGCCGGATCCTCGACGCCGTGGTCGCGCAGCCACGCCGCGTACCCCGCGAGGTCGCGGCGATACGCCTCGACCGTGTGCGCGGACAGGCCCCGCTCGATCGAGATGTGGCGCAGGTAGCGGTCGACCGCCCGGTCCAGCAGCATGTCGGGCCCCGCTACGCCGCCCGTCGCCGGCGGTCGGCGAGCAGCACACCGATCGTCATGGCCGCGTTGTGCACGCGCCCCTCGGCGATCGCCTGCACGGCCTCGTCCAGCGGCACCCACCGTGCGCGGATGTCTGCCTCCTCGGCGTCGCGCGCGAACGTCTCGCTCGCGGGGCGCACGCCCGTCGCGAGGAAGATGCGGATGAACTCGTCCGACCCGCCGGGCGACACGGCGAAGCTGCCGAGGTCCTCCCATTGCGCGGCCGTGAGGTCGGCCTCCTCCGCGAGCTCGCGCTCGGCGGCGGCGCGGGGATCCTCGCCCTGCACGTCGAGCAGCCCGGCCGGGATCTCCCAGTCGCGCGAACGGATCGGGTGCCGGTACTGCTGGATCAGCAGCACGCGGTCGTCATCGTCGACCGCGACGACCGCGACGGCGCCCGTGTGGTCGAGGTAGTGGCGCACGAGCGACGTGCCGCCGTACCGGAACGTGTCCTCGCGGACGTCCCACACGTAGCCGTTGTAGACGATGTCGCTGCGCGTGACATCGACCTCGAACGGCTCATCGCGCAGCTCGTCGGTCACTCCTCGACCTCGAACAGCTCGCTCGAGCGGCTGCGGTCGATCGCCGCGCCCACGAGGCCGCGGAACAGCGGGTGTGCCTCGGTCGGGCGCGAGCGCAGCTCGGGGTGCGCCTGCGTCGCGATGTAGTAGGGGTGCGTCTCGCGCGGCAGCTCGACGAACTCGACGAGGTCGAGCGTCGGGTTGATGCCCGAGAACACGATGCCCGCGTCGGCGATCTGCTGCCGGTAGGCGTTGTTGACCTCGTAGCGGTGGCGGTGGCGCTCCTCGACGTCGGTCGCGCCGTACACCTCGGCCGCGATGGATCCCTCCGCGAGCTTCGCGGGGTACAGGCCCAGGCGCATCGTGCCGCCGAGGTCGCCGCCGTCGAGGATCTCGACCTGCTCGGCCATCGTCGCGATGACGGGCGTCGGCGTCTCGGGGTCGAACTCGCTCGACGAGGCGCCCTCGAGGCCCACGACGTTCTGTGCGTACTCGATCACCATGCACTGCAGGCCGAGGCACAGGCCGAGGGTCGGAATGCCCTGCTCGCGAGCGAAGCGCAGCGCGCCCAGCTTGCCCTCGATGCCGCGGATGCCGAAGCCACCGGGGACGCAGATGCCGTCGAGCGACGACAGCTGCTCGCGCGCGCCCTCGGGCGTCTCGCACAGGTCGGACGCGATCCAGCGGATGTTGACCTTCGTGTCCTGCGCGAAGCCGCCCGCCTTGAGCGCCTCGGTGACCGAGAGGTACGCGTCGGGCAGGTCGATGTACTTGCCGACAAGGCCGATCGTCACCTCGTGCTTGGGGTGGTGCACGGCGTCGAGCACCTTCTGCCAGCGCGACCAGTCGACCTCGCCCGCCTTGGCGAGGCCAAGCTTGCGCACGATGACGCTGTCGAGGCCCTGCGCGTTGAGCGTCGAGGGGATGTCGTAGATGCTCGGCAGGTCGACCGTGTTCACGACGGCGTCGGCCTCGACGTCGCACATGAGCGCGATCTTGTTCATGTTCTGGTCGGTGACCGGGCGGTCGCTGCGCAGCACGAGGGCGTCGGGCTGGATGCCGACCTGACGCAGCGCCGCGACCGAGTGCTGCGTCGGCTTGGTCTTCTGCTCGCCCGACGCGCCCATGAACGGCACGAGCGAGACGTGCACGAAGAACACGTTGTCGCGGCCGAGCTCGTGGCGGATCTGGCGCGCCGACTCGAGGAACGGCTGCGACTCGATGTCGCCGACCGTGCCGCCGACCTCGGTGATGATGACGTCGGGCTTCGGGTCGTCCTCGGCCTGCAGGCGCATGCGGCGCTTGATCTCGTCGGTGATGTGCGGGATGACCTGCACGGTGTCGCCGAGGTACTCGCCGCGCCGCTCGCGCTCGATGACCTTCGAGTAGATCTGGCCCGTCGTGACGTTGGCCGCCTCGGACAGGCTGATGTCGAGGAAGCGCTCGTAGTGGCCGATGTCGAGGTCGGTCTCGGCGCCGTCGTCGGTCACGAAGACCTCGCCGTGCTGGAACGGGTTCATGGTGCCCGGATCGACGTTGAGGTACGGATCGAGCTTCTGCATCACGACGTGCAGGCCGCGGGCCGTCAGCAGATTGCCGAGGCTCGCCGCGGTGAGGCCCTTCCCGAGTGAGGAGACGACACCGCCCGTCACGAAGATGTGCTTTGTGGTGTCGTTTCTCGCCGCGTCAGAAGTCTGCATCACGGGCTTCAATCCTAACCCCCGGGAACGGGATCCAGGTGTGTGCGGCGGTTCGGCGCGCTGGGAATGGACTGAGCACGAGCATACCGAGCGCCGGCCCGCGGGGGGGTCACTCCCCTCGGGCGCGTGCGAGCAGCTCGCGAGCGTGGTCGATCGCGGCGCCCGAATCGGCCATGCCCGACAGCAGGCGGGCCATCTCGGCCTCGCGGTCGGATCCCTCGAGGCGCGTGACGCTCGAGGCCGTGATCGATCCGTCGCTCGACTTCACGACGCTCAGGTGATTCGTCGCGAACGCCGCCACCTGCGCGAGGTGCGTCACGGCGATGACCTGCGACGTCTCGGCGAGCTTCGCGAGCCGGCGCCCCACCTCGATCGCGGCCGCGCCGCCGATGCCCGCGTCGACCTCGTCGAAGATGAACGTCGGCACGGGATCCGTCGCGGCGACGACAACCTCGATCGCGAGCATGACGCGGCTGAGCTCGCCGCCCGAGGCGCCCTTCGCGACGGGGCGCGGATCGGCGCCCGGGTGCGGCGCGAGGAGGAACGCGACGTCGTCGCGGCCGTGCGCGGTCTCGGATCCCTCCGTCACCTCGACGACGAGCGTCGCGTCGGGCATCGCGAGGGCGTGCAGCTCCTCGGTCGCGCGGGCGCCGAGCTGCTCGGCCGCCGTGCGGCGCTCGGCCGACAGGCGACCCGCTGCCGCGTCGAGCTCGGCGCGCGCCTGCTCGCGCTCGGCCTCGAGGCGCGGGATCCGGTCGCCGTCGTCGTCGAGTTCGGCGAGGCGCGCGGATCCAGTCTCGACGAGCGCGATCGCGGCGTCGAGGGATCCGTGCACGCGCGCGAGGTCGGCGAGCGCGGCGCGGCGCTCCTCGACGGCGGCGAGCTCCTGCGTGCCCTGCTCATCGAGGTCGGCGAGGTAGCTCGACAGCTCGACGGCGAGATCGCCCGCGCGGTAAGTGAGGTCGGCGAGCTGCGTCGCGATCTGCTCGAGCGCGGGATCCGCGGCGCGGTCGAGCGCGCCCTTGGCGTCGGCGAGCAGCGCCGACACGTCGGGGGCGCCCTCCTCGCTCGAGAGGGCCTCGCGCGCCCGCAGCGCAGCCTCGCGCAGCGCCTCGGCGTTGGCGAGCCGCTCGGCCCGGGCAGCGAGCTCGACGTCCTCCCCCGCGACGGGCGCAACCGCCTCGATGTCGGCGAGGAAGCGCCGCAGCTGCTCGGCCTCGGCCGCGCGCACATCGCGGTCGGCGACGAGCTGCGCGAGCTCGCGGTCGACGCGCGTCCACGCCTCGTAGGCGGTGCGGTAGGCAGCGAGCGCGTCGCGCACGATGTCGCCGCCGAAGCGGTCGAGCGCGTCCCGCTGCGCGGCGGCCGACTTCAGGCGCAGCTGGTCGGTCTGACCGTGCACGGCGACGAGCTGCTCGGCGAGATCGACGAGCACCGACGCGGGCGCCGCGCGGCCGCCGACCGACGCGCGGCTGCGACCCTCGGCCGCGATCGTGCGCGACAGGTACAGCTCGCACCGCTCGTCGTCGATGGGCTCGAGCTCGCCGCCCGCCTCAGCGACGCGGTCGGCGACGGGGCCCGAGGCCGGCACGTTCCAGATGCCCTCGACGATCGCGTGCGCGTCGCCCGAGCGCACGGTGCCGCTGTCGGCACGCTGCCCCATGAGCAGACCGAGCCCCGTCACGACCATCGTCTTGCCGGCGCCGGTCTCGCCCGTGATGGCGGTGAAGCCCGGCCCCATCGGCAGGACCGCGTCGGCGATGACGCCGAGGCCCTGCAGCCGCATCTGCTCGATCACGCGTCGGTCTCCCCTTCGTGCGTCGCGGTGCGCGCGGGCGGGATCACCGACACCGCGCTCGTCATCATGGATCCCGTCGGCCCGCGCCACCCGTGCACGGGCAGCTGGAACTTGCGCACGAGGCGGTCGGTGAATTCCGCGGGGTGCAGGCGCGCGAGCCGCACGGGCGCGTCGGATCGCCGCACGGACACGCGCGCGCCGGGAGGAAGCGGGTGGGTGCGGCGCCCATCGCACCAGAGCACGCCGTGCGATCCTGCGATGCCCGTGACCTCGATCGCGATCATCTGCTCGGGGCCCACCACGAGCGGGCGCGCGAAGAGCGCATGCGCCGAGATCGGCACGACCGTCATCGCCTGCACGCTCGGCCACACCACGGGCCCGCCCGCAGAGAAGCTGTAGGCGGTGGATCCCGTCGGCGTCGCCACGACGCAGCCGTCGGCGCCGAAGCTCGACAGCGGCCGGCCGTCGATCTCGAGCACGAGCTCGATCATGCGCTCGCGCGCTTCCTTCTCGATCGACGCCTCGTTGAGCGCCCACGTCTCATAGACGACCTCGCCCGAGCGATCGCGCACCTTCACGGCGAGCGTGAGGCGCTCCTCGACGCCGTAGTCGCCCGCAAGCACGCGGTGCACAGCCTCGTCCATGTCGTCGCGCTCGATCTCGGCGAGGAAGCCGACGTGGCCCATGTTGATGCCGAGCACGGGCGCCGTGCCGTCGCGCACGAGCTCGGCGGCGCGCAGGATCGTGCCGTCGCCGCCGAGGACGATCGCGACGTCGATGCTCTCGACGGGCACATCGGATCCGAGCCCCCGCTCGCTCGCGAAACTCGGCACGATTTCGGCGAGCGCGTCGCGGTCGGACGGCTCGAACACGGGCGTCGCGCCCTGCTCTCGGATGATCGACGCGATGCGCGCCGCGGCCTCGACCGTGTCGTCGCGATACGTGTGCGCCACGATCAGGATCCTGCGTGCGCTCATCGTCCCCCTCTGGAAGTGCTGTCGCCGGCGAGCCGTGCGATCTCGTCTTCCCATTCTGTCGGATCGCTCCCGCGGCCGGGCGCGATGTGGACGACGAACTCGCGATTGCCGTGCGCGCCGGCGACGGGGCTCTCGATGACGCCGAGCGTGCCGAGCCCGAGCTCCGCAGCATCCCGCAGCACGCCGCAGGCGGCCTGCGCGCGCAGGGCCGGATCCTCGACGATCCCGCCGCGCACGCGCTCGCGCCCGACCTCGAACTGCGGCTTCACGAGCAGCACGAAGTCGGCGTCGCTCGCCGCGACTGACGCCGCGGCCGGCAGCACGTGACCGAGCGAGATGAACGACAGGTCACCCGTCACGACGCTCGGCGGATCCGCGACGCCCGTCGCCTCCGCGAGCCCCTCGCGCGTGAGGAAACGCACGTTCATGCCCTCCACGACCCGCACGCCGGGATCCGCGGCGACCTCGGGCGCGATCTGGTCGTGGCCCACGTCGACCGCGAGCACCGGATCCGCCCCGCGCTCGCGGAGCACCTGCGTGAAGCCGCCCGTCGAGGCGCCCATGTCGAGCGCGACGCGCCCTGCGACGTCGAGTTCGAACGCATCGAGCGCCGCCACGAGCTTGTGCGCCGCGCGGCTGACGTACCGGTCGCCGTCGACGACGATCTCCTGGTCGTCGCCCGTCGGCGCCGACGCCTTGCGCGCGGGCAGTCCGTCGACCGTCACGCGGCCGTCCGCGATGAGCCGCGCCGCGTGGGTGCGGGATCGGGCGAGGCCGCGCGCGGCGAGGACGGCGTCGAGCCGGCCGCTCACGCCTCGCTCGTCCGCTCGAGCGCGGCCTGGAGCTCGTCGTGCAGCGCCTGGTAGGCCTGCGCTCGCTCGCCGAGGGGCTGCTGCTCGATGACGTCGAGCTGCGCCGCGAGGGCGTCGTCGAGGCTGTCGTCCGTCATGCCTCCACGATACGTCGCGCCGTCAGGGGCGGTGGAACGTGTCGCGGTACAGCACCTCGGGCACGTCGAAGCCGAAGATCTGCCGGCCCGTCGCCCAGATCGCGTGCGCGCCCGCCCGCAGCAGGTCGATCTGGCGGTCGCCCTCCGAGAGGATCTCGATCTCGGGTCCGTTGCCCGTGCGCACCTTCGCCGCGCCCACGCTCGTGACGTCGCCCTTCTGGCGTACGGCGGGATACGGCTCGAACAGCTCGCGCAGGTCGCTCAGGATGTAGGTCGGGCGCGCGTGCGTCGGCGCCGCGAGCACGTGCTTCGGGCGGTCGATGCCCGTGAGCACGAGCGCAGAGTCGATGCCCGCTGCCTGCGCACCCTGGATGTCGGTGTCGAGGCGGTCGCCGAGGAACAGCGGCTGCGTCGCGTCGAAGCGCGCCGTCGCGGCGTGGAAGATGGGCGCCTCCGGCTTGCCCGCGACCGTCGCAAGCCGGCCGACCGCCGTGTGCACGGCCGACACGAGCGTGCCGTTGCCGGGCGCGACGCCGCGATCGCGCGGGATCGTCCAGTCTGTGTTCGTCGCGATCCAGGGGATCCCGCCGTCCTCTTCGGGGGTCTGCAGCGCGAACGCTGCCTCCGCGAGGTCGGTCCAGGCGACGTCGGGGTTGAACCCCTGCACGACGGCGGCGGGGCCGTCGTCCGCGCTGCGCGTGACGATGTAGCCGGCCTTCTCGAGCTCGACGACGAGCCCCTCGCCGCCGACGACGAGGATCGTGGATCCAGGCGCCACCTTCTGCGCCAGCAGCCGCGCGGCCGCCTGCGGGCTCGTCACGACGTCCTGCGGCTGCGTGCGCAGCCCGAGGTCGACGAGGTGCTGCGCCACGGCGCGATCGGTACGCGAGGCGTTGTTCGTGATGTAGCCGAGCCGGCGCCCCTCGTCCTGCGCGCGGTTGAGGCTCTCGATCGCGTGCGGCACGGCACCCGGGCCGGCGTACACGATGCCGTCGAGGTCGGCGAGCAGCACGTCCACGCCGTCGAGCGGCGCGGGGTCGGTCTTCTTTGAGAACAGGGCCATCGCGGAAATCGCCTCTCCTATCAGCGCGTCGTGTCGTCGGTCGTGTCGTCGCCCGCGGGCGCATCGTCGACGATGCCGGCTTCAGCGAGGAGCTCGGCGACCTCGTCCTCGATCGACGGCTCGCCCTCGGCGGGGTCGAACGACGCGTCGTCGGCCACCGACGACGGGTCGATGTTCGCGGCCTGCGCGGCGTCGGTGCGCGACGCCGCCTCGGCGTCCGCGGTGGCTGCCTCGTCGGCGGTCTCCGCCGCGTCGGCGGTCTCCGCCGCTTCTGCCGCCGCGCGGCCAGCGGCATCCGGCTCATCGTCCTGGACGCCGTCGGCGGCTGCGTCGGCCTGCGCGTCGTCCTGGCGAGCGTCGGCGCGGTTCGCAGC
>Ga0079224_100015598_pt1 | contig 10644 bp, 9 predicted proteins | sample Stecom2015_FD_80414 | JGI IMG/M metagenome (GOLD analysis project Ga0079224, IMG submission 80414) | Agricultural soil microbial communities from Utah to study Nitrogen management - Steer compost 2015 | ecosystem: Environmental > Terrestrial > Soil > Agricultural land | place: USA: Utah...
GAGGCCACGTACGGCCAGGGCGCCGTCGGCGATACGGAAGGCGATCGCCTGGAACCGCGCCAGGGGCCTACCGAACTGCTCCCGTTCCGCGGCGTAGCGGACGGTCTCCTGGTGGGCTGTCTCTAGCAGCCCCAGCAGCCACCACGACCGCAGAACGAGACCGACCGCGGCACCCCGGGGATCGGCCGAGCCGTCGGGCTCGGCGACCGCCTCGACCCCGAACGGGGCGAGCCGGGTGCCCAGCGGACCTGCGGACAGGGAGCGCACCGAGTGGCCCCGGCCCCGCAGGTCCACTCCCCTCCAGGCGAGGGGCAGGTCGAGATGGGAGACGACCCCCTCCCCCGTCACTACCAGGGCGAGGGCCCCGCTTTCCCCTCCGGCCAGCCGCTCGGAAACCGGGTATGGGAAGGCGAACGCACCGGCTGCCCGGACAACGGCCGCCGCCGCCTCCAGTTGCACCTGCTCGGCGTAGGGGTCGAGGTCCCATACACCCACCTCGGCGAGCATCTCGCCCGCCCGAACGCGCACCCTCGGGTCGACGACGGCGGAGCGGAGCACGGCGATGCCCCCGGCCTGTTCGAGCCGGTTCCGGACCACCGCGCCGAACTCGGCAGCCTCGGGAGAGAGTTCGCCGTTCACGGGATCAACCCCCTGGACGCGGTCTGCAGGTTGATCTCCAGGGTGCCGGAGGCGATGGTGGATCCCTGGGCGTACCGCCAGTGTTCCTCCACCTCCATCTCGTAGTACGCCGATCCGTCCGACGTGCCGAGCCCTGCGTGTCCGACGATCTCCATCAGCAATTCGGCAACCTCCTGATCGAGAGCCGTCACCGCCACCCGGTAGAGAGCGGTGTCCACCACGTCGGGCACCCCTTCCTGCGACCGGAGCACCCGGTAGGCGAGGAGGCGGGCCCGGCGGGTCCCCACCAGGGCCGCGGCCCAGCGCTCCCGGAGCGAATCGGGCAGCTCCTCCCACCTCTCCCCCAGCGCCTGCGGGGCGGCCCGCAGCAGCTTCTCACAGCGCGCGTACCGGGCGATCCCGATCCGCTCGAACCGGAGGACGTCGAGGACGATCGGCCAGCCGTGCCCCGGCTCGCCGAGCACCTCGGTGTCGGGCACGAACACGTCGTCGAAGTACACCTCGTTGAGGTGGTGAGGTCCGATCATCGCCGGGATCGGCCGCACGTCGATCCCCGGGGTCCTCATGTCGACCAGGAACACGGTCACCCCCTCGCGCCGGCCGGACGGCTCGTTGATCCGGGCGAGCAGGAAGCAACATTGGGCCATCGTGGCGTAGGACGTCCACACCTTCTGGCCCGAGATGAGCCAGCCGCGGTCGGCCCTAACCGCGCGGGTCCTAAGTGCGGCGAGGTCAGAGCCGGCCCCCGGCTCGCTGAACCCCTGGCACCAGATCACCTCACCCCGGGCGATCGGCGGGAGATGGCGGGCCTTCTGGTCTGGGGTGCCGTGCCGCATGATCGCCGGGCCGACCCAGTTGAGCCCCATGTACTGTGCGCCACGCGGTTCATGCGCGACCCACATCTCTTCACGCAACGCGGTCTGCTCCCAGACGTCCGCGCCCGCGCCGCCGTACTCCTCGGGCCACGCCATCGCCAGGAGGTGACGCTGGCCCAGCTCACGACAGAACGCCTCGGTGACCTCGAGGTCGGCGGGGTCGTCGGTGAAGGCCCCCAGGAATCCCGGGGGCACGTACTCGTCGATCAGCCGGCGCAGCTCGGCGCGGAGCTCCGTTACCGCTGCTGGTTCGGAGAAGTCGAGCACGATCACCTCTGTGACGTTGATCTTTTAATCTATGACAAGTTTAGATCGCCGGACCGCCCAGAGCGAGAGCGGTCTGACTATCAATCTTATAAAGGATTAGCTAGAGTGGCAATGACATGAGCGAGGGGGTCACGACCGCGTCGTCGGGGGTCGATGGGGTCGCGTGGGAGCATCTCATTCCCGGTGACGAGGTGCGCGAGTTCGCCGCCACCGTACGGGCCCGTCTCACCTCGCACCACCCGACCACTGCCCTGCTCCGCCTCACCGAGGGAGCCGAGCCCACACTCGAGGGCTGGGATGACCTCGTCGCCCTCGGGATCCTCTCCATCGGGCTCCCCGAAGAGCTGGATGGCCTCGGCACTCTCGCCGACCTCGCCATCGTGACCGAGGAGGTGGGCCGCTCGCTCGTCCCCCTCCCCGTGACCACCACGGCAGCGGCCGTACACACCCTGATCCGGGCCGGGCTCGAACCCGATCCGACCGCGCCGACAGCCCTGGCAGTGGACGGCGGGGCGCGCCCGTTGCGGATCTTCGACGGCCTCTTCGCCGGAACCGTGGTCCTGGTCTCCTCCGACGGTGACGGAACCATGATCCGGCACCTCGCCGTCGCCGACCGCACAACCCCGTCCTCGCAGATCGACGCCACCCGTCCCACCGTCACCATCGAGCCGGGCGACGTGGTCGCCGAGGTGCGGGTCGGCGCAACGTTCGACGAGGTACTCGGCCCGGCCCGGGTGGTGGTGGCCGCCGACCTGGTCGGGGTCGCCGACCTCGCCCTGGAGATGACCGTCGCCCACGCCCTCGACCGGCACCAGTTCGGCAGACCGATCGGCTCCTTCCAGGGGGTGATGCACCAGCTCGCCGACGCCCACGTGGCCCTGGAGCGGGCCCGCAGCCTGGTGCGGGGCGCGGCCTCCGCCCTGGTCACCGGACCGGATGCCCACGAGACGGTACGACTGACGCTCCTCGCCAAGGCTGCTGCCTCCGAGGTCGCCGTCTCGGCAACGGCCCTGCGCACCCAGCTCCTGGGGGCCATGGGCCTCACCTTCGAGTCCGACAATCACCTGTCCTTGCGACGGGCCAGGGCCACGGCGCCGTTCCTCGGCAAGGCCGCGGACCTCTACGCCCGGGTCGCCGCCCTCTACCTGGAGGACCGGGAGTGAGCGGGATCCTGAACGAGTACCGGGCGTTCCTCGACCGGGTGCTCCCTGCCGACTACGACGAGCGGTACCACGAGTACCGCCACGACGAGGAGCTACGCACCGCGTTCCAGGCCGCGTGCTTCGACCACGGCTGGCTGGTGCCCGAATGGCCACCGGAGCTGGGAGGCCACAGCCTGCCCCTCCCCGAGGCGCTGGCCGTCCGGATCGAGGGCGCCCGCCGTCGGGTTCCCCGCTACATGAACATCCAGTCGGTCGGCGTCGTCGCCCCTGCGCTCCGGGTCTTCGGCACCCCCGAGCAGCAGGAGAAGTACCTGCGGCCCACGCTCCGTGGCGAGGCCTGGTGGGCGCTGGGCATGTCCGAACCCGACGCCGGGTCCGACCTCGCCTCCCTGCGGACCACCGCCGTCCTCGCCGACCGGGGCTTCGTGGTCAACGGCCAGAAGGTGTGGACCACCCAGGCCGACCGGAGCCGCTGGTGCACCCTCTACGTCCGGACCGACCCGGAGGCGCCGAAGCACCGGGGCATCTCCTGTCTGATCGTCGACATGGACTCCCCCGGCATCACGATCCGGCCCATCCGCACCGCCGGGCCCACGATCGACGACTTCTGTGAGGTGTTCTTCGACGACGTCGTCGTCCCCTCCGAGAGCCTGCTCGGCGAGCTCAACGGCGGCTGGAAGGTCGCCATGGCGAGCCTCGAGCACGAGCGGGACATGATCTGGATCAACAACTGGATGGAGATGCGCCGCGCCCTCGAGCCGGTGCTCCGGATGGGCGAGGTGCCCCAGCATCGGGCGGTCGACCTGGGACGGCTCCTCGGCGACATGGAGGCCATCCGGCTGACCGGCCTCCGCTCCGTGGCCAACCGCACCCTGAGCCGGCCCGACCCCCTGCCCGGGATCATGAAACTCTTCGGTTCCGAAGCCGTCAAGGTCGCCGCCGCCCTCGCCCTCGACTTGGCCGGCAACGGAGATCCCTCCGACGTCCGGCTGTTCGACGAGTCGCTGGAATCCATGGCGGCGACGATCTACGGGGGGACCAGCGAGATCCAGAGGAACATCATCGCCGAGCGCATCCTCGGCCTGCCCAAGGGAGGTTGACATGCCCGAGTTCCCCTACGTCCTCGACCTGCTCGCCGGACGCACAGCCCTCGTCACCGGATCGGGCCGCGGGCTCGGCCGGGCAATGGCCAACGCCCTGGCGCGCGCCGGGGCCCAGGTGGTGATCACCTCCCGCCACGACGATCAGAACGCCGACGCGGTGGCCGAGATCGAGTCGTTCGGAGGGAATGCCTTCGCCGTCCGCTGCGACGTGCGGGACGCCAGCAGCGTGGCCGCCGCAGTGGCGGCCATCAACGATCGCTTCCCCGGCATCGACATCCTGATCAACAACGCCGGAATCAACGTGAAGCAGCCCACCGTCCCTCTCCCCGTCCCCGAGGACGCCCAGGTGGGCCAGCCGGGCACCGGTTCCGCCAACATGGGCCTCTCCGACGAGGATTGGGACGGGATCCTCGACACCCACGTCCGTGGCCCGCTGCACCTCATCCGGGCGTTCGCGCCCGGGATGCTGCAGCGTGGCTGGGGCCGGGTGATCAACATCGGATCGAGCGCCGTTGATCGCACGCCCAACTTCTCCAGCCCTTACAAGGTGGCCAAGGGCGCGCTGATGCACCTGACGCGCACCCTGGCCAAGGAGTGGGCACCGTACGGCGTCACCTGCAACGCCATCGCCCCGGGCCACTTCCGGACCGACATGACCAAGGCGCTGCACGACAGCCCTGAGGGCCAGGCCTGGCTCCGGGAGCGCATCCCGATGCAGCGGACCGGCGATGCTCGCGAGCTGGGTGCCCTGGCCGTCTACCTGTCGAGCGACTTCGCCTCGTTCATCACGGGCCAGATCGTCTACGTCGACGGCGGCGAGACGCTCTAGCGATCCTTAAACCGCCTGCGGGCCGCACCCCGGTCGACCTGCCAGGCCTCCAGGGCCTCCTTCTCCATGGCCCGCGCCCGGCCCAGGTACGTCTCCCTCCCCCGGCGGTACAGGTCGAGGGCGTGGCGTGTCATGGCGGGGTCTAGTGCAGCGATCGAACGGGCCAGTTCGCCGGCCCGTGCCATGAGGATCCCGTGGGGAACCACCTCGTTGACGAGCCCCCAGGCAAGCGCGGTGGCGGCGTCGACAGGAAGACCGGTGAGGGTCATCTGCCTGGCCCGTGCCACCCCGATGGTGGCCGGCAGTTCGACGCTGAGGCCCCATCCCGGTGTGAGCCCCAGCCGAGCGTGGGTGTCGGCGAACGTGGCACGGTCCGACGCCACGATGAACGAACAGGCGAGGGCGATCTCGAGCCCCCCGGAGACACACGAGCCGTTGACCGCGGCGATGACCGGGGTCCCCACCTCCCGGATAGCGGTCGGGGGGTCGACCGGAGGCGGGACGTAGTCGGGATCAGACAGCAGCTCCCTGGCGTCCACGCCGCTGGTGAACGACGGGTCGAGCCCGGTGAGGACGACGCAACGCACCTCAGAATCCACATCGGCGTCCCGCAACTCGTCGACGAGCGCGACCCGGGTGGCGCGGTCGAGGGCGTTCCGGGTCGGCGGGTGCTCGAAACGGATGACCAGGACCGACTCGTCACGCTCGAGGGTGTACCGCACCATGTTATCTCTATAATCTTATAGACCTTACGGCCACCACCCGGAAGATATGTCACTACCCGAGCACATCGCGCGCCGGCTCAGCATCCCCGCGGTCTGCGCCCCCATGTTCCTCATCTCCAACCCGGCGCTGTTGATCGCGGCATGCCGCGCCGGCCTGGTGGGCGCGTTCCCCCGCGAGAACACCCGGACCCGTGAAGACTTCGTCACCTGGCTGCAGGAGATCCGCACCGCCCTTGACGATGCCGCGTCCGAGGGCGAGACGTTGGGACCACTCGCAGTCAATATCCCCACCCGCTACCCGCAGGAGGACCTGATCGTCGAGCTCGACCTCTGCGTCGAGTACGGGGTCGAGATCATCATCACCTCGGTTGGCAAGCCCGACCTCATAACCAGGCTGGCCCACGAGCGAGGGCTGTACGTGTGGCACGACGTGACGTCGATCGAGTTCGCCGAGAAGGCTCTCGAGTGTGGGGTCGACGGAATGAACTGCATCGGGGCCGGGGGCGGCGGCCACTCCGGCACCATCAGCCACCTGGCCCTGATCCCGAGGGTCCGGCAGATGTTCGACGGCGTGATCACCATGGCCGGGGCGGTGTCCACCGGCGCCGCGATCAGGGCCGGGGAGATCCTGGGCGCCGACCTCGCCTTCCTCGGCACCCGATTCCTGGCCACGACCGAGTCGATGGCCCACCCCCTCCAGAAGCAGTGGGTCGTCGAGGGGTCCGCCCGGGACCTCGTCTACACGCCCAAGGTCAACGGTGTCCCCGCAAACTGGATGCGCCGCTCCCTGGCGCACGTCGGGATCGACATCGACGCCCTCCCACAGCCCGAGGGACGGGGCCACGACCACCTGCCACAGGGCGTTCGACCCTGGCGGGACATCTGGTCGGCCGGCCACGGCATCGAGTTGATCGACGACGTCCCCGACGTCGCGACCCTAGTCAGACGGCTGGCCGCCGAGTACCTGGAGGCCTGCGCCACGCCCGACCGGGCCGACGCAGCCAGAAGGCTCATCCGGAACTGACACCACACCCTTCTCCTCCGTGTCTCCGGAAGAGGAAACGGGGGCGGGACCCGGGTCCCGCCCCCGTTTGGTTGGGGATCTGTCCAGCGGTGGAACTCAGTTACCGCCGGCCATGACGCACATGCCCTGGGTGCAGGGCTGCGACGGCAGGAACAGCGCCAGCTGGTCGCCATCGATGCCAATCCGCTTGTCCGGACCGAACTTGTAGATACCGTTGGCGCCCTGGAACTCCTCGCCCGAGACGATCACCTCCTTGATCTCCTTCGGGTTCGTGGAGCCCGCCTCGAGGGCAGCCTCGAGCACGATGATCGTCCAGTCGAACGGGATGGCGCCGACGGTGTCCAGGGCGTTGAAGTCGTCCCGGCCCTTGATCGCCATGTAACGGTCGACGAACTCCTTCGTGATGCCCGACGGCTCCGCACCCGGCGCGTCGGACAGGAAGGTCCTCGGCATGGGGCCGGCAGCGAGACGGTCCTTCATCGCCTCGGGGATGAGGGCCGCGCTGGCCGGGTCGCCGATCCCGAGGACGGCCGACATCGGGGGCGCCCAGCCGAGCTTTTCCAGGCTCGACATCACGGCCACGAGCGGAGCGCCGTACGACCAGACGAGCAGCGCGTCCGCACCGGCGTCACGCAGCTGGCTGAGCTGGGCGGTGACGTCGGTGGCCTCGGCCGGGAAGGTGCCCTCGATCAGGTTGATGTCGGGGTACTCCTCGGAGAGGATGTCCTTGGTCTGGGCGAGCTGGGCCGCCCCGTAGGCCGTCGAGTCGGCGAGCACGGCGAGGTTGTTTCCGTACTGCTTGGCGTAGTCGATCAGCGGCCGGATCGAGTCAGGACCGGCGGTGCCGGGACCGGTGCTGAAGGCGTACTTGTACAGGTTCGAGTCGCCCACCTTGTCGAGCACCGACGAGATACCGCCCGCCGTGTCGCCCGGGATCTCGAGCTGGTTGAGCACGTCCTGGACGGCGGGGAACGCCTCGGTCGTGTAATAGATCGCCGAGACCCCGGCCTGAGCGAGCTCCCGCGTCAGCGCCACCGCGCTCGACGCCTCACCCGCGGTGTCCCGGGACTCGATGGTGATCTGGATGTCCGGGTACTTCTCCCGGAGGTACTCGACGCCAGCCGTGAGCCCGTCGAGCGAGTTCTTGCCGCTGGGGGCGAACGGGCCGGTCAGAGAGCCGACGAAGCCGAGCTTGATCTCGGTGATCTCGTCGCCACCGTCTCCGTTTCCAGTCCCGCCACCACAGGCGGCGAGTACGAGCGCCACGGCCAGCATGACCGCGATCGCTCGGATACGTGCCATCATCCTCTTCCTCCTGTCCAGTCGGTTCCCCGGTGCCTCGTAGTGCGCCGCTCATCGATGGCTCTCGAAAAGTGCTCCTCCTCCTTCCCTGGGAGCGCTTTGCCTACAATCTATATAAGGAATATGGACTTTAGCCGGTCACTCTGCGCCGCGTCGGAAATCGCACCATGAGCCGCCTCCTCGAAGATCGGGCAGTCGTGATCACGGGAGCGGGATCCGGACTGGGACGCTCCTACGCCCTCGCATGCGCGGAAGCCGGCGCCGCGGTCGTCGTCGGCGACGTCGACCCCGATGCGGCCGCGCAGACCGTCGACACCATCATCGCCTCCGGAGGGCGGGCAGTGGCAGTGATCGGCTCGGTCGCCTCTTGGGAGGTCGCCCGGAGGCTCGTGGGCAACTGCCTGGACGAGTTCGGCCGCATCGACGGCATGGTGACGAATGCGGGCATCAAGCACGAGGCCCCGCCCTGGGAGGAGACCGAGGAGCTCTTGCGGGAGATCGTCGACGTCAACGTCCTCGGCGTTCAGTTCACCGCCCGCTGGGCGACGCGGGCGATGATCGAATCGGGGCGGGGCGGAGCCATCGTGAACGTGGTCTCGGGTGCCCGCGCCGGAATCAGGGGGATGAGCGCCTATGGGGCGACCAAGGGCGCCGTGGCCTCCATGACCCGGAACTGGGCGATCGAAGGGGCCCGCCACGGCATCAGGGTCAACGCAATCTCCCCCCTCGGCCTCACCCGGATGGCGCTTGCCGACACCAGGCCCGACCGCCCGGATCTCCCGGACCCGGCGACCGTGGCACCGGCGGTCGTCGCCCTCCTCGCCGCTGAGGACGTGACGGGCCAGATCATCCGCTTCGACGGCAGTCGCCTGTCCTGGTACGAGGACGAGCCGCTCACGGGGCAAGTGGAGCGAGAGGGGTGGTCGGCAGAGGAGATCCTCGGCGAGCTGCGCCGCCGATCACGCTGACGGCCTACGACAGGTAGGCAGCGTGGAGCAGGTCGGGCAGCTCCGGGTCGGTGCCCCGGAGCCGGTGGACGATCTCGCCGTGACGGAGGATGAGCACCGCCCCGCCGAGCCGCTGGGCGACCTCGAGACGCTGCTCCACCACCAGCAGCGCGAAGCCCAGGTCCCGCATCCGCTCGATGATCTGGGTGGTGCGGTCGACCAAGATCGGGGCGAGCCCATTGGTCGGCTCGTCGAGCATGATCACGTCCGGTGCCCCCGCTAGTGCCCTCGCGATGGCGAGCATCTGCTGCTGACCGCCGGACAGGCTGCCCGCCTTCCGGTCCATGAACTGGTCGATCTCGGGCAGGAGGTCGCGCACGTCCACCGCCTCCCTCCCCCTGGCTGCCGCCGCCGCCACCCGCAGGTTCTCCCTCACGGGGAGCCCCGGGAAGACGTGCCGCCCCTCGAGGACGTGTCCCAGGCCGGCCCGGGCACGCTCGTCCGCCGGCACGCTGTCGATGGGGATGCCCCCGAGCCGGATGGTCCCCGTCGCCGGCGTCAGCCCTCCGATCCCGTGGAGCGTGGATGTCTTGCCGGCACCGTTGGCCCCCAGGAGCACCACGCACTCCCCCGGCTGGACCGAGAAGGAGATCTCCCGCACGGCGACCACCCCGCCATAGCGAACGGTGAGGTTCTCGACATCGAGCGACTTCCCGACCATCACCCGTTCCCCATGTAGGCGACCCGGACGGCCTCGACGTCGTGCAGCTCCGACGGCACGCCCGCCCACAGCACCTTGCCCAGGTCGAGGACGACCACCCGGTCGACCAGGCGGCCGATCATGTCGAGGTGGTGCTCGACGACCACGACGGCTGTGCCGAGACGGGACACCTCTTCCACGACCGCCTCCAGCCCCTCGATCTCGGAGTGCGAGAGCCCTGCGGCGGGCTCGTCCAGCAACAGGACCTTGGGGGCGCGGGCGATGGCGGTGGCGACCTCGAGAAATCGGAGCTGCCCGTGGGCGAGCCCGCGGCTCTCCTTCGGACCCCGCGTCGCGTCCTCGGGCGTGAGGCCCGCCAGCCCCAGGGTGCGGAGGGCGAGTTTCCCATACGCGGCCATCCGCTCCGGCCCGGCATGGGAACTCTCCGTCGCCATGGCCAGGTGCTCGGCGATGCTCATGCTCGGGAAGGTCTTCGGAGTCTGGAACGTGCGGGCGAGGCCGTGGCGGGCGATGTCGCTCGGACGGCTCGTGGTGATGTCGGTCCCGTCCAGCTCCACCCGCCCCGCGGTCGCCGGGTAGTAGCCGCAGACCACGTTGAGCAGGGTGGTCTTGCCCGAGCCGTTCGGCCCGATCAGGCCGAGGATCTCCCCCGGCCGGACATCCAGGGAGACGTCCCCGAGCGCCGCCAGGCCGCCGAATCTCCGGTGCACGTCCACCACCCGCAGTGCGGGGGTGGAGCCGGCAGGCACTTCTGCTGGCGGCTCCGCATCACCGGCAGCCTCGACTCTGGCCTGCAGCGAAGGCGCCGGAGCAGCGGTGCGGGAGAAGAGGCCCCGGGGGCGCCAGCGCACCAGGACCATGAGCAGAGCGCCGTACAGCACCGCGTTGAGCACCGGATAACGGGCCAGCGCCAGCGGGACCAGGACGAGCAACACCGTCCCCACGACGGGACCGATGCGCGAGCCCGCACCGCCGAGCACGACCATGGTCAAGAACGAGATGGAGAGTGAGGTCCGGAAGGCGTCCGGCGAGATGTAGGCGGAGAGGTA
>Ga0079224_100015599_pt1 | contig 10644 bp, 11 predicted proteins | sample Stecom2015_FD_80414 | JGI IMG/M metagenome (GOLD analysis project Ga0079224, IMG submission 80414) | Agricultural soil microbial communities from Utah to study Nitrogen management - Steer compost 2015 | ecosystem: Environmental > Terrestrial > Soil > Agricultural land | place: USA: Utah...
ATTGTTTTTATTACGAACTTCTTTTTCTTCTAATTTAAGCACTTCGCCAGTATTACCATCTAGTTTGATTTCGAATTCCTTACCATCGCTTTCCACTTCAACTTCGTATACAACTTTGTTAAATCCTTTGTCTATGTCGACTTCTGTAATCGTCCCAGGATATTGTTCAGAGACAAGTGCTCTTATATCCTCTTCTGATAACTCTGGATGTGCTTGAGCTGCGTTTGAATGGTAAATTCCAAAACCTAATACAGATGCAATTGCTACACTGGAAAGGGTGATCATTAATTTTTTATTCATTTTCATTTTTTTGTTTCCTCCTCGTTCTTGTTGTCTTAATCATAAACCCCAAGAATGAAATAGCTCTGAGAGAAAGATTAGAATTTGATGAGAAAATAAATAGACTTTATTCATTTACTTGCAGTATCACTTTAAAGGTTGTTCCTACTCCAATTTCACTATCTACTTCAATCGTACCACCATGTGAATTGATAATTGTTTTGGCAATAGCAAGGCCCAATCCTGTTCCACCGGTATTCCGACTTCTCGCTTTGTCTACACGGTAAAACCTTTCAAAAAGCCGACTTATTTCTTCTTTAGGTATACCGGCGCCATAATCTGTCACAGAAATGATAACTTGGTTATCTTGTTTTTCTATTGAGACATTTACAGTGCTGTCGCTATACTTAAGCGCATTATCAACCAAGATATAGAATACTTGTTTTAGTTGATCACGATTTCCTTGGACAAAGATTGGTGTTTCATCTAATTCAAGTTTAATTTCTCTTCCATATGCCCCAATGAACGTTTCCATTGTCTCTTCTAGAACTTGTTGTAAGTTTACACTCTCAACACCTTGAACTTCTTTATTTTTAGCTAGGGCTAGCATTTGTTCAACTAGTTTTTGCATCCGGTTTGCCTCTGAGTGAATTGCTTCAAGCGATTCTTTCACAAGCTCGGGATTATCTTTCCCTCTTCTCTCTAATAATTGAGCATAGCTTTTTACAATTGAGATAGGTGTTTTCAATTCATGCGAGGCATCGGATACAAAGATTTCCTGCATGTCATAGTTTTCTTTAAGTGAGTCAATCATTTCATTAAACGTTTTTTCCATCTCATACAACTCATCTTTGGATCGATTATTAAGCTCAATTTTTTTCCACTTCATATTTTTCATATTTTCTCTCATTGTACTAATAAGGGCCTTTATTGGTTGAAGTAAAAACCGTGCTAACAAGTTCCCTGCAATAATAATTGGGACAATTATTAAGAAAGAGGCTAATATTAGTACATATAGGAGGTTTTTCATATTCTCTTTAAGGTTAATTAACTTCTTCACTATTTGTAGTGTTACAATTTCACCAGTACTCCAAATAATTGGTCTTGATACTGTAGCATACCGATTTCCTTCATAGACTACTACTTCTCTGATTTCCTGATTAGAATACTCCCCTGGAAACTTCTCATAATCAATTAGTGGCTTTGAACGCACAAGAGGTTTTCCTGTTTCTGGATAAACTCGTATCATCCCATCCGCAGGTATGAAAGCTTTTAAAAGATCTCCAGGAGGTATTTCTTGGTTTTCTTTCATACTAGATATAATGGTAGTAGTTTGATCAGTTAATTCATCTAGCTCACTTTCAACCGAGTTTTGATAAAACAAAAAATAAATCGAAGCATTGACAATAAGTATTAACACGAGCATAAAAATACTGGTAAACAGTTGTATTTTAGTTCGTAATTTCATATCGTTTAATCCTTTATCGTATATCCGACACCACGTACGGTTTGAATGTAAGCGACCGGGTATTCTTTATCAATTTTTTGTCGTAAATATCGAACATACACATCTACAACATTTGTCTCACCAAAATAGTCGTAACCCCAAACCTGCTCAATCAATTGATCACGGGTCAGTACTAAATTCTTATTTTTTAATAAACAAACTAGTAAGTCGTACTCTCTAGGTGTTAGGTCTATATTATTTCCATCACGTGATACTTCGTGAGCACCAATATCCACTATCAAATCACCAACAGAAAGTACATCCTTCTTAACCTTCTTCTCAATTGGTTTTCGTAAATGCACTCGAATTCGTGCAAGCAATTCCTCAATTTGAAAAGGTTTTGTGACATAATCATTTGCACCTATATCTAGTCCGCTAACTTTATCATGTACAGCATCTCTAGCTGTTAATAGAATGATCGGCGTGTCTTCATCGGTACGTCTTATTCTTCTAAGAACTTCCAAGCCACTCAGTTCAGGAATCATGATATCCAATAACACCAGATCCCACTCACGCTCCTGCATTAGACGAAGCGCATCTTTCCCATTTTCCGCTATTTGGGTTCGGTAATTCTCATATTCTAATTCAAGCTGTAGTACTCTACTTAATTTTGCTTCATCTTCTACTATCAATATAATTGGTTGTTCCACTAGATCACCTACTTATTTGGTTCTTTTTGTTTACTATACCAAATAAAGATTAGAAAGTGATGAGAAAACAGATTTTAGATTTGATTTTTAAGGAAAATAAATAAATAATGGAAGCAAGAAAACGGGGAGGAATCGAAATGCTTGCACTTGATCATATTGTTATAGCTGGTCGAAATGCTGAAGATGATAGTATTGCTTATAATAGACAATTCGCAGTTAAAGCCGTCAAAGGTGGGGAACATGACAATTGGGGAACTTATAATTATCTCGCGTATTTCTCCAATCAAGCTTATATTGAGTGGCTTGGGGTAAAGGATTTTGATAAAGCATCCAAGAGTGATAATCCATTAATAAAACATCTAGTATATATGCTAAACCAAAATGAAACTGGTCCCTTTCAGTTTGCTCTGCGTACGGATAGAATGGATGATTATGTTCAACATTTTAAAGACAATGACATTCCATTTGATGGTCCCTATTCCGGTAATCGAGAGCGACCAGACGGAACACACTTATCTTGGAGAATGCTTTTTCCAAAATATGAAATATCTGAAGGGATGCTACCCTTCCTAATAGAATGGAATAATCCAACAGGAGGGCCATATGGACAAAGCATCGCCAATCCTCAAGTGATTACCAAAGTTAATTACAGTGGTGTTGACAAAGACACATTTTCTGCTATTTATCAATTAAAAAATAAACTAAGCATCAAAAATCAATTCACATTACAAAACTCAAAAATATCGTTTAATAAAAGCGGGAAAATAAGCTTCTCATTAATATGATAAAAGAGAATGTGCATATGCACATTCTCTTTATTAAGTTACCCTAATTGTTGATGTAGAAATTCTGTAACTTCCTCAGGTGTTTTTGTATAAGCACTATGTTGGTGTGCTAATTTTTCTCCATTTTGGAAGATAAGAATACTTGGAATACCCATTACTTCATATTTACCAGCAATTCCTTCTATCTCGTCTGTATTGACCTCATACCATTCATAGTTATTAAATTCGTCTAGAATTCCATCAATAAACATGTCCATTCTTTTACAATCCGGACACCAATCCGCAAAGAACTTTATAATCACTGGTTTATCGTTTTGAATAACTTCATTGAATCTATCCATTGTTTGAATGTGTTCCATTAATCATCTCTCCTTTAGGAATCTTATCCCCATTGTATCGATTAAACAAACGTTTGTCTCACAGTTTGCCTACTCTTTATATTCCACTTTTCCTAAGATGTATGCGACAAATAAACCAGCGGCAAAAGTAACGACACTTAATAATAATGAATTAGTAGATTCTGGCCATCCTGGAAATACAACAAAGATTGATCCGATAACTAAACCGATGATTAAGGCAAACGTGGCATTTCGGTAGTTAACGAAGAAGAAATTGATTATTTTACTCATCGTAATGATACCGAGAAGAATCCCGAAACCAACAACAGCGATAATATCCAATTGAATATTACTTATCGCACTAATAACCGTTGAATATACTCCAATAACTAGCAAGATGAATGAACCACTTATACCTGGCAATATCATAGCAGCACTAGCAATAAATCCAGAGAAAAACAGCAAGATATATGTTGAAAGAGTAAGATTCTCTATCACCATCCCATCGCTTTCATGAAGAAACATCATGGAACCTACAGCCAAGGCACCAAAAATCAAGAACAGATAATGGTTTACTTTAAAATTCACTTTGACTTCTGCTTGATTAAATAGATAAGGCAAAATACCAATAATAAGTCCCAAAAAGAAGAACTGGGTTGGACCTGGATGGCGTTCAAACAACCACTCAATTAAGTGGCTTAATAAAAGAATTGCAGATACAACTCCTATTCCTAACGGTATAAGGAAGCCTAATTGTTTTTTCCAATCCTTGCTTACTAAACCATTTATAGCAGCTATCAAGCGGTCATAAATTCCAAGCAAAACAGCAATAGTTCCACCACTAACACCCGGAATCACATCACTCGCTCCCATAATTAAACCACGGTAAATATTCTTCCATTCCATTAAATAATCCCCTTTATTTAAAATCTATTTATTATCATACCAAATAATGGTTGCTTTTTATAGAATTTGCCGTATACTATAATTAAGCTACTTTGTTATGCAAGGTAGCATCTTTTAAAAAGGGTATCTTGTTATACAAGGTAGGTGAAGTACATGTCATTAAGAAGCCAATTATTAAAAGGTGTATTGGAAGGATGTATTTTATCCATCATTAACAGGCAATCCACTTATGGTTATGAGCTATCGGTGCGTTTGCAAGAGTTTGGTTTGTCAGATGTTAGTGAAGGTTCCATTTATCCAATCTTGTTACGACTTCAAAAAGAAAAGCTAATCGAAGGTACCATGCAAAAATCTGATTTAGGTCCTAAGCGAAAATACTATCATCTAACAGAAGATGGCCAGCATGCATTACGTGAGTTTATGGAGCAATGGGAAAATATTAAGCTTCCTGTTGATAACATTTTAAATAAAGGAGGAGAAACGGATTGAATTCTAAAGATTTCATTAAACTAAACAATGATATGCGTGAAAAGTTATCCGAGGAGAACAAAGAGATCTATGAAGACATGCTCGTTTATATCCGGTTAAGTGGTAACAAATCAGAGCAGCAGACAGAAGAAGTATTATTTGAACTGTTGGAACACTTACTCGAAGCACAAAAAGAGGGTAAAAGTGCTCGCGATGTATTTGGTAATGATTTCAAAAAATACTGTGATGAGTTGATTGCGGAGATTCCTGGTGAGGAACGCTCATTTGCTCTTGTTTTTGGAGGCTATATCGTATTGTACTTTCTTGGAATCCTTAGCACATTTTATGGACTAGGAAATTTCCTAATACATCAATTCTTTGATGTTGGATCTAGTGATTATACTTTTTCAATTGGTAGTGGAATTACGGTTGTCATATTAGATTTACTTATCTTATCTGGATTTATCATATTCGTTTTGAGATGGCTTAAAAACTCCACTTTTAAAGTGAAGAAGCCTAATAAGTGGGTCGAGTTTTTACGACTATGGTTAATTAGTATGATTTTTATTGGAGCTACTGTTGGTATTCCAATCATCATGCCAAGCTTCGGTTCGGAGATAACAATTCCTGTTCTATCATTTGCCATAGTTGGCATTATCTTCTTCATTATTTCGTTTATCTTAAATAAGAAGTTTAGAATAACTAAATAAGGGAGGGTTTTGTGAATGCATTTTTCACTTATATTAACTACTACTTTTTTCATCATTACTTTACTATGTTTCCTGTTTGTCAGAATAACGATGCTTTACTTTAACAGGAAAGAGAAGCGAAATGCTAAAGGTTAACCGACTAATACAAAAAAGCCTAGCTCACTTTCGTAGCTAGGCTTTAATTCTGTCATCTATCATTATTCTTCCATAAACTTTAAATCCGGTACCCAGGTTGACATATGTTCCTTTATTTCTTCATAGTGTTTTTGTGCATTTGGCAATTCTTGATTGGTCAATTGATACATTGGAATAACCTCATAATCTCGCCAATTTGAATATTTCACATACGTCGGTAGAAACTCTGGTGAGTGAACCTTCACTTCTTGTTCTCCACCCTTACTGGTTTTTGAAATATAGAATTTAAAAACGCCACCTATTTGTCTATAAAATTCATCTTGACCAGATAGAAAATTCCCTAAGGAGTATACAACTAATGTACGATTGCCATTCTCACCTGTCACCCAGTCAATTGGCTGCAAGACATGTGGATGGTGTCCAAGAACAACATATGCTCCCTGGTCGGCAACAAACTGAACAAGGTCCTTTTGTAGTTGATTCGGCATCCGCTCGTATTCATTTCCAAAGTGGAGGCTTAAAATAACTACATCGGCTTTTTCCTTTGCATTTTGTATATCTTGTGCCATGAGCTCTTGGTCAATTAAATTAACTAAGTAATCCCTTCCAACTGGTACTGGGATTCCATTAGTACCATATGTATAAGATAAAAAGGCAACAGATATTCCTTCTTCCGTCTCATATATCCTTAATTGGTCACGATCTTGGCTATCCTTATATGATCCTGTATACATCATATCGATAGTTTCCCAATGTTTTATAGCACGCTGTATTGCTTCTTCACCACGATCTAATGTGTGATTATTAGCTAATGAAACAACGTCAATTCCCGCCCATTTCAGGGCATCACCAACTTCTGTCGGACTGTTGAATGTAGGATAAGATGATAATCCTAATTCTACTCCACCAATCATGGTTTCTTGATTTGCAATGGAAATAGTAGCGTCACTCAAAAAAGGTTTAACTCTTTCTAGCATCGGTTTAAAATCATAGCCTTGATTAACTTTGGCATCATTATAAACACTATTATGGATGAGCATATCCCCAATTGCAGATATCGATATTTCTTTTGTTACTTCAATCGGTTCTTTTAGCTCTCTTGAATCCGTTGTTTTACCACTATGTGAACCAGCTGTTCGATCTTGGTTAAGAGTTCCTTCAGAAATATCTTTTCCACAAGAAACTAATAATACTAACATAAGCAATAATAATACTGCCTTGATAAATTTCCCCCTAATCATAGACCATTACTCCTCATACCTTTTTACTAATTATACCATGAAAGCAGGAAAAAAATTCCTTATTGTAAAAATATTCTACAAATAACGATAGTTTGTCCAACATGGTTGTTCTTAATATGACAAAAATTAGGTCGGAACATACAGGATTAATGAATATGGTCTATAAGTAGGGTGATTTTCTCAAATAAAAAAACAACTGCCTATCTAAAGCAGTTGTTCTACAAATGTCTATTCAACTCGTTCGATTATGGTTGCATTAGCCATTCCCATACCTTCGCAAATAGCAAGTAACCCGTAGCGCCCATTAATTCGTTCTAATTCATATAGTAATGATGTCATTAGCTTCGTTCCTGTTGCCCCCAATGGGTGCCCAAGTGCAATTGCCCCTCCATTTACATTTAACTTAGAAGGGTCCGCACCTGTATCTGCTAACCATGCAAGTGGTACTGGTGCAAAGGCTTCGTTTACCTCATAGCGATCCATATCCTCAATGGAAAGCCCCGACTTCTCCAGTACTCGTTTAGTTGCTTCAATAGGTCCTGTTAGCATTAAAGTTGGATCTGAACCTACTACTACTCGAGCTACTATTTTCGCCCTTGGTTTCAAGCCTAGTTCTAACGCTTTTTCTTTAGACATTAGCAATACAGCACTCGCACCATCACTCATTTGACTAGCGTTTCCGGCTGTTATCTTACCATCTGCTTGAAAGACCGATTTTAGTGAAGATAGTGCTTCTATAGATGTATCTTTTCTTGGGCCCTCATCACGATTAATAATTTGTTTTTTTCCTTCATGATTTTCAACCTCAACTGGGAGGATTTCCGCTTCAAATTTTCCCTTTTCTATTGCATGCAATGCCTTTTTATGACTTTCAAGTGAATATGTATCTAATTGTTCTCTTGTGAATCCCCATTGGTCTGCAATCTTTTCAGATGAAACTCCTTGATTTACAATCTCGTATCTTTCTTGAAGTTTTTTACTAGGTCTGGTTTTCCCTATGTTCGAAAACATTGGTGCACGAGACATGCTTTCTACTCCACCCGCAATCACAATATCCATATCTCCTGAAGCAATTGCTTGTGCAGCAAAATGAATTGCTTGTTGGCTTGAACCACACTGACGATCAATGGTTACCCCAGGTACTTGTATCGGAAATCCTGCAATAAGTGCTGCAGTTCGTGCAATATTTCCACCTTGCTCGTTAACCTGTGTCACACAACCCAAAATAACATCTTCCACACTACTCTTATCCACAGATGATCGTTCTATCAAATTTTCCAATACTAGAGCAGCCAATTCATCTGGACGATAATTTGCAAATGCTCCACCTTTTCTGCCGACTGCTGTACGAACCCCATCAATAATTACTACTTCCCGCACATTTTTCCCCTCCTATACTTACCTTTTATGATATTTGATTTTTTAAAATAATTCTACATTTCTTTTTTTAAACTTTTTTAGTAATAAATGAAACAATTATCAGGTAAAATCGTATAAGATAGCAATATACATATTAAGGGAGGAAAAATTGTGAAACGTACAGCAGAAATAACACTGGGAATTATTGGTGCAGTTTTCTATGTATTCTCAGTAGCATTTGGAATACTTAGACTTTGGATGGAAAATAACAAGGGATATCTAGAAGAGTATATGACGGAAAACCAATCCGAATTTGATTTAACTTCATCAGACATCTCTACAATTGAAGAAATGTTTAGTATGAACCTTGCACAAGGTGGAATATTAATTGTAATCTTACCAATCGTTGCAATCATTTTAGGTATTGTCGCTATGGTTCTTCTAAAAGGAAATAAACGTCCCGTTGCTGCAGGGATAATCTTCCTTGTAACTGGAGTTGGTTATGCTATTATAACCCTTGGTGGAGGTATCCTAAGTGGAATACTGTACTTAATAGCAGGAATTCTTTGTTTAGCTCGTAAACCTAAGACAATTATTGAAGAATAGTAAGTCAAGTTGTAAAAACTATGTAAAATAGGAGAAAAGACTTACATTCTTCTTATACTGTGTTATATAATTAACTATAAATGTTAAAAGTAATCACCATATTAGAGGTGTTCTAAAATGAAACGCTATTTAACCGCAATATTTCTTGCATTAAGTGCGTTGATATTGGTATTCGGTTTGCGAATTGATCTACAATGGACTGGAATAGTTACATGGGGATTGACCCTTATTTGTTTAATTTTTGCAGCATATTATACAAAGTATATTCCAGATGAAAAAAGCAAGAAAAAAAGGGAGTAAACAAACATTTGTTTGCTTCCTTTTTCCTGTTCAAAAAGACCTATTGTAACATATGAATTGGAATAAATATTAATTGGTCATCATTTTCACGCGGGTTTCCTCTTCCATCTGTATTATTCGTAACCACATATAGTCCTTGACTTGTCGCTAATACATCACGCACTCGCCCTAACTCGGGTAAGATTTCATCCAATTCATTTGTTTGAGGGTCATATTCTCTAATACCCTCTCCTCTTAAGGAAGCAAAGTATAATTTACCATCTAAATAAGCCAATCCAGATGGTGCCCATGTATTCTCATGTGAATGAATAATAGGTTTTACCATTCCTTCTTTTTCCTCATCCCCTTGTATAACCGGCCATCCATAGTTCTTTCCTTTTTGGATATAATTTAGTTCATCGTATGCATTTGAGCCATGTTCTGATGCATATAGATTACCTGCACTATCCCAGGCTAGCCCTTGTGGATTCCGATGTCCGTAGGAATAAACATAACTGTTTGGATAAGGATTATCAGATGGTATTGTGCCATCAACATTCATACGGAGAATCTTTCCAGCTAAACTCTCTAAATTCTGTGCTAATTCAGGTACTGTTGCATCACCAGTAGTAATATATAACTTTTGATCTGGTCCAATTTCAATTCTCCCACCCTGATGGTATTTTCCTCCAGGTATCTTATCTAATAAAACATCCGTTTCCTGCCAGTGATTGTCAGTTAGTTCTATCTTAACGACGCGTTGATAATAGTTATTGCCGTGAACATACGAATAATATGCAAAAGCTTCATCAGTAGACCCTCGCTGAAAAGCAATTCCCAATAATCCTGCTTCTGGTTGGTTAGACAATTCCTGAGTGAAATTGACAGGTTGACGAATATAGTCGTTACCCTCTACTTTAACGATAGATCCCGTTCTTTCACTTATATAAATGGTATTATCCAACTTAACAATTTCCCAAGGTATGTCTAAGTTTGAAGCAATTACTTCATATTCATTTTGATTGATTGTTGGCTCAGTCTGACTAGGAGAAGGATTTTCTTTAGAACAGCCTATCATGAATACCAATAGAAATACTGGCAAAAGTGTACGAATGGTGGTTCACTCCTTTAGCATTGATAGCTACATTTTAGATTAATTTACAGAAATTTATAAGTAGAATATAAAATATATTAAAAAGGCTTTTCGTACAGTTTGGTTGCTATAGTTTGAATTTGTGCGGTAAAAAATATTAGATCTGGTGAAGCTTAATTCTGCCGCTCCGGCAGAACACTCCGCTTTCCGCGGGCCCGGCCTCAGCCTCCTCGAGGAAAGTTCGCCTCTGCGGGGTCTTCGGACACGTGCTATTCCCGCAGGAGTCTA
>Ga0079224_100015600_pt1 | contig 10643 bp, 10 predicted proteins | sample Stecom2015_FD_80414 | JGI IMG/M metagenome (GOLD analysis project Ga0079224, IMG submission 80414) | Agricultural soil microbial communities from Utah to study Nitrogen management - Steer compost 2015 | ecosystem: Environmental > Terrestrial > Soil > Agricultural land | place: USA: Utah...
ACTGTAACGACTGAACTGGCATAAATAAAACCGCGCTCAGCGGGGATATTCATCAGAATGGGAATGCCTTCATAAATCAGATATACCGAATAACAACCTGCCGCGATGAAAACAGTTGCCACCAGCCACAGTTGCGGATACAGCAAGACAATTCCCGCCAACATCAGGGGTGCAGCGGAATACACGGCCAAAGCGGCGCCTCTATATTGGAGCTTTTCCACGTCATCGGAGACTCCAAAATTGTGCGCCATCCAGTTAATGTAAGAAGCGAGGATATAAACGGCTACCAGCTGCGCGACATAAGCACCGGCACACAACCAGAAAGCGCTTTCACCCGTGAGCTTTACGACGCTGCCTTGGCCGACGCTCCAGCCAACTTGCGTGACCCCAAAATAAGCAGCAATAACCGGAATAAGTGCTAACAGCGGCGTATGGATAAGAAAAACCTGGTGGAAGGATTTGCGCTCGTTGCGAATCTCTCGCCACGCGCGATCAGGATTGATGAAAACACCTAACGTATTTTGCAACATGGCCATGAAGACTTCTCCTGAAATGCATAACGGTTAACGATGGCATCAGTATCAGTGACTTACAGGAGCGCTACAAAGACGTGTTAGAAGTAAAAATGAGAGCTGTGATCCTCCTTTGCTATTAATAAAACTTTACAGTTATCAAAAAACAAATAGATATTAGGTTTAAGATTAACGCCGCGCTACTGTGGTAACACTGTTTAAATAATAGTCGCTTTTAGTAACACTGCTACTTTACGACGCGTAACCCAGGACGTTTGGGCTTTTCGCTGGCGGAGCCAGTAGTTTCAGGCGCTGGAGGACGGGGAGCGGGCTCGGCTTCGAACATCATTCCCTGTCCATTTTCACGCGCGTAGATGCCTAATACGGCATAACAAGGGATGTGGAGACTGAAGGGTACGCCTCCGAAACGGGCGCTAAAAGAAATGGCATCCAAACCCATAAAAAGATCTTTTAGCGCCGTGGGTGCGATATTGAGCACAATATGGCCGTCTTTATTCACAAACTGCTGAGGCACTGACACACCTTCTGCATGAGCATCGACCAATATGTGAGGCGTACAGGCATTATCGATGATCCATTCGTAAAAGGCGCGAATCATATATGGACGGGTGGATGTCATTGCCACAGTGTTACTCCAAAATAGCTCTTGGCTCGGCTTACACTTACTTCGGTTTAGAGGTTGCGCATATCGCGCTCTTGTTCTGACAAGCTAGCCTGAAAGGCTTCGCGCGAGAACAAGCGCTCCATATACTCAAGCAGGGGGCGGCTCTGGCGGGTATTGGGGAAGGAAATATCCAGCACCGGCAAACGCCACAAGATCGCGCCCAGACAACAATCCATCATGGTGAATTCGTCACTCATGAAAAAAGGCTTTTCGGCAAATATCGGAGCCGTTGCAAGCAAGCTTCCACTCAAATCCGCACGGGCTTTAGCGACCTGCTCCTTATTCTTCCCATGTAAAATTGCATCGACTAATGGTGACCAATCACGCTCCAAACGATGCATCCAGAGTCGGGTCTTTGCCCGCGCGACAGGATAAACCGGCAGCAAAGGTGGGTGCGGAAAACGCTCATCCAGATATTCCATAATTACCCGCGCTTCGTACAAGGCCAATTCATCTCGATCAACCAGCGTCGGCAGGCTGTTATACGGATTTAACTCTGCCAACTCGCCCGGCTTGTTCCGTGGGTCCACGGGAATGACATCGACGCTAACGCCCTTTTCAGCCAAGACAATTCTTACTCTATGGCTATAGTGGTCACTGCTATCTGAAAAAAGTGCCATTGTTGAACGTTTAGTTGCATTGCTCATTCCGCTACACCTCAAAACCTACTGATCCTAAAACAAAAACGGGCGGTAACTACCGCCCGTCTGCTACATCACTGATGTCAGTGAATGCCTTTCCAATACTCACGATTGAGCAAATAGGCAAAGATGAAAAACACACACAGGAAAAGGAGTACAAAGATACCCATACGCTCGCGCTTGAGCGCGGCTGGTTCACCTAAATACTCGAGGAAATTCACCAGATCGTATACTGCGCGGTCAAATTCATCTTGGGTCATTGTACCGGGAAGTTGACCTTCGTGCAGCGCACCACATTTTTCGTCGATTGCAGGGTTGCCCAGATTATCGCGAATGACGGCACCACCCGGCGCGCGCTGAGGTCCTGGTCCGCATTCCAGCAACCCTTGGAGATTAACCATTACGTGAGGCATTCCCACATTAACAAAGACCCGGTTATTCACACCAAAGGGACGGGTGTCATCTGCATAAAAATTACGCAGATAGGTATACAACCATTCAGGTGAACGCGACCGCGCCACTAGGGTGAGGTCCGGTGGATTGACCCCGAACGCCCTGCTCGCAAGTTCTGGCTGCATACCAATGGTCATTAATTCACCAATCCGCTGGTCGCTGAATACGAGGTTCTCCATCATGATGTCATGAGGGATATCCAGATCGTCAGCGACGCGCTCATAGCGGGAAAATTTGGCGGAGTGACAGCCCATACAGTAGTTAACAAAGTATTTAGCACCGCGCTGCAAAGAGTGGGTATCGGTAAGATCCGGTTGCATGGCGTCACACTCGATAGTACCGCAACTAAAGTTGCTCTCTGCACCCACGGCCTTAATGGGCACGATCACCATGACTACAAACAGCAGGAAGCCACCCAGCACCAAGGGGAACGGCAAGCCTTTCGCCTGGACCCGCTCCGGCTCCGGCAGCGTTTTTTCGCGGCGCGTCCAAAACGGCATACCAATAAAATAAGCGAAGTAAATCAGTGTGCAGATCTGAGCCAGGATCGTGCGTCCCGGAGTCGGAGATTTCACGCCGAGATAACCGAGAATGACGAAGGATGCGGCAAATACCAAGAGCGCAACCCGGCTAAAGTTACCCTTGTAGCGAATGGACTTAACAGGGCTCTTATCCAACCATGGCAAAACGAAGAGGATGGCAATCGCCGCACCCATCGCGACCAAGCCCAGAAATTTGGAATCCAATGGACCAATATCGAAAGTCACTGCACGCAAGATGGCGTAGAAAGGCGTGAAGTACCAGACCGGGGCAATGTGCTCAGGGGTCTTCAGGTTATTCGCTTCTTCAAAGTTCGCATACTCAAGGAAGAACCCGCCCATTTCCGGCATGAAAAACAGCACAAAGCAGAAAACAAACAAGAATACTGCGATACCCACCAGATCGTGCACGGTGTAAAAAGGATGGAAAGGAACGCCATCCAATGGAATACCGTTTTCATCTTTGTTCTTCTTGATTTCCACACCGTCGGGATTGTTGGAACCCACCTCATGCAGCGCCAGCAAATGCAGCACCACCAAGGCAAGTAAAACAATCGGCATGGCCACAACATGCAGAGCAAAGAAGCGGTTGAGGGTGATACCGGAGATCAGATAGTCGCCGCGAATCCACTCCACCAGGTCATCACCAACAACGGGAATAGCCCCAAACAGCGAAACGATTACCTGGGCGCCCCAATAGGACATCTGACCCCAGGGCAACACGTACCCCATGAAGGCTTCTGCCATGAGGACCAGATAAATGGTCATCCCAAAAATCCAGACCAGTTCGCGCGGTGCCTTGTACGAACCGTACATCAAGCCCCGGAACATATGCAGATAGACCACCACGAAGAACGCTGACGCACCGGTGGAATGCATGTAACGCAACAACCAACCGTAATCGACGTCCCGCATGATATATTCAACTGAAGCAAAAGCACCCTCTGCCGTAGGGGTATAGCTCATCGTCAACCAGATTCCGGTCACTAGTTGATTGACCAGCACCACCAGCGACAATACGCCGAAGAAATACCAGAAGTTAAAGTTTTTCGGGGCATAGTATTTGCCCATGTGGGTGTCCCATGCGCGCTGCACCGGCAGGCGCTTGTCCATCCACTGCCATAATCCATTTAACCAATTCATTTTCAGGCCCCCTGATCTACGCCAATGATGACCACGTTATCGCTTTCATAAGCATGTGGTGGCACCTCCAAATTAATTGGTGCAGGTACACCTTCATAAACCCTACCGGCCAAGTCGAATTTGGAGCCGTGACAAGGACAGAAAAACCCACCTTGCCACTGATCGCCACCCAGATCTTGAGCACCGACTTCGGGGCGATACATAGGGGCGCAACCCAAATGAGTACATAGTCCTAAAAGAATCAGAAATTCTTCTTTAATAGAACGGGTAGGATTCTGGGCATACTCTGGCTGTTGCGGGACTTGAGAATCAGGGTCGCGCAAAAAGTTAGTGACTTTAGTCAGACCTTGAAGAGCTTCGGGAGTCCGCCGGACGATATATACCGGCTTGCCTCGCCACTCAACAGTGATCATTTGCCCAGGTTCGATCTTGCCAATATTTGCTCTCACTGGAGCACCAGCCGCTCTAGCTTTAGCACTTGGGCTCCATGAACCCACAAAAGGAACAGCCACGCCTATGACACCTACCGCACCTACTGCAGTAGTGGCAGCGGTCAGCACCCGACGACGCGTTTTATTAATTACGTCATTGCCCATGACGATTCTCCCCTAACAGCTTTCGACGGCAGTAAATCACTGAATTACAACGGATTAACGAAATTCTGCAAACTTAAAAAACGGCCAATCTTAAAGAAATTACACGCCTCTTACAAGAATAACCACAGATAAGATCGGGATTTCAAAAAACAGGCATAAAAAAACGCCCAGGCCGTAAGCATGGGCGTTCAAGAGGTAATTCCAATTTATTGACCAGGTCAACAAATTGAAATGAATTAACGCTTGGAGAATTGTGGCTTCTTGCGTGCTTTACGCAGACCAACCTTCTTACGCTCAACTTCACGCGCATCGCGGGTAACAAAACCAGCCTTACGCAGAGAAGAACGCAGAGTTTCATCGTATTCCATCAAAGCACGGGTTAAACCGTGACGAATGGCACCCGCTTGACCGAAGCTTCCACCACCGCTAACGGTGACTTTTACATCAAACTTATCGGCTAATTCAGCTGATTCCAGTGGTTGACGAACAACCATGCGAGCTACCGGACGACCGAAGTACTCGTCCAATGGACGATCGTTAACGGTGATAACGCCGGTGCCGGCAGTAATAAATACGCGAGCGGTTGAGGTCTTGCGGCGACCAGTACCGTAATATTGAGTTGCAGCCATGTCAGCCTCCCTTAGATGTTGAGTTCTTTAGGCTGCTGAGCAACGTGTGGATGCTCATTACCTGCGTACACTTTCAATTTCTTGAACATTGCGCGACCCAATGGACCTCTGGGCAACATACCTTTAACCGCTGTCTGGATGGTGCGCTCTGGGGCTTTCTCAATCAATTTATCAAAGGTAATTGATTTGATGCCACCAATATGGCCAGTGTGGTGATAGTAAACTTTGTCGGTCGCCTTGTTACCAGTGACATGCACTTTTTCAGCATTGATAACAATGATGTAGTCACCGGTATCCACGTGAGGAGTGTATTCAGGTTTATGCTTACCGCGTAAACGCGTCGCAATTTCTACCGCCATGCGGCCCAGGGTTTTACCTGTCGCATCGACGATGAACCAGTCGCGTACGACGGATTCTGATTTGGCACTATAAGTCTTCATGTTGTTCCTGCCTGTTAATGTGGGCGAACCCACCCCAAAAAGAGCGCGAATACTACACAAGCTGCAACTGCTTTTCAAGACGGCGCAAGCTTATTTTCCGCCATTATTAGCGCCCTTATGGGCGGTGAGGCCGGGCCAGATATTCCCGACTCTGCATTTCCAATAACCGGCTAACGGTTCGCTGAAATTCAAAGGTGAGGCGCCCCTCGCTGTAAATCTCTGACAAGGGCTTTTCCGCTGAGACAATGAGCTTGACCTGGCGATCATAAAATTCGTCGATCAGGTTGATGAACCGCCTGGCCTGATCATCTTTTGAACGTCCCAGAGCCGGCACATTACTGAGGATGACCGTATGGTATTCCTTAGCCAATTCAATGTAATCGTTTTGCGACCGGGGACCATCGCACAGCGCATCAAAATCAAACCAGGCCACATCGTCCGCCAAATAGCGTGCGCGGATAGGACGTCCCTCAATCTCTATCACCACATCTTGCTGCACCTCTTCTACCAGTTGCGACAAACTCTGAAAACTGTGCATCAGACTTTCGTCGGCAGCCTTATCCAAAGGCGAGTGATACAGCTCCGCCTGTTCCAGCGCCCGCAACCGGTGATCCACCCCACCATCGACATTAACCACCAGGGTATGGATTTTCAGGAGCTCAATAGCGGGCAGGAAGCGAGCCCGCTGCAAGCCATTTTTATATAAATGGTCCGGTTCGATATTGGAGGTCGCCACCAAGGTAATACCGCGCGCAAACAGGGCCTCCATCAGAGTACCCAGGATCATTGCATCGGTAATATCCGATACAAAAAATTCATCGAAACAAATAACGCTGGCTTCGGCTCTGATTTTGTCCGCCACCCCCTCCAGGGGATTTTTTTGTCCCGCCAGCGCTTTGAGTTCCGCGTGAACACGACGCATAAACCGATGGAAATGAACGCGCAACTTGTCATCAAACGGCAAGCTCTCGTAAAAGCTGTCCATCAAATAGGTTTTCCCGCGCCCCACCCCGCCCCAAAAATACAGACCTTTAATCTGGGCGGGCCGCTGCTTGCCCCGCACCAGGCGCGACCACCAGCTACGCGGTGAGGCAGCACGCGCAGCCAATAGTCCATCATAGAGACGCTGTAAATGATCGACGGCCGCCGCTTGAGCGGCGTCGTAATGAAAATCGGGGCGCTGCAAGTCGCGCTGATAACGTTCCAGAGGTGTAAGAAGATGACTCAAGGGGATTCAGCCCTAAAACTTAAGCGGGGAATTAAGGGAGCGCCACTTTACGACCTGTAACACGCCTGAGCAAGTAGCTCGATATACACGTTAAACAGGATCGTACTATATGAAGGTTGACTCGAAAGCAAAGTTTTAGACCGAGAGATATCGCTTGAGGCCGATTACATACGATACTACTTCGCGCCTGCAACGATCGTTAAAGCGATTCATCTGCTGAGTTAATGGAGAGCGAAAGTTCGGCCATCAGAATTTCACTGACATCCTCTTTGAGTTTACTCAGATAGCCATGAAAAAAGTGACCGGCCTCAGGGTACTCTGTAAAACGTGCCGACGTCTGTAGTTGTGTCACCCACTCCCGCACCCCGGCTACATTAACCAGCTCATCTTTCTCACCGATAATTACCGCCACCGCGCATTTGAAATGTCCCTCATCATCATAGACATACCGCTCTACCGGCGGCGCAATTAATAAGAGATGTTGCACGTCGGACAAGCGATGACTCGCCTGAGCGGCCATCGCGGAACCAAAAGAGAAGCCTGCCAGCAGGAGTTGCGCCCGAGGAAATTGCTGCCGCGCCCAAGTGACTACGGCTAACAGATCTTCTACCTCGCCCACGCCGTTATCAAAACTGCCTGCACTTTTACCGACACCGCGAAAGTTAAAACGTATGACAGGGATCCCCAAGTCCCGATAGGCGCGCATCAACGTCGTTATCACTTTGTTATTCATGGTCCCGCCGTGTATCGGGTGCGGATGGCACAAAACCGCCACGTAAGACGCCTCTTCGACTTGACCTCCCACGCCATTGGTAAGGATTACTTCGAGGGCTCCGACGGGTCCCGCCAGAGTTAATGATGCATCTTGTGGTAAATTGCCGGTCATGACGCGTGTCTTCTTCGGAAGCGGTTGCGAAACTTATGTAATAACGCCAAATTGTACCTGCTCTTATGCAAAAAGTTCGTATAATACGCCACAGACAGATACCAGGCGTCACATCATTATATGATCCCGTAACTGATACCCAGGCGACCATCATCGAGGTCTAAAGGAGAGTTTTGTGTATTCACTCGGCACCCTTGTATTAACCAGCCTTATCAGCCTTCTGGCCGGTGCGGGCCTGGGGGCGTTTTTGCTTTATTTATTTCGCGCCCAGGTTTATAGCCGGGAACTGGAACAGCGTCTGCACGTAGCAGAAAACTCATTAAAAAGTTATCAACGGGATGTGGTCGAACATTTTGCCCAGACCTCACAACTGGTGAACAACCTCACCCAGAGTTATCGCGATGTGCACGAGCATCTTGCTAACAGCGCACTTAAACTGGCTACTCCTGCCATCAGTCGGCAGATACTCGAATCCGCCAACTCAACCTTGCTGGGTAACGAGAAATCTTATCTCGACGACCAACCTATAGACCCGCCAAAAGATTGGGCGCCCAAAGCTCCGGGTGACAAGAGCACGCTGAGTGAAGATTACGGTTTGCATGATGATCATGATGACGAGCCAGTGCTACTCCATGATGTCCATGAAGGATTTACTCCGGAGAAACCGAACAATTAAATCAGGAGACGTCACCCAACGTCTCCTATCTAGATGACTGCCATCAACAACTCAAATAACAGGCCGGAGAATAATATGTCGCTGCAACGTCTGCTGCAGTTTATTGGATGGCCGGTGGTTGCGGGCCTGCTCGTTGCGATCCTGACATTATTACTGTTCCCCCAGTTGCGCCCCGGCCACCAAGCCGTTACTACCCAGACAGCACTTCCCCACTCATCACTTGGAGCGGTTTCTTATTCTGATGCTGTCAGCCGCGCGGCTCCCGCGGTGGTGAATATTTACACCACGAAAATTGTCCAGCGTCGCCACCAATCGCTCTCGGGCAACCCGCTTTATCGCCATTTATTTGACCGCGCTAATGCACCGCAACAGGTGCGTATGCAATCCACCTTGGGGTCCGGCGTTATTGTCGATACCGAAGGTCATATTCTCACCAACCACCATATCATTGAAGGAGCAGATGAAATTCTGGTTCTCCTGAACGACGGCCGGGATGCAGAAGCAACGCTGGTCGGGATTGATGTGGAAACCGATCTGGCGGTATTAAAAATTTCGCTCGACAATCTGACTGCTATTCAGCGGGGCGACCCATCCAAAGCTCGCGTCGGCGATGTGGTCCTAGCGATCGGCAATCCCTATGGCGTCGGGCAAAGCGTGAGTCAAGGCATTGTCAGCGCTACTGGCCGCTACAATCTTGGCACCAGCTCCTACGAAAATTTTATTCAAACCGATGCAGCGATTAACCCCGGTAATTCTGGCGGAGCTCTAATCGATGTCTACGGTAATCTGCTCGGCATTAGCACCGCCGTTCTGGATGAAAGCGGAGCCTCCATCGGTATTGGTTTTGCTATTCCCATCGATTCGGCGATGAAATCCTTACAAGCCATTATTCAATACGGTACGGTAGTCCGCGGCTCTATCGGTTTGTCTGGTGTAGTCCGCAAGCTGCATCCGGAATTTATCGAGAGCAGCAAACTGGATGTTGAAACGGCGTTACTGGTAGAGCGCATTGAAGCCCAAGGTCCAGCTCATCGCGCCGGCATCAGACCGGGGGATCTCATTATTTACTTCAATAAGGTACCCATTGGTGATGGGCGTCAGGCATTAAATCTAATTGCTGATACTCCCCCCGGCAGCACGATTGATGTGCATTTGATTCGCGACGGCGAGCATCTGCAAATCACTACCAGCGTCGGTCTGCGCGAACCGCCACGGACACGCACCTAAGCAAAAACATTGAGTCTGTGGCGATAGCTGTTATCCATAAAAAAGCCGACTGATAAGTCGGCTTTTTTTCAGTTCAAGACTCAGGTTGTTAATCGAGAATCCGATATTCTGCCGAGCGCGCGTGCGCTTCTAAGGATTCACTGCGGGCCAGCACAGACGCAACTTTCGCCAGGCTTGAAGCGCCTGCCGGCGAACATTTGATAATCGAACTGCGCTTTTGGAAATCGTATACACCCAGCGGTGATGAAAACCGCGCGGTGCCTGATGTGGGCAACACGTGATTGGGACCTGCGCAATAGTCACCCAGTGCTTCCGGGGTGTGACGCCCCATAAAAATCGCACCTGCATGGCGCACGCGAGGCAAGAGCGCGTCCGGATCGGCAACTGCCAGCTCCAAGTGTTCCGGCGCTATACGGTTGCTCAGCGCTATCGCCTCCTCCAAGTCAGCAACCTGAATCAAAGCGCCGCGCTCGCGCAAGGACACACTGGCAACCGCATGACGTTCGAGCGTCGGCAATAATCGCTCCAGTGCGGCTTCCACTCTATCAAGCTGCGCCGCATCGGGACACAGCAAAATAGACTGTGCCTGCTCATCGTGTTCTGCCTGACTGAATAAATCCATAGCGACCCAATCAGGGTCGGTCAGTCCATCGCAAATCACCAGGATCTCGGATGGGCCAGCAATCATATCAATGGCCACCTGACCAAAAACCGCACGCTTGGCGGTCGCGACGTAAATATTGCCCGGCCCCACAATTTTATCGACCCGTGCAATGGACTCAGTACCATAAGCCAGCGCCGCAACAGCCTGGGCGCCACCAATCGTCAGCACCCTGTCCACTCCTGCAATAGCTGCCGCCGCAAGCACCATCGGGCTCAGCTGTCCATCCGGTGCCGGAACTACCATGGTGAGCTGCTCGACACCGGCAACCTTGGCCGGAATCGCGTTCATTAATACTGACGAAGGATAGGACGCTTTACCCCCTGG
>Ga0079224_100015602_pt1 | contig 10641 bp, 10 predicted proteins | sample Stecom2015_FD_80414 | JGI IMG/M metagenome (GOLD analysis project Ga0079224, IMG submission 80414) | Agricultural soil microbial communities from Utah to study Nitrogen management - Steer compost 2015 | ecosystem: Environmental > Terrestrial > Soil > Agricultural land | place: USA: Utah...
GCGGCCGGCCGCCTCGCGGATGGCGCCGCGCTCCGCCGCCCGGCGAACGATGGCCTCGAACGGCATTCCGGTCAGCAGCTCGAACCCGGCGCCCGCGCAGAGGAGATCGCGGTAGCAGGCGTTGCAGATGACGAGCCGGTCATCGGCATCGTAGCAGGCGAAGCCCTCGGAGATGGTCTCGATGGCGTCGGCCAGCCGGTTCTCGCTCTGCCGGCGGGCTTCCTCGGCGCGCCTGAGCGCGGTGATGTCGTAATGCCATGCCAGCCGCTGGCCGCCGGCGAAGCTGACGTGACCGCCCTGATAGGCGACCTGGACGTACGACATCAGGCTGTGGACCGGCTCGCCCTGCCGCGTCTTCCACACCACCTCCTGGTCGAGCAGCTGGCCGCCGTGCTGGCGCAGCGCCTCGATGAGGCGTTCGCGCTGATCTAGGTCGTACCAGAACCTGCGGGTATCGAAGCGGTCGAGCTCGGCCTCGTCGTAGCCGAGCAGCTGCCGGAGGCGGGCGTTGTGGAAGATCAGGTGTCCGTCCTCGTCGACCACGACCAGGGCCGCCGGACAGAGTTCGAGGATCTCGCGGAACTGCCGCTCCTGCTCGGCGAGCTGCGACTCGCGCTGCTTCAGCGCCGTCACGTCGTAGACCCACACCACCCGCTTGCCGCCGACGAAGCTCGTGTAGCCGCCGTGATAGGCGACCTCGACATAGGACAGCAGGAGATGCAGCCGCTCGCCGTGCCTTGTCTTCCACACGGCTTCCTGGTTCAGGAGCTGGCCGCCGCGCTCGCGGAGGGTGGCGATGATCCGCTCGCGCTCGTCGAGGTCGACCCAGAACCGGCGGGTGTCGAAGAGTTCGAGCTCGGCCTCGCCGTAGCCGAGCATCTCGCGAAGCCGCGCGTTGTGAAACAGCAGCCGCCCGTCCTCGTCGACGACCACCAGCCCCGCCGGGCAGTGGTCGAGGGCGGCACGGAACTGCCGCTCGTGCTCGGCCACGTGCGCTTCGTGCCGCGCCAGCGCCTGGTCGAAATCCTCCCAGCCCCCGCCTACATCAGCGGTCATCGTGGTCTCACGCCTCGGTCAGGCCGGGAACAAGTCTACCACAGCTTCGATCCGTCTGTATCGGCCCAGCAATGATGGCTTCCTTACGCCATGCCGGCGGTCGAAGAGTGGGCCGGGGAGTCTGTTGAAGAGTCGGCGGGCAAGCCCCAAGTGCGACATCGACGTGCCCGGCCGCGTGCTTGACACCCGGTGACCGGCCGATATATTGCGCCGACCCTCGCGGTCGCGCCTCTTGTCGGACGCGTTGGCCGCGCTATTTCCATTTCTGGACGGATTTGAACGATGTTCGCAGTCATCAGGACCGGCGGCAAGCAATACAAGGTTGCCCCCGACGACCTTATCCGCGTCGAGAAGCTCGCGGGCGAGGCCGGCGACACGGTGGAGTTCGCCGACGTGCTGATGATCGGCGGCGATGGCGACCCGGTTGTCGGCGAGCCGTTGGTCGAGGGCGCCACGGTCAAGGCGGAACTTGTCGCGCAGGACCGCGGCGACAAGATCATCGTGTTCAAGAAGAAGCGGCGCAAGGGCTACCGGCGCACCAAGGGCCACCGGCAGGACGTGACGATACTCCGGATCACCGAGATCGCCGCCGGCGGCAAGGTCGCGAAGGGCAAGTGGGTCGACGCGAAGAAGGCGAAGCCGAAGCCGGCGCCGGCGAAGCAGGCGGCCGACGAGGCCGACGCCGCCGAGAGCAAGGCAAGCCAGGAGCCCGAGCAGACGGCGAAGGCAGACGATACCGCGGCCAAGGCAAGCGCCAAGGACACCGGCCGCAAGGCATCGGCCGCGAAGGGCCCGCGGACGCAGGCGAAGAAGCCGGCGGCCAAGGGCGACGACACGGAGTAACGGAAGATGGCACACAAGAAGGCAGGCGGATCCTCCCGCAACGGCCGCGACTCGATCGGGCGGCGGCTGGGAGTCAAGAAGTTCGGCGGCGAGCGGGTGATCCCCGGAAACATCATCGTCCGCCAGCGCGGCACCAAGTGGCATCCCGGCCGCAACGTTGGGCTCGGCACCGATCACACGATCTTCGCCCTGACCGAGGGCCGCGTCGAGTTCAGCCGGGCGCGCGGCCGCAGCGTCGTTTCGGTGGTGCCGGAGCCGCAGGCCAGCTGACACCGGCTCGACACCGGCCGGGGCGAGCTGCACTCTCCGGCGAACAGGAACGTCCAAGGGGAGATGGCCGCCATCTCCCCTTTTTCGTTATGTGCGACCATGACACAGATGACCACCGAGCGATTGCTGCTGCGCCCGTTGCGAGAGGCGGACGCCAAGGTTGTCTGTGCGCTCGCCGGAGTGCCTGACGTCGCCAGGATGACCGTCCGCATCCCGTATCCCTATCCGCGCGAGGCGGCGCTGGCGTGGATCCGGGCGACCTGGTCCGCAGGCGCGTCGGAACGCGTCTACGGGATCGAGTTCGGCGGCTCGCTGGCAGGCTGCATCGGCTACATGCCGCGCGACCGGAATCCGATCGGCATCGAAATCGGCTACTGGATCGGGCGCAACTATCGGGGCAGGGGGCTGGCGCCGGAGGCCGCGCGTGCGGTGATGCGCGAAATCGTCGACGCCACCGACTGCGAAACCGTGGTGTGTGGCCATTTCATCGACAATGCGGCCTCGAGGCGGGTGGTGGGGAAGCTCGGCTTCCGCCACGTCGGCCACGAGCTGCGCAGCTGCGTCGCGCGCGGCTGCCGGGTCGAGACGGTCGTCTACGCGCTGACCGCCGACGAGGTGCGCCGGGCACACTGGTACCGGACGCAGGCCTGACCGGGGCGGTGGCAATGAAGTTCCTCGACCAGGCCAAGATCTACGTCCGTGCCGGTGACGGCGGCGCCGGCGCGGTCAGCTTCCGGCGCGAGAAGTTCATCGAGTTCGGCGGGCCTGACGGCGGCGACGGCGGCCGCGGCGGCGATGTCTGGGCGGAGGCGGTGCCGGGCCTGAACACCCTCATCGACTATCGCTACCAGCAGCACTTCCGGGCCGGCAAGGGCCAGCACGGCATGGGCAAGAACCGCACCGGTGCGAGCGGCAAGGACGTGGTGCTCAAGCTTCCCGTGGGCACCCAGATCCTCGCCGAGGACAAGGAGACGCTGGTCGCCGACCTCACAGCGCCGGGCCAGCGCGTGCGGCTCGCCCGCGGCGGCAACGGCGGGTTCGGCAACAGCCGGTTCAAGTCGTCCACCGACCAGGCGCCGCGGCGGGCCAACCCCGGTCAGGAGGGCGAGGAGCGATGGCTGTGGCTGCGGCTCAAGCTGATCGCCGACGCCGGGATCGTGGGGCTGCCGAACGCCGGCAAGTCGACGCTGCTGTCGGCGGTGAGCGCGGCGCGGCCGAAGATCGCCGACTATCCTTTCACGACGCTTCATCCGGTGCTCGGGGTGGTCCGCGCGGCGGGCACCGAGTTCGTGCTCGCGGACATCCCGGGGCTGATCGAGGGCGCCCATGCCGGCGCCGGCATCGGCGACCGGTTCCTCGGCCACATCGAACGCTGCGCGGTGCTGCTGCACCTCGTCGACGCCACCCAGGACGACGTCGCCGGCGCCTACCGGACGATCCGGAACGAGCTTGAACGGTACGGCGCCGGGCTGGCGGACAAGCCCGAAGTCGTCGCCCTCAGCAAGCTCGATGCGGTCGATCCCGACGCGGTGGCGGACAAGGTCGCCGCGGTCGCCGCCGTGGCGGGCAGGACGCCGCTCACGCTGTCGGCGGCGACGGGGCAGGGGGTGGAGGCGGCGATGCGCGCGCTGGTCGACGAGATCAGGCGGGTGCGCAAGGCCGAGGAAGCGGCAGAGGCAACGATGCAGGGCGAGACGAAATGGCAGCCGTGAACGCGCGCCTCGCCGATGCCCGAAGGGTCGTGGTCAAGATCGGTTCGGCCCTGCTCGTCGAGCCGCACGAAGGCGTGCTGCGCCGCGACTGGCTGGAGGCGCTGGCCCGCGACATCGCCCGGCTGCGGGAGCGCGGACAGGAGGTCGTCATCGTGTCGTCGGGGGCGATCGCGCTCGGCCGCCGCTACCTCGGCATCAAGCGGCGGGCGCTCAAGCTGGAGGAGAGCCAGGCCTCGGCCGCCGTCGGCCAGGTGGCGCTGGCCCACGCCTACCGCCAGGTGCTCGCCGATTGCGGGAACGTCGCCGCGCAGGTGCTGCTCACCCTGAACGATACCGAGGAGCGGCGGCGCTACCTCAACGCCCGCAACACCATCGCCACGCTGCTCAGGCTCGGCGCGGTGCCGGTGATCAACGAGAACGACACGGTGGCGACCAGCGAGATCCGCTACGGCGACAACGACCGGCTGGCGGCGCGGGTGGCCGGGATGATCTCGGCCGACTGCCTGGTGCTGCTGTCCAACGTCGACGGGCTGTACACCGGCGATCCGTCGCATGACCGCAGCGCGAGGCTCATCGGCGAGGTGCGCGAGATCACGCCCGAGATCGAGGCGATGGCCGGCGCCGCCGGCGCCGACGGGTCGGGGGGCATGGTGACCAAGATCGAGGCGGCACGGATCGCGCTCGGGGCGGGCGCCGACATGGTGATCGCCAGCGGCGAGGTGGCGTACCCGCTGTCGCGGATCGAGGCGGGTGGCGCCTGCACCTGGTTCATCGCCTCGGCGACGCCGCGCGCCGCGCGCAAGCGCTGGATTGCGGGAACGCTGGTACCGTGCGGCCGGCTGACGGTCGACGACGGCGCCGTGGCCGCGCTGAAGGCCGGCAAGAGCCTGCTCCCGGCCGGCGTTGTGCAGGTCGAAGGAAACTTCTCGCGCGGCGACGCCGTCAGCGTCGTCGACACGCGAGGCATCGAGATCGCACGCGGATTGTCCGCGTACGACCATGGCGACGCGGTTTCCATCATTGGCCACAAAAGCCGTGAAATCGAACAGATTCTCGGCTACCGTGGCCGCGACGAGATGATCCACCGCGACGATCTGGTGCTGCTCAAGGGGTAGGCGATGAGCGTTGCGTTTTCCATGCGTGAAACCGGCAGCAGCGAAGACGACCTGCAGGCGGTCGAGTCGATGGGCCGTGCGGCACGCGCGGCGGCAGACGTGCTCGCCACCGCGACGACCGATACCAAGAACCGGGCGCTTGCGGCGATGGCCGGGGCGCTGCGGGACGGGCGCGACCGGATCCTCGAGGTCAACGCCGAGGACCTTCACCGGGCGGCGACGGCGCGGCGGCCGGCGGCGTTCCTCGACCGGCTGAAGCTCACCGCCGGACGCATCGAGGCGGTGGCCCAGGGGCTCGAGGCGATCGCCGAACTGCCCGACCCGGTCGGCGCCGTGATTGCCGACTGGAAGCGGCCGAACGGGCTCAGGATCGCGCGGGTCCGGGTGCCGCTCGGCGTCATCGGCATCATCTACGAAAGCCGTCCCAACGTCACCGCCGACGCCGGGGCGCTGTGCCTGAAGGCCGGCAACGCGGCGATCCTGCGCTGCGGCAGCGACAGCCTGGAAACGAGCCTCGAGATCGTCACCTGCCTGCACGCCGGACTTGCCGCGGCCGGGCTGCCGGAGGCCGCCATCCAGCTGGTGCCGACCGCCGACCGCGCCGCGGTGGGGATGATGCTCAAGGGGCTCGGCGGCACCATCGACGTGATCGTCCCGCGTGGCGGACGCAGCCTCGTCGAGCGGGTGCAGAACGAGGCGCGGGTGCCGGTGTTCGGCCACCTCGAAGGCATCTGCCACGTCTACGTCCACGAGGCGGCGGACCCGGAGATGGCGCGGGCGGTGACGGTCAACGCCAAGATGCGCCGCACCGGCATCTGCGGCGCGGCGGAAACGCTCCTGATCGACAGGTCGATACTCGACAGCCACGGTGCGGCGATCATCGACGCGCTGATCGCCGAAGGCTGCGAGGTGCGGGGCGACGACGCGGTCCGCGGCGTCGACCGGCGGGTGCTGCCGGCGAGCGACACCGACTGGGGCACGGAGTTCCTCGACGCGGTCATCGCGGTCCGCGCGGTCGGCGGGGTGGAGGAGGCGATGGAGCACATCGCCCGCTACGGCTCGCAGCACACCGAGGCGATCATCACCGACGACGAGGCGGTGGCGGCGCGGTTCCTGCGCGAGGTGGACAGCGCCATCGTGCTGCACAACGCCTCGACCCAGTTCGCCGACGGCGGCGAATTCGGCATGGGCGCGGAGATTGGCATCGCCACCGGACGCCTGCATGCGCGCGGACCGGTCGGCCTCGAGCAACTCACGACCTTCAAGTACGTGGTGCGCGGCTCGGGCCAGACGCGGCCGTGACCGCGGCGGGGCACGGCCGGGGACGCACGCCGCGCCGCGGATGAAACCGTTCCGTGCAGCGCGACTGGCCGCCTGGCCGCAGCGGGCGCGACCGATCCCAGCCGATCGGCCGAAGCGCAGGCCACAGCCGCGGGTGGGACTGCTCGGCGGCTCGTTCGACCCGGCGCACGAGGGGCACCTCGCCATCAGCCTGGTCGCGCTTTCGCGGCTCGCACTGGACGAGGTGTGGTGGCTGGTGGCGCCGCAGAACCCGCTCAAGCCGCCGTCGTCGCCCTACGCGGGCCGGCTTGCCGGTGCGCGGGCGATGGCGCGGCACCCGCGGATCCGGGTCAGCGACATCGAGCGCCGGCTCGGCACCTACTACACGGTCGACACGCTGGAGGCGCTGGGACGGCGGTTCCCCGCTCACCGGTTCGTCTGGATCATGGGCGCCGACAGCTTCGCCGGCCTCCACCGGTGGCACCGGTGGCGGACCATCATGGAGACGGTGCCGGTCGCGGTGATGAACCGGCCGGGCCATTACCTGAAGGCGGCCGCCTCGCCGGCGGCGCGCAGATATGCCGCGGCGCGGGTCCCGCAGCACGAGGCGGCGAGCCTGCCGACGCGGAGCCCGCCGGCGTGGGCGATGGTGACGTTTCCGCTGCGCCACGAGAGTTCGACGGCGATCCGCGCCCGCCGGCTATTGAACTCAGCGGCGGTTCCGCATTAAGTTATTCACCGAAGGGTTGTCGAAGAGCCCTTCGGCGGAGTCGATCAACGGATCCTGGTTCATGAACTCCGACTTGCGGCAGATGGTGCGCCGCAGCTTGTCAAAGCAAGAGGATACACACCCTGATAACCCAGTCTGTCAGGCGGAGCGCCGACAATGGCGCTCCGGCGGTTGAGACTTTGCCGAGCGGGAAGTCCCTACCGCAACGTCTCACGGTCGTTCTCGAGTGCCTGGACAAGGCGAAGGCCGAGAACATCATTGCCATCGATCTCGCCGGAAAGACGCAGATTGCCGACTACATGGTCGTTGCCTCGGGCCGGTCGGACCGCCACGTGGGGGCGATCGCCGACCAGCTGATCGAGGAGGTCAAGCGCCGGGGGATGGGCGAAGTGCGGGTCGAGGGCCTGCCGCAATGCGATTGGGTGCTGCTCGACCTCGGCGACGTGGTGGTCCACGTGTTCCGCCCCGAAGTGCGCGAATTCTACAACCTGGAGAAACTCTGGTCGGCGGGCGTCGCCGAACAGCGGGCGGTGTGAGCCGCGGACCGGCGCGCCCCGGCGAACGATGCGCGTGACGATCCTCGCGGTCGGCCAGATCCGCAATTCGCCGGAGGAGACGCTGTGCCGCACCTACCTGGAGCGACTGGCGGGGCCCGGCCGGACGATCGGCATCCGCGACGTCACGGTTCGGGAAATCGCCGAGTCGCGGGCCGGCTCGGCGGCGGCGCGGACGGCGGAGGAGGCGCGGCGGCTGCTGGCGGTGGTGCCGGGCGACGCCCATGTGGTGCTGCTCCACGAAGCGGGACGCAACATGTCGAGTACTGAGCTGGCTGCAACCCTGCGCGCCCGGGCCGAGGGCGGCGTCCGCGACCTGGTATTCGTGATCGGCGGGCCGGACGGCCATGGCGCCGAACTGGAAGACCGCGCGGACCTCGTTCTTTCGCTCGGTGCCATGACTTGGCCACATAGGTTGGTCAGGGTCCTGCTCGCCGAGCAGTTGTACCGGGCAGTCACGATCTTAACCAATCATCCGTACCATCGCGCCTGAGCCGGAACGCTCTATGAGACGGATGGGGGCGGAAACGTACGGGCACCACGACACGCCGGAACGCGTGGCGGGCGCCCGTGGCGAGAGGACGGCGGCCCATACGCGTGCGCGCGGCGCGCGCCCGGGCCTCGGGTGGCTGGCGGCGGTAGTGGCCGCCGTGATGGCGGCGGCAATGGCCGGTGTCCCGGCCGCGGCACAGAACGTGCATGACGTGCCGGAGGCGACAGGGGCGGAGAAGGCGCAGGCGGCGCCGGAGGCCGGCGATGCGGCGGACGAGGCAGATGCGTCGGGCAAGCTCGAAGAGATCAGGCGTGAGATCGACCGGTCGCTGGAACGGCGGCGCAAGCTCGAAGGCACCATCCGCTCGCTCGGCGAGGAGACCGAGGCGCTCAGCCGCCGGCTGATCGCGACGGCCGCCGAGATCCAGTCGCTGGAGGCGCGAATAACGGCCGGCGAGGACAGGCTGAAGAAGCTGGCGTTCGAGGAGACCACGATGCGCGGCGAACTGTCCGGGCGACGTGAAGTTCTGGGTAACCTACTTGCAGGATTGCAGCGGCTGGAGAAGGATCCGCCGCCGGCGCTTGCGGTGAATCCCGACGACGCGCTGGCCGCCGTGCGCGGGGCGATGCTGCTCGGCTCGGTGGTCCCGGAACTGCGGGCGCAGGCGAATGCGCTGGCGCAGAACCTCGCCAGGCTGTCTGACATCCGGACCGCGATCGCCCGCGAGCATCAGGAGCTGCGCATCAACGTCGAAAGCCTCGGCCGCGCCCGCGAGGAGATCGCGGAGCTGCTGGCGCAGAAGCGCTCGCTCACCAAGACGGTGCGCGAGGAACTGGACCGCGAGCGCGAGCGGGCGGAGAAGCTGGCCAACGAGGCGGCGACGCTGTCGGAGCTGGTCGCCCGGCTGGAGGAACGCAAGCGTCTCGAGGAAGAGGCGGCGAAGGCGGAAGCGGAGGCACGGGAGAAGGAGGAGAAGCGGGTCGCGGCACTGGGGCAGGCGGCGCTGGCATTCTCCGACGCACGCGGGCGACTGTACTTTCCAGCGCAGGGCGTCCGCATCAGTGAATTTGGTGACGAGGACGGGACCGGCGGCACATCCAAGGGCCTGTCCATCGCCACACGCAACCTCGCGCAGGTAATCGCCCCCAGCGACGGCCTCGTGGAATACGCGGGACCGTTCCGAGGCTATGGCGCACTCTTGATCCTGAACGTCGGTGAAGGGTATCATTTGCTACTCGCCGGGATGCAGGAAATCAGTGCCGAGGTGGGGCAGTACGTGCGCGCGGGAGAACCGGTCGGGCAGATGGGCGACCAGCCGGCCCGCAGCGTTCTGGGCAGCGATCGGCCGGATGGTTCCAGTCCGATTCTGTACATCGAGCTTCGTAAAGACGGAGATGCAATAGACCCCCGACCCTGGTGGGCCGGTAATGACGAAAAGGTACGCGGATGACTGGTAGATCCTTTTTCGCTGGGCTGGGTTGTCTGTTCGCGGGCGCTCTGGCGGCAACGATCATGCTGCAAAGCTTCGACCACTTCAGCGCGGCGAGCGCGGCGAATTCCGAAACTTACCGGCAGCTCAACCTGTTCGGCGACGTGTTCGATCGCGTCCGCTCCGACTACGTCGAGCAGCCGAACGAGAGCCAGCTGATCGATGCGGCGATCAACGGCATGCTGACCTCGCTCGATCCGCACTCCAGCTACATGAACGCCAAGACCTTCCGCGAGATGCAGGTGCAGACGCGCGGCGAGTTTGGCGGCCTCGGCATCGAGGTCACCATGGAGAACGGCGTCATCAAGGTGGTCACGCCGATCGACGACACGCCGGCGGCGCGGGCCGGGGTGCGGGCGGGCGACCTGATCACACACCTTGACGGCGAGCAGATCCAGGGCCTGACCCTGAGCCAGGCGGTCGAGAAGATGCGCGGACGCGTCAACACGCCGATCACGCTGACGATCGTCCGCGAGGGCTCCGAGCAGCCGATCGAGATCAAGGTGGTGCGCGACATCATCCGCATCCAGTCGGTGCGTGCGCGCGCCGAGGGCGACGTCGGCTATGTGCGGGTGACGACGTTCAACGAGCAGACCCAGGAGGGCCTCGCCAAGGCGATCGACGAGCTCAAGAAGGAACTCGGCGACAACCTCAAGGGCTACATCATCGACCTGCGCAACAACCCCGGCGGCCTGCTCGACCAGGCGATCTCGGTGACCGACAGCTTCCTCGAGCGCGGCGAGATCGTCTCGACCCGCGGCCGCAACGCCGAGGAAACGCAGCGCTACAACGCCGAAGCAGGTGACCTGACCGACGGCAAGCCGGTGGTGGTGCTGATCAACGGCGGTTCGGCATCGGCCTCGGAGATCGTCGCCGGCGCGCTGCAGGACCATCGCCGGGCGACGGTGATCGGAACCCGCTCGTTCGGCAAGGGATCGGTGCAGACCATCATCCCGCTGGGCAGCAACGGCGCGATCCGGCTCACCACCGCGCGCTACTACACCCCGGCCGGCCGGTCGATCCAGGCCAAGGGCATCGATCCGGACATCACCGTCGAGCAGCCGCTGCCGGAAGAAGAGGCAAGCAAGGTGCGCGAGA
>Ga0079224_100015603_pt1 | contig 10641 bp, 6 predicted proteins | sample Stecom2015_FD_80414 | JGI IMG/M metagenome (GOLD analysis project Ga0079224, IMG submission 80414) | Agricultural soil microbial communities from Utah to study Nitrogen management - Steer compost 2015 | ecosystem: Environmental > Terrestrial > Soil > Agricultural land | place: USA: Utah...
ATAAAATATGCTGTATATTTGTGCTACAGAAAAAAGGTGATACCTTTTCGGGGTGTAGCGTAGCCCGGTATCGCGCCACATTTGGGATGTGGAGGTCGTAGGTTCGAATCCTGCCACCCCGACGAAAGCCACTGATAATCAGTGGCTTTTTCTGTTTTCGGGCATATTTCGGACAAAATTACAAAAGTTTTTCAGTGTTGTTAAGTTGAGGAAAGTTTATGGGATAATCTGATAACATTCCAACTTTATGACTTTTTTAAGTCATTTAACGGAACGTCGGCTACCCATTTCACCAACACCGATGCAGTTAGTAGTTCTTTTCAGTCGCTGTACCACGCCTTGGATTGGTTGCTCTCTTGCACTTTAGTTTTGTATGAATTGAAAATACCAAAAGGGTGAGGGGCTATTTTTTATGACATCAGTTCATTTATTTTGTTTTGCCATTCATCTTCAAATACTACTTGAAATTGAAAGTCGTGGTCGGGAAATTCGTCAAAGAGTTCTTTCCATGCTTTTTTTGCTCCCAATTCGTTGCACAATGCAAATACGTCTTGTTTGTATTTGGTGTCCTCGTTTCTTAAGTGAATACCTTTTGTTTCCAAAACATACACCGTTCCGTAGTCATCTTTATCCGCTCTTTTGTCTGTTGCAATAAAGTCAGGGTAAATTTTATTCCGTTTCCAACCTTGTATGTGATAGTCTTGTCGGCTCATATTGCGATACCACCACAGTAGTTTTTCTTGTTCGTCAAGGTAAATAGCAACCGATTTTTCAAGGTCGTTAATATTTTCTTCGGGAACGTAGTCAAACAGTGATTTTTGAATAGGCGTATTATCGTTACGGACTAATTGTTTATTGCTTTTCACTTTTATTCTGGACGGCAATACAAATCCGCCTTTATTTTCAATCAGGAAAAAACAAAGTCTTTTATCGGTAATCATATTTCTGAAAACCTGTTCAGATAAGCGGTTACGCTCTTTATCCAAAATCTTTTTCAATTCTTCTATGATGAAAACAAAGTTGGTTGCAACGGTTTCACGGTCGTATTTCTGTTGCAATAAATCAATCGCTTTTTTACCAATTTGAAAACAATACCAAGGATTAGGAACAATTTCGGTTATCTGTCTTGTCAGAAAAACTTCGTCTATTTCCAATGTTCCTGTTTTTTCTGCTCTGCCTGTTTCTTGCAATAATTCTTGCTCTTCGTTGCTTAATCCCAAAACAATTTCTTGTTCTTTACTCAATTTGTTTTGCAAAGAGAGATTTGCAATTTCATCAATGTTGATGTCGTTCCAATCTATTTCACTTAATATGTCAATTTCAAAATTCAGGTTTCGCCAACTTTCTGTTTCCTGAACAACGAATTTGGGTAGATAAATTTTTCCTTCAAACTTTTTAAAGCCCGGACGGTACTGCATTTCACGTTCTCTTAATCCGCCTGTATCCGTTCCTGCTTCATCGCTTACAATTCTGCCCGCGATGTCGCCCAACCCTTCATCTTCCAAACCTTTTTTGATGTCGCTTACTAATGATTTTGCATTTTGACGGAACGTGAAAACATAACATTCGTCCAAATCCTGAACTTTTGTTTTTCTTGCAAATGGTTGTCTTAAAATACGTCCCACCAACTGCGTAATCCCTGTTGCGGAACTTGGATTGGTAAGCACCGTAAGCACATACGCAAACGAACAATCCCAACCCTCTTGCAAAGCTTGTTTGGTAATGATATAGCGTATTTCGCAATCTTGAGCAAACAAATCAATTCCCTCAATATCGTCTTTTTCGCTTGATTTGATAGCGATATGACTTTCGGGAATATTGCATTTTTTGATTAAATACTCCTTTGCATCTTCTGCATGAATAAACTTTTTATCCCGTTGGTCTTTTCCTGTTCGCTCCACCTGAATCAAACAAATCGGACGGATATACTCGCCTGTATTCGCTTCGTATTCTTTGGCTTTTTTCTCTAAATCGTTTCGCTTTTCAAAACTTGCCAACAACGTATCCTCCCAATCCAAACTCGTTTTGTTGGTCAGGTGAATATCCAGCTTTATCATTTCTTCTTCGTGCAATTCTCGCCCCGTAATTTTCACCAATTCATTGCTTTTTGGTGGTGGGGTTGCCGAAAGTTCTAATATAAATGACGGATTAAAATTCCGTATCGTATTCCTTGCATTTTCGCCATAAGCACGGTGTCCTTCGTCAATAACCACAAGCGGACGCAAAACTTTCAACGTATTGCCCAACGAAGTTTTTATTTGCGTTCCGAATACTTCCATTTCGGTCGTGAAGCAATCCAAGTTTGGAAGTAATTCTTTTAATTTTTTATGCCCTTCAAAATCATCTTCTCTTGGGAAGAAATCGGTAAATCCACCTTGGTCACGGAACACTTTCAGCGTTTCTTTATTCTGGCGGTTTGCCGATGGCAACATCAACAGCAATACTACCAATTGTTCTTCGACATCAAGGCGATTAAACATTTCCGTTTTTTCTTTTATCAGTGTTCTGCCACCGCTCGAAATGTCTAAAACCTGTCGATAAGGATGATTTCTGTCTTTTAATGCTGTGATGGTTTGGCGGTAAATTTGTGTGGACGGCACTATCCAAAGCACCAAACCTGTTTGACGTTTCAGATACGTCTTTTGGATACTGTCGATAGCGTGGCAGGCCATTAACGTTTTCCCGCCACCTGTCGGCACTTTCAGATAAATGTCGGGCATAGGTTCGTCCAAGCCGTTTGTTTTGGAACTATAAATGATACGCCCTGTTGATTTTTCCCAAGCCTCTTTGGGGAAATTGATATGTTTTGCCAAATGCGGTTTGAGTTCTGCAATTTCTTCAAACTCTTTTTTCGCATCCGCCAAAGCACCCAAATAATCTTTGAGTTCCTTTAAAACCTTATCCTGATAGTGCTTTAATCTCATTTTTTGTCGATTTTATTTAATGCTCTTAAAAATGGTTCATTTTTACTACTTTTTATAAGAATGCTTTTCCATTCATTCCAATAATCTAATGATACATTATTAGCAACTTCATTACAAATTTGAAAGGCAAGTTCTTCTTCAAAATTTACCCATTTCTCGCTCATTATGATTTCAGTACGAGAAGAGTTTAAATCAAGGTCTCTTTTTCCGCAAATATCAATCACAACAACTAATGGAAATGGCCAAGTTATCTTTACTTGATTTGACTTTCTCTCCCATGAATTAGGGAATAAAGTTGTTGGGATTTCGATTCCATGTAATGATATATGAGATTTTGAACGAGCATATTCACTACGAGAAGTATCTTCATTTATATCTCCATCATCATCAATTGTTATTGATTTTGAATTTTCCTTGATTGAATTTTCGGATATTGTTAAATTTCTTTCCAAAGTGTAGTTACTACCTTCAATTTCAATCTCCCGAGAATTAAGTTCTATTTTCTCAACTGGTTTCCCTTTTTTTTCTAAAATAGCAATTACTGCTGAGCCTATGAAACCATCCTCTTTTTTATTCAATGAAATTTCAAAAGTTCGAATATTCTCTTTTTCTTTCCAAGAATAATCTTTTAATGATTCAGCGGTTACTTCTCGGAAACTGTTCTCATCTCTTACTGTTTTCGTTTTAGTAGTTTCAATATTGATTTTAAAAGGAGGGTTGGGAATAACTCTCTCTACCGATTTGATAAACTCTTCCTCGCTCATTTTATCCCATGGATTCTTTGCTTTTCTTAAAATGAGTTTTGTGGTAGTACCTGGGATTTCACGTAAACCGGACTTAATCCAAAAAATACTTTCTTGCCCTTCGACAGTCACGTTTATAGGATCGCTCGATTTATGAGGGCCTAAAACTCTTTTAGTATCAACTATAAGCGTATCAGCAACCATAAAGCAAGATAAAATGCCTATACCAAATCTTGAAGTTGGTGTAAAATCGGCATTGGAGCCTGATTTTAGGTTATAAAAATCAGTTGATTTATAAAACGATGATCCAACTCTTGAGTAGTAATTATCGATGATGTATTGATCCATTCCTGTTCCGTTGTCAGTAACTTCTAATATATCTTCTCCTTTTTCTGAATAGTATTTTACAGTTATTTCAGGTTCATATTTAGTATAGCCCCAGTTAAGCTCCTGTGCATTTCTCAATAAACAGGCATCTATGGAATTTTGCAATAATTCACGTAAAGCAACTTCTGGATTACCGTATAATTTTGTCCCCATTAAAAGATCAATCACTTGCCTTTTACTAAGGTTAAATTTGGTATCTCTGTATGTATAAAGAGGTTGGTTGTGAATGTTCGTTTTGGTTTCAATTTTACCTCTTGTTACCTGAAAAGGTATTTTTACTTGTATGGATCTTGATTTACCTTGGTTAAATTCGTTTAGAGTAGAAATGATATTGTTGCAAATGCTCAATTCGTGGTCAATCAGGTCGCAAAACTCGTGTATTGAAGCCTCAATTGCTGGATGCGTACATTTAGCACTGAACTGAATTATGTTTGGATTAATTTCCCAATTTTCAATTGCACGGTGTTTTTCCCATTCCTTTATAGACACTGGGGTTCTAACATACAAGTGAGAATACAAAACCAAAGGCGTTCGTTTTGCATCAAAATCAAGAATGTCAGCTAATCGTAGGATTACTCCCAAAAGAGGAAGACAGACATAAGAATTATTGCCACATGGATAATTCTTGTCAAAATCTAAAAGCTTCAGTGCATCTTCGTTGTGACTATGGCACAGATTCGCAAGCTCTACTGTCAAATCAGTGTCCCTATATTTTATTTGTTCATTCCAATATTTTTCAATTATTTCTCTTGCTCGTTCTGCATGAGTTTGTCTGATAAAATCAGTAAGCAAATATGATTTGATTACTGATGATTGAGAATGATTACCTTCAATGATTAATTTTTCGATAATGTCTTTCTGGTCGGGTCTTGCATCATAAAACCTTTTGAAACGGTCGAATAACCGTTGCTCTTCCTCGTTTTCAATTTCAGGTGAAATATCCCAAACTTTTTTCCAAGCGATAACTTCTTTTTCATCGGGAGCCATACCGATATCATGAAAAAAAGCACTGAGAATTAAAAGCATTCGCTCTGGAACGGAAAGGTTTTCAATTATCTCTTTTGTAAGTAACCGCTCCATTAGATATAGCACTCTGAATAAATGAATATCATCATGAAGGGTATATTCATCCATGTGCCTAATGATGGACTTTGTTCTTTGAATTGAAAAAGCGACAACACTTTCTATTAAAACTGTAATTTCTTTATCTGTTGTATTGCAGTCCTTTTCTAATGAAGAATAGATACAGCTTTTCTGTAAACGAGGTAAAAATTCGCTTTTCCAGTCATCTAACGTGTCCGTATATCTAACAGCTTCGCTCATTTCTGTATTCTATATATTTCGTAAGGTAATTGGCAAAAATCAATGCGATATTCCAAGCAAGTGTAATCGTCCACATACTTGGCTGGTGCAAAAACTAAACGCTGTTTTCCTTTGAATTTTGGCAATACTTTGCAACGGTCTAATGTCAATGCATTTGTTTTCAACCATTCAATATCTGCATTGTAAAACAGATATACTTCATAGTTTTTGCTTTCGCCTATGAAGCCTGTTTTTTTATCAATATTCTTTTCGTTAAATTCTTCGCCTGTGGCGGTGTAGAAAAGATAACGTGCAATCTCGGTGAAAGACGGTAAGTTTTGCCCTCTTAGCAAACTTTCCATTTCTATGGTTTCGCCCAACTCAAAATAACTGAATGAACCGCCTGTTCCTTTTTTCAGACTTTCGTTTTTGGCTGTTGGAACACCTTTGATAACCCTGCGGACTCTTTCGGCTGTAATGGTATTGGCATAATCTTCCTGTTCTACTAAAATAAATTTACGATTGCCTCCGTCTTCTTTGTTGAGTTCTAAAACTGCGTGTGCCGTTGTGCCTGAACCTGCAAAGCTGTCCAAGACAATTGAGTTTTTATCTGTTCCTATTTGCAGAACCTTTGTCAATAAACCTAATGGTTTAGGATAAGGGAATTTACTGTCTGGAAAGATTTGCTTCAACAATTTTCCACCTGCTTCTGTATTGACATCTTTGTCAATCCATATTGAACGTGGTTTTTTTGTTCGTTGTTCATCATTTCTTTCTAAATAGTCTTTGATAAAAATATCGTATTCATTTCGTCTCTGTATTAGTCTTGCATAAACTCTATTTACTTCATTTTTGGTTTTATCAAGTCCCCACATCCATCTACCTTCTCGTCCGTCTGATTTTTTAGGTAATACCTCAACGGAATGGGTTTGAGATTTTGTGAGACTTACCGAACAATCATTTGGATTTACAAAGATTGGAAAAAACATATCAGGTCTGTCTGTACGCAAAGAAGCTGCTCCACGTTGTCGCAACCCTAATTCTCGCCACATTTTACCATCTTCATCTTGTTTGCCAAAATCTTCAATATCATCTTGTGTAAGAGGCAATCCGTCTAATTCAAAAAACTGATTGTTCTTTGCATAGATAAAAAGTGTGTCGTGAAGAGTTGCAACATTATTATCTGATTGTCGTCCTCTTGGATTGGCCTTTACTGTTATGTTGGCAACAAAATTATCTGCACTAAAAATTTCATCAAGCAGACACCTTAAATGATAATTTTCGTTATCATCACAAGATATAAAAATAGCACCGTTCTCGCTCAATAATTCACGCAACAGTTTTAGGCGTGGCATCATCAGGCAAAGCCATTTGTCGTGGCGTGTCATATCCTCTTTGTCCACCACACTGCCCAACCATTCTTTAATCATCGGGCTGTTTACGTTGTCGTTGTACACCCAATTTTCGTTTCCTGTATTGTAAGGTGGGTCTATATAAATGCACTTAATTTTTCCCGCATAAGTTGGCAAAAGTGCTTTTAATGCTTTCAGGTTGTCGCCTTGTATTATCAAGTTATCGTGCAGAGAAACTTTGTCCGTAAGGCTTAATTCTGCCTTTGGCACTAATTGGTGGTACTTTACCGCCAAATGGTGGTTTTGCACAAATGTTTTTCCTTTGAAATTGAGGGTTGGCATATCGTTAAATCTTATCTATTTCGTCTAAAATGTTTTCAAATTCAGTTATTTCATTATCCAATTTATCACAAGTAAGAAATTGGTTTAACTCATCAACAGGTAAATGTCCTTCGATTAAATCGTGAAGTACGGAATGGTTTTTGGCAATTCTCTCATATAAATCATTATTGAACTTCACATTTCGGATATTAGGAACTCGTACCAAAGTGTCATATCTCTGAACAGTACTTGCTAATAACTTCGTTACAACAATTCCTTCATAACAGCTACGCAATGCTCCATAACCTGAACGAATAAGGTTTTGGGCAAAACTTCGGTCAGGTTCTTTTTTTGCTCTGATATGGTATTGTTTAGGAATATGTGAATTTGTATATGTACTATCTTTCAATGGTGTATTCTGCAACTCAATTACACCAATAGTTTCTCTACCACTACTAACAATAGAGTGAACGGCTACTTTTGTTTTGTCAGTTTTATATTTGTTTTTTCCGTGATTTTCTAAATATTTTATAAAGACAATATCGTGAGAGAAAATAATTACTTGTTTTATATCACTTTCCTCAACTAATCTTTGCGCTATTGTTTCTTTGCGACTATGATCCAACGAGGTAACAGGATCGTCAAAAATAATTCCCCTGTTTATTTCCGATAATTGCATTTCTGCAAGAAAGTCAGCAATGGCAATTACTTTTTGTTCGCCTTCACTTAGCACGTCATTAGGTTTTCTGCCCTTTAATTTTAGTTGCCGAGAAGATTTTCCTGCTGAACCTGTATGATTGATGTCAATTCCAAAATTTCCGTTCAATTTTTGACATTCATCATTAAAACTATCAATGTATTTTTGATTGAAATATTTATTTGATAATGCTTTTTCTGTATCGGTAGTTCTACGTTTTGCGTAATCAGCTTTGTTGGCTTTTTTAATCCAAGCCTGATTATTGACAAAAGTTTCAAACTTTGAAAAATGTGTATTAAATTTTTCTTTGTGTTCTAAAAGCGTTTTTGTAGTTAGTAGTTTTTCTAACTCTTTACTTTGCTCATCTTCTTTTAGGTTTTTGATTAAAGTATCAATAGCTGTTTCTATCGTTGTGTGTTGTTCAATACTAATTTTTATTTCTGCTCTCTCGTTTGCAGTTTTGCTTTGAATATCTGAAACAATGTTTTCGGCAAGTGTTTTCTGTTCCGCAAGTTCCAATTTTAATGCTTCTAATTCGTTCGGATATTTTTCAGTCAGCCAAACGGTAAGCGTATTATCTTGCGGAAACAAGTCAAAGTTCAAGTTTTCGTAATATTCTTTTGCTTTATCAAGTTTTTCCTGTGCTTGTCTTGCGTTTTGCTCCGCAACACTTTTTATGAAAGTCCAATAATTTAAAATCAGTGTTTGTGCGTCGTCTAAAAGTGGCTGTTGGCAAAGCAAACAACTGTCGCCATTTTCGGGATATTCTGCATTTTCAACTTTTTGCTTTTTAGCAAATGTTTCGGCTGAAACAATAAAATTCTTCCATTCCGTTGTTCCTACACCTTGTATTTTATCGGTTTTAAAATTTTCAATGCCTTCGGCTTTTGCAGTTGCTTCTTTTGAAATACAATCGGTAATTGCTGTTTTTACTTTTGCAATTACATCTGTTGTAAAATACTGATTAAGTTTTTCAATAGCCTGTTTATTTTGAGCCAACAGACTTTTAATACTTTCAAGGCATTTTATTTCTTTCTCTTTTCCTTTTGAAGCTAAAAGAAGCTCATCATATTGCTTTTGTATCGCTTCCTTTTGGGTTTTATCTTCATCAGAAAAAGGCGTGTATTTTTTTAAGTCGTCAATATTTGTTTCTGCTTTTAGATTTTCAACAAGTGTTTTAATTTCAGAACTACCGTCAAACCAAACTGAAAAATCATTTGGCGATTGCTTCATTGCAATTTCAGCACTTAATTTTTGCTCTACACGAATAATTGCATTTGTATAATCGGCAAAAAAACTTAACCCTGCTGGTCTAAATTCAAATTCGTTTTTGTTTTCAAGATGTTTTAAAACACTGTTTCCGTCAAATACGGCAAACTGTTCAAACTCTGCATTATCTTTATTAGAAAATAATAAAGGAATATCCGCATCATTGGACTTAAAAGTAAATTTTGCATTTACAGGCTTATGCCCGCTGGTAAGATGGATATTGGGTAGAATATCTCCCTTATCTGCTTTTGAGTAAAAAACGTTTTTCAAAAGTCTTACATAGCCTGATTTCCCTGAACCATTTGCACCGTAAATAATTGTAAGGTTAGGACTAAATTCTATTGTTTGATTTTCAGTTAAGGCGTTTACGCCTTCAACATTTTCAAGTTTTGAAAAAAGTAAATCTGTTTTGTAGTTTCCTGAATTTTCGGCATTATAATCAATCTCAATTTTAGGTTTTTCGGTTTCTTCAATGAGTTGTAAGTGTTCAAGTAAATAAGAATACGAAATATCAATGTTGTTATCAGAAATAGCATTGCCCAGCAAAATTTTCTCTGCAAGAAATTTTCCCCAATAGGGAAGTCCGTCAGCGAATTTTTTCACTTCCGTTTCAAGTGTTTCCACTTGTTGTTTTACTTCTGCTATTTTATTTGCTTCACTCATTATTTCCTTTTAGTCTTTGCGTATTTTACTTTTTCCTCTGCCATTTTCATTGCTTCCAATGCCAAATCTTCGTCTTGTACTTCGTAAGCTAATTTGTCGGACAACCAAGCAATGATTACGTCATTTTTCTGTTCTTTATAAAAATTGGAAAGCGCTGTTGCTTGTTCGCTCGTTGGCATACGTTCATCACGTTCAATCTTGCTTAAAATAGTCGGGTCAAGCGAAAGTTTAGCTCCAACCTCTCTAAGTAAAAGCCCTTTTGCTTCTCTTAATTCCCTTAGTATTGTCCCTATTGTTTTCAAATTGCTTGCTTTGTTTTGACTTGACAAATATTGGCGAATATACGAAAAGAATTTTTTGAGCCCATTGCGTTTACTAATTTTTTTATCAATATTAAGTTGGAAGTCAAATATTAGGTGGACTTGGCATGTTTTTGCCAAGCCCAGTTTTCTTGATCAACATGTCATCTATCCAAGTCCTTGATCTCCGATCTTTTGCTTTCAATGGAATTAATTAACCGATGTTCTTCCTCTCTCTTTATTACGAGATTTTCAAATCGCTTTCTGTCCTTTCGGTATACAGAATCAATCTCTTGAGTGAGTTCCGGCAGTTCTAATCCCACCATACGATAACGCATTTCGTATGATGTCTTATTGCCTATCTGTCTGTTTTTCTCGGACAGCATTCCCAATCCCAATGAGATAACGACAGAAAACAATATCATGATAATGATGACTGGCGTAGACTTTAAGTCAATGGTATCCGCCCTACGAACTACGTATTTGATTTGTCTATAATTTGTTTATAGTTCTGCGGGTAAAGATCTTTTATATTTTTATGGTTTATGGACGCTATGTTCAGTAGCGTATATTTTAACCACTGGTAAGGGTTCACCTCATGCTTTTTACAGATGGCGAAGAACGAGTAGATCATTGCCGATCGCTGTGCTGCCTCATGGCTTCCTGCAAATAAGTAGTTTTTGC
>Ga0079224_100015605_pt1 | contig 10641 bp, 13 predicted proteins | sample Stecom2015_FD_80414 | JGI IMG/M metagenome (GOLD analysis project Ga0079224, IMG submission 80414) | Agricultural soil microbial communities from Utah to study Nitrogen management - Steer compost 2015 | ecosystem: Environmental > Terrestrial > Soil > Agricultural land | place: USA: Utah...
AGAAGGACACGCGGATCGGGTCCAAGCTCATCTACGAGGTCAGCGAGAACTCCGAGGTCACCCTGGATGCCTCCCAGAAGAAGGACGAGCAGAAGCTGCAGGCTACCTTCGAGCTGAAGTTCTAAGGCGAGCGTGGGAGGTCGGCGAGAAACAAACCCCCGGGGCAAAGCCCCGGGGGTTTGTCGCGCCAGGATGGTCCTGGGTATGGGTGTGTCCGGGCGCCCGGGGGAGGCCTTTGCACGCGATTGGGGAATGAACAATAGGGTCGTTCAGCAGGGAGGGAGAGGAATGAGCGCGCAAGCGGGCAACCGTGCCGTTCTGGATGAGGAGACAGGCCGGTCGCGGGGGGATCCCCAAGGGATGCTGCGCCGGGTGTGGGAGTTGCCGGAGCAGGTGGAGCAGGCCCGGTCGCTGGGAGCGGATCTGCGATTGGCTTTGCCGGAGCTCCCGCGGCACGTCGTCATCCTGGGCATGGGCGGCTCCGCCATCGGCGGGGAGCTGCTGAAGGCCCTGGTGGAGCCCGAGTGCCCGGTGCCCATCGCGGTGAACCGGGAGTACGACCTCCCCGCATATGTGGGGCCGGGGACGCTGGTGGTGGCCAGCAGCTATTCGGGCAATACCGAGGAAACCTTGAGCGCTTGCCGGCTGGCCGCGGAGCGGGGGGCCCGGGTTGTGGCCGTGACCACGGGAGGCGTGCTGGCCCAGTGGGCCGCGGACCATGGCTGGCCCCTGGTGCGCATTCCCGGCGGCCTGCAGCCCCGGGCGGCCATCGGGTATTCCTTTATCCCCCTCCTGGGCCTATTGCAACAGCTGGGCCTGGTGGCGCCCAAGGGGGATGACATCCGGGAGACGGTGGCCGTGCTGCGGGCCCTCCGGAGCGAGCTGGGTCCGGACGTGCCCAGCGCTTCCAACCCGGCCAAGCAGCTGGCGCTGCGGCTGCACGGCAAACTGCCGCTGATTTACGGGACCGGGGGCTGGCGGGCGGTCGTTGCGTACCGGTGGAAGTGCCAGATCAACGAGAACGCGAAGGCGCCCGCATGGCACAACACGTTTCCGGAGCTGAACCACAACGAGACGGTGGGCTGGGAGGTGCCCGCGGCAGTAACCCGGCTGGTGGAGCTGGTGGTGCTGCGGGATCGGGGCGACAGCCCCCGGATCAACCGGCGGGTCCAGGTCACTGTGGACATCATGGGCCCGGCCATCGCCGGCGTCACTCAAGTGGCGTCCCGGGGCGAGTCGGAGCTGGCGCGGCTTTTCTCGCTGCTGTACATGGGCGACTTCACCAGCGTGTACCTGGCCCTGCTCAACGAGGTGGATCCGACGCCGGTGCGGGTCATCGATCGCCTCAAGCAGGAGCTGGCGGTGCTGGGGCCCATCGCGTAGCCGACGCCAAGAGGGGCACCAGGGCTGCCAGAGCAGCGGCGCCGGGCAGGTCGGCCCGGTGGTAGGCCTCCAGCGCGGTGAGCCACAACAGGCGCGCCGCGGCTGCTCCTGCTTCCAGGACGGCCAGGACGGCCGGCTCGGCCGCGGCTTCCTCCTGGGCCCGGGCCGCGGCCTGAACGTCGCCCAGCACCTGGAACAAGCCCGCCAGGCGCCGCCACGTGGCGGTCCGCAGGCAGGCATGGACGCTGGGCCCGGGAACCGGAACCGGATGGGGCCCGCGCGACCCTGGGCCCGTGCCCGTCTGGACCGGGTGCGGGCGCGGCAGGGCGGCCGCGACGGCCTGCCACGCCTCGGCCGCGGCCAGAGGGCGCTGGGCAGCCTGGTGGGCTACGCCCAGCCAGTACCGGGTGAGGAGCGCGTCGGACGAGCCGCTGGAAGCCAAGTCCAGGGCCCTTTGGAGTTCCTCGGCGGCCCTGTGGGCACGGCCGGCCAGCAGGTGGCGCAGCCCGTCCCCGCGGCGCAGCTGCACCTGGTGCCGGGGATCCTGCTCGCCGGCGGGTGAGGGGATAGGCAGGCTAGCCAGCCACCCGTCGGCTGCCTCCGGCCCGTCGAGGAACAGGGCCGCTTCGGCCATGGTGAGGAGGACGTGGGCCCGCAGCCGACCGTCGGCCAGGGCCACCAGCTGTACGGCGCTCACGTCCAGCCGCCGGGCGATGTGGAAGAGGGATGGGATGGAGGGCGCCACCGCCCCGTGTTCCATCTGGCTGACGAAACTCTTGGACAACAGGGGTTCGCCCAGCTGGGCCTGGGTGAGCCCGGCGCGGCGGCGGGCGGCGCGCACGGCCTCGCCCAGCAGGCCCAGGTCTGCCGCAGCCACACCGGCAGCCTCCTGTGCGGAAAAACTGTATCGGACAACGGCGTCTTGGCGTAACGATAACACATTTCCTGTATCCCCACAACCGAACAGGCGCCGTTTGACAGCCGGCCGGACCCGTGGCTATAATTTCCGCACAGTCCCGGCGCGGGCGGCGGGGCCGACCTGTGGCAGACTAGCTTCGCCATGGCCAAGCGGCGAGGGGACCAAGGGAAGGGCGCCATCTGCCGGCGCGGCGACATCTTTTACGCCAACCTGAACCCGGTCATCGGTTCGGAGCAGGGCGGCGTGCGCCCGGTGCTCATCCTGCAAAACGACGCCGGCAACCGCTACAGCCCGACCACCATCGTGGCCGCGATCACGTCCCGCACGGGGAAGCCCCGTCTGCCCACGCACCTGGAGCTGCCTGCGGCCCGGTACGCCTTGGATCGGGATTCGGTGGCGCTCTTGGAGCAGATCCGGACCATCGACAAGCGGCGCCTCAAAAACCGCATCGGCCGCCTGGATGCCGATGGCCTCGTCCGGCTGGAGCGGGCGCTTGCGGCCAGCCTGGGCCTGGATTCCAGGCGCGGCCGGGGACAGTGAGGTGGAGGCAGCGGGATGACCAGGCTTTGCCGCGGGCAGCGGGCGGGCGCAGGGGTGGCATGAAGGGCGCGACCCACGGGAGCATCTCACCGTCTTATCCCCGGGTGGTGCCCGCGGGCGATGAGGCGGTGCTGGTGGTATTCGGCCAGGAGATCCGGCGGGACGTGAACCAGCGGGTCCACGCCCTGGCCCGCGCCCTCATGGAGGGCGGGCCAGCGTGGGTTCGGGAAGTGGTGCCCGGGTACGTGTCGCTGCTGGTGTACTACGACCCGGACCGGGCCAGCTTTGCCCGGGTGCACGACACGCTCCTGGCCTGGGCCACGGGGGAAGCGGGCGCCGCCCTGCCGCCGCCCCGCCGGGTGGAGATCCCGGTGCGCTACGGCGGCCTCGACGGCCCGGACTTGGAATGGGTGGCGGCGCAGGTAGGCCTGGAACCCGAGGAGGTGGCCGCCCGCCACAGCCGGCCGGTGTACGTGGTGTACATGCTGGGTTTCTTGCCGGGCTTTTGCTACCTGGGAGACCTGCCGCCGGAGCTCGCGGTGGCCCGGCGGGCCACGCCCCGCCTGGCCCTGCCCGCCGGCGCCGTGGCCATCGGCGGGCGGCAGACGGGCATTTACTCGCTGGACCAGAGCCCCGGCGGCTGGCGGTGGATCGGCCGCACCCGCCTGCGCCTGTGGGATCCCCGCCGGGATCCGCCCTTCTTGCTGCAGGCGGGCGACGAGGTCCGCTTTGTGCCGGAGTGAGCCCCTTGGAGACCGGGCAGGAGCGGCCAGGACAACGTCCAAGGCCAGGACCGTCCTGGGACGACATCGGCTTTGAGGTGCTGGCCCCGGGCATGTTCACCACGGTGCAGGACTTGGGCCGCCCCGGCTGGCAGCGCTTCGGGGTGCCCCAAGGGGGTGCCCTGGACGCCTATGCCCTGGCGGCGGCCAATGCGCTGGTGGGCAATCCCCCGGACGCGGCGGGCCTGGAAGTTACCTTGGTGGGCCCAGTCCTCACGGTGGCGCGGGAGGGGCTGGTGGCCTGCACCGGCGCGGACTTGGGGTTTGCCATCGACGGCCAGCCCGCGGCCTTGTGGCAGGCCCACCGGGTGCGCCCCGGCCTGGTCTTGGGCTTCACGGGCCGGCGGTCCGGCTGCCGCGCGTACGTGGCCGTGGCCGGCGGCATCGCGGTGGCGCCGGTGCTGGGCAGCCGCTCCACCCACGTGCGGGCCCGCCTGGGCGGGTTGGCTGGCCGGGCCCTCGTCCGGGGCGATCGGTTGCCTGTGGGACCGCTGCCTCCGGGCTGGCGGGAGCGGGCGGGCCTGGCCCTGCCGCCGCCTTTGCGGCGCCACGGGTTGCCCCAGCCGGCCCGGGTCGTCATGGGGCCCCAGCACGACTGGTTTCTGCCGCTGGCCATCGAGCGCCTGCTGGGCGCGACGTACCGCGTGAGCCGCCGCTGGGACCGCATGGGCCTGCGGCTGGAAGGCCCGCGCCTCGCGCACCGGCACAGCGCCGAGTTGGTGTCTGAAGGCGTCGCGCCGGGCTCCATCCAGGTGCCCGGCGACGGACAGCCCATCGTGCTCCTGGCGGATCGCCAGACCACCGGCGGCTATCCCAAGATCGCCACGGTCATCGCGGCGGATCTGGATTTCCTGGCCCAGGCGGCGCCGGGCGACCGGATCACCTTTCGGGCGGTGGATCTGGACACCGCCCACCGCCTGCGGAGGGAACGTCAAGCCATGCTGGCGGCCGTGGCCCGGGCCACCGGCACGGCAGGCGCCCCGGGCGCATAAGAGATGACGAGCCGTGGACAGCGGAGGTGTCGGGGGTGGCCCAGCGTCGTCCGCCGGTCATTGGCATTACGTGCCAGCACGAAGCCGGGGACCATGGGGACCGGTGGTACGTCAACGCCCCTTATATCCGCGCCGTGGCGGCGGCCGGGGGGGTGCCGGTGCTGATCCCGCCGGCCTGGGATCCGGAGCTCTTGGGGGCGGCGTTGGAGCGGGTGGACGGATTGGTGCTGACAGGCGGCGTCGACGTGGATCCCGCGCGCTACGGCCAGGAACCCCACCCGCAGCTGGGCCGGGTCGATCCCGAATGGGACGATTTGGACGTGACCGTGGCCCGGCTGGCCCTGGCCCGGGACGTGCCCGTGCTGGGCATCTGCCGTGGCATGCAGGTGCTCAACGTCGCGGCGGGAGGCACCCTGTACCAGGACATCCCCAGCCAGGTGCCGGGCGCCTTGGCCCACCAGCAGTCGGCTCCCCGGGAGGAGGCCAGCCACGGGGTGGCGGTGCAAGACGGCAGCCGCCTCCATGGGGTGTTGGCCGCGGCCCATCTGGCCGTCAACAGTTTTCACCACCAGGCGGTGCTGGCGGTGGCGCCCGGTTTCCAGGCCACGGCCCACGCCCCCGACGGCATCATCGAAGGGATCGAAGGCGTTGCCCACCGCTTTGCGCTGGGGGTTCAGTGGCACCCTGAACACCTGACGGGCCGCGATCCCGCCCACTTCCGCTTGTTTGCCGCTTTGGTGGCGGCCGCGGGCCAACCGGTGAGGGCCCTGCCCCCCTGATCCCCGCGGCAGGGTACCGGCCTTCCTCCGGCGGCAGCGGGCCTGTCCCTGGCCCCGCCCGGGCCATGCTGGCAGAAATTTGGTCCGGGAAACAATATTTGTTCAAGATCCGAAGGAAGATTGAGTTATATCTCGAAAGAGTACGTTGTTTCTGTCGAAACGCACCCCGCCGGGGGGCAAGTCGGCACGACGTTCAGTTTGGGGGGAATGGGCCGGTGTTGGAGGACGAAGGGTTACGAGTGCGCCTGGTGGTGGCCGACGATGATGCGGCCATACGCCGGGCTGTGCGCATGTTTATCGAGTGGCAATGCCCCGACTTCGTGGTGGTGGGCGAGGCGGCCGACGGCCGCGCGGCCCTGGAGCTGGTGCAGGAGCACGACGCCGACGTGGTGCTCATTGACGTGCGCATGCCCGTCCTTGACGGGCTGTCTGCAGCCCGCGCCCTCAAAGGGGAGCTGCGGCACCGGGCGGCGGTGGTGCTCATGACCAGCCTCACGCTGCCCAAGATCGACGAAGAGTCCGCCCGGGCCGGGGCGGCGGCCCTCCTGCGGAAACCGTTTTCCTTGGCCGAACTGGCGGCGGTGCTGCGCCGGGCGGTGGACAAGCCCGCCGGTGCCCTGGGCCGGGCCGCGGCCGTTTCCCATCCTGCCTGAGGGGCTGGGCAGGTAAAGCCCCTGCGGGAACCGAAAGCCTGTCCTGGGAAACACTCTGGACGCAGGGGCGGGAGGTGCCGGCGACGCCATGGACCACCCCTGGACGGTGGTGGTGCGGGATGAGGGGGAGACCCAACGGCTGGCGCAGCTATTGGGCGGGCTCATCGCGCCCGGGACCACCGTCGCCTTGACGGGACCCTTGGGCGCGGGCAAAACCACCTTTACCCGCGGCTTGGCCCAAGGTTTGGGCATTGACGGCGGGGCCGTCACGAGCCCGACCTTTACCCTTATCCACGAGTACCCGGGTGACCCGCCCTTGTACCATTTCGACGCGTACCGGCTGGAGGATCCCCGGGAGTTTGCCGAACTGGGCCCTGAGGAGTACTTTTCCTCCCCGGGCGTATGCGTGGTGGAGTGGGGCGACCGGGTACGGGCTTCCTTGCCCCCTGACCACCTGGAGATCCGCCTGGAACCGGTGGACGACGATCCGGCCGGGCGCCGCATCACCTTCGTGCCCCGCGGGCCGGCGGCCGGGAAGCTGGTGGCGGCCGTGCGGGCGGCATGGGAGGGACACGGGGCCCATGCGGATCATCGGGCTTGACACGTCCACCGCCACCGGCGGCGTGGCGCTCCTGGAAGGGGACCGCCTGGTGGGCGAGTACACCCTCAATGTGCAGCGCACCACCCACGCGGAGCGCCTGATGCCTGCCTTGGAGCGGGTCATGGCCGACGCGGGCTGGGACCCGACCGCGGGCGTGGACGGCATCGCCGTGGCCATCGGTCCCGGGTCCTTTACGGGCTTGCGCATCGGGGTGGTCACGGCCAAAGCCTTGAGCTACGCGTGGCAAGCGCCGGTGGTGGGGGTGCCCACCCTGGAAGCCCTGGCCTACCAGGCGGGCGCCGGCCGGGGGCTGGTCTGCCCCCTCATGGACGCCCGCCACGGCCGCGTATTTTGCGCGGCCTACACCTGCGACGGGGACGTGCCCACGCCTCGCCTGGAGGCGCGGCTCTGGGCGCTGGACGACTGGCTCACCGCGCTGGAGGAGCTCGCGGCGGATGGGTCCCACCCTCAGGACGCCGCCGGCCCGGCGGGCGGGCGGTTTCTGTTTATCGGCGACGGGGCGGAAGTGCACTGGGACGTCTTGGTGCAGCGGTTGGGGTCCCGGGCGGGCCGGCCGCCGGTAGGTTTCCGCACCCTGCGCAGCGGCGCGGTCGCGGCCCTGGGGGCGTTAAAGCTGCGGCAAGGCGCGGCCGACGACCCCGCGGGCCTGGTGCCCCTTTACCTGCGCGAGTCGGAGGCGGAACGGAAGTGGGCAGCGCAGCAGAAGCACCGCTCCCCATCGTGATCGAGCCCATGCGGGTCGCGGACGTGGACGCGGTGATGGAGGTCGAACGGCGTTCCTTCCCGACGCCCTGGTCCCGGCACGCGTTCATGGCGGAGCTGTTGGACAACGACCGGGCCCACTACATGGTGGCCCGGCTGCCTGTGGAAACCGGCGGGGCGGTGGTGGGCTACATCGGCCTGTGGCTTATCGCGGGCGAAGGCCACATCACCAACGTGGCCGTTCACCCCGACTACCGGGGCCGGGGCGTGGGCCGGCGCCTCCTGGAGGCCGCGGTGGAGCTGTGCCGCTCCCGGTCGGCCCGCCGCATGACCTTGGAGGTCCGGGTGTCCAACTTGGTGGCCCAGCGGCTTTACCGCAACATGGGCTTTGTCAGCGCCGGCATCCGCCGCGGCTACTACCGGGACAACAACGAGGACGCCATCATCATGTGGAAGGACTTGTGACCGCCTTGGGCCTGGATGTGATCCTGGGCATCGAAACCAGCTGCGACGAGACCGCGGCCGCCGTGGTGGAAGCCGGCCGGCGCATCCGCAGCAACGTGGTGGCTTCCCAGACGGACCTGCACCAGCGCTGGGGCGGGGTGGTGCCCGAGGTGGCCTCCCGCCGCCACGTGGAGCTGATCATCCCCGTTATCGATCGGGCATTGGCGGACGCGGGGATCACCTTGGCCGACGTGGACGGGGTCGCGGTGACCCAGGGCCCGGGGCTGGTAGGATCCCTCTTGGTAGGCATTGCCGCGGCCAAGGCCATCGCCTTTGCCCGCCGCCTGCCCCTGGTGGGCGTCAACCACATCGAAGGCCACATCTACGCCAACTTCCTGGCCCACCCGGAGCTGGAGCCGCCCCTGGTGTGCCTGACGGTCTCCGGGGGGCATACGGTGCTCTTTTACGTCCCCGCGTACGGGCAATACCAGGTGATGGGCGCCACCCGAGACGACGCGGCCGGCGAAGCCTTGGACAAGGTGGCCCGCCTCCTGGGCCTGGGCTACCCCGGCGGACCGGCCATCGACCGCCTGGCCCAGGGCCAGGACCCCGCCGCCTACGACTTTCCCCGGGCCATGCTGGACGAAAGCTACGAGTTCAGCTTCAGCGGCTTGAAAACCGCCGCGGTGCAGCAGCTGGAGCGGGCCCGGCGCCGGGGCGAGGCGGTGGATCTGCCCAAGTTTGCCGCCGCCTTTCAGGAGGCCATCGTGGACGTCTTGGTCGCCAAGGCGGTGCGGGCTGCGCAGGAAAAGGGCGTCGCCCAGATCATGATCGCGGGCGGCGTGGCCGCCAACAGCCGCCTGCGGGAACGGCTGACGGCCGCCGGCGCCGAGCTGGGCCTGCGGGTCTATTGGCCGCCGCCGGCGTTGTGCACCGACAACGCGGCCATGATCGCCGCCGCGGGCTATTTCCGCCTGCAGGCCGGCGAGCGCGCGCCCTGGTCCCTCAATGCCGAACCCCAGCTGCGGCTGCGGTGAGGCCCGGGGCGGCGGGGCGCGCCCGCGAGCGCCAGGTGCCCATGGCGGCGGCAGGAATTGCCGGCAGGGATGGGAAACGTCTAACAAGGCCGGGGAGTGGGGGGATAGGAGGGGCCGGACCGATGTCGGAAGCCAATGTGCCCACCGCCCAGCCGCCAGGACCGTCGCCCGGCGGCGCGCCGGGAAGCCGCCCGGCCGTCTGGGCCGCTGCCGGAGTTGCGGCGCTGCTGGTGCTGCTGGCGCTGTGGTTTTTCGGGAACAACAGGAACGCCGGGACCAGCGGAGGAGGCGAGGCTGGCCGCGGCGGCAGCCTCCCGACGGCCGCCGGCGAGGGGCCCGGCCAGGCGCTGGGCCATGAGGAAAGCGTCAACGTGCTGGCCCTAGGGATCAGCGACGATGCGGTGGACGCGGTGACGGTGGTGACCTTCAATCCCCAGGCCGAAATCATCGCGGCGGTCGCCGTGCCCGCGGACACGGGGCTCGGGGACGCCGCGGGGGAGCCGCGGCTTTTGCGGGACGTCTACGCCGAGGAGGGCCTGCGGGCCATGGTCAGGGCCGTGGAGGACATCCTCCAGGTGCCGATCCACCACACCGTGCAGGTGGATTTCGACGGTTTCGTGGCCCTGGTGGATCTGCTGGACGGCGTGGAGGTGGACGTGGAGACGGAGATCGTCTACCGCAACGGCGCGGGGGAAACGGTGTTTCAGCTGGAGCCGGGCGTCCACCGCCTGACCGGGGAGGAAGCCCTGCTCTACTTGCGCTACAAGGGCGATCACCTGGAGGACGAAAGCCGCCGGGTGCAGCGCCAGTGGCGGTTTCTCACGGCCGTGGCCCACCAGGCCCGGGAGAAGCTGGACTGGCGCCGGGTGCAGGGCATGATCACTCTGGCCATCCGCCACGTGGACACCGACCTGGACGTGGCCAGCGCGACCCGCCTGCTCCAGTTTGCCTGGCACGTGGAATCGGAGCTGGCCCTGCATCTTTTGCCAGGACGGGCCCAAGGGGGCCAGTGGGTGCTGGACCCGCTGCAGGTGCGATCCTTGCGGGAGTCGCTCTTTTACAACCCCAGCTGGGTCACGGCCCAGCGCTGAGGAGGAGTCGGGCGTGAAGTTTTTCATCGACACGGCCAACGTCGATGAGATCCGTACCGTCAACGAGTGGGGCATATTGGCCGGCGTCACCACCAATCCGACGCTTGTGGCCAGGGAAGGGCGGGCCTTTGCCGACGTGATCAAGGAGATCTGCGCCCTGGTGGACGGTCCCGTCAGCGCGGAAGTGCTGGCCACCGACGCGGCGGGGATGGTGCGGGAGGCGGAGACCTACGCCAGCTGGGCCGACAACGTGGTCATCAAGGTGCCCCTGACGGCGGAAGGCCTCAAAGCCACCAGCGCGCTGGCCAAGAAGGGGATCAAAACCAACGTCACGCTGGTCTTTTCGCCCAACCAGGCGCTCATGGCGGCCCGGGCCGGGGCTGCCTACGTGAGCCCGTTTTTGGGGCGGCTGGACGACATCAGCTTTGACGGCATGCAGCTGGTGCGGGACGTGGTGGAGATCTTTTGGACCCACGACATCGAAACCGAAGTCATCGCGGCCAGCATCCGCCATCCGCTGCACATGGTGGAGGCGGCCAAGGCCGGCGCCCACATCGCCACCGCGCCCTTTAAGGTTTACCAGCAGATGCTGCAGCACCCGCTGACGGACATCGGCATCCGGCGGTTCATGGAAGACTGGGAGAAGGCCCAGGCCCAGCTCGCGGGCCGCGCCTGATCTTTCACCCTCGCCGCCGGA
>Ga0079224_100015606_pt1 | contig 10641 bp, 9 predicted proteins | sample Stecom2015_FD_80414 | JGI IMG/M metagenome (GOLD analysis project Ga0079224, IMG submission 80414) | Agricultural soil microbial communities from Utah to study Nitrogen management - Steer compost 2015 | ecosystem: Environmental > Terrestrial > Soil > Agricultural land | place: USA: Utah...
CCCCGACGCCGGGCCCTCCCGGCGGGCCGTCCGTGCCCGCCGCCGCCACCACCCGGCGGGCCGCCCGCCCGCCCGCCAGCTCGGCCAGCGTGCGGATGGTCCAGGCGTCGACCGCCATCCCGTTGCGCGCGGTGGGCACCGCGAACCGGGCGCGCTCGTCCACCACCCTCAGATCGCAGGCGATCGCGAGCTGGGTGCCGGCACCGATGGCGGGGCCGTTGACCGCGGCCACGACGGGCACCGGGATCGTCGTCAGACCGTGGAGCAGCGTGTAGAGCGCCTCGATGAACTCGTCGCCGTACACGCCGTCGAGGTCGGCCCCCGCGCAGAACGCCGAGCCCTCCCCCGTCACCACGATCGCCCGAGCCTGCGTGGCGACGGCGTCCTCGACGGCCTCGTGCAGGGCGCGGCACAGCTCGAGGTCGAGCGCGTTGCGCCGGTCGGGTCGGGCCAGCGTGAGCACGGCGACGTCGCCGTCACGCGCGATGGTCAGCGAGGCGGTCATGGGACCCAACCTAGCGACCGACCATCGCGCGGACGGCGCGGCCTCACTTCACCTCGGTCCGTCGGATGCGCAGCGCACCCAGGAGACCGGGCAGCACGATCCAGAGGGTCACCGTGAACGCGAGGCGCAGGTAGTCGACGACGCCGACCTCGATCGGATCGCCGAGGAACGTCGCCTCCGTGCGCACCATCATCACGGCGTAGTCCATGTTGAGCCACGGCAGCAGGTCGCGGGCCCACTGGAACATCGCCATCAGGATCGGGTAGACCATGAACGGCAGGATCATCGAGGCCACGTAGAACACGGCGATCGCGGCCGGGGTGTTCAGCAACAGCATCGCCAGGGCGAAGGCCATCCAGAAGAACAGCAACTGCTGAGCGACGATCCAGGCCAGGTCGGCGACCGGCAGGTTCCACACCGGGTCGTGCGGGGTGATGACGCCGTAGAGGGCGTTGCCGAGGGCGCCGAACACGGCCGCGGCGACGATCGTGCCGATCGCCAACGTCGTGACGGCGACGAACTTCGCCAGGATCACCCGGCCCCGGTGCGGCTGCAGCGTGAACGTGGTCAGATGGGTCCGCTGGCTCCACTCGCTCGTGACGATGAGGATCGCGAACACGGGCAGCAGGATCGACACCGGCAGCGCCATGATCTCGCCGAAGCCGCTCGCGGTGATCGTCGCATCCTCGTTGAGCCCGAGGACGAGCAGCGTCAGGCCCATCGCCAGCAGGATGAACAGCGCGGTGATGGCGAAGAGCCACACGCCGCCGCGGGTGTCGATCATCTTGCGGATCTCGACCCGGACCTCGCGGCCGAACGGCACGCCGGGACGGCTCAGGTCGATCGTGGGGTCGGTCGTGGCCGTGCTCATGCGGGGACTCCTTCGGTGGTGATGACGTCGCGCTGGTTCGAGGACGTCAGTTGCAGGAACATCTCCTCCAGGCCCGCGCTGTCGGACTCGCGCAGCTCGACGAGGGCGACGCCGGCGTCCGCGGCGGCCTGGCCGACCTCCTCCGGCGAGGCGGTCGAGGTCACGGCGTCGCCGGCGACCTCGAACGTCAGTCCCGCCGCGGTCAGCGCCGACTCCAGGGCGGCCATGTCGCGGGCGCGCACCCGCGTCCCGGCGACGCGCAGCAGCTCCTCCTTGGTGCCGCTGGCGACGATCCGGCCGTTGCCGATGACGATGAGATCGTCGGCGATGATCTGGATCTCGTGCAGCAGGTGCGACGAGAGCATCACGGTGCCACCACGGTTGGCGTACTCGCGCAACAGCCGGCGCATCCAGTGGATGCCCGCCGGGTCGAGCCCGTTCGCCGGCTCGTCAAGGATGAGCACCTTCGGATCCCCCAGCAGGGCGTGTGCGATGCCGAGACGCTGACGCATGCCGAGCGAGTAGTTGCGCACGCGCCGCTTGGCCTCCTTGTCGGTCAGGCCCACCAGTGCGAGCATCTCGTCGACCCGCGAGGCGGGAAGGCCCATCATGCGGGCGCCGATCGTCAGGACCTCCCGCCCGGTCCGTCCGCCGTGCTGAGCCGAGGCGTCCAGCAGCACCCCCACCTGGGTGGCCGGGTTGGGGATGGCCGTGTACTCGACGCCGTCGATCGTCGCGGTGCCCTTCGACGGTCGGGTCAGTCCGGCGATCATCCGCATCGCCGTGGACTTGCCCGCACCGTTCGGCCCCAGGAAGCCGGTGACCCGGCCCGGGCGGCACGCGAACGAGACGTCGTCGACGGCGGTGAAGTCGCCGTACGACTTGGACAGGTTCTGGACTTCGATCATGGGTCCACCCTGCCGGACGGACCGGCCCCGGGAACAGTCGCCGACACGCTGGAGTCCTCAGCCGAAAGTAGGGGGTCGGCTCGGCCGTCGGCTCGATGTGAGGCTCGGCCGGACGGACCTATCCTGAAGCCGTGAGTCCGACCCCTGCGCCCATCACCACGTGGGGGCACGTCTGGCGCATCGCACTCGTGCTGCTGATCTCGGCGATCGCGTGGGCACAGCTCGCCGAGTACCAGTGGCGGCACGTGCGGTGGTGGTTCTGGCTCGACCTGGCGCTCGGGGTGGCGTCGTTCGTCGCGATGTTCTGGCGGCGCAGACACCCGGTGCCGGTCGCCCTGGTGACGAATCTGGCCGCCTCGTTCTCGATGACCTCGGCCGGGCCCGGCACCCTGACACTCTTCTCGCTGGCGACGCGCCGACGCTGGCGCGAGATCATCCCGGTGAGCATCGCGGCGATCGGGTCCGCGGTCGCCTACGAGGTCTGGTGCGATCCGACCACCGGGCCGGACAACCCGCTCGCGGTGGAGCTGGGCTTCCTGGTCACCGCCGTCGCGGTGACGATCGGCTGGGGCATGTACATCGGCTCGCGGCGCGAGCTGCTCGCGACCCTGCGCGAGCGGGCGGAGACCACCGAGGCCGAGCAGGCGGCGCGGGTCGCGCAGGCGCGGATCGCCGAGCGGGCCCGGATCGCCCGCGAGATGCACGACGTCCTGGCCCACCGCATCTCGACCGTGACGATGCACGCCGGCGCATTGGCCTTCCGCGACGACCTCGCCGCCGACGAGGTGCGGCGCGCCGCCCGGGTGATCGAGAGCAACTCGCGACTGGCGCTGGTCGAGCTGCGTCAGGTGCTCGGCGTGCTGCGGGAGGACCCCGGTGACGCGGCCCCCGAGCCGCCCCAGCCGACGGCCACGTCGATCGAGTCCCTCGTCGAGCAGTTCCGCACCGCCGGGATGAACCTGCAGTGGACCCCGCAGGTCGACCCGTCGGCGATTCCCGACACGATCGGCCGCACGGCCTACCGCACGGTGCAGGAGGGACTGACGAACGCCGCGAAGCACGCGCCGCGCACGCGCGTCGACGTGACGATGTCCGGCGGGCCGCAGGACGGTCTGCTGATCGAGGTGGCCAACCGCATCCCGGCCGGCGCGCCGGAGCGGACGGCCATCCCGGCGTCGGGCCTGGGGCTGGTCGGACTGGCCGAGCGCGCCCAGCTCGCGGGCGGCCGATTGACCCGGTCGGTGACCGCCGACCGGCACGTGCTGAGAGTGTGGTTGCCGTGGACGACGTGATCCGGGTGCTGGTCACCGACGACGATCCGCTGGTGCGGGCCGGTCTGAGTCTGATGCTCGACGGTGCCGCGAACCTCGAGGTGGTCGGCGAGGCCGCCGACGGGCGTGAGGCGATCGACCGGGTGCGCCAGGTGCGCCCCGACGTGGTCCTGATGGACCTGCGAATGCCCGGGATGGACGGGATCGAGGCCACCCGCGCGATCGCCGAGGACCCCGCCGGCCCGAAGGTCGTGGTGCTGACCACCTTCGACGCCGACGACCACGTCGTCCGCGCCCTGTCGGCCGGGGCGGCGGGGTTCCTGCTCAAGGACACCCCTCCCCCACAGATCATCGAGGCGATCGGCAAGGTCGTCGCGGGTGAGCCGATACTCTCGCCGACCGTCACCGAGAACCTGATCCGTCGGGTCACGGCCGAGTCGGTCGACTCGCGCCGCGCGGAGGCCGTACGTCGGGTCGGCACGCTCACCGAGCGCGAGCTCGAGGTGGCCCGCGCGATCGGCCACGGACGCTCCAACGCCGAGATCGCCTCGGAGCTCTACATGAGCGTGGCGACGGTCAAGGCGCACATCTCACGCATCTTCGCCAAGCTCGACGCGGGGAACCGGGTCCAGGTCGCGATCACGATGCACGAGGCGGGCCGCCTCGACTGACCCGATCGCTCACTCGACGGCGGCGAGCTGACCGCACGCGCCGTCGATGTCCGAGCCGCGGGTGTCGCGGACCGTGGTCGGGATGCCCTTGGCCTCGAGGCGCCGCACGAACTCTCGCTCGTCCTCGCGGCGCGAGGCGGTCCACTTCGAGCCCGGCGTGGGATTGAGCGGGATCAGGTTGACGTGGACCCAGCCCCAGTCGCCGTAGGAGTTGAGCACGTCGCCGAGCAGATCGGCACGCCACGCCTGGTCGTTGATGTCGCGCATCATCGCGTACTCGATGGAGACACGACGCTTCGTGGTTCGCGCGTACTCCCACGCGGCCTCGACCGTCTCGGCCACGCTGAACCTGGTGTTGATCGGCACCAGCTCGTTGCGCAGCTCGTCGTCGGGCGCGTGCAGACTCAGGGCGAGCGTCACCGGGATCCTCTCGGTCGCCAGCTGGCGCATCCGTGGGACGAGACCCACGGTCGACACGGTGATGTTGCGGGCGCTCAGCCCCAGGCCGTCGGGCGCAGGCGCGACCATGCGTCGCACGGCCCCGATCATCGCCTTGTAGTTGGCCATCGGCTCGCCCATGCCCATGAACACCACGTTGGAGAGCCGGCCCGGTCCGCCGGGGACCTGGCCCGAGGCCATCTGATGGGCGGCGTCGACGACCTGGTCGATGATCTCGGCCGTGCTCATGTTGCGCTGCAGGCCGCCTTGTCCCGTCGCACAGAACGGACAGGCCATCCCGCAGCCGGCCTGGCTGGAGACGCAGACCGTCGCGCGGTCGGGATAGCGCATCAACACTGACTCGACGAGCGATCCGTCGAACAATCGCCACAGGGTCTTGCGGGTGGTGCCACCGTCGGCCTGGAGCATCCGCACCTTCGACAGCAGCGGCGGTAGGAGCGCGCCGACGATTGTGTCGCGATCCTTCGCGGGCAGGTCGGTCATCGCCTCGGGATCGCGCTCGAGTCGGGCGAAGTAGTGGTGGGCCACCTGCTTGACCCGGAAGGCCGGGAGTCCGAGCTCCTCGGCGGCGGCCTTGCGCTCCTCGGCCGAGAGGTCGGCCAGATGACGCGGCGGCTTGCCGCGGCCCTTCGGCGGCGCCATCACCAGGGGCAGCGGACGGGGGTTCACGTCCGCGACATCGACCTCGTTCGCCATGCCGTCCAGTGTTCCAGACGCGGTCACACCACAGGTGCGACGTCGACCGAGACCGCCAGGGTCGACCCTCGCGCCTCGGTGAAGATGATGCCCTTCACCGGCGGGACGTCCTTGTAGTCGCGGCCCCAGGCGACCGTGACGTAGCGGTTGTTGAGCCACTGGTCGTTCGTCGGGTCGACCGCCAGCCAGGAGCCGTCCGGCAGCCACACGGCCGCCCAGGCATGGGTGGCGTCGGCACCGACGACGCGCTCCTTGCCGGGGGGCGGCGAGGTCGCCAGGTACCCGCTGACGTAGCGGGCGGCCAGACCGTGCGAGCGCAGGCACGCCAACGTCAGGTGCGCGAAGTCCTGGCAGACGCCGGCGCGCACCGAGAACACCTCGTCGATCCGCGAGGTGACCGTCGTCGCGCCCTTGCGGTAGTCGAAGTCGGCGTGGATCCGATGCATCAGCTCGGTGACCGCCTCGCCGATCGGGCGTCCCGGCTGCAGGGAGCGGGCCGCGTACTCGCGGGCCTGCTCCGTCTGGTCGACCAGCGTCGACGGCAGAGCCAGGTCGACCGCCCGCCAGGAGTCGGGCAGGTCCGGGCGCTGGAGTGGCCGCGCCGCCTCCCACGGCGTGGCGAGTGCTTCGGGGTCGAGCACCGGCGCCCGGACGTCGACGACACTCTCGGACTCCACGACGAGCTCGGTGTGCGGCGCGGTCACCTGGAAGTAGGTCACGACGTTGCCGAAGTGGTCGTCGTCACGGCGCAGGTCGGAGGGCTCCGGGACGATCCGCACCTCGGCGGAGTCGACACGCTGGAACGGCAGTGGCCGCGGGATGACGTACGCCAGCCCGTAGCTGTTCGCGACCGGGGCGTCGTACGTGTACGTCGTGCGGTGTCGGACGCGGTACCTCACGAGCCGCTCCCGGAGAAGCCGAGGGAGCGCGGGGCGGGCCCCACCGCGACGTGGACCTCCGCGACGGCGTCGGCGACCCGCATGAGCTGGTCGACGGTCGCCCTCGCGAACCGGGCGAAGTTGGGGCGCTCGTCGCCGTCGATCGCCAGCAGAGCCGGCGCCTCGACCCGCGCGAGCTCGTCGAGCAGGTCGTCGACGAGCCGTTCGGGCCGGGTCGAGCCGCTCGACCCGGCCAGCGCGGCCAGCCGGTCGTCGAGGGTCGTCAACGCGTGACGCAGCGAGCGCGGATTGGCCTCGTCGAGCAGCAGCAGCTCGGCGACCGTGGTCGCCCGCACCACGCCGCGGTGGCGCCGCCGGTGGGTGACCGCGCTCTCGGCGGCCTGGAGCACGGCGCCGAGCACCTCGCGGTCCACCTCGTGTCCACGCTGCACCGTCATCGCCGGCCCGACCAGGTGGCACACCTGCAGGCCGCGCTCGACCGCACGGCCGGCCTCCATGAGGTGCCACCCCTCGTCGCGGACCATGTTCGCCGCGACGCCGTACAGCGCCAGCAGGTCGGTGAGGATCCGTCCCGCGCTCTCCCCGATCTGCCAGGCGTGGGGAGTGGTCGCGAGCGCCCCCCGGGCGCGGTCGATCGCGCCGAACACGCGGAACATGTCCGGTGAGAGCTGGTCGCGCAGGCTCTGCGCCAACTCCTGCAGGCGCGCCACGCCGTGTGCGACCGAGCCGACCCGTCGGGCGTCGAGCAGGACCGACCTCAGATCGCCTTCGTGGTCGGCGGGGTCGCCGTCCCACGGGCTGAGGGCGCGCAAGGTCGACGACAGGACGTCCAGGGCCCGTCCGCCGGGCGTCCAGCGACGATCCTGGAAGTCCTCCGCCAGGGCGTGGGTGACGATCGTGAGGCGGACCATCGCCTCGGTCCGCTCGGCGTGACGGCCGAGCCAGAACAGGTCGTCGAGCACACGCGGCACCTGCGGCGCGGGCACCCCGGGGCCGAGGGTGGTCGGCTGGTCGTCGATCCCCTGATCCGGGTCGTCCGGCGACTCCTTGAGCACCCACACGTCCTTGCTGACGCCGAGCCGGAACGGCGCGCCCGGCTCGGTGGCCGTGGCCAAGCCCCCGATCATCGGTCGGTGACTGGAGCCCTGCCGGATGGTGAACGCCCTCAGGGTGATCTCGTGCGGTCGCAGGCCCGCGTCGGTCAGCACCGGGAGCACCGAGCGCGGGGCTCGCTCCTGCCCGACGTACCGGTGCGGCCGCTCGGCGATCGCCGACTCCAGCGCCCGGCGGTCGTCGACGTCGATCTCGAACGGCGGGTCGATCGTCCGGACGACCAGCTCGTCACGGCGGTCGAGGATCTCCTCGCGGCCCTCCGGGGTGCCGGCCCAGACGGTGGGCACGCCCGAGAGCCGCAGGGGCTCGTCGAGCAGTCGCTCGCAGATCGCCGACATGAACGGCAGCAGCGCCGGATTCTCCAGGACGCCGGCACCGAGCGAGTTCACCACGGTGACCGTCCCCCGACGCACCGCCTCGGTCAGTCCGGCGACGCCGAGCCGGGAGTCGCCGCGCAGCTCCAGCGGATCGGTCCAGGCCGCGTCGACGCGTCGGACGATCACGTCGACCTGCTCCAGACGCCCCAGCACGCGGACGAACACCCGTCCGTCGCGCACCGTCAGGTCACCGCCCTCGACCAGCGGCAGGCCCAGGGCGGCGGCGATGAAGGCCTGGTCGTACGCGGTCTCGGATCCGGCGCCGGGCGAGAGCAGCACGATCCGCGGATCGTCGATTCCGGGCGGCGCGGCGCGAGCGAAGGCCGTCCGCAGGGACCCGAAGAAGGGTGCGAGGCGATGCAGGTCGACCGCGCGGTGGACGGCCGGCAGCACTCGCGACAGGACACGGCGGTTCTCCATCGCGAATCCGATCCCCGAGGGTGCCTGGGTGCGGTCGGCCAGGACCTGCCACTCCCCGGTCGGGCCGCGTCCCAGGTCGACGCCCGTCACCACGAGCGGTCCGGGGTCGCCGAGCGAGGGACGGGCCAGCGCTCGCACGTATCCCTCGTGACCGAGGACGGCCGCCGCCGGGACGATCTGCTCGGCCAGCAGGTGGCGCGGTCCGTACAGGTCCCCCAGGATCGCCTCGAGCAGCTCGGCGCGCTGGGCCAGGCCCTTCTCCAGCGTCGACCACTCGCGGCCGGAGAGCACGAGCGGGAGCGGGTCCAGGCGCCAGGCGCGGGGCTCCTCGCCGGGCGGGGTGTAGACGGCGCCCTCGTCGGCGAGCAGGCGCTCGATCTCGGCTCGGACGCCCGCGAGCCGCTCGGTCGACAAGTCGCCCGCCTCGGCGAGCAGCCGACGCCACGCCGGACGCAAGGTGCCCTCGGCGTCGACGATCTCGTCGTAGGCCGGATCCTGCGCGGAGCCGTGCTCCACGACCGACGCCGCGTACTCGCGCAGGACCGACATGGTCACACCAGCAGGTACATCACCAGGTACGCGACGGGCGCGACGGCGATGAGCGAATCGAGGCGATCCATCAGGCCGCCGTGGCCCGGGAGCAGGTTGCCCATGTCCTTGATGCCGACGTCACGCTTGATGAGCGACTCGCACAGGTCCCCCAGGGTGGCGAAGGTGACGCCCGCGACGCCGAGCGCCAGACCGGCCCACCACGGCCCCTCGAGCGCGACCATGACCACCGCGACACCCGCGGCGACACTGGCGATCATCGAGCCGGCGAAGCCCTCCCAGGACTTCTTCGGGGAGATGCTCGGCGCCATCGGATGCCTGCCGAACAGGACCCCCGCGGCGTAGCCGCCGATGTCGGACGCGATCGTGACGAGGATGAACGCGACGACCCGCCACGGACCGTCCTCGGCGGCCAGCATCCGCACCACGAACGTGCCCATGAGGAACAGGTACGACAGCAGGAAGATCCCCGCCGTGGCGTCGCGGATGAAACCGGCGCTGCCGCCGCGCAGTCGCCACGCCATCGTCGCGATCACGGTGAGCGCCATGACCGCGGCGGCGGTGTCCATGTCGTCGTAGAACGCCACGGCGAGCATCGCCACGCCGCCGACCAGCACCGGCGGCAGCGGCACCGTGATCCCGGCGACCGCGACGGCCCTGGTGATCTCGATCGCCGCGACGATCAGCGCGACCGCGACCACGACGGCGAAGATGTCCTTGACCCAGAACAGCGAGGCCAGCACCAGCAGCACGAGGCTGACCCCGACCGTGATCGCCGCGCGCAGGTCCCGACCTGCGCGGCCGACCGCCTTGGGCTCAGACGTCAAGGAGCTCGTCCTCTTTCGCCTTGAGTGCCTCGTCGATCTCGTCGACGTACTTCTTCGTGAGGGCGTCCAGACGCTTCTCAGCCCCGACGTTGTCATCCTTGCTGATCTCGGAGTCCTTCTCGGCCTTGTCGAACGCCTGCTTGGCGCTGCGACGCACGCCACGCACGGCGATGCGGCCTTCCTCGGCCTTCGCCCGGGCGAGCTTGATGTACTCCTTGCGACGATCCTCGGTCAGCTCGGGCAGCGTGACCCGCAGGACCTTGCCGTCGTCGGACGGGTTCACGCCCAGGTCCGAGTCGCGGATCGCCTTCTCGATCGCGGACTTCGCCCCCAGGTCGTAGGGACTGATGATGATCGTGCGGGCCTCGGGGACCTGGAAGCCGGCCAGCTGCTGCAGCGGCGTCGGCGTGCCGTAGTAGTCCGCCGTGATCTGCGCGAACATCGCCGGGTGGGCGCGGCCGGTCCGGATGGCCGCGAACTCCTCGCGCGTGTGCTCGACCGCCTTCTTCATCCGGGTCTCGGCATCGCGCAGTGTCTCGTCGATCACGTCATGCTCCGTTGCATCGTCGTCGGGTCCACGCGGTCACGCGTGGACGAGTGTTCCGATCATCTCACCACGAAGGGCACGGGTGACCGCACCCTCGTCGTTCATGTTGAACACCATCATGGGCAGTTCGTTCTCCATGCACAGCGCGAACGCGGCGGCGTCGACCACCTGCAGGTTGCGCTGGAGGGCCTCGGTGAAGGTCAGGCTGTCGAAGCGCTGGGCCTCAGGGTTGTGGCGCGGATCGGAGTCGTAGACCCCGTCGACGCCGTTCTTGCTCATCAGCACGACGTCGGCCTGGATCTCCAGAGCACGCTGGGCCGAGACCGTGTCGGTCGAGAAGTACGGCATGCCGGCGCCGGCGCCGAAGATCACCACGCGGCCCTTCTCCATGTGGCGGATCGCGCGGCGCGGGATGTACGGCTCGGCGACCTGGGACATCGCGATGGCCGACTGCACGCGAGTCTCGACGCCCTGCTTCTCGATGAAGTCCTGGAGGGCGAGGGCGTTCATGACGGTGCCCAGCATGCC
>Ga0079224_100015607_pt1 | contig 10640 bp, 12 predicted proteins | sample Stecom2015_FD_80414 | JGI IMG/M metagenome (GOLD analysis project Ga0079224, IMG submission 80414) | Agricultural soil microbial communities from Utah to study Nitrogen management - Steer compost 2015 | ecosystem: Environmental > Terrestrial > Soil > Agricultural land | place: USA: Utah...
AGACGGCACCTTCTACGAACCCCGAATCCCCGAGGACGTCGAACTCGCCGCATGACCCCCACAAGCCAAACCACCCCAAACCGAACCTGGGCGCCTTGACGAAAGACATAAAGGCACCCCCCGGGGGCCCGGCCCCCCTTTCCCGCGGCGCGCCACGGTCACCTGACCCGCGCGCCGCTCCCCGCCACCGTCCGCGAGTCCCGCAAGGAGGCCCCTACCGTGCCCGAGCGCACCCTGTCCCTGCCCGGCAGCACCGACCAGTTCGTACTCACCGACCGCCCCGCACCCACCCTCGCCGACCGCTACCGGCCGCTGCCCGACGGCATGACCCTCCACCACGCCACCGTGGTCTGCGCCCACCAGGTGAGCCCCGGCGACGTCGTCGTCGCCTACTTCACCGACGGCCCCGGCACCCGCTACGCCGAGCACGTCCTGGAGGCGTTCACTGCCCACCCCCGCCCCTTCGGCACCTGTCCGGCCCAGTGCGAGGAGTGCGAGGACATCCACGCCCACGGCGCCACCGCGGACCGCTACCGGTGCCTGGACGACGCCGACGACCGCTACGACTGCGTCATCGTCTACCGCAACACTCCCGTCGCGATCGTCCCCGCCGCCACTGCCGCATCCCTGCCGCCACTGGACTCCGCCCCACAGCTCCCCGACCTGTTCACCCTCGACGAGGATGGCGAGTCGGGCCCCTACGAGGCCCTGCCCGTTCCCCGCGCCTTCGGTCCGTGGGACGCCATCAGCGTCACCCGCGCCACGGCCGAGCAGATCGCCGCCGACCTGGCCACCAGCCACACTGGCCGCCACCTCATCTGCGAGTGGCTGCACGACGCGCTGCTCATCTCCTCCGACCCGCGCCTGCGTACCGAACCGGGCCGCCCGGGCCTCCTCATCCGCCCCGACGCCGACGGCCGGTACCACATCGGCGGCCTGTGGCCGTGGCAGGAATGGTCCACACCCCCTTGCCCGGACTGCTCAACCGCCACGGAGCCGGTCGACGTCGAGGGCGAGAGGGTCTGGAACTGCACAGCAGCCGACTGCACCCGGCGCACCTACGGCACCGGCGATCCGGACGCCGACGATGTCCTCCCGCCCCACACCGAGACCGATGCCGACTGCGCCACGATCATCTACCACGGCACCGGCGAGATCGACATCGAGGCAACTGCCGAACTTGCCGCCCAGGACGGCCCTGACGAAGACACGCAAGACGCCGAGTGAAACCCCCCAGGGCCGGGGCACGCCAGGCCACGCGCGCTTCCAGGCCCCGCCCCGGACCACGACAGACGACTCCGCCCCATCTCCCCCCTGCGCCCTGGAACACCGCCGTTCCGGGACACAAGGGGACTACGCACCGCACCCCGGGCAGGACCACCGCGCCTACCCGGGGTGCGGTGCGTAGCGTCAAGGGCGGCCGGCCGGGTTGCGGTGCTTGTCGTTCGCCCGGCCATCGTCACTCCCGCCAGCCCCGAGCGGAGCAGGGACCAACCGCTTCTGCTCTCCCTGGGGCCGGATCCCCAGGGCGTTCGCACGCCCTGATGCTCGAGCCTTGACGATAGGACCTCCGTGACTTCCGCTGCTCTGCGACCGCACGCCCTCCCCCCGCGCACCCTGACCCGCCTGACAGCCGCCGACTGCACGGCCACCCAGTGGTCGACGGCACGGGAGAAGGCCGACGCCGGGAACCAGGTCCTGGCCTTCATCGAGAACGGCCTGCACCCCGACGCCTTCACCCCCGCCCTGTACCGCACCTGCTACCAGCACCTGTTCGCCCACATCGCGCACTTCGACCGGCACGGTTTCGCCGACGTCTGGTTCACCACCCCCCAGGACAAGGCCGACTTTATCCGGCACGCCATGAACGCCAGCGGCCTCGGCGATCCCGCCTGGACGTGGTCCGACGTCGAGCAGCACCTTCAGGACACGCTCGCCCACCACCCCCACCTTCAGGAGCCGTCAGCCTGGACCGGCATCACCCGCCCGCACGGCTGCCCGTCATGCCGCTGCACCCCCCAGACACACGACTGACCCCCGCTCCACTGTCACCCGGCCCCGGAACCGCCCCCACGGTCCCGGGGCCGGCCCATGCCTACACGCCACCCAGCCGCCGCTGACCGGCGCACCGAGCCGTTCCCGCGGTGCCGCCCAGGTGCTGCCGGCGACCGGGGGAGTCTGTGGGGGTTGCCGGGCTTGGCCGCCCGCGGGCCAGTGTGCGGGCACCGACGACGTAACTCCCACTCCGTGAGGAACCATGTACTTTCCTGACGCACGTGCCCCCTACACGCCCTTCCTCGGGCTTCCTGTCGAGGGTGCCGCCGAGTACGGCGTCTGGCAGAGGCCCGTTGAGGAACTGCGCCCGCTGTTCGAGGCGGTGCTGCACGATCCGACTGTCATCGAGTTCGGGTGGCAGCAGTACACGCCGTACGATCCGGGCCCCTTCGGTGTCCGAGACATCTGGGTGCGCACCGTCGAGGAGCCCCCCACCGCGACGGAGCGGGATCTGTGGCTGATTGACGGTGGCTGCCCGAGTCTGGGCGACACCTACGGCCCCAACCGCGAGTACTACCGGGGCCCGGACCGAGGCCGCTTCGAGCGCGTCATGGCGCTCCATCACGCCCTGGAAGCGGGCGGTTTCGATGACGTGCTGCGGCAGGCATTCGGGGACCCGACCGCTGTGACGGTACGCCGCGACGGCATCCGTGTTGCCCCCTGCGACCACGATTGACCGGTTCTTTGGCCTTGGGTCGCGCCGTGCCCGCACGCCCACGCCCAACTGCTCTCCACCGCCGCCCCCCTGGCCGCCCGCCCCGCTCGTCGGCCGGCCGGGGCGGTTGCGGTTGTTGGGTCCCGCCCGGCCACGGTCAGCGCACCGGCCCGGCCCAGGCGGTGACCACCACCCCGCACCCACCGGGCCGACACCTCCCTTTTCGAGAAGCGGAGCATCATCATGGACACGACCACAGGCACCACCACCGGCACGGGCGCGGGCACTGATCTGCTGTGGCAGAACCTGGCCGACGCCCTGAACGCCCTCATCGCCGCCGGACAGTTCCCCGACCTCCACAACCTGTACGGGCCGCTGAACGACTGGCAGCACCAGCCCTACGTGACCGCCGCCCGTGCTGACGCCCCCTGGGTGGTCTTCGACCTGTCCACCCGGCAGTTCACCGTGTCCAGCCGGGAGCGGACCCTCAGCGGCGAGCACACCGCCAGCACCAGGCGTAAGCGCCGCTGACCTTCCCCCGGGGGCACCGCCCGGCACCCTGCCGCGCACCCGGGGACTGCCCAACGCGTCGGCCTGGTCAGCGTGTTGCCCCCCTTGCTCCCCACCCCGACACAGTGCACTCACCGAGCCGGGGGAGCGGTGACCACCCTCCCGCTCCCTCGGCCCGCTCCACCCCCACGCCGTTGTACGCGGCACGCTCGAAGGGACGCCCATGCCCCGCCTGACCCGCAAACAGAACACGCAGCTCGACCGTGTGGAGCACTTCGTGAACCTGGCTCTTGCCGAGCTGACCAATGACCGGACCGTCGTCGCGATGAAGTCCGGCGGAGCCGCGACCGTGGAGTTCTACAACGAGCGCAGTGACCAGTGGATCGCCCCGATCCGCCCGGCGTCTCTCGCCTACCTCGATCACGCGATGCGCGCTGTGGAGTCCATGCGCCGTGACGCCGAGCCCAAGAAGACCGAGCCGCAGCAGCTCTGATTCTCGGGCACAGCCCGTGCCTTTGGTTCGTGCCCCCGCTGTCCTCGTGGCGCCGGGGGCCGTTCCATACCCTGCCCGGCCGTGCCGGCCGCCGGGCTTCCAACCCGGCACCCTGCCGCGCACCCCGGGCCCGCTCAACGCGTCGGCCCGGTCAGCGTGTTGCGCCCCTTGGTCCCCACCCCGGCACAGTGCGCTCACCGGGCCGGGGAGCGGTGACCACCCTCCCGCTCTCCCGGCCCCCACCCCCCCTCCGCCCGCCCCCGGTGATCCCCCCAGGTGATCGCCGGGGGAGGCAGCCTCTCTTCAGGAGCCGTACGTGACCAAGACCCTCGACCAGTGGCGGGCCCAGGCCCGCGCCGCCCAGGAGACCGACCGACAGGTCCGCCGCCTCTACCACCTGGCCTACCGAATAGCGCCCATCGGCCGCATCCTGACCAACCCCCACGCGACCGCCGACCGTGTCGCCTACGCCACCGCCCGCATCCCCCGCGCGTCCGCGGCCGCCGCCCGGCTCCTCACCCTCCCGGGCGTTGCCGACCACCTGGAAACCCCCTATGCACTCAGCTTCCTCACCACCGCCGAACGCGCTCTGACCGCCCCCAGCACCCAGCTCCTCAAGACCGCCAACACGGCCCGAGCAGCGGCTACCGCCGCCGCGGCGAACAACGACGACCTGCGGTACGTCCTGTTCAGCGACATCGAGGACCGATGCCGTTATCTCGTCGACGCCGCCCGCACCGGATGGACCCGCCACGAACACGCGACCAGCAAGGCCGTCCTGGACCTTGCCGCATGGTGGGGCCTTTCCCCCGACGCCCAGCCGGCCGACGGCGACCAGCCCCCCGTCCCCGCGCACATCGCCCAGGAAGCCGCCCGCCGTGCCGAGGTACGGGCCCGCTGCGCCGCAGGCATCCGCTGCACCCGCACCACCTGCCTGGCCTACGGCGCCGTATGGACCCATGACGGCACCGGCCAGGGGCCCTTCCTGTGCCCCGGCTGCATCCCCGCCGCCAACGCCGAACGCGCCGCACGCGGGTTCGCCCCCACCCTGAAGGCCCTCCCCGGCGGCGTCCCCACCCGCGCCCGCTACAGCGTCACCCTCTACAACGGCTCGGGGTCCGGCCGCCGGACGGTGACCTGCGCGACCCCGCAGGAAGCACAGTTCACCGCCGAGACTGTCCGCCCCTTCAACAACACCGGCTACACCATCCACGTCACGAACACCCCATAGCCCACCCCCGGCCCCGCCCGCCGTCGCGCCGACCGGCCCCGTGCCTGGACACCCGTCCCGGCCCGGGGCCGCCCCGCGTCTCCGCCCCCACCGCCGCCGTAGTCCCGCTGCCGCGCGCCGGTCACCTCCGCCCGGTCCGGCGGTTGCGGCCGTTGCCGCCCACCCGGCCAGGGTGCGCACCGGCCGGGGGAGCGATGACCACCAACCCGCCCCGGGCCCCCGGCACGAAAGGCCAGCACCACGTCCCCGCGGCGGGACACGCCCCGTTCCGGTCACCGCCCACACGATCGGACGACGACGCCCCCGGCGGGCGCTGGCCGCGAGCGTTCCGGCCCCGCCGCTCCCGGCGGCGGGGCTGCTCCTGTGTCCGACGGCGGTCTGTGCCGGAATCCCGCCCGGGGACGGTTGCCCGGCTTGCCTCTTCGCCCGCACGGTATGGACCGTCCGCCACTACCCAGGTTCGGGAGTCCGCCGTGTCCTCCGAGATGTATCCGCTCCACAGCTTCACCATCACAAGAATGTCGCCCGGCCAGCGAAAGGCACTGCTCGCCGGTGTCGACGGTGACGGGCGCCTGCCCGACGCCGTGGTGCCTGCGCGGGTACTGAAGTCGATACCGGAGGCATGGGCGTGCACCGACGCCAAGACCGGCAGCCGGTTCCTCACCCCCCAGGGGCGTGCCGCTCTCCTCCCGATGGACCGCTACCTGCATCTGCGGCGCGCGAACCCGGAGACCGGTGCGGTCTACGGGCTCAACGACCAGCGCGACCGCCAAGGCCTGCACCGCGACGGGCTGGTGATCTTCCAAAACCAGGACGGCCAAGTTGCCGGCCCTGCCGACTACTGGGCGATCAACGCCTACCCGTACATCACCGAGCGGGGCCGGAAGCTGGTCGGGATGCCGCCGACCGCTCCGCTATTCGCCTCCCGCCTGCCCGTGGGCTCCCGCGCCTTGTGGGTGAGGGAGGGGGAACCGCCCATGCCAGTGGAGGTCAAGAGCTGGCCCTTCTCCGACGGCATGGTGCGCGTCCGCCCGCTCATCAGTAACGGGCCGGGCTACCGCGAGAACGAGGCGCCAGCGGTCGAAATCCTCCCCTTCTGACATCTCCCGCACAATGCATTCATCGGCCCGCCCCGCTCGTCCTGGGCGCCGAGCCGGACGACGACGGGGCGGCCGAGGACTGACCAGTCCCGGTCAGCGGCCCGGCCCCCGGAGCGCGGCGATCCCGCTGCGCCCGGGGGCCGGTTCCCTGTCCCCCCGCCCGACGTGCCCGCCGCCCGCGCAAGGCCAGCGCCGCGCCCCGGCCGCCGCGCACCCGCGGTTGCTGCCGTAACCCGCCCCGCGCCGACAGTGACCCCACCACATCGACGCCGACCCACCGGAGCGGACATGGCCCACACCGCCGACCTGACCTCGTTCATCCCCGCCCCCCACAACGCCGCGCTCTACCCGCCCGAGCGACGCGAGGCCTGCCACACCATCGCCTTCATGGAGCACCCCGTCCACGACGACGAATTCGCCGTCGAGTACCCCGCCGACGAGCACGGCAAGATCAGCCCCCAGGCCCGGCCGACAGCCTGGCGCTACGGCTTCCAGGCCGCCGGACACACCATCACCGTCCGCCAGACCGCCGACGCGCTCACCATCACCGTGGACGGCCGACCGCTCGACACGACCTCCCTCGACCAGAGCCCCACAAAGCACCGCGGCCACAAGATCGCCTCGTTCCTCGACGACGAACTGCGCCGCATCACCCCGCACTGACCCCCCCGCCCGGCCTCCCGGCCCCGCCCCGCGCGCCGCGTGCCCGAACCCTCGGCATCCCGCCCCGGGTTCGGGGCCGCCTCGTGTTCCCGCCACCGCGCCCGCCGCAGGTGGGGCCGGAAGGACGCTCCCGCACCCCCCAAGGTGCGGTCGAGCCCCGCCGCCTACACATTTTCGCCAACGGACAGCCCTGACCCCCGCCGTCACCCGCCTCCTTCTTCTCCGGCCGACCCGCCGCCCGCCGCAGAAGAAGGAGGCTCCCCCTGTCACGGGTCCTTTCTCGATCCGCACTGCCGCACTTGCCCGCCTAACCTCCCGGCGGCACACCGTCACGCCACGCCCACCAGCCCACTCTCTTCTGGGAGACCTGCCGTGACGACCACCGTCCACCGCCCCTACACCGTCACCGCCCGCATCGACACCGTCGACAGCGCCCCCGCCCCGACCGGCTTCCACCGCTGCGCCGCCAACATCCTCACCGCCGCCGGCCTCACCGTCCTCGACGCCACCGGCACCGGCACCGGCACCGGCACCGGCACCGGCGTGAGGATCCGCCCGGCAGCACGCTCCCCCCACCACACCCTCATCGTCCCCGTCGTCAACGGCAACGAGGACTGCCCCCCACCGCTCCCGCAGCACAACGACCGCCGCGCCCATTGGGGCCGCCTCATGCAGACCTCCCGCGACGCCCTGACCGCCGCCCACTGGGCACGGCACGGTGAAACCTCCACCGGCGGCGAGTTCATCCCCCCACCCCACGCGCAGCCCGCGACCTTCTACCCCGTCATCGTCAGCAACCACCCGCGCCCGCTCGCTCCCGGCATCGACCCCACCGCCGTACGCATCGCCCGCGCCGAGCACCTCCGCCACGGAGACCGCGTCGTCGGCTACTTCCCCACCGCCACACTCCCCAGCCGGGAGGCCGCCGCCCGCGACTCGCAGGCCACCGTCGTCAAGTGCGGCAAATTCGCCTCCCGCCCCTTCACCGCCCAGACCCCGACGACCGACAAATTCGACTTCGTCACCCTCACCCCCGGCCTGTACTCCGTACCCGCCGGACTGTCACTGCTCTACGTTCCCGCCAACCCGCTGGCCTGATCGCGCCGCCCGCCTACGGCCCTCTGCACCCCACGCGGAGGGCTGTAGGCGTGCGGCGCCGAGCACCGGCCCCAGACCTCCGCCACGCCCTTGCCGGGCTATCCCCCCGCCCCGCCACGGTCCCCACACCGCCGCGCCTCCGCTTCCACAGGACGCGAGCCCGGATCCCACCCTTCCGGACCGAAAGGCACCTCTTCCGTGACCAGCGCCACGACCCCCAGCATCACCCTCCGCACCGTACAAGCCGACGAACTCGACACGTACTTCGACCTCACCCTGCTCGTCGACCTCCACCTGCCCCCCCACAAACTCCCCGCCCTCAAGGACACCATCGCGGAGGCCCTGCGCGCCGAGGGCGGACCGTTCTCCCACGGCCTGAACCACTTCCTGTTCGCCGAAACCACCGACGGCACCCCCGTCGGCGCCATCCACGTCGGCCCGGCCCAGTGGATGCTCAACCCGCAGATCCCCGCCCGCATACGGCGCACCCTCATCGACCGGGTCAGCAACATCGACACCATCGCCGTCCACCCCGACCACCGCCGCCAAGGCATCGCCACCCGCATCCTCGCCCGCGTCGAAACCGACTTCCGCAACGCCGGATACCGCGCCCTGACCCTGCGCCACGAACACGACAAGAAGCGCTTCTTCACCGCCCACGGCTACACCAGCCTCCCCCGCCTGGCCGTGGACCTCCCACCCGCCGGACTGTTCACCGACCACGACCCGGCCTGGAAGTACGCCGTCAAGCCCCTCGACGACACCGCCACCTTCACCACCCAGCGCGGCTACACCACCCTCACCGGCCTCCTGAACTAACCCCCTGCCGCCTACCGGCCCCCGGCCCCGTCCCGCGACGAGGCCGGGGGCCGCCGCACACCCAGATAGCCGCCCGCTCTTGCGGGGCTTGCCCCCGGCTGGGCGAGTGTCGGAATGCCGGAAGGCGCTCCCGCACCACCCCCTCACCCGCGTGCGGTCGAGCCCCCGGCCGCCGGACCGCCCCTCACCCCCCGGGGGGGGCGGTCCGGCACCCACCATCGGCCCGCTGAAGGGAACCCCTACTCATGCCCACCCGCACCTACGCCATCGCCCAGCACACCGGAACCGACCCCGGCCAGTGCGACACCACCGCCGTCCGCACCATCAACGGCACCCGCGCGTACGTCCTCCTGGACGGCATCGGCCGACGCGAGACAACCCACCGGTGGGCCCTCAGCGCCGCCCGGCAGATCGCCGGCGCCGCCGCCCGCCGGGGCGACGCCGAGGCCGGACTGCGGCACGTCTACAACCTGTGCCGGGACGACGCCATCCACTACGGACCCAGCGACAAGGCGGCGGCCGTGGTCGCCGTCAAGGCCCCCGGCAAGCCGTTGACGGTCGCCTGGTGCGGCGACTCCCGCGCGTACCTGATGGAACGCGGGATCGCGGTGCGCCTCACCGAAGACCACAACAAGCGCCGCGTCTACCCCCCCACCGCCACCTCTCCCTACGGCGGCAACCGCAACCACATCACCTCGTGCCTCGGCTCGGACCGCGCCGACGAGGCCGTACGCCGCCTGTACGGCCACCCCGCGATCGAGACCGTCACCCGGAAGATCACCGGTCCCTGCCGTCTGCTGCTCGCCTCGGACGGCGCGTACGAGCCCCACGAGGATGCCCGGCACGACCTGTACGCCGAGTGCGACGGCGACGACCTGCTTTCCACCGTCCGGGACCTGGTGAACCTGGCTGTCGACACCGCCGTCAAGACCAGCCGCGCCCTCGACCCGAACCAGGTCTACGCCGACAACGCGTCCGCCCTCCTGGCCGACCTGACCCCCTGATGCCCTGACGCCCCACCGACCACACCACCCCGAATGCCCCGGCCCCGAACCTCCGGCATCCCGCCCCAGGTTCGGGGTCACCGCACGCCCATGCCCGCGCCGTCCCGCCACCGCACCGCTTGCGGTGCTTGCCTCCGGCTGGGCGAGTGTCGGAATGCCGGAAGGCGCTCCCGCACCACCCCCTCACCAGGGTGCGGTCGAGCCCCCGGCCGCCGGGTCGCCCCCACCCCCCGGGGCGGCCCGGCGCCCCGCCCGGCCACCGGCCCCGATCGTGGCCGCCCGGCCACCCGGCCACCGGCCCCGCCGGCCGCGCCGTGCCGCCCACCGGCCAGAACCGCCCCCACCTCACCTCGGAAGGGAAACCGGCCGCCCATGCGACAGATCGTGCTGCAGCCCGACGGCAAACTCGCCGTCTACTCCACCGTCGTCGACGGCCTCGTGATGTACGACGCCACCCTGGACGAAGTCGTCGACGAAGCCGCCGACTTCGCCCGAGAAACGGCATCCCGCAACGCCACATCCGAACAGACCGCCGAACGCATCAAGCGTGCTTACGAAACCGCCCGCCGCAACGCCGCACACGTCCTGGCCGGTGAACCGCACAGGGCGTACAAGCACCCCCTGTCGTGGCAGGACATCGAGGCCATGTCCGCCGCCGAAGCCGACCCCTGCTGACCCACCTGGACCAGACCGCATACCGACGGCCTGCCCCCGGCCACACCCCGGAGGGCGGGCCGTCCCGCGCTGCCACCCCCGCGAACCCCCGCCCCGTCCGAAGGCGTTGCCCGCCTAACCGTCCGGCGTCCCACCGTCCATCCCATCAACCAGCAGCACGCCCCGATGGGAGTACCCGCCGTGACGACCGCCGTGACCCGCCCCCTCACCGTCACCGCCCGCATCACCACCACCGACAGCGCCCCCACCGCCCCGGACACGTACACCGTCACCGTCTACATGAACACCCACGACGACAACTTCGACGGCCACCAGCCCCACCCCCCGCTCGCCGCCG
>Ga0079224_100015609_pt1 | contig 10640 bp, 10 predicted proteins | sample Stecom2015_FD_80414 | JGI IMG/M metagenome (GOLD analysis project Ga0079224, IMG submission 80414) | Agricultural soil microbial communities from Utah to study Nitrogen management - Steer compost 2015 | ecosystem: Environmental > Terrestrial > Soil > Agricultural land | place: USA: Utah...
AATTTTATAATAAATTAGACAACACCTATTTTGATGGTAATTATTCCTACCTTGAAGAATTACTCGGGACCAACCTCGATTTTCAGATGGTCCAAAACTTACTGTTAGGTCAGGCAGTTCTTGATTTAAGAGATCAGAAGTATTATGCCGCAGCGGTTAGCGATCAATACCAGCTCAAACCAGTTCAACAAAGCGCCTTATATAAAACATTGTTTTTACTAGAGCCTTCCAATTTTAAAATGACACTTCAACAAATATCTCAACCCTCTAAGAGTAGACTGTTGAGTATTACGTATAAAAATTATCAAAAGGTATCGGGCAAAATACTGCCTAATGAGATTGAAATTAAAGCTATCGATAAAAAGAACCTCAATCAAATTGACATCGAGTACAATAATGTGGTCTTTGATAGGCAGCTCAATTTCCCATTTAGTATTCCTAGTGGATTTAAACCTGTAGAACTGGACTCCTTATGAATAAACAGCGGTATTTAATCATAGGCGTACTCATGTTGAGTTTTTTCACCACTCAACAAGTCTTTGGTCAATCGGAGGAACAATTGGAGTTAGAGGCGCGTAAAGAGCGTTTACAAGAGGAGATTTCAAGGTTTAACGCATTGCTTTCTCAGAAAAAGAAAGAAAAAACCACCGTGCTAGAGGATGTCGAGGATTTGGATCGCAAAATCAGAATGCGCAAGGAGCTTATTAAAGTTACAAATGACCAAACGAACCTGCTCAATCGACAGATAAATAACAACATCAACAAAATCTCTAAATTAAGAGATGATCTAAAAGAATTAAAGGGAGATTATGCCGAAATGATCAAAAAATCTTTCCGGAGTAAATCCCAACAAAGCCGGATTATGTTTTTGTTGTCTTCTGAAGATTTTTTGCAAGCCTACAAGCGGATTCAGTACATGAAACAGTATACCAGCTTTAGGAAAGATCAAGCCGATCAAATCCAAAGTAAGACTACAGAACTTCAACAGCTCAACCAAGGACTCGTGGTGCAAAGGGAAGAGAAGGAATCCTTAATTGTAGAAAACAGAAAAGAACAGGAGGCATTGCAACGTGAACTCAATACCCAACAAGGATTGATTTCAAGTATAAAAGCCAAGGAGAACGAATATGCTTCACAGATTAGAGAACGTCAGAGAGAATCTGATGCGATAGATCGTCAGATTGATAAAATGATTCGAGATGCCATCGCTAAGGCCAATGCCAATAATAAAGAAACGACCGTTGAAAAGAGAGAAGCGGCATCCAAGTCATCCAACTTTGCTCTAACTGCAGAGGCTAAACTCATTGATGCAGACTTTAAATCAAACAAAGGTAAATTACCCTGGCCAGTTGAGAAAGGAATTGTCAAAATGCGTTATGGCAAACAACCTCACCCTATTGTAAGGTCAGTGACCATTCAAAGTAACGGAGTACGTATTGCGACTGAGGTCCATTCCAAAGCGCGTGCTATTTACAGAGGAAAAGTAATCGCCGTACAAGCCATAAAAGGCGGAAACAAAGCTGTTCTTGTCCAACATGGTAATTATATATCAGTGTACAATAATCTGAGCCGAGTTTACGTAAGTGAAGGTGATAAGGTCTCCACTAAGCAAGATTTAGGGGAGGTTTTTACCAGTCCTAGTACCAACGAAACCATCCTTAAATTCATGATATACGACAATACCAAAACGGATAATCCAGCTAACTGGATATATAGGATGTAACCTTAGTCTTAATCTACAAATAAGGCTTTGAGTTCTGTCGCCTCTTTCGGTTTCATTTTACCTGCTAGTACTAAACTGAGCTGTTTTCTTCTTAGGGCAGCATCAAAACGTTCCTTTTCTAAATCGGTTTCAGGTACGATTGCAGGCACAGCTACTGGTTTACCCGTATCGTCAACCGCAACAAAGGTATAAATCGCCTCATTTGCTTTGGATCTATGGCCGTTTTCTCGATCCTCAATCCAAACATCTAGATAAATCTCCATGGAGCTATTAAAAGCTCTAGAAACACAAGCTTCAACTGTTACAACACTACCTAAAGGAATTGCACGATTAAATGCAACATGGTTCACCGAGGCTGTTACGGTTACTCTTCTAGAATGTCTTCGGGCGGCAATACTCGCTGCACGATCCATCCGAGCCAAGAGCTCCCCTCCAAAAAGGTTGTTTAAAGGATTGGTTTCACTTGGTAAAACCAAATCTGTCATGATGGTACGAGATTCCTTAGGTGTCTTTGCTTGCATGTGTGTTTTATATTTTGTGCAAAGATATCTGCAATTCTTTGAATTATATAAAATTTAACCAATAAAATTAACTTGTTCTTTGATTATTTTTCATAGAAAACACCATCGAGGAAGGCAATAATTTTTTTAATCGGAGTTATGGCATCCTCCCCAAAAGTATTGCCCAAAAACTCATTGCTTCCTGAATCCAAATAGGCGTGATTTCTTCCCTGATACTCCCAGTACTCTACCTGCTGTCCATGTTCTTTTAATGCGTCAACATAGGATTTGATAGAACTTGGTGTGGTGGTTTGATCCTCTGTCCCTACATGGCAGAATTGTGGTGGTAATTTCCGCTCGTTAGCCTTTGGTATGGTATAGATAGGGGAAGAAAGTTTATAATATTCTGGGTTTGAAGTTGGATTTATGTCACCTCCAAATATCGAACGTGCTTTAGCGCCGCCCATTTGCCAGAAAAAGTTTGATTCTTTTTCAAAACCGCCCATCGCCGCTGCATAGATGTCAACAGCAGGATAACTTAATACAGCCGCTTGTACCTCTAGGGTGTTATTTTCGATGAGCTGATCAATGGTTTTTCCCTCTGGAATATAAGTAGGGGTAAACCCAATTGGATCGCTATCAAAACTATTTGCTGAAAGATTCTGGGCTGCATTAACTACCATCGCAGTTAATTGACCACCAGCGCTATCGCCTGTAACGGCTATTTGATCAGGATTTCCTTTGTATTTTGCAATGTGGTCCTTGACCCAAAGTACTGCCCCCATTGCATCTTGTATAATTTCATTCATGGTGGTCGTATTGTCGTTAGCCGTTAAAAGGCGGTAATCCACATTACAAACCACGTAATTAGAGTTCGAAGCAATATATTGAGACATTTGATCCATGATGGATTTGTCATTAATCAGCCATCCACCCCCATGATAGATAATTAGAACAGGGTAGGATTCTTGTTGGCTATTTGGAGAATAAATATCCATGGTCAGGCTATATCCTTTAGGCTCAGCCCATAAAACATCAGAATGTAGGGTGTAATTCTCAGGGATGTTGTTTTGTCCAAAAGAAATTAATGGAAGACAAAACACGAAAAGGTAAAGTAATTTTCTCATTGATTGATCGTCTTGGTTTTATACGAATATACATAATATTTTAAGACCCCTATAGATTAAATTACAGGTACTAAAAAGAGTTCTACTGTAATAATTTGAATAGAATGATATTTAATTATTTAAGGGTAAGGTGATTGTAAATAGAACTAATTTTGTTCTAATTCATCTACTAAAAGCCAGGCTTCCGAAGCTACAGTCCGCTTAATGGTTCTCAAGTATTCCAATGCCTGTGGAACGGTAGAAAAACTGGCATAGGTCACCTGATGAAGGCCGTATTTGTTTTTACCGATTCGCATTGCTTTATATCCTTGTTCTTTAAGCTCATCAACTTTTTTGTCTGCATTTTCTTCTACTCTAAATGCCCCTGCTACAATATGGTACTTAAGCGGCTCTTTTTTCACCTTCAGAGTTACTGATGGCATTTCTAGAGGGCTTGCATCAAAAAAGGTAGCTTGTTGGATGTTTCTTTCTATTTGCTGTTGTGCTTGAGTTTGAAGCATTTGCATACGGTCGCTTCCCATCTCATTCATATAACGGTAACCCACTGTTCCTACTGACAAAGCTAAAAGAGCAACGGCTGCATATTTTAAGTACGATGGACTTTTTCTTCGCTCAGGAGTAAATGCGATTGGAACTTTTTCTTCTAGTTCTATAACCTCCTTCTTCATTTCTTCTCTGCGAACTGCAGGAGAAACAAATGAAGATAAACCAAATGAATCTGTCAAGTAGTTAATATGATAAGAAGGTTGAAAAAGCAATTTGCCTTCTTCATTAAGCCATAGACTTCCGATTCCACTTAATTCAAGCTTTTCCTCATTTTCAAGTGCAACCTTCCAGTTTGAAACCCCTGTGGAGAGCCTTTTAGAAGCCTCTTCATAGGATATTTTTAAAACATCAGCTAGATAGTTTGTCAACAAACCGTCATTGGATTGTAATTGTTCATTAAAAGAAACGGATTTTGAAGGTGGATAGAATGCATTGGTAGTTCCATGCACCTTTGCATTTTGATATTGAGTTAAAAATGCTCCGAATCCAGGTACGATGACACACTGGTACCTGTATAATAAATCGCTGATGTAATTTTCAATTCGCATAACACAAAGATGTAAAAAAATTGGATGTTTTGGCTCTATCTGCTCCTAAATTTATTAACAAAGCAGTTTTTTTTTCTTACAATCGATCTAGTAGCTTCGCCTTCATTTGGTTATGATTCTAGGAAGCTAATACCATATTTAATGCACTATAAGACAGCTTTTTAACTCTTGATCTAGATCTTGTAAAAAAGACAACCTATTGGTTGATAAGTATTTTGAATGTTTTAGTAACCCATTTTAGTCCTAACCTTTTTTAACACCCCATCAGCTACTAATTTAGCCTTTTCAGCTCCAATAGCAAGGGCATCATCAATCTCATCTAAATGTTCCATGTAATAATTGAATTTCTTTCGTTGGGTTTTGAATTTTTCTAAAATTAATTCATAAAGCTCCTGTTTTGCGTGACCATAACCGAAACCACCTGCAAGATATTTTTCGCGCATTTGTTTAATTTGGTCAACATCTGCTAATAGTTTATATAGCCCAAAGACATTACAACTATCAGGATTCTTAGGCTCTTCCAATGGCGTACTGTCAGTCTCAATACTCATGACCTGTTTGCGCAAGGCCTTATCGGATAAGAATATGTTGATGGTATTGTTTCTAGACTTACTCATCTTATGCCCATCAGTACCTGGGATATATTGTGTTTCTTGTTGTACTTTACCTTCTGGAATAACGAAAATTTCACCTAGTTGTGCATTAATTCTAGAGGCTACATCCCTGGTGATTTCAATATGTTGCATTTGATCTTTTCCCACTGGAACAATTTCAGCATCGTAAAGTAATATGTCTGCTGCCATGAGCATAGGGTAGGTAAACAACCCGGCGTTTACGTCCTCCAAACGGTCAGCCTTATCCTTAAAGGAATGCGCCAATGTGAGACGTTGAAATGGAAAATAACAGCTTAAATACCAGGTGAGTTCTGTGGTTTGTGGAACATCACTCTGTCTGTAGAATACAACCTTTTCGATATCCAATCCACATGCTAACCATGCTGCAGCTACACCGTAAGTATTGGCCTTTAGAGTGGCTCCGTCTTTGATTTGAGTCAAGGAATGTAAATCAGCTATAAAAAGGTATGAATCGTTCTGGGATTGTTGAGCCAACTCAATAGCTGGTATGATCGCTCCAAGTAGATTCCCTAAATGAGGTGTTCCTGTACTTTGAATTCCAGTAAGTATTCTTGCCATTATTTTATTCTTTTTAAATATCGTAATTGTAATGGTAGTTGTCTTTAGGTTGATTCCTTTAAAAGGCTTCCCATGAGTGAAGCTATTTTAAGTTTTTTGCCTTCAAGGCACCCACGATACAAAGGTAGTGTGTTTTGTAAAAAGTAAATAACAAATGTTTACTTTTGGTTCATGATAAAATTTCTGTTGGCTACTTTACAGTTATTGTATAGGATATGGTTTTATATTTTGGTTAGTATACCAATTGTTATATTATTTCCGATACTTATTTTGTTGACCTCAAGTGAGCGTTTCTATCCTCAGTTCTTCTGGGTCGCTAGAAATATCTGGGCAACTATTATACTATACGGTATGTTTTTTATTCCAACGGTAAGGCGCCAAGAACCCTTGGAAAAGGGGAAGAGTTATATGTTGGTGGCTAACCACACCTCTATGATGGATATTATGATGATGCTAAAAGTATCAAAGAACCCTTTTGTATTTGTGGGCAAGCAAGAATTGGCTAAAATCCCGCTTTTTGGATTTTTCTATAAACGAGTGTGTATTCTGGTAGATAGAAGTTCACCCCAGAGTCGAACCTTGGTATATAAAAGAGCTCAAAGAAGGTTAAATCAAGGCTTGAGTATTTGTATTTTTCCTGAAGGAGGCGTTCCAGATGATAGTTCCATTGTTCTAGATAGTTTTAAAGATGGCGCTTTTAAATTGGCTATAGCCCATCAAATTCCAATTGTTCCCGTTACGTTTTTAGATAATAAAAAGCGTTTTTCTTACGAGTTTTTTAGTGGATCACCAGGAAGAATGAGAGCGGTCGTAATGCCCTTTATTAAAACTCAGAATATGGATGTAAAACACTCAGAGACACTTAAACAAAGCACAAGATCACTTATATTATCTGCGCTTCAAAAGCGCAATAGTAAATGATTTTGCTTAGAAGCTAAAGCTGAGTCCGGTATACACTCCTAACATATAGGGTGAAAATCCACCATCATCTGAAGAAAAGGTTCCCATTTGATACTTAAACATGGGTTCTAAGTTGAAAAGTAATTTGTCGGAGAATTGGTAGTCCAATCCAATTCCAATATTGGTACTGAAACTAGTGTCGTTTAAGTTACTAGCCTCACCAACTTCGGATTTTAAATTGTTATTACTGCTGATGATTACTTTATTGTCCGTTAAGAATAAGGAGCTAAATCCTCCAATTATATTTACCCCGACTTTGGTGTCAACCAATCGGTATTTTAATTCTAAAGGGATTTCTAAATATCCAAATTTTTGATTGATACTTCCTTGGTGAGTATTCTCAGACCTCGCTTGTAATTCACTATCTTCATTGTATAATGGAGACTTCCCATCAGAGAGAGCGATGTTAGGTTGTTGGGGTGCACCTGCAGGGGCATTGTTGAATCTTACATTGAGCTGGTGTCCTTTGGTGCTACTTATGGCAGGTCCAAACTCAATGCCGTCTGTGGCATAACCCATATCAACAGAGTTAAGACCAGAACGAATGCTGAGCCTTTTACTTATTTGATAGGCGATATTTACCCCAAAGCTAATGGTGACATCTCCCTGTTTAGAATTCTCTGCAAACTGCTGACTCAGTGGAGAACCTTCACTTAAGGAATTGTAATATACTGGAGCCACATTAGGTTGAACTGACCAGCGAAGATCGCGTTTGTTGTTTTCGTTAGAAGCTAAGGCGTCTTGCTTGGATTTCTCCATCTCCTTAATGGCCTCTAATATAGATGGTTTGTCTAAGTTGTCTTCTTCTTTTTCCTTAGCGGACTCATCGACTTGTGCCCAACTACTATCCTCTGAAATGTTATTTAATTCTTTTGGTTGCTGACCTGTGCTTGGATCTTTTATGTCTTTTTTATCAGGATTTTGATTTGTCTTCTGTTCCCCTTGTGCTAAAGCTTGATCTGTGGCGATTTGATCCTTGTTCTGCTGTTTTTTTCCTAATGATGAGTTATAAGTGTCATCATTATCTGATTTGGTCTGAGCAACACCTTGCAGGCTTGTTGACTCTTGGGTTGGATGGATTTCTTCTGCTGGTCTTAGGCTTCTATTGGTATCTTGATCTTTAGTTGTTGAAGGGGTTTGGTTATCCTGATCATTAGCAACCACAGATTTTTGTGACTGGCCGGTGGAGGTACTATCTTTGGTGTTAGTTTCTGTGACGCTTTGAATGCCACTGGGGATCTCTGGATTAAGGAATAAGTTTCCAGTCCACAAAACACCAGCTAATAGTGCGGCAGCTCCTGCAATTTTCCACCAAAGTGGAATCACTTTTCTGTTAGTGCCTTTTTTGCTCAGGGACTGATCGATCTTACCCCAGATGTGCTCTGGTGAATCAGCCTCAAAGTTTTTAAACTTTTCCTGAAAAAAGCGTTCTATGTTTTTTCTTTCGTCCATTTTACTACATACATAGCGGGTGACTAAATAGTTTGAACCCTGTTGTTATCCCTTCCTTCAATTTTATTTCTTAGGGCCATTTTTGCCCTAGCTAAATTCGATTTCGATGTTCCCTCTGATATATCCAGCATGGTCGCAATTTCTTTATGGGAATACCCATCTAGGACATAGAGGTTAAAAGTCAGTCTGTATCTATCAGGTAAACTCTGTATGATACCTAATAGATAATCCAGACTATATTCTTCTTGCTGTTCTGTTGAAACATTGATGTCTTCTTCCAGATTGTATGGAAGGCTGTCAAAAGTTCCTTGTTTGCGATATTTTTGAAGAACCGTATTTACGGTAATTCTTTTGATCCATCCCTCGAAGGATCCTTTGTAACTATAGCCATTAATTTTTTCAAAAATGGTCATGAAACTATCGTGCAGATTGTCTTCTGCCTCGGTAGCATTACGAGAATATTTAAGGCAAATGCTATAAAGTTTGTTACTAAATAGCTTGTATAATTTTTCTTGTGCCTTTCTATCCTGTGCCTTACATTGTTCTATGAGTTGTTCTAAACTCACTAATTATACTGGCTTGATTTAATAATGTTAGCTTGTTTGATCCCAGATGTTCTAGTAGAATCTTGAGCTACTGGAACTTCGATGGTAATATACTGCTTTTCTCCATCTTCGTTATCACCTGAATAAAATTTAAAGGTATAGGGATCGTTATAACGTACCTCAAAGTTAAAAGTTGCAGTACCAATATTGTCCTCAGTGAGCTCTTGACAATCAGTCTGATCTAAAACAGCACCAATGGCATAAATAGTACGCTCTGTCTTATCGGTTTTTTGAAAATCAAAACCTTCATAATAGTGACAGTTGGTAGGTCTTAAGTAATTAAATTCAACGGTATATAATTTACCGTATTCAAATGCTTCAGGTAATTTCGCATCTGTAATTTCAAGAGTTTCGTAATGGAAATTAGTATTGTCATCATCTACATCGCAAGAGCTTGCCACTACGAGTGTTACCAATAATAGGATTGAATTAAAAATCTTCATCATCTGCTTTATTAAGTTATACACTTAAGATGCGATTTTAAGATGAGGGTTGCGCATGGGATAAAAAAAATCCCAGATTGCTCTGGGATTTCTACAAATCAGTTAGGTTGTTGATTAGTTACTGATTGTGTTTATTGCGTCTTTTATCTTGACTTCCAGTTCTTCTAAAAGCTCTGGGTTGTCTTGAAGTATAACTTTCACTGCATCACGTCCTTGGCCAAGTTTGGTGTCTCCATAACTAAACCAAGATCCACTTTTTTTGATAATTTCATATTCAACTCCTAAGTCGAGAATTTCCCCAATACGAGAGATTCCAGCACCATACATAATATCGAACTCAGTGGTTTTAAATGGAGGAGCTACTTTGTTTTTCACCACTTTAACTCTGGTTTTATTACCAGAAGCCTCACCGTCATTACCTTTAATTTGAGTAGATCGTCTAATATCCAATCTAACAGAGGCATAGAATTTTAAAGCATTACCTCCAGTGGTGGTTTCAGGGTTCCCGAACATCACCCCAATCTTTTCACGTAACTGGTTGATGAAAATCACAGTGGATTTTGTTTTACTAATACTAGAGGTTAACTTTCGTAAAGCCTGCGACATTAACCTTGCGTGTAATCCCATTTTAGAATCACCCATTTCTCCCTCAATTTCACTCTTTGGAGTTAATGCTGCAACTGAGTCAATAATGACAATATCGATGGCTCCTGAACGAATTAAGTTATCGGCGATTTCTAATGCTTGCTCCCCGTGATCTGGTTGTGAAATAATTAGGTTGTCTATATCAACACCTAGTTTTTCTGCATAAAACCTATCAAAGGCATGCTCTGCATCAATAAACGCTGCGATTCCACCTGCTTTTTGTGCCTCTGCAATGGCATGCAGGGTAAGGGTAGTTTTACCGGATGATTCAGGACCATATATTTCAATAACCCTTCCGCGGGGATAACCTCCTACACCTAATGCAATATCCAAACCGATAGAACCAGTAGGGATTACCTCAACATCTTCAACAACACTGTCACCCATTTTCATAACTGCGCCCTTACCATAAGTCTTATCTAACTTATCAAGGGTAAGTTTGAGTGCTTTTAACTTTGCATCTTTTTCCGAACTCATTTTCTCTTAAATCTTAAAATTTGATAGCTGCTAAAATACTATTTCTTTTGACAGCACACAATGCAATTAAGTAACCTTTATTAACAATTTTCATCTTTTGGTCAAAGAAAGGAAGTTTTTATAATTCTTTAAGGCAGAGCTAGGTGCCTTTCTCAAAATTCGATTCCTTGACCCTTTAGGGCAACAATGCGAGCCATTGGATTCATCTTTTTTTACTGTAATAATGGTGCTTAAGGTGAATTCAATTACTAAAAAAGATTCAGAGACTGGCCGGGGTTCTTTTTACTTCGCAAATCAATACTTAGTCTGGAGAGAAGGATTGTTTAAAAATGTGTATTTTTGCAAAAATTTATTTCTTTAACCTAAAAATATTAGTATAGCATGCAACTGTACAATAATCTTAGCGCAGAGGAAAGAGCAA
>Ga0079224_100015610_pt1 | contig 10640 bp, 13 predicted proteins | sample Stecom2015_FD_80414 | JGI IMG/M metagenome (GOLD analysis project Ga0079224, IMG submission 80414) | Agricultural soil microbial communities from Utah to study Nitrogen management - Steer compost 2015 | ecosystem: Environmental > Terrestrial > Soil > Agricultural land | place: USA: Utah...
CTATTCATTGGCAATGAGCGAACTGGGTTGGGTCATCCTTATAACCACCCTGGTACTGGACACTGTTTACGGGGGAGGGAAGGGTAGAGGAGAATATGGTTCTGAAACTCTTTTGCGGGCGGGCAGGCAAATGCCTTGGCAGGTAGTGCTACTGGCCATTGTGGCCACGCAGGCCAGCGCCGTTATGTCTATTTCCGGGCCGGGTCAGGCTTATACCGATGGCATGCGCTTTATTCAGTATTACTTTGGCTTGCCCTTAGCCATGATTGTGGTTAGTTGGGTGTTTGTGCCCATTTTTCAAAAGCTGAATGTGTTTACGGCCTATGAATATTTGGATAAACGCTTCAATCGTAATACCCGCTTGTTTACCGGCATTCTCTTTCTCTTTTCCAGAGGCGTTTCCACTGGCATAAGTGTATATGCGCCTGCCATAATTCTCTCTACTATTTTTGGTTGGAATATCTACCTAACCAATTTACTCATTGGCGGATTGCTGATTATTTATACTTACACCGGCGGGGCCAAGGCCATTGCGCATACCCAAAAAATTCAGTTTATCATTATCCTGTTGTCTATGGCCGTAGCCGGAGCTTTGGTAGTGTTTTTATTGCCGGAAGGAATTGGCTTTACCGATGCTTTGTATATTGCCGGCAAGTCGGACAAGCTGAATGTCATCACCACTAATTTCGATTGGAACGATAAATATAATATTTGGTCGGGTGTAATTGGCGGTTTCTTTCTGGCCCTTTCTTATTTCGGTACCGATCAGAGCCAGGTGGGCCGTTACCTTACCGGTAAGGGGGTACGCGAAAGTCGCTTGGGATTACTGATGAATGGCATGGTTAAGATCCCCATGCAATTTTGTATTTTGTTGATTGGTGCTTTGCTGTTTTCCTTTTATACTTTACATAAAGCGCCCTTGTTTTTTAACGAATCTGCTCAGGAAAAAGTAGCCGAAAAGTTTCCGGAAACCTATCGCCCCATCTATATAGGACATGAAATAGCAAGTATTAACAACAAAAAGACAGCCTTGGAATTGATTGCTCTGCGACACAAGGATCAGCCGGACGAGTCGCGCAGGCAACTGCTCTTGCAAGAGCTGAAAGCCGGGCAGGATTTTTTGCAGCAGCAAAGGCTGGCCATGCAGGATTTAATTGCCAATCATCAAGATGAAGTAGCCGAGCCTCCCAGCGATACCAATTATATTTTTCTGCATTTCGTACGCCACTATCTCCCTGCAGGAATGGTAGGCTTGTTGTTTGCCATTATATTTTTAGCCAGTTGGAGCTCAATTTCTGCTGCTATCAATGCCTTAGCTTCCTCCAGCCTAATTGATTTTCATCAGGTATTGTTTACCAGAAGCGAATTAAGCGAAGGACAACAACTCCGTTATGGCCGTTTATACACCATGTTGTGGGGCTTATTCAGCATTGCAGTGGCTATGTTTGCCACACGTATGGGCTCGCTTATTGAGGCAGTAAATGAGTTAGGCAGTTTGTTTTATGGAGCGATTCTCGGTATTTTTCTGACGGCTTTTTTCCTGAAAAGAGTGCAGGGTAGGGCGGTATTTTTTGCGGCCGTGCTTTCAGAAATTTTGGTTTTAGGGGTTTACATTAGCGACCGGGTAGCTTTCTTATGGCTGAATGTAATTGGTGCTTTAGCCGTAATGCTGTTTGCTTGCTTACTACAGTATTATTTTCAAAGAAAGCGCAAGCCTCTAGCCTAAGCTTGAACAAAAGGATTGCTTTGTTTTTCTACCTCAATACTGGTTACCCCTCCGTGTCCGGAATAAACATAGGTATCATTGGGCAAGGTGTACAATTGCCTGCGAATGCTTTGTAGCAATGTTTCGTGGTCGCCACCGGGTAAGTCACTTCTGCCTATGCTGCCTTGAAACAATACATCTCCACTAATCACCCACTTGCCTTCAGCAGAATAAAACAATATACTACCGGGCGAATGGCCCGGCGCCAATCTTACCTGCAATTGGTCTGTGCCCAGCTGCAATAACTTTCCTTCTTCTATATAGAAATCTACTTTCGGAACCTGAGTTAAATGTAACCCAAACATCAGTGCAGAGTTTTTGGCATTATCTAAAATCACTTGCTCCTGTTGATGGATACCCAAGGGAATCCGGAACGTAGATTGTAAGGCAGCAATGCCCAAGATATGGTCAATATGGGCATGGGTATTGATGATTTGTTGGGGTTTCAGTTGTTTTTCGTCGATAAAGTCGAAGAGGATTTTTTCTTCATCAGGGCCATACATACCCGGATCGATAATCCAGCATTCTTGCTGGTCATTATAGAGGAGGTAGGTATTTTCCTGAAAGGGATTGAAGGTAAAAGATTGAAGGTGTAACATATGTGAATGCCTTTATAGGCTTGATTTTTTAGTCATGAAAAAGATAAGTAAGCAAAGGTAACAGAAAAAAATATTTCTATTTTTTGATAAAAAATTTTGCAATTAAAATTTTGACGATTACCTTTGCACTCCTTTCAACAACGGATAAACACCAAAGCAGATAAGGAATGATTCCGTAGCTCAGTTGGTAGAGCAATACACTTTTAATGTATGGGCCCTGGGTTCGAGTCCCAGCGGGATCACAAAGGCGCAGTTATACTGCGCCTTTTGATTTTAATCTGTACTGGTTCCCAGTTACTTAAAAAATTTCCAAGCTTTTTCATTTCATTTCAATTTATTCTATTCGGTGGTCATTTCGGTGGTCATTTGGTGGTCACCCTTTATGGTGGTTTGAATAGTCAAAAATTTCCATGCCGTATTGGTTCATTTTAATGCAAACCATATTATGGATGATGCCGTGACCGGTTCTCTTCCTTAAATTTGACTATCGACGAAAGACGTTTGATGTGCTGTTGGACAAAAAGGTCAGCTAAACAGAGATTGTTGGCCTTTTAAATGTGGAAGAATGAAAATCAAACAGGAAATGGAACTCCTCACCTGGATCCATAAATCTAAAGCAATGGAAAACGGTAAAGCACCTTTATTCATCAGGGTCACCGTTTCGGGAAAATCAAGGGAGGTTTCGGTCGAATCCATAGCCCCCGAAAACTGGGACGTAAGCCTACCGCTACAGCAAATACCTGATCCTTTCTGATAAGCACAGCGTGTTGCCCAACGATTACATCAGCGGTCTGCTCCAGCATATCACTTCCTCGGTCTGCCTGGGTTATTTTGACGATACCCTTCAGGGTATCTACCTCGGAGTAGCCTATATCGAAGAACATAAGCTGAACCAGTCCGCCAATTTCAGGGCATTGATGTTTGCCTACCATGCCACCTACCGCATAATCGTGCATAACTATATGGGCGAAAAGCGCCGGATACTGGATACCATCAAACAAACACTTCCCCAACTATCACTTCATGAACATGCGTTGAGCTTTGAACTGAAGCAGATCATTTACGGCAACCTGATGAACACCTACATGGCAGCGGGAGACCTGGAACAGGCGGAGGCTGTGTGGGATAACCTGTTCAACAAACAGTCCAAAACGGTATGGCTGGATATCTATGCCGACCTATTCCTGTTCCGGCTTTTCCTACTACTCCATACCAAAAACTACAGCCTGTTGTTACCCGCTGCGCAGGCGGCAGAGCGGTTTTACCGGAAAAACGAACAGCCCAAGCAACAGTTCGAGGTGGAACTACCCATCGCACTGCTGTTACAGAAAGACCGGGACTACCGCGACCCGGAAGTATTGAAACAGGTCATGGCGGAAGCGAGCGGCTTTGTCCAAAAGTTTATTGGAAATCTTCCCGGACTGAATAACTTCCAGGAGCATTACACGCGGTACATCATCTGGTGCGATGCCATTGAGCATGATGAGCCGTATTATGAGGCAGCGCGGAGGTGGTATAAAGGGTATGTGGCTTCGTCTTCTAATTAGCGGATTATCGATTAATAGAGTGTGCGATTATTTGCTATCGCCCTGCTTATCCAGGCAAGCATCAGGCTGAGCAGCAAGAAACATACCGTGATACCCGCCACATATACACTGACCCCTGCTATTCCTCCCGTCCTTTCAGGGTTAAGAAAGGGATAAGGGTACCAGTCCGTGATCGACGCACGGATAAAGGTATACACGGTCCAGAGTATCGGAAAGATAAGCCAGATAAGTGAATTACGGCACTAACGGGAAGCCTGGACGGCCATAATAACCACCAGATCATAATAAAGAACGGCCCCACTTCATGCAGGATAAAATTATTCCAGTTAAACTGGCCGGGGTTGGGGTTTACCTCCGCATTTTGCAACAACAGCGCGGAGACGATCCCGGTTACCAGCATGTACAGCACCGCTGCACCGCGCAGGTACCTGAACCACCCACCCATCTTCCTTTTCCTTAATATCGCAATTGCAGCTATCAGATAGGTTATTGCAGCAACAAAGTTGCTCTGTACCGTAAAGTAGCTGAACCGGTTCCAGCCATACGCATGTGCACCCGGATCCACCTTCCAGGCGATCCAAGGCTCAATAGCGGCAACGGTAAGGATTGCCATAGCGATGGAGCGGAAAAGGGCCCATCTATACCATACGATCTTCGCGACCCTGAAGCGGCTATTAACGACCGCTATTGCGGGATATGATGACCTCATTGTGGAAGTAAGCCAGAATGACACCTACTACATCGTCCGTTCACATAAATCCGGCAAACCCAGCAGCTACTTCGCTTCCTTACAGATCCGCAACGAGGGGGTGTTTCTGCAACAGATAGCCAGTTCATGACCGAGGCCGGCGATGTGGCTGCGGACTTCAACGGCTGGCTGGATGATCATTTCCTGCTGAGCAGCTACCAGACCGCGTACCTAGACGATGTACCGGACATGGTGCGCAAGACCTGGGGACACCTGTTTGCCGTTGCTTTCCTGCGGCGCAGCCTGATCACGATGGTTACCCCGCCGGATAACCCACCGCCCAGGCGCACCAAGGAAGTCAGGAAGAACATGGCCGGCCTGCTCACCTACAATGATGACACCAAAGAGCTGGATGGCGAACTGAGCATTGCCATTACCTGGGACCTCTGGTAGCAAGCGAAGGACAATTGATACGGGATTCATGCACGCCCTCACTCCAATCGAAGAAAAGGAACTGCTGCAACGGTTGCGGGATGGGAATGCCGCTGCGTTTATGGAGCTTTATAACCAATACAAGTCACCGTTAGCCGCAAAACTTATCCGGCTGCTCAAATCCCACGAACATGCACAGGATACCCTACAGGATATCTTTGCCAATATATGGGAACGACGAAAACTGGAACTTGGCATGGAACTCGGATTCATAGATAACAGAGTATCAATGGAGGTAACCCCGTTATACATCGAAGGCAATGTGCGGAAGGTACCAGGACTTTCCCGGCAGAACATTGTCGTGGCCGTCGAGAAACTCACTGTACCGGACAAGAAATACCTTCGGGTGGAACTGATGGAGGGCAATGGTGGGCGAAACCTGTCTTTCAAGCTGAAAAACGGGAAGTTGGTAAAGGCCTTGACGATCTAAAGAGTTATTTATTAACCAAAAAAAAGAGGAGTGATGAACGAGCAAAATGTGGAGTATTTGGTGAATGAGATGTTTTATACGGGTTTCGGCGAAATACCAAGAGAAAAGTTGATCAAAGAAATCGAAGATGCAGTAAAAAAGGATAAGGAGGCATTCCAGATCGTGCATGATACCAAATTTGGCAAAGATAGCGTGAGGGCAATGCTGAACTTCAAACAATCGACACAGAACCCAGGTATGTTTTTCTATAATTCATTTGACCTGTTGGTTAAAAAGGAAGGTAGGGATGAAACCCTCCAGCAGAACTTCGGTGCCAGCTATGGGAACAGGTATACGTTAAAGGAAGGATACAACTTACTGGACGGCAGGTCGGTAAATAAAAACTTTATATGGACGAGATTATGGATTTATACAATAAGGAATTAATACCCCGTTTAGCCGAAGTACGGGACATTTACCTGTTCTGCTGTTTTACGGGCTACGCCTATACAGATGTGCAGCAACTTACCCCAGCTAATGTCGTTTTAGGTATTGACGGTGAAAAATGGGTGGTAAAAGACCGGAAAAAGACCGATACGCCGGAGCATGTGCCTTTCTTGCCTATCGCATTGGAGATTATAGAACGTTACAACGATAGCCCGTATTGCAAATTTTATGGACGTTTATTGCCAGTAAACAGCAACCAGCGATAATGCCTACCTGAAAGAGATAGCCACCGTTTGCGGCATTAAAAAGCATTTAACCACTCATACCGCCCGGTATACCTTCGCCACTACAGTAACACTGGAAAATGATGTACCGATAGAAACCGTAAGCCAGTTATTGGGACATAAGAGCATCTGCACTACGCAGATTTACGCCAAGATCACGCAACGCAAGATCAGCAGTAACATGCAGATGTTGCGGAAGCGGTTGTTTGGCGATGGGCCGACTTTGGCGAAACAGAATGCTTGACCTGGTTATCGCCTGCGGCGGTATTTGTGCCTTTTAGACGGATAATATTCGTTTAGAAGGCATTTTCCTTTTACCCGTTCCTGCCTGTTTTCTCATCAACAATAATAAGCAGTTGGGATTTTTAAAGGTAAGGTGAACTTTGGATTGGCAAAACGAAAAAAGCCACATGGCTGTGGCGTATTAATGGCTGGACTAATATTTCAGGATTATTTTTTAGATTGCCTGCCTTGCAGCAGTTCATTTTTTCTCTTTCACTGGCAAGCAATCGTTCGTACAATTCTACGATTTTGTCAATTGGATTAAAGGTAAAGTTAGAGTTATTAACTCCGAAAGAAGCAACCGCAGAACTATGGTCATTGAATGTATTAAAGTAGTTATTTGCGGCTTCTTCACTAAAATTTTTAATGGCCTCGACTGGTACTTTCAGCACTTTTGCTACCTGTTCCAATATTTCCGGCTCAACAGTTTCCTTCGCTTCCAGCAGGGAAACCTTTTTTTGCGTCCAGTCGTCCCCCAGTTCAAGGGCCAGCGCTTCCTGCTTCAGACCGAGCATTTCCCGGAAACGCTTTATGTTCTTTCCTTCATGTACTTTATTGGGCATATCTGTATTTGTCATAAACAAATATAATGATTTTTAAAAATGCTAAAATAGTTAATATCTGGTATAAAGCACTGCTTAAATATCCCTTTTATTTTGAAATTTAGATGTGTAAAGAATTGAATATATCATAAACGAATTTGCCGCCATGCTTTTGTAACCAATTAAATCGTAAAGGCATGACGCAGCAAGAATTTAGACACAATAGTCCGCCCTTCAATGGGGATCAATGGCTGAAGCTGGTCTTCCTGCTTGCCGATACCTAAAACTGGCTAAACGAACTTGTTAATGGGGCTGTGATGCAAGTCCCCATGAAAGACAGGAAGAAGCTATTCCGTAAAACATACTATATAAGCATATCGGCACTGGCTCATATCCTCGAAAGGCATTACTACAAAATACCCCGCCACCCGGCCACCAGCAAATTTACCGTTCCTGTCGCTGAAATATTATCGCACTTGCGGGATGCCTTTACAGAACGCCAGTACCCATTCCCGGCTCCCTGAATGTTCAAAGGGTTATTGACACCCGCAATATTATCGGCTTTGACCGTGATGGGCTGCCTACCAGCTCGATTACCGTGATTACCGATAGCGGGGGACGGATCATAACAGCATTTCCCGGTAACTTTAAAATAGCAGGATATGAAAACAGATAACCCACTTCCCAAGCTAAAGATCAGCAAAAAACTGAAAAGGCGGTTTAAAGAATTTTTGGAGTATCATCCTGCCCAAAGGGTTAACCGTAATTTACGGGAAGTTGTTATGATTTACATGCAACACGCATTATGGATAATAAACCATTTCAAGCAGACATAGACAACGTGAAGCTGATCCTTCAGGAATATTCAAAGGATCTGCAAGATATTAGCAAAGGCAATGATGATATTATTGCTGCGCTTAATGTTCTGACCGAAAAAGTAAGCCAGTATGCAGAAAAACAGCAACAGCCTAATGCTGTAACCGTCCGAACCGATACCAGGCCAATAGAGGCAATCTTTCAGAAAGGGCTTGACAATCTAAAACTGGCAGTTGACGGCCAACCTAAAAGTGTGGTACGTAAATTTCAAATCCTGCTGTTTCCTGAACAGGATGCTAAACTGTTTTATAAAATCGTCTTTGGCCGCTTTTTTCTTTTGCTTACTATCATGTTGGCATTATACTACTCTTATCGTTTCGGTGTGCAGTATAGCCACGTTCAACAACAAGTCCGACTACAAGAATTAAGGAATGACCATATTTATAAGGCATGGTATTATTTCTATAACAAACAGAATGGGAAGACGAGAAAACTGATGGATAGTGCTTATGCAAGAAGTATTAGATGAAGGTATCACACGAATAGATATAAAAGCATTGATTGAATTGATTGTTGGATTAATCAGATATGGCATAATTTATCTTGATTTCCATTTCGTTTTTTAACGGTATTTTATCCTCATTTGCATAGATAGTATTTAGCTCTTGAAGTAGCCTGTCTGTCCATTCCTTTTGTTTTTCTTTATTTATATAATGATTAGTCTTATTATCGTATTTTTCATTTTCCATATCAAGACTTCCACGAACAATCTTATACAGGCTATCAATCTCCCTTTTAGGGTTTTTAGAAAATTTATAATTAGATATCATTTGTTGTAGCTTATGATGGTGGATTATAGCAATAAGCAAATGACCTTTTTCATGATTGAGTACTTCTTGTTTGATGCTCCAGCTCTGATTTAAAAATTCTTTTTGAACCCAGCTTCTTGCATGGTCAACCTGAACCTCACTTTTAAATGATAATAATGTGCCACCATTAGTATCTTGCTTTGTTTTCCACCTGTAAATAACAGGCGTTGCGATCTTAGCTGAAAAAGGTCGTGATCCATCTACAGTAGTAAAATCTTCCCACCTAAGCTGAATATCCTCAATTGTGAATTTCTGCCCTGAAACAGATATTGAAATAGTAAGGAGTACTGTGATTAAAACAATGGCTTTCATGTTATAGAGTTTCAATAAAATTGATGGCCGTAACTAATCACGACCATCAATGAAATTAGAACTTCTGCTTTTCTACAGGTTTAAAAAATCTTTCAATCCAATTAATTAAAAAGGGAAATATAAATCCAAGCACAAAAGTGCGTACTATTAATAAAACTGAAGGCATAGTGAAATTAACTGCGATTCCATTAAAGAATGTACCGTATAAATAAAAGAATAATGTTACTGTTATGCCAGTAACCAATCCTTGAATCAACAATGGCCGATTATTAATCCAAAAACGATACAATAAATAGTATACCAAGGCAATCACAATAACAATTACAAAGCTAACTAGAAAGTCAACTGTAAATGATGGCCAATCAAGGTAGGTGATATACGGCTGCAGTCCTCCTTGAATTATTGCTCTCATTATAATCTCTAGAATCGTTAATAGCAATATACTTATTACAACTATTGTTGCTCTTCTCATGTTTTAATAGTTATGGGCAGTTTAAAGCTGCTTTTAATTGTTGTAGCGTAATTTGTCCTTGCAGAAATTGTTTTACTACGTTCCATTTGGGACGTACAATTTTTTCTTCTCGAAAAAGAGCATCGCCCTGGTGAGTGTCACAAAAATCAATCATACCATCTATTACACTTCGCCAGAGGTCATCTGCCGCACCAAATGCTGCATTAAAAGCCCAGTTTGCAATTGTGGTAGACATATCATTTGTTCTGTCAACTCCCATTACATAGAAGTAATATGCACCACCTGAAGCAAAGACACCCCATCTTCTATTGCCTGCGACAGGATGTGAGTAGTCTAATGGCGTTTTCATCGTGGTAACTGTAAAGTGATTGCTCTGGGTACTACCATTCCGATAATAACCTGATTCCACAACAGTACCGTCGTCTAACATATCAAGATGAACTAATGAGCCGAGTGAATTTTCGTAAAGAGAATTCCATATAGCTGTTTCATTGACATTCACTGATCCAGCTATGTAATGAACGTAAGGTTCAAAGCTAACGTTGACATTTGTGCCGATAAAGTCGTTTAGGTGCGTCCGGAAATATTCGAGGAGTTGGTCTGCCGTCATTTGAAACCCATTTAAATAGGGCAGGGAATTAATCTTCACGTAAAAATAGTCACAGTTTACAACACCCCCAAAAGCATTTTGTATCGGCTGTATTTTAAAATTGCTTGTAGTGTATGTAGGACTATTTGCATTCCTTATTGAATTGATTCGGTTTATAACGCTCTGTGGTACCTGATAGCTACCAACTTCCTGATAAGTTTGCATCGGCAAGCCTGCAAGCTCATTACAGTCCATCATGCCATCCGGTTTAGATTGGAGAAAAATTTGTAATTGAGTTATTCTTGAAGGTAGATTGCCATTAGCATCCGGAACCTCAGTAAGTGCTATAGAAGATGTTCCCGTACCAACACTATTTCCATTAACCACCAATGGAGGATGCCCACCAGGATCGGGTCCAGGGTTAGGGCCACCACTACCGCCACCGCCGCCAGGCCATCCACCACCGCCATAACCACCGACACCCGGTCCGCCCGGGCCTCCACCAACACCCCCATTACCACCACCTC
>Ga0079224_100015611_pt1 | contig 10640 bp, 9 predicted proteins | sample Stecom2015_FD_80414 | JGI IMG/M metagenome (GOLD analysis project Ga0079224, IMG submission 80414) | Agricultural soil microbial communities from Utah to study Nitrogen management - Steer compost 2015 | ecosystem: Environmental > Terrestrial > Soil > Agricultural land | place: USA: Utah...
ATACCGATATAAAGATTACTTTTCTTAAACTGAATTTCGAGTTTTTCTTCGTGAGGAAGTAACTCTTGTTTGCTGAAAGGAGTAATAATTCCCATAACTTTCTAACCGATATGCCTAACAAATGTATCAAAAAAAAATTAATACTCTATAAAAATTATGACTTCCAAAAATGTATAAGTTCAATTAGTAAATGCAACAAAAGTTAAAAAATCAACAGCTGATTTTTTGATGTTTGCCTCAATTAAAGAGAAAAAAACATTTCGCTCTTAACATACGTTCATATTTTTTGTACTATAACAGCTTTTTATTATCAAAAAAAGCAACTGAAAATTAGTGCATTATCAAAAATAGTACTGTTGTTTTTTTCTCATTTTCAATATATTATACTACTTACAAAAGCTGAATTAATTTATTTCTACTATATTTGCATTTGTTTGGAAATAACAAGTATTTTGATTATGGACTCTAAAAACACTAAAACCTCTCAGGAAATAGATTTATCCGTTCTATATAAAAAGGTTTCTTCTTTATTTGGTAGAGCGATATATAATCTTGTGCGTTTTATTATGAAGAACGCACTTATACTTATAGTATTAATTGTGATTGGAGGATTAATTGGTTATTTCTTAGACCGACAAAAAAGCGAAATTTACAAACATGAAGTGATTATTATTCCTAATTTCGAAAGTCACTCTTATCTTTATAAAGAAATCCGGAACAAAAAATTTGATGAAAATTCTCCTATTTTTTCCGTTGAAATAGAGCCTATAATTGATGTTTATCATTTTATAACTTCGGGAAACAATCTGAAAATAGCAGAGTATTTAAGCACAAATAATATAAAATTCCATGAATATAAACCTAACAATCAGGCTGAGAAAATATATCAACAACATTTGCTTACCATATACACCCACGGAGAAGACCCTGATGGCTCAATTATAGATAATTTTCTGAAAAACTTAAATCAGGTTTCGTATTTTTCTGAAAAACAAAAGATTGAAGTCGAAAACATAATAAGGCAAATTAATGACAGTGAAGTTTCTATAAAAAACATTGATAGAGTTTTTGAAACATTAGGATCCTCGAGTGCTTCGGGTAGTATAAATATTGAAATGAATCCCCAATTAGGTGTGCTTCTTGAGAATAAAAAGGATCTCGTAGAAAGTATAAGTTGGTTAAAAGTGAAACTATTTGAGCGTTCTAAAGTTTTTAATGATATTTCACGTTTCTCTAATATCAATGTTAAACCTTCTTCTAACAAAATTACTATTCCCTTAATACTAATCTTTTTATTTGCGGGATTGGGTTTTGTAAAGAAAATATATAATCAGTACAACAATTTACCGAGCTAATTGACTTGCTTGTGGGTGATTTTTGCCCGTCAGAATATAAAAAACTAAAAAAATCGTCATTACGGGAATACTCGAAAAAAAACTGCCCGCAAAGAAGACAACCACAAATAAAGCCAATAATAAATTATGCTTTCGGATGAAATCTATCGGAATAACATATTTAAAAAACGTAAACAGATAGAGAATTGTTCCTGCTATTCCAAATGTAAGTAGGAAATCAATTAATTCAAACTCTATTTTGCGTAAAGAAGTGTCTAATCCTCCAAAAATATAATTTACTACCCCCCATTTTTCTGTTACATACGGAACAAATAATTCTGTAAACTGTTTGCTCCTCAATGAAGTAAACATTGTTATCAGCCCGTCATTTGTATATACTTTGTGTAAAACAGGGAAAAATTCTGGCAGAAAAACATTCAGGACATAGTCTTTTGATAAAAAAACTACAAGAAAAAATAAAGGTAGGGCAATCCAAAAGATGATTTTACTTTTTCGGTATAATACAAAAGCTATAAAAAAAACAAAAAACAGTAATACAGCTTTGGTCGCTAGAAAGAACCCAAACAAAATCGACAAAAATAGATTTAATCTGGTTTTTACTGATGAATTGTTTCCGTTTTGGTAATAAAAATAAATGGTATATATAATTACAACATAACTTGCGTGGCTTACATTTCTGATAAGTCCATCAAACCCGAAACGGGAGTTTATTATGTAAGCTGAAAACAGCTCGTAGTTCCCCAGAAAACCTATGATTACGGCAACAAAGTTCAGATAAAAATAAAGTTCGAAGCACTTTTTTAAAAAAGAAAGAATCGCTTCTGAAAACCTGCTATATTTTTCGATATATTTTTTGTAGGATAGAAATAATACAAAAACAAAAAGATACCAGTTGATAATAACGATGTTACTTTTTATATTTTGAGAAAAAGAATATTCTGAATCGAGAAATGCAAGTCCTAAACAGTGAATACAAAACAAAGAAGCTACGGAAAGATAGATTGTTTTGTGTTTCAGAGTATAATTTTTAATTATAAAAATAACCGCAAAAATCTGAAAAATCCCTTTGACAACTTGCGAAGTATATACTAAATCATTTCTGTATTGGTAACCTATTTTGCTGATAAAATCGGATGCCACAAAAACAATAAAAATCAATCCGAATATATATTTGGTTGTTATCTGTTTAAGCATTTCTGAAAATATATTTAAAATTCCATTTCAAGGCAAATTTTAAAATACTTATGATGTTCCAGTAATTATATTTACTCCAGATGTTTTTGGAGCTTAATTCGTTCAGGTGATGATATACAAATGTTTCTTTTACAGTGAGTATTTTCATATTTTTGTATGTACACTCAAAGCAAATATCAATATCTTCACAATAGAGTCTGTATCTTTCATCAAGTAAAGTTTCGTTTTTTTTGAGTAGCTTATTGCTAATTAACATACAAGAACCCAAAACCCATTCTGCTTGTTCAGTTTGTTTTTCTTCTGTCGCTTTAATCAGTCCTGCTCTCTTTTTGAAAACCTGCCATAATGAAGGGAATTTTTTCCAAGTTACCTGCAATTGATTGTCAGGATAATACGTAAGAGGACTTGCTATTCCTACTGTAGTGTCATTTTGGGCTTTTTTGAGCAAAACAGATAAAAAGTCTTCCGTAAAATAAACATCCGGATTTAGTAAAAGATAATAATCTGACGATAGTTTGAAATGCCTTATTAAGTCATTGTTGTTTTTGGAAAATCCCTCCAAGACTTTTTTAGAAAGAATATTATCGGAAAAAATACTGTTGTTCAGGATTTCTAAAGTATTGTCTTTAGAATTCGCATCACAAAAAAACACATTTTTATAGCCGAATGTTTCTAAACTCTGCAAAAGCTTAGGAATATGATTCGCATGATTATGGGTTACAACGAGTATAGAGACACTTGGTTTATCAGTCATTTAAGATGTATTTTTTTATCCTAGAAAAATAGTCCGCAAAGTTATAGTTTTTTTCAAACTTAGTCCTGTTAACCAAACACAAATCATCTAATTTATCTTTTTTACTTTCAATAAATTCGACAGCTTGTTCAATATCAAATAAAACCCCAGCCCCTGCCGAAATAATTTCATCTGCAACATATTGTTTTGTGGTTATAACAGAGACTCCGTTCATCAAAGCTTCAATATAGACCAACGGGTATACTTCATAATACGGATCGCTTAAAAATAATAAAAAATCCGTTTGTCTGAAAAGCTCCATCTTATGTTCTTCGTTTGTGACTGGTGGTAAAATTGTTATTCTTTTATTGCCTAACTTTCGAATAAACTCTATTTTTTCTTCTGAAAACGAATCTAACACTCCTCCGCAAATCGTGATGTCAAAATCCTTGTTATTTATAGTACAAAATTCACAAAATTTGTAGAGAGACTGCACTCCCTTAGGTTTTGAAAGATTGGAAAAAAACAAAATTTTTATTGCTTCTCTTTTTCTTTTGCTTACAAAATTTCCGTTGTAGTAATCCTCCAAAGCATTAGGCAAAAGATATTTTTTTTCAAAAAAATCAATTTTGTTGTATTGCTCTCGTGTTATTAATATGCACTTTACGTTTTTGAATTTGGCTGATAAAAAGAACCTTTTCTTTTTTTCCAGCCCATTAGCGTGAATGTGTAGTGTTACGTTTTTAGACTTCGAAAGCACTTTTGACAGGATATAGTAATCTCTGTAAAAAGCAAAACCTTTTGTGGAAAAGTTCATATACACAAAATCTTCTTTTTTAATTACTTCTGTCTTTTTTACGATTTGTTTCAAAAAAAAGATTTTACCAACTCCGAATTTTCCAAAATCCTCAAAAGACTTTGCTTGGGCAACGTCAATAGTTTTGACTTGAATAGACTCGGTTTTTAAAAATCTGTCAATAATTTGTTTTGAAATAATCTTAACACCATTAATTGGCCCTCCTAAAGGAAATATTACAAATAATCTTTTCATTCTAAAGTCTTATTTTCTTTCATAAAAAGAAACAGAGTTGTAAAAAATATAAAAAACACCACTCCCATTTGTCTTTCCAATACAGATTCTGTCAAAAAGAAAAAGACAATCGAAAACATAAAAAACAACTGTATTGTGTTCTTGTTTTTAAGAGCTAACCTAAATTGCTGCAAGATAACACATAAAAACAGTATAATCCCTATAACTCCTGATTTTAAAAACTCACTCAGGTATTGATTATGCGGATTATATTTTGTTTCGACTCCGTGTTGAAATCCTATTTTTTCATATCCTTTTACCAGTTCTTCTTCCGCATCTCCCATTCCTACTCCAAACCAAAAATTTTCTTTGATAACCGTAATCGTTCCGTGAGTTTTAGCTACTCTTGCTTTAAGAGCCGTAAATTCATTTCCCGAAAAATCCGTTTGTGTAATATCTGATTGGATTTTTATCGATTTGGATTTTTCAAACAAAAAACCGGATGAAAGTATCGCAAAAGATATAATTATTACTGACAAAGCTACTTTAGCTGCTGTTGACCTGAACATGAAAAAACAAAATACCAACAATATTATTAAATTGAAAAGCATTATGAACGAGTTCAATAACATCAATATAACAACCAAATAAATTATTATTCCAATTTTAGCAAGACTAAATGTTTTCAGTATTTTATTGTTGAAGAAGTCATAAACAATCAGAAATAGGCTTATCAAAACTTGAGAAGCAAAATAAATAGGGTGTATTTTTAAAAAACCTGTGAAATTGAAATAAGAGAAAAAATTGCCATTAATCTCATTAAATGGATTTACACTTCCGTGGTCGTAGGTGCTCAGAGTCGCATTTACAACACATATTAAACTTGTAAATATACACCCATAAATAAAATATTTAAATACTGTATTTATGAATTTATCATTTACATAAGTAGAAACTGATAAAAAAGAAAACGGAATAATAAAATAATAGATTTGCCTATTAAGCTCTTTCATTCCTTGTGTCAAGTCTTCTACCCATAATAGGCTGAAAATATTCCATAAAGACCAAGCCAAAACCAAAAAAATGTATTTATTTGATTTCAAGGCTTTAATAAAACTTACTTTGTTAAAAAACAAAAGTGAAACAAGAACAAAACCTATTATAAAAATATTATTTATGTTTATCTTAAAAGGTAAAGTAAAGACTACTCCCGAAATAAAAAAAAGCAATATGCTTTCTTTATTCAATAGTTTTTTGTGAAATATCGTTGTCATATTTGGAAACAATAAGGTAAAAAACAAATAACGTGTCAAAGTAAATAAACACATTATCACTAATAAACAAAACATTCAAAAATAAGAGTAAAAAAACGCTTCTTTTGCCCTTAATGTTAATCATTATAAAGAATACAAGCCAAATTACAAATAAAATAACACCGAACTCTATCAATACCTTAAAAATATCCGAATGTAGAAAATGATAGTCTTCATATTTGTTTTCAAGATATAAATGAATACTTCCTAGAGAACTTCCTGTCCACAAATATTCTGAAAACCTATTTATTACATCTTTGTAAACCACAAAACGACCCTGAGTAAAGTGATTTATAGAAATACCTGTGTGTGTCTTTATAAAATGGGTGAAAAAATCAGAAATAAACAAATATATAAGCCCTATAAACCCTATGTTCAAACCTACAAAATACCCAAGTGCACCCATCGGGCTAAATTTTATCTTTATGATTTTAGAATAAATAAACCATACTAATATGGCTATGAAAAAAGCTAGGATAGCAATTCTTTTGAAAGCCAGCAGGAAAAACAAAAAAGAAACTACAAAATAGATTTTTCTTTTTTCAAAAAAATAATATGTTGAAAATAATCCTAACGGAAATGCCAGCCATGATTCTGTCGGAAATTCGGATAATTTAAATGCATCAAAAAAAGACGAAAGCAACCCCACAACATCTAACAATTCTTTCCAAAAAAACAAAATGAACGACAAAATGTAGGCTGTAAAGAAAACATCTATTGTTTTACGAATATCCGTTCCTTTTAAGCTTGTAATGGCAAGAACGGTCAAGATGGGAATTAGCAATAAAAAAACTTCTTCAAAAAAACGAGTATTGCTCTGCCCTCTAAACATCATTACAAGAAAATTACAAAAAATGAGGCTCAAATAAAGTATGAAATTATTAAGCAGGAATTTTTTTATTACAAGCTGTCTGTAAAACAATAAGGATATACCGACCACAGGAAAAATCAAATATTTCAGATACCTCCCTGAATGTTCCATACTTGTAAAGTAAGAAGCCAACAAAAGTATAAAGGCAGATAGGTATATAGCTAAGGTCTGAATCTTCATAGCTGTATTTTTTTAATTGCCTTTTTATAAAAATAAAATCCTGCTAACAAGACGAATAACTCTCCTAAAATACGAATAAAACACAATAATTCTGAACTCACATTTTTATAAGCGTAAGAACATAACAACAAGTTAAACAATATAGCGAAAAAATAAATTTTCATAAAAACCTTGTCTTTTTTCAGAGAAAGCAAGCCTTGGAAAACATAAATATTGGCCAATATAGAAACTAAAGGCAAAAAACCTAATATCTGCAAAGACTTTTTAGCCGGGAGATATTCTATGCCGAAAAAAACTTCAATAATTGTTCCCGAAAAAACAAATATAAAACCTCCGACTCCCAGACAAATTACAGTTACTATCCACACAGAATAATTGATGTTTTTTTTGAACTTTTCTATACTTTCGTTGACTTGTTTTGAAATCATCGGGAAAAATGCCTGACTAAAAGGTATCAAAAGCAAGGTTTGAACACTGATAATCAACTTGTTTGCTGTTGAGTAAGAAGCCAAATCTGATGGGGTGCCTTTTTCTTCTATCAAAAGGAAATAAATCAAACTCGGAATAGTTATAAGAATGGTGGAAACAAATACAGGAGTAGCCTGCAGAATAATTTTTTTTATAGTAGTGAAAGAAGGAGAAAGAATCTTAAAATTGATATACTTCTTCATTAAAAAATAAGAGTATATTCCGACTAAAATAAGAGCTAAAGACTGAAGAGCATTAAAAATCCAGTAATCGGAGTCTTTCTTTATTAGAGCAATTATCAAAACTGCAATTAGTATCTTCACGATAAGATGTACAAAAGATATTCGTATCAGTTTTTCCATTCCCTGAAAAAACCACAACGGAAATAAAAAGAAACCAATGTTAATAGCAAAGGTCGTATAAAGCAAAAGTTGAATTTCTTTCCACCTGATGTGATTGTGAACCAAAATGACGAAAATAAAAAAAGATAAAAGCAACAATACCAATTTAGCATAATAAACCTGATTGCTTAAGTAACTTACAAAGGTTGTGTTTTCTCTTTTGTTTGAAATAATTCGGGTGGCAGTTACATCAAATCCGTAGTTTACTATTACAGTAAAAAAATAACAAAAATATCTTGCGAATTCAAGCTCTCCAAAATGCTCAGGGCTTATTATTCGAGCTAAGTACGGAATCAACAGTAAAGGAATAACCGTATTAGCTAACTGAATCAAAGTAAGACCCGATATATTTTTTAAAAACACTTTTGACATAAAAGAATCTAATACAGATGTTTAGACAGGTTTTTAGTTACAAGGAAAGGATCGTATAAATTATTGTCTTTAACGGTCTTCAAAATCATTTTATTATTGATAAAATCAGCCTCAACCTGTGGGTTAAATAAAAAAAAATCTTTCATCATGTCAGGTTGAACCAGATATTCAATAGCATTATAGGTAATTTTCAATGAATCTACTTCTAAAGTAATTTCTTCATCGGTATTAAGGTCAATTCGTAATCTTATAGGAGGTTTATCTGTTTTAAATGAGAAATTAACAGAAGAATCCCCTTCCTCTACCATAACAGTTTTACTGTTTTTTTCAGAATAGTTGTCAAAATAACTTGTGCTGTAAAATACTTGTATATCAATATCCTGTTTCGTTTGAAGATATAGTTCAACCTCAAATTCTTTTAGCTTGTTATCACACCCAAACAAACAAAATATTATGAGTAAAAAAATATAATCTATTACTTTCACTACAAATTATTAGTATTAATAACACTTTTTTATTTAACTACATCACAATTGGTTTTCAATCAGATAAAATCAAAAAACAATTACAAAACTAAACATTTTCAGACCCCTATACAAGAAACATTTGCATATTTGTGAAATGATTTAGCTTATAGATTTAGCAACTATCTCCTTGATAATCTAAACACATAGCGATAGACCATAATTTTTTTTCACGAAATCTTATAATTAAAAATAAATTTTTTAATTTTGGTTATTAATATCACTAATCATAAGCTCATCCCTATGAAAAAAACGAAATTTATTTTTGGAGTATTATTTACAATAATGTCCTTAATGACATCCTGTACGGATACAATAGAGGATTCTCAATCAGAAGAATCAAATGCCAATTACAGCCTAATGGGTTCTCCTCTGCACTTCTTTCATTCCCAAAAGTTTAGGGGTTTCAACATAAATCCTTGGACTTCTGACAGCGAATTAACAGAGATTGTTGAAAAAACAGGAGCAAATGTTTTACGTGTAAGTTTCACCGGAGGAGTTAAGTTAATGAAGAAAGAACCATCAAGCGGGACAGGGCCTACTGCTGAATATGAATTTGACAATGGTGCTTTTGGAGAACTACATCGTATTTTAAATTGGGCGGCAGGCCATCCGAGTGGTGTAAAAATAATTATAGATCCTCATACTGCCCCTGGATTTCAAAACGATTTTACAACGAGTGCTACAGATGTCTTTTGGCACAATCCTCAATGGCACACTCATCTTATTAGCCTTTGGGAAAAAATTATTACTGAAGTTAGTATCCCCGCATATCAAAATGTGATTGCAGGATATGATTTACTTAATGAGCCAGAAATTCCAGACCCTTTATTGTGTCAGTATGGTAATCAGTGGAATACGCTTGTAGCCACTCTTGTTAATACAATTCGAAGTAAAGAAAATCAATTCCACCACCCTATTATTATACAACCTGCAGGGGTAGCTATCGGGCTTAATTGTAACGGAGGAGGGGGAACACCACAAATTTTATCTCGTTGGCGTGCATTGAAATTATTATGTTTACCAGACGATGGCAATTTAGTAGTATCATCCCACTTTTATGACCCACTATTTTTTACTCATCAAGGGGCTGCCCTTGATATTCCTACCGGTTTTCGATATCCTGGTAATATACCCAACTTTTCCAATGTCTTATATACTCCTCCAACGGAATATTGGGATCAAAACAGAATGGATGCCGAATTAGACTATCTTAGAATTTTTAGTGCCCAACATCCTAATGTACCTATACTTATTGGTGAATTTAGTGTAGCTCGTGCAGCAGGATGTGATGGGGATGTATTTCTAAATCATTTTCTTGAAATGGTGGAATATGAGGGGTGGAACTGGACTTATCACGCTTGGGACAGACAAGAAGAAGGCTTTCCTGCCCCATGGCATCCAGGGTATTCATATACATCTCCTTTAAGCAATAATGCTCCTAATACAGAGTCGCTTGAAACTGCTCCTCGTATAAATTTACTCAGACAATATATGTATAAAAATCTTAATAATTTTCCTCCTACAGACCAAATGGTTTATGGATTATATAGATTGTCGCACGTTAATGGTGAGCAATTACTTACATATAACTTGTCAGAAGTAAGCACAGCTGTTTTTGATCATGGATATGTAATTGATGGCGTATTTGGCAGGGTTGCTAAAGATGATAACCCTAATGTAGTTACTGTATATAAACTTCGTAAACCTAATTCGGGAAATCGACTTTTTACTACAAGTATAACCGAAAAAAATACAGCAATTAATAATTATGGATATATAGATGAGGGTATTGGTTTTCATGCTAGTCCCATAAATATAAATAACAGTTACATACCTGTATATCGCTTACAAAAGGGTGCATTTCATCGTTATGCCATGTCTGCGGCTGAAAAGGATTATCTTAGCTCTTCTTTTGGGGGTAATTGGTTGGTAGAATTAAATGGCTTACCTGCCTTTTATTTACGACCAAGTCAGATGTATTGAAATAATCTTTAGATAAGATTCTTTTATTGTTTCATCATGAAATTAACTTTTAAACGAGTACCTTAATATTATTTTTTGACAGAGTCTTACCTGAATAGACAAAAAGGTATATTGTTCTTTTCTGCTATGTATTCACTTTTACATTGCTATCAATCTATTAAAAAACCTTAATTATTCCTGAATTTTTCAGAATGTTGTATATACAAACATTAA
>Ga0079224_100015612_pt1 | contig 10640 bp, 6 predicted proteins | sample Stecom2015_FD_80414 | JGI IMG/M metagenome (GOLD analysis project Ga0079224, IMG submission 80414) | Agricultural soil microbial communities from Utah to study Nitrogen management - Steer compost 2015 | ecosystem: Environmental > Terrestrial > Soil > Agricultural land | place: USA: Utah...
TCCGGTGTGAGTGCCACGCCATGTGGCAGGCGGTCGAAGAGCCGCAATTTCAGGCGTCTCTCAAGACTCTGCACTGCGCTTGTGATGGCCGATTGCGACACATGTTCTGCAATTGCAGCCGTTGAGAACTGCCCGGTGGTGGCCGCTGCAATGAAATAACGGAATTGCCGCAGGGTCACTTCGTTCTTCATCTGTTTTTCAGATACCAGCTAATCAAAAATTTGATTTTACGATAACAGTTGTCAGTCATACACTGTGCGAAAGAACACCTGGCGCTAGAAGTACGGTAACTGCCCCGTCGCGGAGATGTCCGTCGCTCAAGCGCAAAAAGAACACAGGAGACAAGGCCATGAATGCCCCACTTCCGGCAGCCACCCTGCCGCGTGGCACAGATATTTCTCTAGAAGACAAATACACGGTAAGAGAAGGCCGCGTTTATCTGAGCGGCACCCAAGCCCTGGTGCGCCTGCCCCTGATGCAAAAGGCACGTGACCTTGCGGCCGGCCTGAATACGGCAGGCTTCATATCCGGGTACCGCGGGTCACCACTGGGGGCCTACGATCAGGCCCTCTGGCAAGCCCGCGAGCACCTTCGGCAACATGACATCGTCTTCCAGCCCGGAGTCAATGAAGACCTGGCCGCGACCTCCTGTTGGGGTACCCAACAAGTGACCCTGTATCCCGAGGCTACCCATGACGGCGTGTTCGCCATCTGGTATGGCAAAGGCCCTGGTGTCGACCGCAGCATGGACGTCTTCAAGCATGCCAACGCCGCGGGCACGTCGCCCCATGGTGGTGTGCTGGTTCTGGCGGGGGACGATCACGCCGCCAAATCTTCAACAGTTGCCCATCAGTCTGAACACAACTTCATTTCCGCCGGGATGCCACTGCTTTATCCGGCCAGTGTCCAGGAATATCTGGATTACGGCCTGCACGGGTGGGCGATGAGCCGTTACTCGGGCTTGTGGGTAGGCATGAAATGTGTGACCGAGATCGTTGAGTCCAGCGCTTCGGTGTATGTGGACCCATCCCGGCCCGCCATTCTGCTGCCCGACGATTTCCCCCTGCCCGAAGAAGGCCTCAACCTGCGTTGGCCCGATACGCCGCTTGCTCAGGAAGCCAGGCTGCAGGATCACAAGCTCTATGCCGCCCTGGCATATGTACGCAAAAACCGCCTCAACCAAGTCGTTATGGACAGCCCCCAGGCCAGGTTCGGCATCATGGCAGCGGGCAAGGCCTACGTTGATATGCGCGAAGCCCTGCGCAATCTTGGCCTGGACGAAGAAGCCTGTCGCCGCATAGGCCTGCGCATCATGAAGGTGGGGTGCGTCTGGCCGCTCAATGCTCAGGACGCCCGCGAATTCGCCACGGGCCTGCAAGAAATCCTGGTGGTGGAGGAGAAGCGCCAGGTTCTGGAATATGCACTGAAGGAAGAACTCTACAACTGGCGCGATGATGTCAGGCCGAGAGTTTCCGGCAAGTTTGCCGACCGTGGCGACGGCGGCGGTGAGTGGACGCAACCACGCGGGCCGTGGCTGTTGCCTCCACAAGCCGACCTCTCCCCGGCCCTGATTGCACGGGCCATTGCTCAGCGTCTGCGCCCCTTCCCCCTGCCTGAAGACATCCGGGCGCGCATCGAGGCACATATCGCCATTCTGGATGCAATCGAAAAGGCGCAGAGCAAACCAGGCACTGTCATCGAGCGCAAACCCTGGTTCTGTTCGGGCTGCCCGCACAACACCTCCACCCGTGTGCCCGAAGGCTCGCGCGCCATGGCCGGCATTGGCTGCCACTATATGAGCATATGGATGGATCGCCGGACCGAGACCTTCAGCCACATGGGGGGCGAAGGCGCAGCGTGGATAGGTCAGCAGCACTTCACCGGGGAAAAGCACGTGTTTGTGAACTTGGGCGATGGTACCTACTTCCACTCAGGAATTCTGGCGATTCGTGCAGCCGTAGCCGCGAAGGCCAACATTACCTACAAGATTCTGTTCAACGATGCAGTGGCAATGACAGGCGGTCAGCCGGTGGACGGCAGCCTGTCGGTGCCCATGATTGTTGCGCAAGTAGCAGCCGAAGGTGTGAGCCAGGTCGTCATAGTCACGGACGAACCGGAAAAATACAAAGGCATAACGCTGCAGGGCAACCCTCCCGTATACCACCGCGATGAACTCGACCGCATCCAGAAGGAACTTCGCGAGGTCGAAGGCACTACAGTGCTTATTTACGACCAGACCTGTGCAACTGAAAAGCGCCGGCGGCGCAAACGGGGCACTTATCCCGACCCTGCCGTCAGGGCCTTCATCAACCCCGATGTCTGCGAAGCCTGTGGCGACTGCTCGCAGGCTTCCAATTGTTTGTCGGTGGAACCGCTGGAGACACCGCGCGGTACCAAACGGCGCATCAACCAGTCGTCCTGCAACAAGGATTTTTCCTGCGTAAAGGGCTACTGCCCGAGTTTCGTTACGCTCGAAGGGGCACAGCCGCGCAAACCGAGGGCCCTTTCGGCCGCCTCAGGCCCGGCTGGGCCAACCCAACCTGAATCCACTCCGCCGGAACCCGTTCTGCCGGAACTGTACGGCACCTACGGCATTCTGGTGACAGGCATAGGCGGCACAGGCGTCATCACCATCGGCAACTTGCTGGGCATGGCCGCACACCTGGAAAGCAAAGGTGTCTCCGTGCTCGATATGGCGGGGCTCGCACAAAAAGGTGGTGCAGTCGCCAGCCATATTCAGATCGCGCGCAGGCCCGAAGATATTTTCTCGACAAGGGTTCCTGCTGCCGGAGCCCGCCTGCTGCTCGGCTGCGATGCCATCGTCAGCACCATGCCCGATATCCTCGTCCGCATGAACCCGGGTCACACGCAGGCGGTGGTGAACGCCGCACCAGCACCCACAGCGGCTGTCATCCACAACGCCTCCTGGCGTTTTCCCAGTGAGGAAACCCGGGAACGCTTGCGCGGTGCGGTCGGGGAAAACTGCGAGTTTTTCGACGCCAGTGCGCTCGCCCTGGCACTTTTGGGCGACACAATTTATGCCAACCCACTCATCCTCGGCTACGCCTGGCAAAAGGGCTGGATACCCCTGAAGGGCGATAGCCTGCGCCGCGCCATCCAGTTGAACGGCGTCATGGTGGAAAAGAATCTGGCAGCCTTTGAGTGGGGTCGCCGGGCAGCCCATGAAGGTGCGCATAATCTGCTGCCGGACACTCCAGCCAAGGTGCTGGCCATGCCGGAAACCCTGGACCAGATCATTGAGCGCAATGTCCAGTGGCTGACCAGCTATCAGAATGCCGCCTACGGCGAGCGCTATCGCCGGGCCGTTGCAGCCATCCGGAAAAAGGAAGCGGAGGTAATGGCCATGGTCGCCGGCAATTCTGAGCCTCCGAATTACACGGACAGCAACTCTGGTGCGACGGGTAAGGACCCCGTGCGGCTGCGCCTCAGCGAGGCTGTGGCTCACAACCTGGCCAAACTCATGGCTTATAAGGACGAATACGAAGTCGCGCGGCTCTACGCCGACCCTTCATTCCTGGCTCAATTGCGGGAAACTTTCGAAGGCGAACCTGGCCGTGATTACCAGTTGCGCTTCCACCTGGCGCCACCCCGGTTCGCCCTTCTCGATGAAAACGGCCGGCCGAAAAAATCCAGTTACGGCCCATGGATGTTCCGGGCGATGAAATTCTTGGCAAGACTGCGTATTCTGCGGGGTACCCCACTGGACATCTTCGGAAAAACAGAGGAGCGCCAGCGCGAACGGCAGCTCGTAGAAGACTATTTCGCACTGCTGGAAGAATTCAACCGCAGCCTCAATGCCGAAAGGCTGGACAGCGCTCTGGAGCTTGCACGACTGCCCGAAAGCATTCGAGGTTACGGGCACATCAAGGAAGCAGCCATGGACAAGGCCGAGCAGTGGCGGGCGCAGCTGCTGCAGCAGTACCGGCAAGGCAAACTCGAAACACAGGAAGTGCGCAGAAACGTGGCCTGACCGTATCTGGGTAAGCGCCCAAGTCGGCTGTGCGTCACGGACTGAGCGGTATCAGAGGGTGAGATACCTGCGCTTGAGGGCGTCATCCGTGTAAAGGGATTCCATGCTCCCACCGTAGCGGATCACGCCTTTTTCCAGCACATAGGCGCGGTCCGCCACCTGCCGTGCAAAGGGCAGATTCTGTTCTGAAAGCAGAATGCTGGTGCCTTTCTCCTTGAGTGTGTGAATCATGCCCACCATCTGCTCCACCACGACGGGTGCCACCCCTTCGGAGGGCTCGTCCAGCAGCAGCAGAAATGGGTTGCCCATCAGCGTACGGGCTATAGTGAGCATTTGCTGTTCGCCCCCGCTTAGGGTGCCGGCCTGGCGAGTGCGCAGGGACATCAGAGGATGAAAGAGAGCGTAAAGCTCATCCTTGCTCCAGTTGGCCGCCTCGCTGCCATCGGGCCAGCGGCGGGGCGGAAGACGCCCCAGGGACAAGTTCTCGTCTACGGTGAGATCCGTAAAGATGCGCCTGTCTTCTGGCACATAACCCATGCCGCGCCGGGCCATTTCGTACGGCCGCATGCCTTCAACGGCAACCCCGAGGAAATTCAGCACATCAGCCTTGCGCTTGACCATGCCCATGATGGCCTTCATGGTGGTGGATTTGCCTGCCCCGTTGCGCCCCATGAGCGCAACCACTTCGCCCCGCGCCACTTGAAGATCCACACTGCCCAGGACCTGTGCAGCACCGTACCAAGCGTCCAACCCCTTGACTTCCAGCAGGCTGGGCGCTGGCTGCATGGCCGTCGATACCGGGCAGCTGAGCTCATAGCGGGACGGTGTGGTCATGGTGATTCTCCTGAACCTTCCTGGCCCGCAGCTGGGGAGTAATGCTCCAACGCCAGCCCCGGCGTTCCCCCGAAGTAGACGCGCCGGACTTCCGGATTGGCACGAATTTCGGCAGTACTGCCCTGGGCAATGAGCCGCCCCCGTGCCAGAACGATGATACGGTCAGTATGCTCAAACACAACATCCATGCTGTGTTCGGTGAACAGCACTCCCATGTTTCTTTCTTTGACGATCTTCTTTACAAGCGCCACCAGGGCATTGCGTTCCACGGTACCCATGCCTGCAGTCGGCTCATCCATGAGCAGCAGCCTTGGGTTGCCGGCCAGGCTCATGGCGAACTCCAGCCGTTTCACGTCACCATAGGCCAGATCGGCACAAACATGATTGGCCAGGGGCAACATGCCGACCTGCTCCAGCAGGCCCATGGCCTCTTCCCGGGCAAAATCATCAGCGGGAGAAAAAAACGAAAATACCTTGCGACGCGCAGCGATCAAGGCCATTTGCACGTTCTGCAGTACGGTCATGGATGCAAAGGTGGCGGCCACTTGAAAGCTTCGCCCCACCCCCAGCCGAACAATCTTGTGCGCAGCCATGCCGAGTATTTCCCGCCCCTCGAACTGGACCGAACCGGAGCTTGCAGGCAACTGCCCGTTGATCATGTTGAAAGTGGTCGACTTGCCTGCCCCATTGGGGCCAATGAGGGCGAGCAGCTCTCCCGCGTGAACATCGAAATCGATATGGTCGACCGCCAGATTGCCTCCGAAGCGGCGGGTCAGCCCCCGCACTTTCAGCAGTGTGTTCATCGCGCCCTCCAGGCCATGCCCCAGCGGAACGCCTGACCCGCAAGCCCCTGCGGGAAGACCAGGACGATGAACAGGATGACCGCACCGAACAAAGCTCCCCAGTACTCGGTGATGCCGACGAACAAATCCTTCATGGCTGTGAAGGCGATGCCCCCCACCACGGGACCGGCAAGTTGCTGAATTCCGCCAAGCAGCACCATCACCAAGGCATCCACCGAGGTACCGACCGTCAGGGTTTCAGGTGAGACGCCCCCCTTGGAGAATACGAACAACCCGCCGGCCACCCCGGCAAGCACACCGGCAATGCAAAACCCTGCGAGCTGAATGCGACGAACGTTCATACCCAGTGCATCCGCCCGCTGAGCCGAATCACGCACCGCGCGCAAAGCCAGGCCGAATCGCGAGAATGCAATACGGCGTACCAGCAGCACCACAGCGAGACAAACTACCGCCATAAACCAGTACCAGGCCGTACCGCTGAGCCAGGGCTCCGGCCATACGCCGATCAGACCATTCGAGCCACCGGTCACAGCATCCCATTGGTACACGACAGACCATACGATCTGGGCGAACGCCAGGGTGAGCATGGCAAGGTAGACGCCCGCAAGCCTCACGCAGAACCAACCGAACACCAGCGCCGCGAGCCCGGCAAACAGCGGGGCAGCCAACAGCGAGACGCCCATGCCCAAGCCCAGATTCTTGAATGCCAGCGCCACGCCATAAGCGCCCAGACCAAAGTAGGCCGCATGCCCAAAAGACACCATGCCGCCCAGACCCATCATGAAATGCAGGCTGACGGCGAAGATCACCGCAATCAGCATGTCCTGCGCAAGAACCGTGGCATAAGGCAGCGCCTCACCGAGCAGGGGCAGCATGAGGGCAAGGGCACCGATCGCCCACCCCAGCCACCGTGTGGCCCGACCTGCCCTGATCAGAGGGGCTTCGGCCCCGGCAGCCACGCGCGGCAGGCTGAGCGGTTTGCCCAACAAGCCCCAGGGGCGGAATATCAGCACCACAGCCATGAACAGAAATTCGACCACCAGGGTGAGCTTGGGAAAGGCGAAGCTCACACCAAACAGTTCCACCGTGCCCAGGGCAATGCACAGGGCTTTCAGCTGAGCAATGAGAATGGCTGCGAGGGCGGCGCCGGAAATCGACCCCATGCCACCCACGACCACGACAACAAAGGCGTCGCCTATCACGGCGAGGTCCAGACCCAGATTCGCTGGTTGCCGCGGCAGCTGCAATGCACCCGCCAGACCGGCCAGCAGGGCCCCAAGTGCGAACACACTGGTGAACAGCCAGGCGGGATTCACGCCGAGCGCTCCCAGCATTTCACGATCCTGCGTGGCTGCGCGCACCTGCCGCCCCCAGTGACTGCGGTTCAGCATCAGCCACAGAACCAGCCAGACCAGGGTGCCGACGCAAATCAGGACCAGATCGTAGGTGGGAAAAAAACGCCCCAACACCGCCACGGAGCCATCCAGCCCCGGCGCCAGCGGGCCAAGAAGATCTTCCGGCCCCCATATCCACAAGGCCAGATCATCGAAAATGAGCACCAGCGCAAAGGTTGCCAGTAACTGGAACATTTCGGGCGCATGGTAGATACGCCGAAGCACGGTGATCTCGAGCACCGCGCCCAGGACACCGACCAGAACAGCTGCTGCGAGCACCGCCCCCCAGAAGCCGGGAACACTGTCACCCCAGGCCTGCGACAACGCCCACGCACAGTAAAGCCCCAGCATGTAGAGGGAACCGTGCGCAAAGTTGACAATGCGGCTGACGCCGAAAATAAGGGAAAGGCCAACCGCCACCAGAAATAGCGAAGATGCCTCGGCCAGGCCATTGAGCGCCTGCACCAGCAGAGAAGACAGCGTCACGCCTCCCCCTTCAATATTCTTTCCTGCCGCGGTTCATTGTGCAGATTCAGGACGCCACTGCCTGACGACATCGTCCGGTGGCTGCACGGTCGCACCATCCACATATTGGATGTCAGTCATCACGCCCTTGCCATCCTGAATCGCGAGCCGGCCAACATAGGCACCCATGGTGGATTGATGATCCAGCGGACGGTATGTGATGGGTCCGAATGGCGTGGTGACCTCCAGCCCCCGGAATGCATCAATCAAGGCATTTGCATCGGTCGAGCCCGCCTTGCGGAGGCCTTCGGCCAGAGAAATGATGGTGCTGTAGCCTATGACTGTTCCCAGGCGGGGGTAGTCGTTGTAGCGGGCCTGGTACGCCTCAAGAAAGGCGCGATGCTCGGGCGTGTCAATGGCATACCAGGGGTAGCCGGTCACCACCCACCCTTCCGGGGTTTCCTTGCCCAAGGGGTCCAGATATTCGGGCTCCCCGGACAACAGGCTCACGGTCGGAAGGCCATCCAAAAAGCGGCGTTGCTTGCCGGCGCGGACGAACTTCGCCAAGTCTCCGGCAAATAGAACATTGAACAGCGCATCCGGTTTGGCGTCTGCCAGTGCCTGAACCACATTACCCGCGTCAATCCGACCAAGCGGAGTCGCCTGCTCGACGACGAATTCAACATCTGGCTGGGCCTCCTTCAGCAGCGCCTTGAAGGTGGCCACTGCCGACTGGCCGTATTCGTAATTGGGATAGACGATAGCCCAGCGCTTGCGGTCCATTTTTACCGCTTCAGGAATCAGCATGGCCACCTGCATGTAGGTGGAAGCTCTCAGGCGGAAGGTGTAGGGGTTGCCCTGTTCCCACACCAATTTGTCTGTGAGCGGTTCACTGGCAAGAAAGAAGACTTTCCGGTGGCGCGCGTAATCAGCCACCGCCAGGCCCACATTCGATAGGAATGTTCCCGTGAGAAGGTCGACTTTCTCACGAGTGACGAGTTCTTCGGCAGTACGCACCGCATCGCCGGGGTTGGAATTATCATCACGAATGACAAGTTCCAGGGGCCTGCCGCTGATTCCTCCCGCGGCATTCACCTGCTCGACCGCCAACTCCATGCCCATGCGGTATGGCCCCAGGAACGCAGGTTGTGTCTTGTAACTATTGAGTTCGCCGATGCGGATGGCCTGTTCGGCATGGACAGCTCCCACGCCCCACATGGACACAGCCAGAACAAGGAGTCGCGCCAGGCGCCGTGCATTGGGAGTCATCATGCTCCGCTTCCAGAAAATGCGATTTCCATTACAAGCGTGGGACCAGACAGGACACATCAATCATCCGCTCCCTCCATCTCATTATGCTAAACCTGAGCATAAATACCCGTCAAGCATCTGAATCGCGTTTTCCGGACGTCTCTTTATAATGAATCTTTCAGTTTCCGGATTACAGCGTAATGGAGCTATTGCTGGACCCTTCGATATGGGTCGGCCTATTAACTCTGGTGGTCCTCGAGATCGTTCTCGGGATCGACAACCTCATCTTCATCGCCATTCTGGCGGACAAGCTTCCCCCCCACCAACGCGATAAAGCCCGTGTCATGGGGCTCTCCCTGGCACTCGTCATGCGCCTTGGGCTGCTGTCAGCCATATCGTGGATGTTCCACCTTACGGCACCACTTTTCCATGTGGGCGGCGCACCATTCTCGGGGCGCGATCTCATCCTCATATTGGGAGGGTTCTTCCTGGTGTTCAAAGGCACTATGGAAATGCACGAGCGTGTGGAAGGAAAACGTCATGCGGTGCTGCAGTCGCCTGCCTATGCCAGCTTCGGCATCATCGTGACGCAGATTGTCGTTCTGGATGCAGTATTCTCGCTCGATGCCGTGATCACCGCCGTGGGGATGGTGGAGCATCTGGAAGTGATGATGGCCGCCGTCGTCATCGCTATTGGCGTGATGCTGGTTGCGTCCAAACCGCTCACCCGCTTCGTCAATGCCCACCCCACCGTCGTCATTCTATGTCTGGGCTTTCTGCTCATGATCGGTTTTTCCCTGGTGGCCGAGGGCTTTGGCTTCAAGGTTCCCAAGGGCTATCTGTATGCTGCCATCGGCTTCTCGGTCATTATTGAAGCTCTGAACCAGCTGGCGCGTCGCAACCTCCTGCTGATGAGGTCCGACCGGCCCATGCGCGAACGCACCGCAGAAGCCGTCATGCGCATGCTGGGCAAGAGAACCAGCGGCGATATGGTCGGCGAAGACAGCCCCCTCTCAAACGAGGACGCCGTACCCTTCGCCGAGGAAGAACGTCACATGGTCAGCGGTGTGCTGCGCCTGGCCGAGCGCAACGTGCATTCAGTCATGACACCGCGCACGGACATCACCTGGCTGAATCTGGAGAGTGACGCAGACACCCTGCGCGCGGAAATCAACCGCACCCCCCACGGTTTCTACCCCGTGTGCAAAGGTTCGCTGGATGAAATTGTCGGCATCGGGCGAGCGAAAGACCTCGTCACCGACCTGATCGTGGACGGCAGGGTCAACCAGCAGCGCTTGCGCCCGCCCATCATTGTTCATGAGACGGTACGCATGCTTGACCTCATCAATACACTCAAATCGGCGCGTGGCCAGCTCGTCATCGTGATCAATGAGTTCGGCACCGTTGAAGGGTTGGTCACTCCGATGGACGTATTCGAAGCCATCGCGGGTGATTTCCCCGATGAAGACGAAACGCCGGACATCATCGTCAAGAGCGAGAACGAGTGGGTAGTGGAAGGCGGCACCGACCTGCACCACTTCGAGCAGACACTGAAGGTCGAAGGCCTTACGCAGGAAACCGAAGACTTCAGCACCGTGGCCGGTTTTCTGTTACAGCAGCTGGGCAAACTACCCGAAGTGGGCGAAACCTTCAACCTGCACTACGGGGACCATGAATTGCGCTTCCGCATCCTGCAGCTGGAAGGGCGCCGCATCGCCAAGGTGTTCGTGGAACGGGTTGCACTGAGCGACGAAGCCATGGCGCACGACGCTGCGTGAGCAGCTAAAGCAGTCCCCCCGTTAATGTGCTATATTTACGGGCTTGTCGGGGCGTAGCGCAGCCTGGTAGCGCATCTGGTTTGGGACCAGAGGGTCGCGAGTTCGAATCCCGCCGCCCCGACCA
>Ga0079224_100015614_pt1 | contig 10639 bp, 8 predicted proteins | sample Stecom2015_FD_80414 | JGI IMG/M metagenome (GOLD analysis project Ga0079224, IMG submission 80414) | Agricultural soil microbial communities from Utah to study Nitrogen management - Steer compost 2015 | ecosystem: Environmental > Terrestrial > Soil > Agricultural land | place: USA: Utah...
GCGGCATGAGACCTTCGCGCCGGTTCTGTATGTGATGCGCTACACCGACTTCGATCGGGCCATCGCCATGCAGAACGCCGTGCCGCAGGGCTTGTCGTCGGCGATCTTCACCAACGACTTGCGCGAAGCCGAAACATTTCTGTCGGCCGCGGGGTCGGATTGCGGTATTGCGAATGTCAACATCGGCACATCCGGCGCCGAAATCGGCGGGGCGTTCGGCGGCGAAAAAGAAACTGGCGGCGGCCGCGAGTCGGGGTCGGATGCATGGAAGAACTACATGCGCCGGGCCACCAACACCATCAACTACTCGCGCGAACTGCCGTTGGCGCAGGGGATCAAGTTCGGGGAATAAAGGCGCCGCTTCTTTCGCATCGCGGTCCGACCCTTCTTACATGCGGTTGCAGGGTGGGCCGGCGTCGGTGCTACATTGCGACGGTCGTTATTCTTGCAATCCGGACATGTTCCTGTACCGAACTTATCTATGCGCGTTTTCGCGGCCCGTGCTGGCGGCCGCGTTGCTGGCCGCCGCGGCGCCGGCGGCGGCCGGGGTAACCTACCAGCTCGGGCGCCCGAGCGCCGCACCGGGCGAAACGGTCCAGATCCAGGCCGTGTTCTTCAATGACGGCGACGCCGGCGCGCGCTGGGAACCTGCCGATAAACTGGTTGTACAGTGGCGCGGCGCCGATGGCGCGATCATCCGCAGCCTGGCTACGCTGGCCGACGGCGGGGCGCCATTGAGCATACCGGTGAACAACTTCGCACGCGTCGCGTGGAGCACGGTGGTGCCCTACCAAGCCAGTGGCCTGCAGGCGCTGGCCATTGAAGGCGAACCCACCATGATGGCGCTGGACGTTACCGGCCGGGAATCCGGCACGCTGGCCAGCGTGCCCGCCGAGGGCCCGGTCATCGACCCGCAGACCGGCGAGCCCGTGCCGGTGGCGGCGGTTACCGCGGCGGGCGCGCAGCCTGACGTGGGCCCCGCCCCCGCCGACGCAGCCCAGGCCGAGCACCGGGCCCAGCCCACGGCGTTCGACCATTTCCGCAGCGCGCTTTCCGAATACCAGCCCATGTACTTTGCGGTCGGCACACGCGGGCGGACCACGGCGCGCTTTCAGATCAGCGCCAAATACCGCCTGTTCACGCCTACCGGCGGGCGGCCGGCCACCTTCGGCGAAAACTTCTACCTTGGCTACACGCAGACGTCGCTGTGGGATCTGCAGGGCGATTCGATGCCGTTTGTCGACACCACCTTCAACCCCAGCGTATTCTGGCTGTCCGACAAGCTGTGGACCTCGCCCGGCCAGAACTGGCGACTGGGGCTCAATACCGGCGTCGAACATATGTCCAACGGCAAAAGCGGTGATGAATCCCGGTCGCTCAACGACGCCTATGTCGCGCCTGCGCTGCATTACCGTTTCGACAGCGGCAGCACGCTGACCTTTTCGCCCAAGATAAAAGCGTACTTCGATGTCGAAGACGAAAACCCCGACTATTCCGACTACGCCGGCCATGTCGACTGGCAGCTGCGCTGGGCCCAGGACAACGGGGCCGTGGTGTCAGCCCTGTACCGGCAGGGCGACAGCAGCCGCCGCACGACCCAACTGGATTTCGCCTGGCCCTTGCGCCGCACGTGGCTCAACATGAACGGCTACCTGCATCTGCAGTATTTCAACGGCTACGGCGAAACCTTGTTGGGCTATAACCGGCGCAATGAATCCCAGTTCCGCGTCGGCCTTTCGATAGTGCCCTGACCTTTACACGACCCACCAGCCATGTACTTCGATTTCGCGGCGCTCGACGGGCGCAATACCTATAAATTGATGACTGCCACCATCGTGCCGCGTCCGATAGCATGGGTGGTCAGCCAGGACGAGCAGGGGCGCAACAATGCCGCGCCGTTTTCTTTTTTTGGCGCGATGTCCGGCGAGCCGCCTGTCGTGTGCCTGGGCGTGGGCTCGCGCACCGAGGGCCCTAAAGATACCGGCGCGAACCTGCGCACAGGCGCCGGCTTTGTCATCAACATGGTGTCGGCCGAATTGCTGCAGCGCATGAACGTGACGGCCATCGATTTCGCTCCCGGCGTCGACGAAATGCAGGCCGCGGGCCTGACCGTGGCGCCGTCCCACAAAGTGGCGCCGCCCCGCATCGCCGAGAGCCCGGTTGCCATGGAATGCCAGGTGCGCCAGGTCATCGACGTGGCGGAGCACCGCCACATCATCGTGGCCGACGTGCTGGCCATCCATGTGCATGACGAGGCGGTACTGGATGCCGGGCGCTGCTATATCGACACGCCCCGCCTGAACCTGGTGGGACGCATGCACGGCCGCGGCTGGTACGCCATCCAGGACAACCTGCTGGAATTGCCGCGGCTGACCGAAGCCCAATGGCGGGCCGACGCGCCGCAGGGCAGCTGAATACCCGCCGCCGCCGGCACGTCCATGGCAGTCCGCCTCGATCTCTACAGCCTGCAATTGTTCCTGGCCGTGCTTGAAGAAGGCAGCATTGCCGCCGCCGCCGAGCGCGAGCACATTGCCGCCTCGGCGCTCAGCAAACGCCTGGCCGAACTGGAACGCATGCTTGATGTGGCGCTGTTCCAGCGCCATGCCCGAGGGGTGAAACCCACGCTGGCGGCGCAAGCCCTGGCCCGGCGCGCGCGCGCCCTGCTGCACCAGACCGAAGAACTGGCCGAAGAGATCCGCGACTTTTCCACCGGCGTGCGCGGCCATGTACGCATGGCGGCCAACCTGTCGGCGATCACCCAGTTCATCCCGGCCGAACTGCGCCAGTTCTTGCTGCGGCATCCCAATGTGCGCATCGATCTCGAAGAGCGGGTCAGCCAGGCCGTGACGCGCGCCGTGCTCGACAATGCCGCGGACATCGGCGTGTATACCCAGTCGGACAACGAGCTGGGGCTGGACATCCTGCCCTACCACCGGGATGTCATGGTGGTCGTGACCAGCGCATCGCACCCGCTCGCCACGCGCGATAAGGTGCGCTTTGCCGACACCCTGGACTACGACCATGTGGGCATGCATCGGGGCAGCGCCGCCAACTACTTGCACATGCGCGAAGCCGCCGCCCTGAACCGCAGTTTGCGGCTGCGCTTCCAGGTTACATCGTACGATGCGCTGATCTCGATGGTGCGCGCCGACCTTGGGCTGGGTATCGTGCCCGCCCGCGCGCTGGAAAGCTATACCATGCAGGGCCTGCGCACCATCGCGCTGGGCGATGTCTGGGCGCACCGGCAGCTAAAGTTATGTGTGCGCAGCAACACCGAATTGTCCGGCGCCACGCGTCTGCTGCTGGAACACCTGGCCGCCTGCGCCGCCGCGGCAGCCTGACGGGCCGCGAGCCTGCCCATCCGCCGCGCCCCAGCCATCGCCGATCGCGATGGCTGCTCGAATATTCGCGAATTGTCGCGGGCGGCGCAATTGCGCAAGATTAGGCCACCCGCCGGGCCGCCGGCCCGCCAAGCCAGGAGACAAGCGTGAGTTTTCCGGACCATGTAGACGTGGTCGAAGTAGGCCTGCGCGATGGGTTGCAAGCCGAACCCGAGTTCGTTCCCACTTCGGTGAAAGTCCAGTTACTGCATCGCCTGATCGACGCAGGCGTGCGGCATTTCGAGGCAACGTCATTCGTGTCGCCGCGCGCCGTGCCGCAACTCCGTGATGCCGCAGAGCTGCTCGAGCAGGCCGGCGGCCGGCCGGGAGTGCGGCTGGGCGCACTGGCGCCCAACCGGCGCGGAGTCGAACGGGCGCTCGCCTCGAAAGCCGACGAAGTGATTGTTTTTCTGTCGGCCAGTGAAACTCACAATCTCAAGAACCTGAACCGCCCCATTGAACAATCGCTGCGCGACGTCGAAGACATCGCCGGCCTGCTGCAAGGACAGCCCATCGGCCGCAAGGGCGCCATCGCCGTGGCGTTTGGCTGTCCGTTCGAGGGGGACATAGACACGGGTGCATTGAAAGCCATCGTCGCGCAATTCCATCGGCTGAAGTTCGACAGCGTTACCCTGGGCGACACGACCGGCATGGCGACGCCGCGGCTGGTACGCAAGACGGTGGACGCGCTGCGCTCGGCGTTTCCCGACATGCCGCTTGCCCTGCACTTCCACAATACGCGCGGCATTGGATTGGTCAACGTGATGGAGGGCCTGCACGCGGGCATCGCCACGTATGAATCGTCGCTCGGCGGACTGGGCGGCTGCCCCTTCGCTCCCGGCGCCACCGGCAACATCTGTACCGAGGACCTGGTGTACCTGCTGCACGAACTCGGCATCCACACCGGTATCGAGCTTTCCGCCCTGATCGGCGTGGCCCGGAAAATGCAGGAAGTCATGGGCCGGCCCCTGCCCGGACAAGTCATGAAGGCGGGCCCCCGCCTTGCCTTGCACGACGTGAGCGGCACCGCCGTCGCCGTAGGTTAGGAGCCCGCAGCATGCCACTGACCGGTATCCGCGTGCTGGACCTGACGCGCATTATCTCGGGCCCGTACTGCACCATGATCCTGGCGGATCTGGGCGCCGAGGTCATCAAGATCGAAGCCCCCGGCGAAGGCGATCCCGTACGTCACCAGGGCGTCGTGCGCGACGGGCTCAGCTGGTACTTTGCGAATTACAACCGCAACAAGAAATCCGTCACGCTGGACCTCTACAGCGCCCAGGGCAAAGCCGTGCTGGCCGACCTGGTCGCCAGCAGCCATGTCCTCGTCGACAACTACCGGCCGGGCGTGCTGCAGAAAATCGGGTTGGACGACGAACGCCTGAAAGCGCTGCGCCCCGACCTGGTCCGTTGCAGTATCACCGGGTTTGGCGCCAGCGGCCCATACCGGGACCGCCCCGCCTTTGACTTCATCGCCCAGGCCATGAGCGGCTTCATGAGCCTGAACGGCGGCGAAGACGATCCTCCCATGCGCGTGGGCCCGCCTATCAGCGACCTGGTGGCCGGGGTGAATGCCGCGTTGGGCGTCGTGGCGTCCTTGCTGCGGCGCGAGCGCACCGGACAGGGGGACTCGCTGGACGTCAGCCTGCTGGGCAGCATGGTGGGGCTGTTGAGCTTTCACGCCTCTAATTTCTTTGCCAGCGGATCGGTGCCCTCGCGCACGGGCAACGACCATGGGCTCGTCGCACCTTATGGGTTGTTTGAAACCGCCGACGGGCAAGTGGCCATCGCGCCCAGCAACGATGCGATGTACCAGAAGTTCATTGATGCGCTGGGCATGCCCATACTGCGCGAGCACCCCGACTTCGAAACCAACGCAAAGCGCATGCGGAACCGAACCGCCTTGAAGGCCATGATCGAAGAGCGCACCCGCCAGCACGACAGCGCATACTGGATCGCGCGGTTCAACCAATATGGCGTTCCGTGCGGACCGGTGCTCAGCCTGAAAGAAGTCTTCGACGACCCGCATGTGCAATCGCAGCGGCTGGCCATAGACGTGCCCCACGGTGCGCACGGTCCGGTACGCATGCTGGATCTTCCTATCCGTTTCGAGCATGCGCGCCGCGGATCGCCGCGCCCCGCGCCCGCGCTGGGCGCCGACACAGAAGACATACTGAAGCAATTGGGCAAGACCGTGCCCGACATCGAAGCGCTGCGGTCGCAGGGCGTGATCTGAGTCACCCCTGTCCGCGGCGCCACAACAATGGAGACAACACCATGCGATTTCGCTTTCTCGTAGCGGCGTGCGCGCTGGCCGCGACCCTTCCCGGGCCTGCCGGGGCGGCCTACCCCGACCAGCCCATCCGCCTGATCGTGCCGTTTACGCCGGGCGGCGGCACCGACTTCCTGTCCCGCACGGTCGCGACCAAGCTGGGCGAGTCGGAACAATGGACGGTGGTCGCCGAAAACCGTCCGGGTGCGGGCGGCACGATCGGCATCTCGGCCGCCGCCCGGGCCAACCCGGACGGCTATGAAATCGTGATGGGCCAGGTGGACAATCTGGCGGTCGCGCCCTCGATGTACCGCAAGCTATCGTATGACCCGCTGAAAGACTTCGCGCCCATAGGCATCGTCGGCGAAGCGCCGCTGGTGATTGTCGCGCGCAAAGATGGCCCCTATCAGTCGCTGAAGGCCTTGCTCGATGCCGCGCAGGCCAAGCCCGAGGCCATCAACTACGGATCTCCAGGCGCGGGCACCATCACGCATCTGGCCGCGGAGCTGCTGCAGCAGCAGGCGGGCATCAAGCTCGTGCACGTTCCCTACAAGGGTTCGGGTCCGGCCATGTCGGACCTGCTGGGTGGCCAGGTTCCCGTGATTTTCACGTCGATTCCGTCGGCAGCGCCGCAGATCAAGGCTGGCAACGCCATCCCCCTGGCGGTGACCTCGGCCAAGCGCAGCCCGGCCATGCCAGACGTGCCCACTGTGGCCGAACTCGGCTATCCCGACTTTGATGTGCGCGTCTGGCACGGCCTGTTGGCTCCCGCCAAGACGCCCGGGTCTGTCATCACTACGCTTAACGGCGCGTTGAACAAGGTGCTGGCGACCCCAAGCATGCAGGAAGCGCTGGCGGCCCAGGGCGCCCAGGCGATGCCCACGACGCCGGACGCGTTCAAGGCGACCATCGAGAAAGACTACAAGAAATGGAAGCCTGTGATCGAGAACGCGAATCTGCAGTTGAATTGAAAACGGCACACAAAGCCGCCGCAGCCGCGCGGCTGCGGCGGCTTGCCGGAATGCCCGCCCCGCCGCGCGAGGCTCGCGCCTAATTGCCTGCCGCGATATCGCCGTAGTCGAAGAACAGATCGCGGATATCCGCGGGCCGGTTCTTCAACGAGCCGATCTCGTTCATGAAGTTCGCGTACTTCATCACGTTCTCGGGTGTAGTCGTGTACTTGGTGGCCGGGTCGTCCAGAATGGCCACCATGTCATCCACGCTGAAAGTCTTGCCGCCGCCCATCGACTCGATCAGCACTTCGGCCGCGGCGCGCTTGTCGGCCTTGATCATCTCTTGCGCCTGTTTCAGCGCCGCCACGAACGCGGCGTAGACCTTCGGGTTCTCGTTGGCGAAACGCGTCGTGGTGGACACCATGGTAAACGTCGTGGACCCGCCCATCACGTCGTCCGAATTCATGATGGTGCGTATGCCTTCGTTACGCAGCTCCACCTGGGCCAAAGGCGCCGAGGCATAGTGTGCGTTGATGCTGCCGCTACCCGAAATCAGCGCGGCTGCCGCATCGGCATGCCCCATTGTCACCGTGTAGGGATCAAAGCGGAATGCCTGGTCCTTGCCGTACTTCTGCACCGCGTACATCTGCATGATGATCGACGGAATCGACGACTTCACCGACGTGACGGCGATCTTGTCGCCCGGCTTCAGGTCATCGATGGACTTGAGGTGGGCGGCGCGGGTGTTCAGGTACATGGGCATGGAACTCATCGCCGCCACGCCCTTGACGTCGGTGCTGCCTTTGGTGCGATCCCAAAGAATCAAGAACGATGGCGGACCGGCCGAAACAAAATGCGCCGAGCCCGACAACAACGCGTCTATCATGGCGGCCGGGCCGCCCAACCTTGCCCAGTCGACCGTGACCTTGATGCCCGCCCTCTCGGCCTGTTGCTCGATCAGTTTGTGCTTTTGCATCATATGCAGGGGCAGAAATCCGAAGCCGCCTGCGCCCAACGGAATGCGCAATTCGCCGACTTCTGCGCGCGCGGCAGGCGGACAGGCCGCCGCCACGGCCAATAACAGTATGGCGGTGATAGCTCTCATGGTTTTCTCCTTGGGGGTGGTGCTGCAGGAGCGCTAGGCCGGCCCGGGAACCGCCAGTTCCACCAGCCTGCGTACGTCGGCCTGGCGATCCAGCTGCCAGCAAGCCGCGATCAGGGCATCGACCTGCGCCGCCGGCAACATGGTGGCCTGGTCCCGGAACTTCTCTTCAAGCTGCGCGTCGCTCAAGGGGCGCCGGAGATTTCCCAGCGCGTGCTCCAGCGTCAGGCTGTGCGATTTGCCATCGCGCATCCGGACTTCAACATGCACACTGTCTTCGGCCATGGACGCATCCGCTTCGGCGACGACGCATTCGCGCACTTGCCTGACCAGACTGTCGTTCACGGCTTCGTCGGTGAACTCCGCCAGGCCTGCCTTGCCGCGCACCAGGCCGATGGCGGCGGCGTGATAGACAGAGAACTTCCCTTGCAGGCCCTTGCTGATGTCGCGCTGATCGCACAGGTCGCGAACCAGCGGCGCCACGCGCAAGCGCACTTCGGCGACGTGGCGCGCGTCGATCTGGTGCGAGCGTCGCAACTGGATGCAGGCGTCTATGGTGGGATGGACGACAATGCCGCATGGGAACGGCTTGTAGGTGTTCTGGTGAAAGTGATACTGGCGACCCAGGCCGTCGCTGATGACGCGCAGGTCGTACGCGGCGGACTCGACCGCGGCGAACCCCCGAGGTCCTTCCAGCGCGTGTTCGCCCGCGGTAAAACCGCGCTGCGCCAGCAATGCCGCGGTATAGCCGCCCTGGGCGGCCCGCCCCGGATGGAAGGATTTCGCCATCGAGCCGAACATCTCGCGCAGCCCCGCCGACTGTGTGGCGGCCAGCCCTATCGCCCAAACCATCTGGCGCTCATCCAGGCGCAACAGTTTGCCGATGGCCACGGCCGCCCCGAACACCCCCACCGATCCGGTGCTGTGCCACCCGGCCTGGTAATGCGCGGGGTACGTGGCGTCGCCAATGCGGGTAACGACCTCGTACCCGAGCGCATAGGCAAGCAACAGATCCGCCCCCGTCACCGGATGCATGCTCGCATACGAGAATAGGGCCGACGCCACCGGCGACGTGGGATGGATATAGTTGCTGGGTGTCGTGTCGTCGTAGTCGTGCACGTGCGAGCTGATCCCGTTGAGCAGCGCGGCCAGCAAGGGATCGGTTTGCCCGGCGCGACCCAGCACGCGGGCGGTGGGCGGGCCGGCGTACGGCGCAAGCGCTTCCCACGTGATGTCCATGGCGCGATGGCCGCTGCCGCCGAGCGCACAGCCCATATAGTTCAACAGCGCGCGCCGCGCTTCGTGCAGGGCGTCAGCCGGAATGTCTTCGAGCCTGGCGGCGACCGCGTAGTCGGCCACTTGCCGCGTCAGGTCGCGGGTGTCGGTATCGCCCATGGCAGCTTGTCTCCGGATCCGGCCGGTCTGGCGCCGGCCGTTTTATCGGGGCGGCAGACCGCCCATCGTTGCCGATCATACGAATCGCGTCGCCGATGTGTCAATATTATTGTATGACAGAAATGTAAACTTCCGCCCCGCCCGCCTGTCCGGAGCCGACCACCGGGCATCGGCGGCGCGGCGGGTTGTTCGCCTAACGGACAAGCGCGAGCACGACGCACCGAAATCATCGACAATCTGGCCTGCATACAGGCCACATGGTGGCCCATACCATCCGGAGACAACGTTGGGCGCGGTAAGAACAAGCTGGTATTTTGGTTGGAACATTGTGGCGGCGGCCACGTTGCTGACGCTGCTGACCGTCGGCATGCGCATGGGCGTGGGGCCTTTGTTCCTGCCCATGGCCGAAGACCTGGGGTTCACCCGCAGCCTGCTGTCGGCCATCGTGGCCATCGGTATGCTGTGCTATGGCCTTGCCATGCCGGTGGCGGGCATGCTGGTGGCGCGGCACGGCACCCGGTTCGTGTTGCTGCTGGGCACGGTCATCGTCGTGGGCTCTACGTTCTGGACAGTCAATGCAAGCGGGCCGGTCAGCTTCTTCCTGGCTTTTGGCGTGCTGCTGTCGGTCGGCCTGGGCTTTACCAGCCCGGTTGCCCTGACGCCGGTGCTTACCCGCTGGTTCACGCGGCGGCGCGGCATGGCGCTGTTCTTCCTGTCCACCGGATCCATGGCGGGCATCGCCGTCATGACGCCGGCCCTGGCCTATGCCGTGCAGGCCACCGACTGGCGCACAACCCTCGTGGGCTTCGCCGGCGTGTTTACGGTATTGGTCGTGCCGGTGGCCCTCTTTGTCATGCGCGACCAGGCGCCGGCCGACACCGACCTGACGCCCGAGCAAATTGCCGCCCGGCCCGCCCCGCGCCGCGGCGACCCCGTGCCCGAAAGCCTGAGTTTCCGCGCCGCGATGCGCACCATGCCGTTCTGGAAAATCACCCTGGGGCTGTTCGCCTGCGGCTACAGCATGAACCTGCTGGGCACCCACGGCATGCCCATGCTCATGGACCACGGCTTCGACGCCACCACCAGTTCGCTGGGGATAGGCATGATCGGGCTGGTGGCGATCTTCAGCACGCTGGTGCTGGGGCGCCTGTCCGACACCCTGCCGCGCCGCAAGATCCTGGCCACCATCTACCTCATCCGCGGGCTGGGCTTCTTTGCGCTACTGGTAGTGGGCACGCATTGGGAGCTGTACATGGCCGCCGCCATCGGGGGCGTCGTATGGGCGGGCAGCATCGCCGTGTCGTCGGCCATCCTGGCCGACATCTATGGCGTGCGCCTGGTAGGCGTGCTGTACGGCTGCGCGTACCTGGGCCACCAGGTCGGCGGCATGATCAGCTCCTGGCTGGGAGGCTGGGGGTACGAAACATTCGGAACTCACTGGGTGGCCTTCAGCAGCGCGGGCCTGCTGCTGATGCTGGCCGCATGGATATCGATGCGCCTGCCTTCCCAGGGTTTCACCCTGATGGCGTCTCCCCGC
>Ga0079224_100015615_pt1 | contig 10639 bp, 7 predicted proteins | sample Stecom2015_FD_80414 | JGI IMG/M metagenome (GOLD analysis project Ga0079224, IMG submission 80414) | Agricultural soil microbial communities from Utah to study Nitrogen management - Steer compost 2015 | ecosystem: Environmental > Terrestrial > Soil > Agricultural land | place: USA: Utah...
TCAAAAAGATATAGATGATTCCAGCCATTTCTTTCTGATGTCCAAATTATTTCCTTTCCATCATTAACATCGTATCTAAATTTCTTACCACTGTAATCAATAAATGTGTTGCTAACCTCATTGATTATATACTTACTTTGTCCAGTTTCAGCATCCAGCTTCACAACCGCATATTGTTGATGGCCACGTTTATTGTATTCAAAAGTCACACTTTTACTATCCTTACGCCATGAAGCATACCCGAGGGAAAATTGATTGTCCACAACTTGCTTGTCAATAGCAAAAACCTTATTTGTTTCGATATTACAAATCACTGGATAGTATTGAGGCAATGCATCGCCAGGTTTTGCATAATGACGTGTTTGCAGTTTAGGCTGTAATTGATCTGCAGGAGAAGATTCCAATAGTGTTAATATTCGCACGTCTTTTTTGGTCACACGCGAACAAGCAATTTTTTTACTATCGGGGGACCATTGTATATTGGCTGTATAATATTCGCCGGGATTGCCATCATAAGTCAGTTGCTTTTCGGATTTTGGATCATCCACGAAAGCAAAATATAAGTTGTGGTTTTTGATATAAGCGGTCTTCTTTTTATCTGGTGATACCACAGGTCTGCCTTGGGTATCATCCCGACGCTGTCCCCAATAACCTCCTGACCTCGGATTGTCTTCTACATCTCGAACTTTTTTCAAGTTCGAAGATATTCTATTCCATTGCCATATTGCATTTTTGTATGTAAATTCTACCGTGTCTTTACCTAACAGTTTGGTTGTAAATCCACTTAACAAATTTATATCTAACTGTTGCCCCGACTGCTTATCTAGCTTTTCTGTTAACAACTTAACGTCAAACAAGGCCTCCTTCTTGCGTGCTGCAACATCTACCCAAACAAATTCCTTTCCTTGCGGTGTCCGCTGCTCATATAAAAAAGCATTCCCGCCCTTATTCCACTTTATATTAGTTGGAATGTAATAAATATCAGCCAATGCCTCCCGAAACTTTTTAGATCGCTGATAATCTGATAAAGTTCCCTGAGCAGCAATAGCCCCTACATTTGCAATAAATAGAACTACTATTACTATTTTTCTAATCATGTCGCTTAGATTTTATAAGGTAATATATGGGAATGCCAAATAGTGCTATTACGGCTCCCAGAATGGTATAAGTTGGTTTGAATAATATTAGGGATATGATGAAAGCCACTCCCATTAGGATATAAAGTATAGGAAGTACTGGATATCCAAAAGCTTTATAAGGGCGTTCTAAATCAGGTTTTTTCTTTCGTAAACGAACCACGCCATAAATCGCCAACACGTAGAATACCACCACTACACAAGTAATCATATCTAGTAAATCCCCATATTTGCCACTTAAACACCAAAGCGAAGAAACTAATCCTTGAATCCATAACGCATAACCGGGAACAGAATATGTATTCAAGCCTTTAGCCTTCTTGAAGAATAATCCATCTTCAGCCATTGAATAATATACTCTAGCTCCTGCCATAATCAACCCATTGTTACAACCAAATGTGCTAATCATTATCATAATGGCCAGAATAGTAATTCCTACAGGGCCAAAAATTTCTTGCGCTACGCTCATCGCCACACGATCTTTAGGTGCATTGATCATCGTATTGAGATCCAGCACAGTACTATACATCAAATTAGTAAGCAGATAAATTATAGTTACGATTATTGTTCCTAAAGCCAAACTTAATCCTATATTTCGTTGTGGATTCTTAATTTCTCCTGCAACAGCTGAAGAAGAATGCCAAGAGTCGCTGCTAAAAAGCGCACCGACCATGGCAGCTGATATAGCTCCTAAAGCGGCAAATGTGCTATAGTTTTCAAATGAACCATCAAGGTTTAGTTTACGTAGAGTCCATGTATCTTCGGATAGCCAATTCATAGTCCAAACCTCATGTTTGAAGGCTAAGAACCCAAATAATACTAACAAAGACAAACTTAGTAATTTGAACAAGGTAACACTTGTCTGTACCCATTTCCCTGCATTGACACCTCTTGAGTTAATAAATGTCAGCGCCAAAATAATTGCTATAGATAAGAGTTGAGCTGAAGAAATTTTAAAACTGCCTAACGTGAGCAATATTACATCCTCGTCCAAGACAGGGATCAGATACGCTGTAAATTTGGCAAACGCTACTCCTACCGCAGCAATTGTCGCTGTCTGAATAACCGCAAAAAAAGTCCATCCAAACACAAAACTCACTAAAGGATTATAAGCTTCACGTAAGTAGACATACTGACCTCCTGCTTTTGGGAACATCGCACTCAATTCGCCGTAGGTTATTGCAGCAATTAAAGTCATAATCCCACTTATTGTCCAGATTATCATCATCCAACCTGCCGAACCAGTATTACGGACAATATCCGCTGTCACAATAAAAATTCCTGAGCCAATCATACTACCCACAACCAGCATGGTAGCATCCAACAGGGTTAGAGATTTCTTAAAAATTGGTTTTTCCGCTTCCATCTTGTTATCTTTTGAATTGATAAAACTTCCAAGATGTCTGATGATCTGGAGCAAGCTTTTGTTCGGTCAAAATCGCTCGCAACATCTCTAAAGGCATATAATTTTCCTTAATCACCCGATCATGGAATTCTTTGTAAGTCATTTTGCCGGTATCCACAACTTCTTTTTTAATACTCATCATTTGTAAGCCTCCCACCAAATACGCTAATTGATACAATGGACCATATGAACCCTCAAATGAACGTTTTACCTCTCCATGTGCATTCGCACGCTCAAAGCCTACTCTATCTACCAGGTAATCTATACATTGCTGTGGCGTCCATTCTCCCAAATGGAATTTGATACTAAAGGTGATACGTGCACAACGGTGCATGCGCCAGAACAACATACCGATTCTTTCTTCTGGCGTGTTTGCAAAACCTTTTTCGTACATCAATAACTCCCAGTACAATGTCCATCCCTCCGTCCAGAATGGTGTATTGAAAGCTCTTTCACGGTAAGGCTTGTATCTTCTATTCATGAAATATTGTAAGTGATGACCTGGATTTAGTTCATGCTGTACAGTTCCTCGGGAAAAGTAAGGATTATTTCCTCGCATACTCATCAGCTTTTGCTCTTGCGTCATGGTATTGGTTGGATACGAAATACTGATCTCACGTCCCCCTGTAAAGAAAGGATTCACCATTTGACGTTCTGCAGTCATCATTATCATTCCCCAAGTTTCATCAGCTAATGGCGGAATATCCATTAAATCGTGCTTACGGATAAAATCTTGGGCATCATTATATAATTTCAGGATAAGCTCGGGTTGCTTTCCCTCAGGAACATACGTGTTTTTAACTTTTTCTTGTGCTGCTTTCCAATCTTTGCCAAAGCCCATTTCCTGTGAAGCTTTTAACAATTCTGCTTCACACCACGCGAATTCTTGTTCTGCTAACCGAAGCAAATCATCCGTGGTATAAGCAATCATTTCATCCTTTAATTGCTTGTTGAATGCTTCTTTCCCAATTGGAGCACCCCCAATATTACTTCCATCATTAAATACTTTCCAATCACTTTTTTCAACGATCAATTTGCTATAATTGTTCAATTCTTCCGATAGCTGCTTGTATGGAGAAGGTACCCACCACGTGAACATTGGGTCGTACTCATTATAAAAATCAAAAGCACTGGATAAACGAAGCGTTAATGACCGAATAACCTCCTTCAAAAAATCTACGTCCACGTATGGAATAGGGTTTACATTTTTTAATTTTTCAGAAGCTTCTTTGACTAGCTTAATGGCCTGCTGCAAATTTCCGGCTATTTCTTCTCCATTTATCGATGTACCTCGCCTTCTCAGTTTTTCGAAGTCATAGATTATATGATCAAAAGGCACATAACTCTTCAATCTTTCATAGGTTTTCAATTGCTTTTGCAAAGCTTCCATATCGAATTTCACCTTACGATTAAGTAAAATATAATCAACCTGCCCATTCGTATTCAATTTAGCATAAGGGAAATCCTTTAATTTTCGAAGATATTCATTGTCCAAAGTGATGAGACGTTGAATCTGCTCTGGTGACTCAGCTGCTTGTTGAGTGCCCCAACCTTTAGGCATAGGACCATAAAAATAATTGATGGCTTGCTGATCATGTCCATATTGAATCACATACGGTTCAATAGGTGTAGTGTGTTGATATAAGTCTTGCGCCATTAGGACAGGATTAGTAAGAAACAGAGTAAGAATTAAATTGGTTATTTTGGCAGTGTTCATAATGAAGGTTCTTTTTTTTATATCCGCTTATCCAAACCTATCTGGTGTGAAAACGGCTATATTGGTTTCAAATTTTCTATGTGATAGAATATCACTTACAGCTTTACCCATGGCTGGCCCCAAGCTTAATCCCATCATACCCGCTCCAGCATTAATTATTATATTATCATATTTTTCTGTTCTTCCTAAATAAGGAAGACCATCCGGAGTACAGGGTCTGTATCCATACCAAATATCTTGTTTTGGGTATTCTACATCTATGTTTTTAAGATATTTTGGAATTGAGCTAACAATACCCTCTACGCGGTTATGATATATTTTATTATTTGGTGAACCGAGTTCCATTGTTCCACCAAATCTAATTTTTCCGTCCATTGGTGTCACAGCAACTTTGGCTTCCAACAGCAAAGCCGCATGTTGCAATTTTATATCGTCTGGAGGCGTGTACATGAATGAATACCCTTTACCCGGCATCAATGGTAATTTGACCTGTAGTTTATTCGATAATTCCATTAGATAAGCGCCTGGAGCAATTACAAATTCGTCGCCCTGGAAATTACCTTTATCTGTGACTATTTCTTTTATTTTCTTCCCAGCAATATTATATCCTTTGACAGTTGTATGTTCATAAAATTGAACCTCTCTATCTTTCAAGTACCCTATAAGCTGCTTCATCAGTTTCATTGGATTGAGCTTTCCATCACATTTATAATATGTACCTCCCAATACGTCAAATTGTATATCTGGCTCCAGAGCTTGCATTTCATCAGCTGTTCTGATCTCCACATCCAAACCTAAGTCCTGTGCCCGCTTTGCTAATTCTATTTCTTCGTGCTCCACAGCCTTGGTTTTGTAGAGCATCATAATACCACTTTGTTCCAATTCGAAATCAAATGCAGAATCACGACTTAATAAATCATACAATTTGCTGCTGTAGACGTGTAGATCACGCAGAGACTCCACATGCGCATCAACGTGACGTTTGTTTGCATACTTTAGAAATTTCATACCCCAATCCATCAAATTCCAACTTAAGGACGGACGGACGTAAAAAGGGCTTTTTTTGTCAAACATCCACCGGATTCCTTGTGCCACCATACCTGGGGAAGCCATAGGCGTAAAATGGCTAGGCACGATCATACCGGCATTTCCATATGAACAATTGTTGTCTAACGAATTTTGCTCGATGATATGCACATTCCAACCATCGTTGACTAAGTAATAAGCTGTAGATAATCCTGCTATCCCGGCTCCTACTATGACTACCTTACCTTTATTCATCTTCTAAATAAATCTCTTTGTGCTACTAAATAACTTGAAAACCTTCTTTGTAAGGGTCTTGATCGTCTATAAAAATGGTATTGTATCCCGTAATTCGGGCCCACCCTTCTACCGAAGGTATTATCGCCTGTTGTCCAGCAACTTCTGCAAGAGCTTCTACTTTACCGTTAAATTGTGAACCAATATAACTTTCGTGTATAAATTCGTCTCCCGCTCTTAATTTGCCCTTAGCAAACCACTGGGCCATACGGGCTGAAGTACCTGTCCCACAGGGGGATCTATCCAATGCATTTTCACCAACAAGCACGGCATTACGCCCTGAAGAATTACTTTTGGTAGGTTTGCCCGTCCATTGAATATGGCTCAATCCGTAAATATTAGAGTCTTCTGGGTGAACAAATTCATATTTTTCATTCAACAAACGACGAATAATCTTGCCATAATGAATGAGCTTTGCGGCCGTAAAATCCGAAATATCGGAGAAATTAGGTTGAGGATCGATGATACCATAGAAATTACCACCATAAGCTACATCCACGTAAATGTCTCCCAAATCGGGACAGTCTACGTGCAAAGCTTCTTTATAAAGAAATGATTTTACGTTTGTAAGTTTTACCGAAGTAACTTTTTCTCCTTCTAGCGTGTAATCTACCAACACTAATCCAGCAGGCGTTTCCAAACGGAGTTTGCCAGGAACTTTAGGTTTTATCATCCCCTCTTCAATGGCTATTGTAACCGTACCTATAGTACCATGACCACACATTGGAAGGCACCCACTTGTTTCGATATATAACACCCCTACATCGTTTTGCTCATCAATTGGTGGGTACAAAATACTTCCGCTCATCATATCATGGCCTCTAGGCTCGAACATGAGACCTTTGCGGATCCAATCATATTCTTTCATAAAATGGAGCCTTCGCTCCATCATGCTATTTCCTGTTAAAAATGGGCCTCCACCCGCGACTAAGCGAACTGGGCAACCACATGTATGTGAATCGATACAATTAAATGTCTTCTTCATATAAATTAAGGTAATATGCGTTTATTATTTTCGATTCGTTCTATGTTTGTAGGGTTAGCATTTTGCAATTCCGCAGGGAGTAAATCATCTGGCCAGTTTTGAAAACTGACAGGTCTCAAAAATCTTTTCATGGCGTCGGGGCCTACTGATGTAAATCGGCTATCCGTGGTAGAAGGAAATACTCCTCCATGTTGCATTGCATAAACTACATCCACTCCGGTCGGCATGCCATTGAAAAGCAAACGACCACATTTATGCTGTACCCGAGTTATTAAAGATGGATTATCCTGAACATCTTTATGGGTAGCGGCAAATGTAATAGTCAATTGACCTCCTAATTCTTCTACAGTTTCTTCCAATTGACCCGTTGACTCGCATTCGACGATAATTCCACATGGACCAAATACTTCCTCTTGTAAATGCTTGTTGGTTAAAAAACTAGATGCCGATATGGTAAATACAATCGCTGAAGGGATAATCTCAGTTGATTCTGTCTGTGCTATCAAATGTGCTGATTCAATAGAATTTAACAATCGTAATCCAGCATCATAAGATTGGCGAATTCCAGTATTCAACATGGGAATAACTGAAACAGAAGCTAATTCATCTTTGATGGCTTGTTTAAGTAGTTCTGAATTTTCATTCTTAAGTATAAACAAAATACCGGGATTAGTACAGAATTGGCCACACCCTAAAGTTAAGGATGCAATATATTCCTTAGCAAACCTATCGGTATTCGCATCTAAATAGTTCGGTAATGCTATCACAGGGTTTAGGCTTCCCATTTCTGCAAATACAGGAATGGGATCTGGTCTATTTACTCCGATTTTGTATAATGCCATTCCACCTTTAAAAGAACCTGTAAAAGCTACGGCTTTAATCTTGGGATGTGCAACTAAAGTTTGTCCGGCTTCATGCGAAGCATCAGAGACATAGCCAAAAACTGATCGGGGAGCACCAAAATCTTCTAATCCCGCATAAATAGCTTGGGCCATAATTTGGGAAGTTCGAGGATGTCCTGGATGTTCTTTATAAATCACCGAACAGCCTGAAGCTATAGCACTGGCTGTATCTCCACCTGCCGTAGAAAAAGCAAAAGGGAAATTGGAGGCTCCAAATACAACAACAGGACCAATTCCTACATTGTACTTACGGATATCATTCTTGCCATACCCATTATCTATGCGCGCATCCAATAATACACCTGAAGCGGTTACATCAGCATATAGACGCCATTGATGAATAGTTCTACCCTTTTCGCCATTTAGGCGTGCAAAAGGCAGATTGGTCTCCTCATGAGCCACTTGGATAAGTTCTTCGCCTACAGACTCAATCTTAGAGGCAATAGCATACATTAATCCTGCTTTGTCTTTTCGGGACAATTGCTGTAGATAATTATATCCATCCACAGCATTCGCCACTATCACATCAAGTTCTTTAATATTAGGTTGTTGCATAATTATAGTCTGTTAATTGGGGTCTTACCGCAATCGCATTTTCAATAATTTTTTCAACTCTTTCTTTTTCTTCCCCTATTAAAGGCAAACGAGGAGCACGTGTATAAGGTGTACAGATACCCTCATATGTTGCTGCTAATTTGATATATTGAATTAATTTCGGGTGGATATCTAATTCTAACAAAGGCATAAACCAACGATATATTTCTAAAGCCTTCTGATACTCACCAGCTTGTACTAAGTTGTAAATTGCCATTGTTTCTTTAGGAAATGCATCAACAAGGCCCGCAACCAAACCATCCGCACCCAACATCAAGGATTCCAGACAAATAGTATCTACTCCACCTAAAATCTTCAAACGATCACCGAATCTATTTTTCAAACGAGTTACGTTTGCTAAATCTCGCGTAGACTCTTTCACCGCTTGAATAGTGGGCTCTTCTAGCAATTCTTCCATCATATCCAATGAGATGTAAGTAGCATAGTCTACTGGGTTGTTGTAAACTAAAATTGGTAAGGAGGTATTTTGTGCAATCGCTTTATAGTAAGCTACGACTTCGCGATCATCTGCCCTATATCGCATGGGAGGCAATACCATCAAACCTTCTGCTCCCAGCTTTTCAGCTTTTTGTGCGAATTCTACAGCATCGTTCGTGGTGTTCTCTGTTAAATTCAGAATAACGGGCACTCTTCCATTAACTATTTCCAAAGCCTTCTCAAGAAGTAGAAATTTTTCATCTTGAGATAATGCACTTGCTTCACCTAATGATCCAGCAAGAATAATTCCATGTACTCCTGCTTCGATTTGTGCCTCTGTGTTCTTTGCAAACATTGCAAAGTCTATATTATATTGTTCATCAAAAGGTGTTAAAACTGCGGGGTAAATTCCTTCCCAATTTAAATTTGCCATATCTATTTTTTAATTAATAACTTACTCTCAAAAGTATTTATTAACCAAAGCAAACCCTAACCACCTATTGACAAATAACAACCATTAATTAACTTCTTACAAGGTTTTGTTGATTTATTGAACTTTGGTAACGTATTACGTATTCCTTAGGAGAAAGTCCTGTAATGGAACGAAATACACGATTGAAATTAGTTATGCTGTTGAAGCCGCTGTTATAGGCAATCATAGAAATACAATCGTATCGTTCGTTGACTAACAGACGACACGCTTCACTAACACGTAATTCATTGAGATAACATACAAAGGTCTTACCCGTACATTTTTTGAAATAGCGACAGAAAGCTTGGGGCGTCAGACTCGCCTTTTCAGCGATGTCATTCAGATTGAGCGCTTTTCGAAAATTATTTTTGATATATGTACATAAACTGATGATTCGAATAGAGGCTATGTCATTTATTTCCTTAATAATAGCTCCCGAGAGAGGAGAAACATCTTTAGAGATTATATTTAACAATTTCAATAAGTAAATAAAATTAACAAGTCTATCAGCGCCATCCGAATTTTTTAAAATCTCAATGCTATCACATACATCTTTTAAATAATGCTTTGGAACACGAAAGCCCTGGCTGTTATTGGCTAGAAAATTTTGTAAACTTTTCAGTTCAGGTAGATTAAAAATATATTCCAAGGACCCCTTTAAATTAAAAAATACGGAAACTGTTCTCACATGGAGAGGAAGTTTATCGCCCTTGAATACATGGGGTTGATTTGCACCTATCAAAAATACTTCACCACATTCAAACTCATGCATATTATTATCTACAATAAGCTTTCCACTCCCCTCTGCAACCCATACCAATTGATACTCTGGGTGCTTATGAAAATGTGGATAAAATGAATCCAAGATCTCATCATGAACGAAAATTGTTCTATCATTCGGGATGTTCAGGTTATAATGTAAAACTTTCATGGTTCATTAATTAGGTTAGAAGTTATATTAAATTTAAATATTCTTAGTAGATATACACAACAAAAAAATACAACAGGCTAAAAATAAAGTAGAATGTGATAATATTTAGTAATTAAGGAGCGCTTTAATAAAACATATTTGTAAGTAAGAAGAGTATTTAGTACAAATAAATACGCTATTTACATTTACACGACTTGTTGCTTATTAAAAATATATTTCAATTAAACAGTTATCTATGAAGAAGACGTCCATACTATATTTAGCAGTTTACTTATTTACTTTTGCCGGGTTACATAGAGGATTCGCACAAAATCCCTTTTGGGATGACGTAAAAAAACAACCTGCCACATTAGGCATTGATAAAGGAATTAAAGAGTTTTCGCTTAGGAACTTAAATCTATCGATTCTAAATTCTTCCCAAACGGTGGCAAGCCTCAAATTAAAAACGGACTCAAAGTTTGATTATACTCCCGATGAACTACTTAACAAAAGGGATAGAGATAAATTTTTTCACTTAGGGGATTTAAATATCAGCATCAAACAAGTAGGCACTTCGGAGTGGAAAAAATATTCATCCTCCACCAAAAGAGTTGATGTAAAGACATTAGTAGACAAAAAATCACTTGCAGCGGCAAATATATCAGCTGCTCTCGGAGATATTCCATTGCAAGTCCACCGGTATTGGCAAAATAACAACGGTGACCTAGTCTTAAAATTCGAAATCAAAAACACTACAAAA
>Ga0079224_100015616_pt1 | contig 10638 bp, 9 predicted proteins | sample Stecom2015_FD_80414 | JGI IMG/M metagenome (GOLD analysis project Ga0079224, IMG submission 80414) | Agricultural soil microbial communities from Utah to study Nitrogen management - Steer compost 2015 | ecosystem: Environmental > Terrestrial > Soil > Agricultural land | place: USA: Utah...
CTCTTGCCCCCTTGGGGGAAGTTGGATATTAGGCCCCTTCGCTGATGATTGCGTTGCCCTTTGCCGGACCGCAAACAAGAGCGAAGATCGGGCTGTAATCGGCCAGAATATTGGGCCAGAATATTGGGGTGTCGCCAAGTGGTAAGGCAGCGGCTTTTGATGCCGCCATGCGCAGGTTCGAATCCTGCCACCCCAGCCACCTTTTGTTAGACGGCTAAGCGCTTGAAAAACCTTTGGTTTCTCTGCGAGTCAAAACCCCGTGGCACCCTGTCGTGGCACCCTGTCGTGGCTCTGATTTTGCACCATGACTCGCGCGCCGTTTCGAATCAAGCCGACAACTGCAATTTTGCGTTTTTCCACAGATTTATCCACATAATTTATGGGACATACTGTAAAGGCCTATCTCGCCATGTGCTTCATTCCATCGCGGTCCAGCAGCAACCCATTGTATCGCATGGGCGCAGACACTGCCCCATGTGCATGATAGTTCTCGCCTTCTTCTAATCCCAACGGCTCAAACACGCTAAAGAGGAAAAACTCAAGACCACCACCACAACCCAGCCTGCCTGCGATGCGCAAAGTCTTCCTTCACGCTCTCTCACAATCGCCGCCAACGCAATGGCAGCATTGCCGAAAACCCTGAAATCTCAGAAACGTGCTTAAGACCTGTTAATGAGATTCAGCCTTTACAAAAACGGTGTTGGTTACTTACATGCTATTGACTCGCAATATTAAATTCTCTTAGAGGCGGCCTAAATCCGAAACACGGGGGACCTAAATGAATAAACTTTTTATCACGGCAAGCATGTTGTCAATCGCAATGTCCGCCCATGCGCAGACAACAGTTGCGCAGACGATGAAGGAGCCTGTCGAAAAGTGCCGACGATTTAGATTGTCATACTCGCCGCTGGAGTAGGTCCCAGCACGTAAAAGCTGATCAATCAATATGTTAAATAGCACAGATACATCCTCCTCGTCATCAAAGTGAAATCATAGCCTGCTTTACGCAGCCCCAGTTTCAATTCGATGAGGAGTAGTTTTATGCGTTCGTTAGGTTACGCAGTTTCGTCTGTTACGATGGCTTTAGTAATGATGTCGTCTTCTGCTTACGCGCAGAATGGCAGCGAAGGAGATAGTGCTTCAGCTATATCAAATTCTGAATATCCCACTGATTCCAAAACTGGCTCTGTTGAGGATATCGTCGTGACGGGATCACGAATCACGAGGCCAGAGCTTGAATCAGCTATGCCGGTGAGCGTTGTGAACATGGATCAGGCCGAAACCATGGGTATAACCTCGATTCATGAAGCTCTTTTGCGGGACCCCGCCATTGGACCGGGCGTTAACCGCAACAATGCCCAAGGACAAGGTTATGATGGCGGCGCGGCTTCGATCAATCTGCGTAACATGGGCACTAACCGCACATTGACGCTGATTGACGGACGGCGCCGGGTTAGCGGCTCTGCTCGATCCTCCGCTGTTGATCTGAACATGATTCCTTCTGCGATGGTTGAACGGATTGAGGTTGTTACCGGCGGTGCCGCAGCCATTTATGGCGCGGATGCAGTTACCGGGGCCGTCAACATAATTACAAAACGCGAAATTGAAGGTCTCGAAATCTCTGCAACTTCGGGTATTTCGGGCCGAGGCGATGCGTCTGAATTTTCCGTTTCGATGGCAACCGGCGGCACCTTTGCCGATGGACGCGGTTCATTTGTGGTGGGAGGAACTTATCTCAACAGCAAGGGCCTGCTCAATTCAGATCGAGATTTCGGCAAGACCCGCTTGCTTTACGGAAACAACATGGAGAACACTGGTGGTGATGACGGTCTGCCAGACAAGCTGATCTATTATAATTTTGGCGAGTTCTATTACCATGACTTCCCGACCTTTGCTCTCGATGGAGTGAATTACGGCTATCAGAATGGTTCGCTGCGTGAGTTTCATGTCGATACGCCGACAAACACGCCTGGCGAATTTTACGGCGGCGACGGCGGTGATGTCAAAAACCTGCTGCATAGTGATCAGCTTCGCTCTCCGCTGGAGCAAGCTGCGATCATCAGCCGCTTTGATTATGAATTGACGGATACGATCACCTTCAATGGCCGTTTCGACTACGGGCGCACCAAATATACCGGCACAAAGCGCCACTACCGCGAAGATAGCCGGAATCTCTGGTTAAACGGTGCGGGTGGTGCACGCGCATATCTCGACAATCCGTTCCTCCCTGACGAAATTCAGCAGATCATGGTGGGGGCGGGCCTTACAGAGCTGCCGATCTCCCGCGGCTATGAATCCTTTGGCATTTTCAAGGACATTCATGACCGCGAATCCGTAACATTCTCGGCAGGACTAACAGGTGAGATTCTTGGGAATCTAACCTGGGATGCCTTTTACCAATATGGTCGGGTTGAAGACGATATCCGCAATCCGGACCAGTTAATGGCATCTCGGTGGATCGCTGCACGCGATGTGATCGCCGATCCGGTAACAGGTGTGCCAGTTTGCAGAGATCCCGATGCGCGAGCGTCTGGGTGTGTGCCTTTCAATATTTTCAGCAGCGATGGTCCAACCCAAGAACAATATGACTGGATGTTTACCACCAGGAATGAACATCGCACGAATACACAGGAAATCTTTGGCGGCAGCATTGTCGGGCCGATCTTTGCGCTTCCTTATGGTGATCTTTCAGTCGCTATAGGTGCCGAGCATCGCAAGGAATCGCTAAAAACTGTCGACGACCCCCTCGCCACAAGCGGCGAGATTGCGCATAGTGGATTGACCGGTGCGCACCCCGATATCAATGCGTCCTTCAAGGTTAGTGAGATTTACGGCGAAGTAGTCATTCCGCTATTGGCTGATCTGCCTTTTGCGCAGCGGTTGGATATTGAAGGTGCGTATCGTTATTCGGACTATAGCACTGTAGGCGGAACAGATAGTTGGAAAATCGGTGGCACCTGGTCGCCGGTAACCGGAGTGACCTTCCGCGGTGTTCGCTCACGTAGTGTCAGGACACCCAATTTCGGTGAGCTATATTCACCAATTAACACTGCTCCTGCTAATCTTGGCGATCCGTGTGAGGGTGCTTCTTACTATACTACCCCAACACGCACGGCCAATTGTGCGGCACTTGGTATCGCAGAACCGGGGCCAAACAGCGTTGCAACGTCCATGGTTACGTCCGGCGGTAATCCTGATCTGGAACCAGAAACATCCAACAGTCTAACGTTCGGCATGGTGCTTCAGCCAGCCTTCCTGTCAGGCTTTGACTTCACGATGGATTACTGGAAGATCGAGATTGATGATGTCATCACTCAGTTCAGCGCGAACCAGATTGCCAGCTATTGCGTTGACCTGCCAACGACCACCAATCTGTTCTGTGATCAGATGACGCGCGATCCGAACAGCCCGGTCCGCCACATCGCAACCGTTTCGACGCAATATGTGAATGCATCCAAATTGTCAGCGGAAGGGATCGATGCTGGTTTCAACTATAGAACACCGCTTGGTAAGGGGAAACTCTCCCTTGGGGTAAAAGGCTCTTACCTGATCGGTAAGGATGTGCAGGCGGTTGTGGATGACCCGAACACCAAGATTCGGGAGGATGGCGGCTATGCAGATCCAAGGTTCCGTGCAACGGCGTTTATCAATTATATGATCGAAGATCTCAGTTTGAATTGGAATGGCCGATTTGTCGGTTCGGCAATGCATGATGAGAATGCGGCTACCAAAGAGGTTTATGAAGACAACAGCGTTCCCTCGCGGATGTATAATAACCTCTCCGCCAGTTACAATTTCGACGATGAATTCCGGCTAACCTTGGGCGTCAACAATCTATTTGATGTTGAACCACCTTATATGCCTGGAACCTATCTTGGTGCCGCTGGAAGATATGACTCTGTCGGACGCTACTTCTTCATTTCCGGAAAAGCGAATTTCTAAAATATTGGCAGGAGGAACGTATGTCTATTTTTAATACTCTGGGTCGTCGGTCGATTTTGCAAGCTGGATTTGGAGCGTTTGCGTTAGCGGCGCTTGGTCCTGCGCGCCTGTGGGCGAATCCGGTTTTCAGGAGCAATCCGTTCACTTTGGGGGTTGCCTCTGGCGACCCCCTTCCGGACGGAGTTGTCCTTTGGACCCGCCTTGCTCCTGAACCACTGGGTGAACATGGCGGTATGCCAATGCTGGCGGTTGAGGTCGATTGGCAAGTTGCCGAAGATCGAAGCTTCACGCGCATCGTTCGTGAGGGAGTGGAATTGGCTCGTCCAGAGCTGGGCCATTCCGTTCATGTCGAGGTCGGCGGGTTGCGGCCCGCGCGGCCCTATTTCTATCGCTTCTTTCTAAAAGGCGGAGAGGCGAGTGTTATAGGCAGGACCAAGACTGCGCCTGCACTGGGCAGCTCATTGCAAAGCGCCCGTATCGCCTCAGTAGGGTGTCAGCATTATGAATCCGGTTTCTTCACAGCTTACAAGCATCTCGCAAATGAAGATAATGTTGATCTTGTCTTCCACTATGGTGACTATATTTATGAAGGTCGCGGTGGGACAGGCGGCGGTTCCGAAACAGGCGGCCCTCGCTCCATGGCGCGCCAGCATGTAGGGCAGGAAATCTATAGCATCGAAGATTACCGGCGTCGTTATGCGCAATATAAGATGGACGCAGACCTACAGGCGGCGCATGCGTCAGCCCCGTTTGTCATGTCCTATGACGATCACGAGATCGATAATGACTGGGCCAGCGCCTATGATCAGGACGGCGTTCCGGAGCATATTTTTCAGCTTAGAAAATTTGCTGCGCTTCAGGCATGGTATGAAAACCTGCCGGTGCGCATCGGCCAGTTTCCAAAGGGCGGAATGGTGAAGCTATACCGCAATCTGGACTATGGTGACCTGCTGCGCATTCACGTGCTGGACACTCGCGCCTATCGAAGCCAGCAGCTCTGCGACGCAAGGGCAAAGAACCCTTGCCGTGCGCAGGACGACGCCAAGGCCACTATGCTCGGCCAAGCTCAAGAATCGTGGCTTAATGAAAGTCTCGGCAATAACTCGCGCTGGAACTTCTTGGCGCAGCAGATCATGTTTTCTCCATACGATCTACGTAAAGAAGGGGCAACCGAGCCATGGACAAGCAGCGACGATTGGATCGGGTATCCCGCCGCTCGCGAGCGCTTGAAGAAATCAATCAGTGATCGTAGTTTGACAAACGTAGTAATCGGCACAGGTAATTCGCATCGTCACACTGTTGCTCACGTGCCAGTAAATGATAGCGAATTGGAAGGTCCGGCACTTGCTGTCGAGTTTATGTCTTCTTCCATCTCTTCCAGCGGAGACTCAGATGTTAACTGGACCGGCCAAGAAACAACGATGCGAAACAACCCGCATATGAAGTTAATGGAGTTGCAGCGCGGATATCAAATCTATGACGTCACACCCAGCTTATGGACAACACATGTGAAGGTCATGGAATATGTCGGAAAGCCGGGCGGAAAAATCAGCACACTCGCTAAATATGCCGTTGAACCAACCCGTTCGGTGATAGAGAAAGTTTGAATTACTGCCCAAGTAGTGTTCGTCTTCGGACATCTTTCCTGGAACAATAATAGCAGATTTCCAGATGCTAGAAGTTTATAGAAGAGAAGCGCTATATTAATAGCGCTTCTCCAACTGCTATGCATATAAGTCGGACTTACTTATGAATTACTCGACACCGAGCCGCAACCACGTCGGGCATGACGAGACCCCTTATAACACCTCCAGATGTGATTAGAGTAACTCATTCACAATCATGTTTACTGAACCGCCCCGGGATTGCCGGAGGCTATTTAGTTTAAGTTAAGCTGCCATGTGGGTTTCGTCCAGCATGGCGTAATAGTTCTTCTCGGCTTCAGCAGGAGGGATGTTGCCGATGGGCTCAAGGTTAAGTGTTGTGTTGTCATTGTTTTTGAACGGGGTGATGGTCTTTACCTCGACGAAATCGTTCCAGAGCTTGCCGTCCGACCCTTGTGCGTAATTGCGGTGAAGTTTGATCCCGTGAGTGATAGCGCCATAGAGTTCTCCGAGATCGCCGTAGACCTGTAGATGGCTGCCCGTGATTGAGTGATAATCCATAGCCACCGCGAGCAGGTTTTGGAAAGTCTGCACCAGATCTACATCGAGATCCGGAAACTGAGTTTCGAACTCCAGTTTCTCAAGATGGGAATTGATCTCAGTCCAAGTAATCCACTCGCCATCATCATAGATCGCGTTATCCACGTTGCTCAATGAACGCGCCCATGTGTCGCCTGAAATAGCTTTGCGCGTCGAAAAAGCATTCGGCGTGGATAAGGTGATGCGGATTCAGAACAGCTATGATATCGCCCAGACCCTCAAGCTGGAAAGAGAGATCAAAGTTATGCCGTTCAAGAGTGGCAAGGATAAAGCTGCGGCAAGTTTCTAAGCGCATAGCCCCCTTATAATAGCCTTCTTATATCAGCGCCTCAGCGCCCCAACAGCGCTAACAACCGATACGCGGCAACGATGCGTTCGCTCTTCGCTCTCACTTCGTTCACGGCAGCGGCGGTTGCTTCGCGTTCTGCGTCGAGCAGGTCTAGCTGAGGTTTCATGCCGACGCGGACTTCGTGGCTTACGCTGTCGCGGGCCTCGGCGGCGGCGAGGGCCTGGCTTGCGGCGGCAGCTTCGACCAGAACGGCGGATCGCACGCCCTGAAAGGCGCTGATTGTTTGTTCATCGACGGCGGATCGTGCGGCGCGGGCGCGGGCATCGGCGGCTCTTACGGCGCTGTCAGACTCGGTGATCTTTGCCGAGACGCGCCCGCCCGAAAATAACTGCCAGCGCGCCCTCACGCCGACCGTGGCTCCATCGGCGCGGTAATCGGGGAAGAACTGGTCGCGGATTGTGGAGCCTTCTGCAAATGCGCCTACCGTGGGCAGACGCTCGGCTCGTGCGCCGCTGGCACCAGCGCGCGCCGCATCCAATGCCGCTTCGGCTTGGGCGACGGCAGGGTTGTTACCCCGCGCGATGTTAAGCGCTTCATCGAGCGTTGCAGGAATGACGGGGTTTCCCGGTATGGGCTGAAGATCCTGCGGTGCAAGGCCGGTCAGGTTGGTGAACCGGGCATCGGCCGAAGCAGCAAGCCCGCGACCGGCTTCCAGAGCGGCTTGGGCTTCGGCAAGGCGGGCCGCGGCTTGTGAGACATCCGTGCTAGGGCTTTCGCCTGCTTTGTAGCGGAGACCGGCAGCGCGGTGGATCTGCTCCATCTGCCGGGTCATTTGTTCGTAGAGCGTCACCATGCGATGCGTGGTCAGCACGTTGCCATAAGCCTGAACCGTTGCAACGAGGATCTGGCTGCGCGTCATGGTTTCACCCGCGCGCGCCGCTTCGCTCCCCGCCTTGGCCTGCTCTACGCCAGCGCTGACACGGCCGCCCGTAAAAAGCGGCTGTTCGATAGTAAGCTGAGCTACGCGGGGCGTAACGTTCGATGCGGGAAGGCCGAAATAGCCTTGCGGGTTGAGGCGGCCATAGCCGATCGTCCCGCTCAGCGTTACGCTGGGTAGGCCCTGGCCCCTGGCTTCCTGTATCCTCGCGTTGGCGGCATCGGCATCGGCGCTTGCTGCCTCGATCTCTGGCGCATGGTTCATCGCCGCTGAAATTGCTTCTTCCAGCGTCGTTGCCTGTGCGGGCATAGCGACGCTGGCAAGGAGGCAGGCCAGCAAGGAGAGAGTGGCAGACCGCTTGAAGGTCACTTGAAGGCAGTCCCCGGGCGGACGCCGAGCGCGCTGAACAGCTTTGCGGCAGGGCAAAAGCCGGTGAAGCTGGACTGGATCATGTTGAAACCAGCGAAAGCCGTCAACGCGATCCACCACGGATGCACGGTTAATGATAGGACGACGCCCACCAGAACGACAAATCCGGCAAAGGCCATCACGGCACGATCAAGAGTCATTTTAACACCTCTTCATTCCAGCGAATACATTCAAACAAAATTAGAAACGCAATTTTTTGATACCCATGACGTGGAGCGCCAGCTTTTCGTAAAATGGCTCGCTCTCGCCCTTGCGTATCTTGCGCAGGAAATATTTCTCGAAGCCGATCTTGGCCATGTGGACCCATTTGCCTTCCGACGCCCAGTTCACGTTGCGTGGCGGGAGTTGTGGCTGAGCGACGAAGGCGACACCGCCATCGCCGAAATCCGCAAGGCAGACGGCGTTCCAGCTTGCTTCGGCTGTCGGCTCCTTGCCTTCGAGAATTGCAGCGAGGTTAAGGGCGGTTGCCGTCACCATACTTTCGATCATGAAGCCGGTTTTCGGCACGCCGACCGGTATGGGGGTCGGACCTGTGGGCGCTATGGCGACACATACGCCGAGCGCGAAGATTTCAGGGAAGGCCGGATTGCGCTGATGCTTGTCAATGATGACGAAGCCGCGCGGATTGGTCAGCCCTTCGATATCGCGAATGGCGGACACTCCCCGGAAAGCGGGAAGCATCATCGAATAGCCGAACGGCAGGTCGTGCGTGTTCTTGAGCGCGCCGCTCTCGTCCACTTCCTCTACATGCATCATGCCGGGCTCGATGCCGGTCACGCGCGCGTTGGTGATCCATTTGATGTGACGGTCGCGCATTTCGCTTTCGAGCAGGGACTTGGTATCGCCGACGCCGTCCAGGCCGAGATGGCCGATATAGGGCTCTGGCGTTACATAGGTCATCGGCACCTTGTCACGGATTTTGCGGCGACGAAGCTCGGTATCGAGGATCATCGCGAATTCATAAGCCGGGCCATAGCAAGACGCGCCTTGAACCGCACCCACGACAATCGGGCCGGGATTTTCGACAAATGCATCAAAAGCATCGGCTGCGGCGGAGGCGTGGTCTGTCTGGCATATAGATACAGTGTGGCCTTTCGGTCCAAGACCTTCAATTTCATCATATGCCAGTTCAGGCCCAGTTGAAATTACAAGATAATCGTAATTGATAGATGTTCCGTCATTCAGCTCGAGCCGCTTCTCACTGGCGTGGAGTCGCTTCGCGCCGACCGAGGTAAATCCAATATTCTTTTTTTCGAAAACCGGAGGCAGGTGGACCTGAATGGCTTCCGGTTCGCGCCAGCGAACGGCAACCCACGGATTGGAAGGGATAAAGCTATAGGTATCCGTATCGGATACCGTCATCACGTCGGCTTGGTCCTTGACGGCCGCCTTAATCTCGTAGGATGCAATCGTGCCCCCCAAGCCAGCGCCTAATATTACGATCAACGGTTTACCCATCAAAGATCCTTCCTGTTTCAACAAGATTGACTAATATAATAATTACACGTTATATGCAATCCACAAATTGAAGAGAGGCTCCCATGTTCGGATTCAAGAAACGTGCTGCTCACCGCGAGATCGGTCCTATCGAACTTAACGCTATGCTGAAGGACGGCAAAGCGATGGTCATTGACGTGCGCGAGGCCAGCGAATTCGCTACTGGCCACATTGAGGGTGCAGTAAACATACCACTGTCGGGCTTCTCAATCCGTAATATCCCTGATCCAGAAGGTAAGACGGTTGTGCTTCAATGCGCTGGTGGGCGGCGTTCCGGGCAAGCGCTTGACCAGTGCGCGAAGGCCCAGAGTAATATTGACACGCATCTCGCCGGCGGGATCGGCGCATGGAAAAACGCTGGATTGCCGGTAGTCGGCAGCTAAACGCCCAGGAAAGGGCCGGAAAAGGGGTATGAAGAGCATGGGTAAATGGCTCTGGTTGGCAAGCGTCTCGCTGGCGCTATCGGCGTGTGGCAGTCAGCCGGAGCGCGAAGAGGCGGCGGCTACGCTGCCCGCCGGGGACACGGTGCGACTCGCTGCCAAAGAGATCGCGGATATGAAAGCGGTGGGGGCGGAGATTGCTACGCGCGATCAGGCCGAAGTGCTGGCGCGCATCTCTGGTATTCTGACATCGCTGTCGGTCCGCGCCGGTGACATGGTGAAGAAAGGCCAGCGCATCGGCCTGATCGTCGACTCGCGGCTTGGCTATGAGACCAGCGCCTATGGTGCCCAAGTCGCCGCCGCCGAGGCCGAAGCCGCGCGCGCCAATGCCGATCTCGCCCGCATCCGCGATCTTTATAATAACGGCGTCTATGCCAAGGCGCGTCTGGATCAGGCCTTGGCTGCCGCACGCGCAGCCAACGCGCAAGTTGCCGCCGCCCGCGCACAGCAGGGTGCGAGCGCCAGCGTGTCGGGGCAGGGAGCGGTGATTGCACCGGCAAGCGGCCGCGTGCTCCGCGCCGACATTCCGGCAGGCTCCGCAGTTGCGCCGGGTATGTCGATTGCAACCGTCACCGCCGGTCCGCCGGTCTTGCGCCTGATGCTGCCTGAGTCGGTCGCGGGACAGGTCCGTCCCGGCGCCCGTGTGATCGTCAATGATACAGAGATTAGTGATGCCGGGGCGCCTAGTGTGACGGATGAAGGCAGTGTAACGCAGGTCTATCCTGCGATCACCGGTGGCCAGGTTCGCGTCGATGCGACACTACCTGGCCTATCAACGCAATTCATCGGCCGCCGCGTGAGCGCATCGGTCGAGATCGGCACACGCAAGGCGCTGGTCGTGCCGCGTCAGTTCGTCACCACGCGCTACGGCATAGATCAGGTTCAGGTCGTCACCGAAAA
>Ga0079224_100015617_pt1 | contig 10638 bp, 7 predicted proteins | sample Stecom2015_FD_80414 | JGI IMG/M metagenome (GOLD analysis project Ga0079224, IMG submission 80414) | Agricultural soil microbial communities from Utah to study Nitrogen management - Steer compost 2015 | ecosystem: Environmental > Terrestrial > Soil > Agricultural land | place: USA: Utah...
CCACCACCGGCCGGTGTGGAAGCGATCGGCCTGCACCTGCGCGTTGCCGGCGAGCATCGCGCAGTAGAACGAGAACACCGACGCGTTCACGTGAAAGAGCGGCAGCGGGTTGTAGATGCGGTCGCTGCCGATGCGGAACGTCGACAGTGCGCCGCGGGTCGCGTACCACGCACCCGCCGCCAGCTCGTATCCGTGCGACAGCACGCAGCCCTTCGGACGCCCCGTCGTACCCGAGGTGTACAGGACGCTCGCCGCGGTCGACGCGTCGGGCCGGCCGGGCAGCGGCGCGCTGCGACTGTCGGGCAGCACCTCGCCCTGCGCGAGCGCCTCGAGCACCGCGACCGGAACGCGGATCGCGCCCTGCTCGCACGCGGCGTGCAGCTGCGCCTGCCGCGCGGCGGTCACGACGACGAGATCGACGCGCGCATGCTGCAGCAGCCAGGCGAGCTCGCCGCTGCGGTGGTCCGGGTTGACCGGAACGCAGCAGGCGCCGATCGAATTCAGCGCGAGCTTGTGCAGGAAGTGCTCGGGCCGGTTCTCGAGGAACAGCGCGACGCGATGCCCGTGGCCGTACCCTGCGTCGGTGTAGCGCCGGGCGAGCGCCTCGACCTGCGCGGCGGCCGTCGCATAGTCGAGCTCCAGGCCGTCGGGATGGTAATCGCGGCTGCCGTTCGCGGGAACGACCAGGAAGGGCCGATCGGTGAAGCGGCGGGCGGCGCGCAGGAAGGTCTCGCCGATCGTCGAGTCGTCGTCGATCGCGATCGGCGTCACCGTCCCGACGAGCCCTTCGGCCGGCGAGTCCTGCGCCGGCGCGGCCTCGTCGACCGCGCCTACTGCCACAGTGCGCACTTCGACTCCTCCTGCGAGAGCGCCACCTGCTTGCCCGGAATCGTCTGGACGACGCGGAAGTAGTCCCACGGGTACTTCGACTCGGACGGCGACTTCACCTGGAGCAGGTACATGTCGTGCACCATCCGTCCGTCGGGGCGGACGACGCCGCCGCGCGCGAACATGTCGTCCACCGGCAGCTTGCGCACCTGCTCCATCACTTTCGTGCCGTCGTCGGTGCCGGCGGCCTTCACCGCCTTCAGGTAGTGCAGCGCCGCGGAGTAGTCGCCGGCCTGCACGAAGGTCGGCGCCTTGTTCATCTTCTCGAGGAAGCGCTTCGCCCAGGCGCGCGATTCGTCGTTCATGTCCCAGTACCACGCCGACATCGTGTACATCCCCTGCGTGATCTCAAGCCCGAGCGCATGGATGTCGGTCTCGAACATCAGCGGCGCGGCGAGCATCATCGTCTTGTTGATCGCGAACTCATTGGCCGCCTTGATCGACGCGATCAGGTCGCCGCCGGCATTGGCCAGGCCGAGCACCTGGGCGCCCGACGCTTGCGCCTGCATCAGGAACGACGAGTAATCGAGAGCCGAGATCGGGTGCCGCACCCGCCCCTTCACGGTGCCGCCGCTGGCTTCGACGACGTCGGCGACCTCCTTCTCGAGCGAGACGCCGTAGGCGTAGTCGGCGGTCAGGAAATACCAGCTCTTGCCGCCCTGCGCGACGACGGCCGCACCGGCGCCGCGCGCGACTGCCGTGGTGTCGTAGGCGTGCTGCACGATGTACGGACTGCAGTCCTCGTTGGTCAGCCGCGTCGTGCCGGCCCCGACGGCGAACAGCGGCTTGCGCCGCTCCGTCGCCACCTTGGCCATCGCGAGGCCGGTCGCCGAGTTCGTGCCGGCGATGAGCATGTCCAGGTCGTGCTGGTCGAACCATTCGCGGGCCTTCGCCGCGGCGATGTCGGCCTTGTGCTGGTGGTCGGCGACGAGCAGCTCGATTTTGCGTCCGTCGATCTCGCCACCCATCTCGGCGATCGCCATCCGGATCGCCTCGACCCCGCCCGGGCCGTCGACGTCGGCATACACGCCGCCCATGTCGGTGATGAATCCGATCCGGATCACGTCTCCGGAATACTGTGCGAGCGCAGGCTGGCCGCCGGCCATCAGGGCGGCAGCGCAGAGCGTCATGGAAAGACGTCGCATTCGGGTCTCCTCGGGTGCTTGTGTGTCGAAAGGGGAAGCCGGGCGCGAGGCTCGCACCCGGTGTGTCCAAAGCCGGAGATCAGCGCAGCAGGTTTTCCACGAGGACGGCCATCCCCATTCCGCTGCCGAGACACATGCTGACGACGCCGTAGCGGCCGCCGGTCTCGGCCAGGTGATGCAGGGCGGTGATCGTCATCCGGATCCCGGTCGCGCCGGGCGGATGCCCGATCGAGATGCCGCCTCCGTACAGGTTGGTCTTCTCTCGTCCGACGCCGAGCTGCGCCTCGGCATGCAGGTTCACGACCGCGAACGCCTCGTTGATCTCGAAATAGTCGATGTCGCCGACCGACAGGGCGTTGCGCTCGAGCAGCTTGCGGATCGCGGGAACGGGCCCCGCACCCATGATCTCGGGCGGAACGCCGGCGACCGCGTAGTCGACGAGCGCGGCTTCGGGTCGCGCCTCGGCAGGCAGCGCGTCGCGGTGGGCGACGATCAGCGCTGCCGCACCGTCGGTCACGCCGCTCGAGTTGCCGGCCGTCACCGCGCCGCCCGGCTTGAACGCCGGCCGCAGCGAGGCGAGCTTCTCGCGCGTCGTGTCGAAACGGGGGAACTCGTCGCGCTCGAACAGGCGCGTTCCGCCGCGGCCGTCGGGCACGGCGATCGGCGCGATCTGGCGTGCGAGAAAGCCCGACTCGATCGCCGCACGCGCGCGCTCCTGGCTCATCAGCGCCCAGTCGTCCATGTCCGCCCGGCGATAGCCGAACTGCTCGCTCAGCGCCTCCGCGGTCTCTCCCATCAGCGCCTTGCTGAACGGGCAGCGATAGACGAAATCGAGGCCGTCCTCGAGCACCGTCGGGCCGCGCCGCGCACCGCCGCGCATCGCGGTGCTGGAATACGGCACGCGACTGAAGCTCTCGCCGCCGGCGGCGATCGCGATGCGGCTGTGACCGGTGGCGATCTGCTCGGCGGCGCTCACGATCGCCTGCGTTCCCGAGCCGCAGGCCCGCGTCACGGTCAGCGCCGCACTCTCGATGGCCATGCCCGCTTCGAGGGCGACCTTGCGGCTGATGAACGGACCGTCGTGATCGACGACGGCGACGAGGCCGAACACGAGGTGGTCGACCGCCTTCGGATCGATCCTCGCGCGCTCGAGGCTGGCGCGGGCCGCATGCGTGCCCGCCGCCGAAAGCGGGACGTCCCGCAACGACTTGCCGAAATCCCCGAATGGTGTGCGCGCGCCGCCCAGCAGAACGATCCCTTCGAAGGCCATCGTGGCTCCCTCCTCGGACACCACTTTAGCAAACAATTGTTTGTTTTTCTAAGCTACGATTTCGCCCGCCCACGATTTCGCCGGCGCACCCGGAACCACTAAGATTCCCCATCCACCCCCGAGAGGTTTTCCCGTGAGCACCATCCCCGGACTGAAATTCGACCTCGGCGAAGACGTCGCGATGTTGCGCGACACGCTCGAGCAGTTCACCGCGAAGGAGATCACGCCGCGTGCGGCGGAGATCGATCGCAGCGACCAGTTCCCGATGGACCTCTGGCGAAAGTTCGGCGACCTGGGCGTGCTCGGCATGACGGTGTCGGAGGAATACGGCGGCTCCGACCTCGGCTATCTCGCGCACATCGTGGCGATGGAGGAGATCTCGCGCGGCTCGGCGTCGGTCGGCCTGTCCTACGGCGCGCACTCGAACCTGTGCGTGAACCAGATCCACCGCAACGGCAGCGAGGAGCAGAAGCGCAAGTACCTGCCGAAGCTCGTCTCGGGCGAATGGGTCGGCGCGCTCGCGATGTCCGAGCCGAACGCCGGCTCCGACGTCGTGTCGATGAAGCTGCGCGCCGAGTTCCGCGGCGACCGCTGGGTGCTCAACGGCAGCAAGATGTGGATCACCAACGGTCCCGACGCCGACGTGCTGGTCGTCTACGCGAAAAACGACGTCGAGGCCGGACCGCGCGGCATCACGGCCTTCCTCGTCGAGAAGGGCTTCAAGGGCTTCTCGGTGGCGCAGAAGCTCGACAAGCTCGGCATGCGCGGCAGCCACACCGGCGAGCTCGTCTTCGAGGACTGCGAGGTCCCCGCCGAGAACGTGCTCGGCGGACTGGGCCGCGGCGTCAACGTGCTGATGAGCGGCCTCGACTTCGAACGCGCGGTGCTCTCCGGCGGGCCGATCGGGATCATGGCCGCCTGCATGGACGTCGTCGTGCCCTACGTGCACGAACGCAAGCAGTTCGGCCAGCCGATCGGCGAGTTCCAGCTGATGCAGGGCAAGCTCGCCGACATGTACACGACGATGATGGCCACGCGCGCCTACGTCTACGAAGTCGGCCGGCAATGCGATCGCACCCGCTCCGGCGAGGTCGACGTGCGCAGCCTGCGCAAGGACGCCGCCGGCGCGATCCTGTTCGCCGCGGAGAAGGCCACGTGGATGGCCGGCGAGGCGATCCAGTGCCTCGGCGGCAACGGCTACGTCAACGAGTACCCGACGGGACGGCTGTGGCGCGACGCGAAGCTCTACGAGATCGGCGCCGGGACGTCCGAGATCCGGCGCATGCTGATCGGCCGCGAGCTCTTCGCCGAGACCGCCTGAGCGCGGCGGGCGGCCCCGGGCGGCCAACGAAGGCCCCATCGTGAGCGCGGGCAGCGGCGACGCCGGGCGCGCGGCGGCGATCGCCCACGCGATCCGCGCCGGGTTCGATCGCCACTACGCGCTGTCGCGCTACATCGCGCAGCAGGCGAAGGCGCGCTTCGAGCGCGGCGACTGGCACGGCATCCGCCGCCTCGCGCGCGACCGCATCGCGTTCTACGACACGCGCGTGCACGAAGCGGTCGAGCAGATTCGCACCGAGTTCGGGCTGGAAACCAGCGGCAAGCGGCTGGTCGACGACCGCCTCTGGCAGAACGTCAAGCGCGAGTACGTCCGCCTGCTCGCCGGGCACTACCAGCCCGAGCTCGCCGAGACCTTCTTCAACTCGGTGTGCTGCAAGATCCTGCACCGCTCGTACTTCCACAACGACTTCATCTTCGTGCGGCCGGCGGTCTCCACCGGATACCTCGAAAGCGAGCCGACCAGCTATCGCGTCTACTACCCGCTCACCGAGGGCTGGCGCAACGCCGCACGACGGATGATCGTCGACCTCGGGCTCGCCTGCCCCTTCGTCGACATCGAGCGCGACCTGTCGCTGGTCGCGCAGGCCGCGCGCGAGCAGCTCGGCCCGCGCTTCGTGCCGGCGATCGACTGCCAGATGCAGGTGCTGCGCTCGCTCTTCTTCCGCAACAAGGGGGCGTACCTGATCGGGCGCTTCGTCAACGACGGCGAGCTGCTGCCCTTCGCCGTGCCGATCCTGCGCGACCCGAAGGGTCGGCTGTACCTGGACGCGATCCTGTTCGGCAGCGAGCGCATCGAGCCGCTGTTCAACTTCGCGCGCGCGTACTTCATGGTCGATATGCCGGTGCCGAGCGCCTACGTGCACTTCCTGTCGACGCTGATGCCGACGAAGCCCGAGTCGGAGCTGTACACGATGCTCGGCTTCCACAAGCAGGGCAAGACGCTGTTCTACCGCGACCTGCTGCACCACCTGAAGCACTCGCACGACCGCTTCATCATCGCGCCGGGCATCAAGGGCCTGGTGATGCTCGTCTTCACGCTGCCGTCGTTCCCGTACGTGTTCAAGGTGATCCGCGACCGGCGCTACAAGGACGTCTCCGCCGAGTTCATCCGCTCGCAGTACCAGCTCGTGAAGGCGCACGACCGCGTCGGGCGCATGGCCGACACCTGGGAGTACTCGGGCGTGCCGTTCCCGAAGGACCGCGTCGACCCGCAGCTGCTCGCCGAGCTGCGCAAGTACGTGCCTTCGCTGCTCGAGGAGGAAGGCGATTCGGTGCTGATCCGCCACCTGTACATCGAGCGCCGGATGGTGCCGCTGAACCTGTACCTCGAGAGCGCCGACGACGCGCAGCTCGAGGCGGCGGTCGTCGAGTACGGCGACGCGATCAAGGACATGGTTGCCGCGAACATCTTTCCCGGCGACATGCTGTACAAGAACTTCGGCGTCACCCGGCACGGCCGCGTCGTCTTCTACGACTACGACGAGGTCGCCTATCTCACCGACTGCCGTTTCCGGCGCATCCCGGCGCCGCGCACGCCCGAGGACGAGCTGTCGGCCGAGCCCTGGTACGCGGTCGGCCCGCACGACGTCTTCCCGGAGGAGTTCGCCACGTTCCTGCTCGGCGACCCGCGCATCCGGCGCGCGTTCCTGAAGCACCACGCCGAGCTGCTCGAGCCCGAGTATTGGCAGGCGCGTCAGCGCCGCATCCTCGCCGGCGAGCTCGACGACGTCTTTCCGTATCCGGAGAGCCTGCGGCTGTGCCACCGGATGTCGCACGACCCTGCGCCCGCTCAAAGCGCGGCGCTCGGCGCCTGAGTACCATAGCGGGATGGGGCGGCGCCGCGCCTTGCGCGTCCACCCGTTTTGCAAGGAGATTTCCGCATGAACGACCCCGTCGTCATCGTATCCGCCGCCCGCACGCCGATCGGCGCCATGATGGGCGAGCTTTCGAGCCTGGCCGGACACCAGCTCGGCACGGTCGCGATCCGCGCCGCCGTCGAGCGCTCGGGGCTGAAGCCCGAGCAGGTGCAGGAAGTGATCATGGGCTGCGTGCTGCCGGCCGGACAGGGCCAGGCCCCGGCGCGCCAGGCGATGATCGGCGCCGGGCTGCCGGTGTCCACCGGCGCCACGACGATCAACAAGGTCTGCGGCTCGGGCATGAAGGCGGTGATGCTCGGCCACGACCTCCTCGTCGCGGGCAGCCAGGAGATCGTGCTCGCCGGCGGCATGGAGAGCATGAGCAACGCCCCGTACCTGCTGCTCAAGGGCCGCGGCGGCTATCGCTACGGCCACGGCACCGTGTTCGATCACATGGCGCTCGACGGGCTGGAGGACGCCTACGACAAGACGCCCGTCGGCGGCGGCAAGGCGATGGGCCACTACGCCGAGGAGTGCGTCTCGAAATACCAGTTCACGCGCGCCGAGCAGGACGAATACGCGATCGAGTCGACGCGGCGTGCGGTCGCGGCGAACACCGACGGCAGCTTCGACTGGGAGATCGCGCCGGTCACCGTCCGCGGACGGAAAGGCGAGACGACGGTCACCCGGGACGAGATGCCCTTCAAGGCGAATCCCGAGAAGATCCCGTCGCTGAAGCCCGCGTTCCGCAAGGAGGGCTCGGTCACCGCTGCCACGTCGTCGTCGATCTCCGACGGCGCCGCCGCCCTCGTCCTGATGCGCCAATCCACCGCGCAGCGCCTCGGCGCCAAGCCGCTCGCGCGCGTCGTCGCGCACACGACCCATTCGCAGGAGCCGGAATGGTTCACCACCGCGCCGGTGGGGGCGATCGCGCGGCTGTACGAGAAGACCGGCTGGAACTCGAAGACGGTCGACCTGTACGAGATCAACGAAGCCTTCGCCGTGGTGACGATGGCGGCGATGAAGGAGCACGGGCTGCCGCACGAGAAGGTCAACGTGCACGGCGGGGCGGTCGCGCTCGGGCATCCGATCGGCGCTTCCGGCGCGCGGCTCATCGTCACGCTGCTCGGCGCGCTGCGCAAGACCGGCGGCAAGCGCGGCATCGCGTCGCTGTGCATCGGCGGCGGCGAGGCCACCGCACTCGCGGTCGAGATGCTGTGAGATGCCGCGTGCGCTGATCGTCGGCGCGTCGCGGGGCCTCGGACTGGAGTTCGCGAAGCAGTACGCCGACGAGGGGTGGTCGGTGCTCGCCACGCACCGGGCGCCGGCCGACGCCGAACGGCTGCGCGAGATCGGCGCGCAGCCGCTCGCGCTCGACGTGCTCGACCCGAACGCGCCCGCGACGCTCGCCGCGGCGCTCGCCGAAGGCGCGCCGTCGTCCTCCGAAAGCGCGGCGTCCCCCGAGGCGGACGCCGCGTCCCTCGAAGGCACCGAGCCGACGGGCTCGAGCCCGGGCGCCTCCCTCGACCTCGTCGTCCTGAACGCCGGCATCCACGGTCCGCGGCAGATCCGCATCGAGCATCCGCCGTCGGTCACCGACTTCGACGCCGTGATGCACACGAACGTGCTCGGCCCGATGCGGCTGCTCGCTGTGCTCGTGCACCCGCTCGAGAAGGCGAAGGGAACGCTCGCGCTGGTGACGAGCCGGATGGGCTCGGTGTCGGCGGCGAGCACGCCGAACAGCCTGCTGTACCGCGTCTCGAAGGCCGCCGAGAACATGCTGGCGAAGGTCGCACACGTCGAGCTCTCGCCGCTCGGCGTGCGCGTGCTCGCCCTGCACCCGGGCTGGGTGCGCACCGACATGGGCGGACCGGACGCCGACGTCGGCATCGAGGAGAGCGTGCGCGGCATGCGCCGCGTGCTCGGCGATGCGCTGTCCTACCCGAGCGGCTGCTTCTTCGACTGGCGCGGCGAATCGCTCGCCTGGTAACGACCGGATACGCCGATGCTGCTGAACGACGAACAGACGATGATCCGCGACGCCGTGCGCGAATTCGTGCAGGGAGAGATCGCGCCGAACGCGGCGCGCTGGGATCGCGAGTCGACCTTTCCCGCCCAGGCGCTCGCCGGGCTCGCTTCGCTCGGCTGCTACGGCGTCGTCATCCCCGAACGCTGGGGCGGCGCGGGCCTAGACTACGTGTCGCTGTCGGTCATCCTCGAGGAGATCGCCGCCGGAGACGGCGCCACGTCGACGATCGTCGCCGTTAATTCGCTCGTCTGCACGATCCTGCTCGCGTGGGCCAGCGATGCGCAAAAGGAACGCTGGCTGCGCCCGCTCGCCTCGGGACGCATGCTCGGCGCCTTCTGCCTGACCGAACCGCAGGTCGGGTCCGACGCCTCGGGGCTGCGCACGACGGCGGTGCGTGACGGCGACCACTGGGTGATCGACGGCGTGAAGCAGTTCATCACGTCGGGCAAGAACGCCGATTTGGCGATCGTCTTCGCCGTCACCGACCGCGAAGCCGGCAAGCGCGGCATCAGCGCCTTCGTCGTCCCCACCGACACGCCGGGCTATCGTGTCGCGCGCCTCGAGGAGAAGACGGGCCAGCACGCCTCCGACACTGCGCAGATCGCGTTCGAGCGCTGCCGCGTGCCGGCGGCGAACCGCATCGGCGAGGAAGGACAGGGCTATCGGATCGCACTGTCGGGCCTGGAAGGCGGACGCATCGGCATCGCGTCGCAATCAGTGGGCATGGCGCGCGCCGCGTTCGAGGCGGCGCTGCGCTATTCGCATGAGCGCGAAGCCTTCGGGGTACCGATCTTCGAGCACCAGGCGGTGTCGTTCCGGCTCGCCGACATGGCCACGCGCATCGAGTCTGCGCGCCAGCTCGTGTGGCACGCCGCGGCGCTGAAGGACGCGGGCCGCCCGTGCCTGAAGGAAGCCGCGATGGCCAAACTGCATGCGTCGACGATCGCCGAGCGTGTCTGCTCCGACGCGATCCAGATCCACGGCGGCTACGGCTACGTCACCGACTTCCCGGTCGAGCGCATCTGGCGCGATGCGCGCGTGTGCCAGATCTACGAAGGAACGAGCGACATCCAGCGCATGCTGATCGCGCGCGCGCTCGGCGACGGCCGCTGATCACTGCAGCGGGTCGCGCGTCGGGGCGGCCTCCTTCGCGTCGGCCCGCGCGCCCGGCGGTGCGTTCGACTGCGCCTTCGGCGCCCCGCCGCGATCGCCCGCCACCACGTCGGCGCATTGCTGCACGGCCGGATCGGCCGGATCCATCAACGGGATCAGCGCCGCCAGCGGATTGATCGCGGCGAGCAGCGCCGCCGCCGCGGCCTTCACGCCGAGCGTCTTCGCGTCGGGCTCGATCTCGGGTTCGGCGAACGAGCCGCGGATGTGCACCGGCGCGCGTACGGTGAGCGGCGAGAAATCCTTCGGCTTCGCGGTCATCGTCAGCTTCAGCCGCTCCTGCGCGAGCGACACGCTGCCGTCGACCAGCACCGTGCTGTCGGGGGTGTCGACGAGCGCGAGCTGCGTGCGCACGAGTCCGTTCTCGGCCTTCAGCTGCGTCACCGCGCAGTTCAGCGGCAGCGGATCATCGCCGACGGCGAGCAGCCCGAGGCCCTGCGCGACGTCCAGACCGAGCGCCTCGACGACCAGGTGCGAGAGCCGACCGTCGCGCACCCACGCGTACAGATCTCCGTCGAGCGAGCCGAGGATCGATGCGGTCGAACGCCCGCTGCCGACGAGCTTCGCGCGCCCGGACAGCGTCCCGGTCACGTACGGCTCGGGCTCGCCGTCCTTCGTTTTCTCGTTGCGAGCGGTGATCCATTTCGCCAGGTCGACGCCCGACCAGGCCAGGTCCGCGGCCCACGTCGGCGGCTGCGCGTTCGAATCGAGCGACAGTGCACCGCGCACCGTCCCGCCGGCGGTCGTCGCCGAGAGCCGCTCGAGCTTCAGCAGGCCGTTCTCAAGCGTGAGCTGCGCGCGCAGCGGGGCGATCGAGCGCAGCACCTCGCTCGGCAGGTCGAGGCGCTTCAGGTCGATCTGCACCGACGCGTTCATCGCCTTCAGCGACGGCAGATCGAAGGCGCGCTCGGGCAGCACGGCGTCGGACGAATCGCGCGC
>Ga0079224_100015618_pt1 | contig 10638 bp, 5 predicted proteins | sample Stecom2015_FD_80414 | JGI IMG/M metagenome (GOLD analysis project Ga0079224, IMG submission 80414) | Agricultural soil microbial communities from Utah to study Nitrogen management - Steer compost 2015 | ecosystem: Environmental > Terrestrial > Soil > Agricultural land | place: USA: Utah...
AAGCTTGAAGTCACATCCCCTGATAAAAGGATTACAATTAAAGTAACAGCAACGGATAAGCTGTATTATTCTGTCACCTATAAGGGAAAGGAACTGGTCAAGCCTTCAGCAATCGCTTTGAAATTGAGTGATCGTGTCCTGGGGGATTCGCCAAAGGTGACCAAATCAACGGCCCGGAAGCAGCGTGGTGTTATTGAGCTCCCGTACGGAAACACGAGATCCCTTGACGAGGAATACAACGAAATTGAGATAACGTTTGAGGGCGGTTATGCTGTTGTTCTTCGGGCTTATAACGAAGGGGTTGCGTACCGGTTCAAGACGAGTTTGCAATCTCAGATTACCGTTGTTGATGAGGAGGCAAATTTCAATCTGACAGGCAATCATTCCGTGATCTTCCCGGAAAGTGAAAATTACACGTCGTGGGAGGTGCCGTACAAGCAATATGCATCAATCGATGCAATTGGTGAAGGTAAGAAGGCTCTTACGCCTGTCTTGTTTTCCAATGAAGAGGCACGAGTTGTTATAGCCGAGTCTGATGTGCTTGATTATCCCGGGATGTACCTGAAGAAGGTATCGGGATCGATGAAGGGAACGTGGGCGCCATATCCGAAACGAACCGAGCTTGGGAGCTGGGGCAATTTTGTTTCTGTGGTTAAGGAAACGGAAGACTATATCGCGAGAACGGAAGGAACACGCACCTTTCCCTGGCGTATTATTATTCCTACCGATGATGATCGGACATTAATTAAAAACCGGATTGTTTTCAAACTCGCCAAACCTCTCGCTATTGATGCTTCCTGGGTAAAACCCGGTAAGGCTGCGTGGGAGTGGTGGCACGATGCGATTGTCGAGGATGCGGATATCCCTTCCGGTATGAACAACAGGAACACCGATCTGTATAAGCACTACATTGACTTCGCCGCAGCTAATGGTCTTGAATACCTGATGCTTGACGCGGGATGGTCAAATATTTTTGATTTGTCCAAAATAAACCCAAAGGTTGATGTGCATGAACTTGTTCGGCATGCGAAGACGAAAGGAGTTGATATGTTCCTTTGGTGTGTGGCAACTGCGATCATTGACGACCTCGACAAGAATATGAAAATGCTGCAGGATTGGGGAATCAAAGGTGTGAAAGTAGACTTCATAGATCGCGATGACCAGGAGGCGATCACCTGGTTTGAAAAGATAGCAGCGTCTGCAGCGAAACATCACCTTATGATAAATTTCCATGGATGCAGCAAACCGACTGGGCTTGAGCGAGCATATCCAAACATTGTTAACTATGAGGCTGTACGCGGAGCGGAGTGTTCTAAATGGGACCACACCGCCAATCCTGATCATCATCTGATCATTCCTTTTAGCAGAATGCTGGCAGGCCCGCTTGACTACACGCCGGGGTCGATGCGCAATAATACCAAAGCGACCTTTAAACCTGTGGACCCGGGGTTGCCGTCTACCCAGGGAACGCGATGCCACGAACTCGCGATGTATGTGCTGTACGATCAGCCCTTTGCCATGTTGTGCGACTCGCCGGCAGAATACAGAAAGTATCCGGATATTATGCGTTACCTGTCTGCCGTGCCGACTTCATTTGATGAAATGAACGTGCTTCAGGCCAGGGCCGGTGAGTATGCCATTGTTGCAAAGCGACGTGGCAGTGAATGGTTCGTCGGTGCGATGACCAACTGGACCGGTCGTAGCTTGTCACTGGATTTCAGTTTTCTTCCCGGCAATAAAAAATACAAGGCGCATGTCTACACCGATGGCCGCGATGCAAATGAAGATGCATCCGCTTACGAATACAAGACCATTGAAGTGGACAGAAAGACAAAGCTTGAGCTGACACTTGCCAACGGCGGCGGCGCGGTGATTTATGTTACTGAATGAGTTTTCGTATCGTCCGATATTGCCTGATAGCTTTTTTCAGCGCCAGCGCAGGAATCGACGCCGCGGCGCAGAACGATGATCTGCAGCTCTTGTTCAATGAACCGGCAGGGCAATGGGAGGAAACGCTGCCTCTTGGTAACGGACGGTTGGGAATGACTCCTGATGGAGGAGTTGTGAACGAAAAGATCGTCCTCAATGAGATCACACTTTGGTCAGGAGGCCCTCAGGACGCCAACAATTATGAGGCCGCTTCTTTCCTCCCCGAGATTCGTTCACTTCTTGCACAGGGACGAAACCACGAGGCACAAGCACTAGTGAACAAAAACTTTGTTTGCAAAGGAGAGGGTTCCGGTCACGGCAATGGGGCGAACGTTCCATTCGGATGTTATCAGATTTTAGGAGAATTGAATTTGCGGTTTGAGTACGAAGATGTTGTCAGCCCAAAACCAGACGGATACTCAAGGCGGTTATCACTGAACGATGCAGTAGCAAGTTGTACTTTCGAGGTAGAGGGCGTCAGGTATTCGCGCACGTACCTCACCAGCTTTTCCGACGATATAGCGCTCGTCAAACTTCAGGCTAACCGGAAAGGTAAAGTGAACGTCACCCTTTCGTTATCGCGTCCGGAGCGATCGATGACTACGGTCGATGGAGAAGCACTGGTGATGTCCGGGCGGCTGAATAACGGTACTGACGGAAAGGGGATGTCGTATCGCGTAAAAGTAAAACCCCTGTTGAAGGGAGGCGAAATTATTGCGGAAGGAAATGAATTGAGAATCCGCAATGCTAACGAAGTAATTCTTCACATTTCTGCGGCAACTGATTTCAGGGATGTTGACTATTCCAAAAAGGTCGACGACCTTTTAAAGGCAGGCGCGAAGAAATCTTTTGAAAGGCAGGTAACTGAGCACACAAGAAACTACCGGCGTCTTTTTGATCGTGTAAGCTTCAATCTTGGTTCGCGGCAATTATCACTACCAACAGATGAAAGACTTTACAGATTTTCGAAAGACCCGCAGTCGGACAGGGAGCTGCCTGTGTTGTTCTTTCAGTTTGGTCGATACCTTGCAATCAGTAGCACCCGCGTTGGACTGCTCCCGCCAAACCTGCAGGGCCTGTGGGCGAAGGAAATTCAAACGCCGTGGAATGGTGACTACCATCTGGATGTGAATGTCCAGATGAATCATTGGCCCCTTGCAGTAACAAATTTGTCTGAGCTGAATCTTCCGCTGGCTGATCTTGTGGGCAGCATGGTTGAATCAGGTGAAAGAACCGCTAAGGCGTACTACAATGCAGAAGGGTGGGTTGCTCATGTAATTACAAATATCTGGGGTTATACTGAACCGGGAGAAGATGCATCGTGGGGCGTGGCCAATGCAGGTTCGGGCTGGCTGTGCAATAATCTTTGGCAGCACTACGAGTTCACAAATGATGAAGCGTATCTTAAGACTATTTATCCTATCCTAAAAGGTTCTGCTAAATTTTACAGGAGCGTCCTCGTAGAAGATCCGAAAACTAAATGGTTGGTTACAGCGCCTTCGGTATCTCCTGAAAATGCTTTCTATACACCGGATGGAAAATATGCCAATGTTTGTATGGGGCCAACGATTGATCACCAGATTACACGGGAGTTATTCACAAACGTGATCGCGGCTTCGGAGAAGCTTGGTATTGATCCTGAGTTTCGCGATGAGTTAAAACGAATCATTCGAAAGCTTCCGCCGGCAGGGCGAATCGGGGGCGACGGCAGGTTACTCGAGTGGCTTGACGATTACAAGGAGGCGGATCCGAAACACAGGCACATCTCTCATCTCTACGGACTTTACCCAGCATCCCTGATTACACCGGACGCCACGCCTGAGTTGGCGCAAGCCTGTATTAAAACGCTTGATACGCGTGGCGATGATAGTCCGGGGTGGTCGAAGGCATACAAGCTTCTGTTCTGGGCGCGTCTGCATGATGGCGACAGGGCGTACAGGCTACTTCGCGAACTGTTGCAACCAACGAAAGACACGCACATTAACTATGGCGCAGGCGGGGGCACGTATCCGAATTTGTTTTCCGCAGGACCACCGTTCCAGATCGATGGAAACTTTGGAGGAACTGCAGGTATAGCCGAAATGTTGATTCAAAGTCATGCAGGATATATTCATCTGTTGCCAGCGATTCCTGAGGCGTGGAAAAAGTCGGGTGACGTTAAAGGTTTGCGTGCACGCGGAAACTTCACGAGCGTTATGACGTGGAAGGCTGGTAAGGAGTTGGATTACCGCCTCTGTTCGATGAGTCTACGCATGGCGAAAGTGAAAGTGAATGGGGAGATTAAAGAAATTTCCGCGCAGAAGCTATGAAGGCTAAAATAACGAAGTTGGAAAAAAGGCTTTGGGGAGTACACGCCGGTGAGGAAGTCGTTCTGATTAAGCTCACGAACGACAGCGGCGCCTGCGTGGAAGTTACCAACTATGGGGCTACACTCGTTTCTATAGTAGTGCCGGACCGTTTTGATAAAAAAGAAAACGTTATCCTTGGATTCCCTACGTTGAAGGGTTACACGAGTGATACCTGTTACATCGGATCTACGGTTGGAAGATTTGCCAATCGCATAGGGGACGCGAAGTTCACGCTTGACGGTGCAACCTATCAGCTGGACAAAAATGATGGCAATAACTGTAATCACGGTGGCCGCGATGGCTTCAACAGCAAGGTGTTCAGTTTTGAAATTAAGGACGCCGAGGTAGTCTTTTCACTTTCAAGTCCACACATGGAGGGTGGATTTCCCGGAAGTCTCGAAGTTAAGATCAGCTACCAATGGACGGATGCCAATGAACTATTCATCCGGTACAATGCAACCAGCGACCGAAAAACGGTGCTGAATCTGACAAATCATGCATACTTTAACCTTTCGCCCGGGCGCGACATATTTGAACACGCCTTGACTATACGCTCGTCGAAGATTCTTCAGACGAGGGAGGATTACGTTCCCACCGGAAAGATAATTCCCGCCGGGGACAACAGCTTTCAGAATAACACAGTGTACCAGCGTTCTACCGTAAAGGACGGTGGTATTACCGGACTTAATACATTCTATGTGTTCGATTCATTTAATGAGGAGGGGAGCCCGGTTTGTACTTTGTCCGAACAAAGTTCGGGCAGAGTACTTGAGGTGTTTACGAGCTACCCGGGAGTTCAACTTTACACGGGTGATTTCCTCACGAGTGCCGAGATGAATAATCTTTCTTCATTTCATAAGCCTTTTGACGGACTGTGTCTTGAGTGTCAGTATTTCCCCGACAGTCCGAATCATAAAGATTTTCCTTCAACGGTCATTAATGCAGGGGATGTTTACGACGAACAAATTGTTTACAAATTCAGTACGAGAAAATAATAGCTTATGCGTTTACAATACATTTACAAAAGAATATCGACGGCAGTGAAACTCATTGCTTTTTCGATAATACTCCTGGGTAACACCGCCGCCTTTGCGCAAAGCTATGAGGTTGTATCTCCGGATGGCAATCTGAAAATCTCAGTTGAAGCAGGGGCGACCCTTCAATACGAGGTGACGTATAACGAGCAGGTTATCATTATGCCATCAACAATCGGCATTGCCCTGAATACAGGGCTGACGCTGGGTGAAAATGCCGAAGTTACTAATACCAGTACCCGTACGGTTGATGAAGTAATTACTCCCTTGTACGGAAAGAATGCTACGCTGAGGGATCAATTCAATGAACTGACGATTGAATTCTCCGAGAGTTATTCACTTATTATCCGTGCGTATGACGAAGGAGTTGCCTATCGGTTTGTGACCAGTCTTGGCGGCGACGTTATTGTAGACTCCGAGACCGCTACATTTAATTTTCCGGGTACCCCCGGCGTTATCTTCCCGGAAGCAGATGCCGCCATGCAGTCGTGGGAGCGTTCCTATTATACGTATGAATCCATCGCTGAAATAGCTCTCAACCGTTTCGCGGTGACTCCTGTAATGTTTTCATTCCCGCAGGGTGTTCGGGTCGTCGTAGCCGAATCTGATTTGTTTGATTACCCTGGTATGTATCTGCAACGCACTGCGGACGGGATGAAAGGTAAATGGGCACAGTATCCGAAAACCGTATCGGAGCCGGATAACATCTATGCGTATCACCGTGTAACCTCACGTGAGCCTTTTCTTGCAAAAACGTCAGGTACGCGTGAGTACCCATGGCGTGTTGTGATCGTTACCAATGACGACAAGTCATTATTGAATAATGAACTGATATACAAACTTGCGAAGCCGTCGGTGCTGACAAACACAGATTATATCAAGCCGGGCAAATCTGCCTGGGAATGGTGGCACGATGCGATTCTGGAAACCAATGCCATTCCCTCGGGTTTCAATAACCTTAGTTTCGATTTGTATAAATACTATGTTGACTTTGCAGCACAGTATGGATTGGAGTACCTCACTATGGATGCGGGATGGAGCACGGATTACGCTTCACAAATCTGCGCCTATGCGGCGACTAAAGGCGTGAAGGTTTTTGCCTGGGATTTCATCAACCTTCCGGTGGAAAATCAGAACCGTCTGGCGCAGCTTAAGGCACTTGGATTTGCCGGAGTAAAAGTGGATTTGATCGAACGCGACGATCAGATTGCAATCAACTGGTTTGAACAACTGGCGCAGGATTGTGCAGAACTGGGATTGATGATCATTTTTCACGGATGTGCGAAACCTACAGGGTTGCAGCGAACATATCCGAACATCGTAAACTTTGAAGCCGTGCGTGGCGCAGAGTGTAACAAGTGGGACGATTCCCCTAATCCAGATTACCACCTCCAGTTTCCGTTTATTCGTATGCTTGCCGGTCCGCTGGATTATACACCGGGGTCATTCAGAAATGTTCATCGCTCGCAGTTTTCACCGGTTCCGGTTGGCATTCCCATGTCGATGGGTACGCGGGCGCATGAGGTGGCGATGTATGTGGTATTTGATCATCCGCTTGGATACCTGTGTGACTCGCCAACAGAATATCGGAAGGTACCGGCGGTGACACAATTTATTGCGCGTATACCGACCACGTGGGATGAGACGCTGCCATTGTCGGCGGAGGTCGGAAAGTATCTTGCCATTGCCAAAAGAAAAGGTGAGGAGTGGTTTGTTGCAGCGATGACAAATGGTGAAGCGCGCAACGTTGAGGTTGATCTTTCTTTCCTGCCCGACGGTGAATTCTTTGCTGAGGTGATTCGCGATAATGCGTCTACGAATGCCAATGCGAAAGTTGTTACTACGGAGATCATTCGCGTCTCTAATCAGGAAAAGGTATCGTTCATGCTTTCGCAGGGCGGTGGCGCTGTGATGTATATCTCAGACCTTATTACCAGCACCGAAGAGGAGACGAGCAGTAACTTTTCTATTTATCCGAACGAGACGGGAACGGTTCTCCATATAGAATCGAGTCTGCCTCTTGATAAGATTTATATCGCCGACATGTCGGGAAGAGTTATGTACACGGAGGCGGTCACGCAGGATCATCGTGCAAAAACTGAAATAGATATTTCCGGCTTGAAGAAAAGCCAAATGTATGTAGTCTACGGAACCACGCGTGGTTCCGGGAGGTTTTTTGCAAGGAAGTTTATCAGGTAAGCGGGAGTTGGGGAAAGCGATGGCGAGTTTCTTCCCAAGCCCGAACTCCGGGCTATCCTGCCAACGACTTTCCAATTAAATGATTGCCGAGCATTTCCTTTTGTTTGCTCGATTGCATTGGATGGAACTCGCCGGCGAGGAGATCTCATCTCAATAGCAGTCACTGCCAGAAGCCAGTTGCCAGCTACCAGAAGCTATTCTTGCAGCTCGTAGCTTGAAACTAAACCGCACCCTAACGAACGAATGCACATTCCCAAACATACGTGACAAAAAGCACGCTAGTTTCACGCTCGCATTTAATCAAATGCCACCCTAATTGAATGACCTCCTGAATTCCAATGGCGAGAGTTTCGTCTTTGATTTGAACAGTTTATTAAACGACGAGAGATGTTCGAACCCCAGTCCATACGCTATTTCGCTGATGGTTAAGTTGGTTGTGGAGATGCGCTCTTTCGCTTTCTCGATGAGCTTATCGTGAATATGCTGCTGCGCACTTCTTCCGGTAAGACTGCGCAGCATGTCGCTAAGATAGCCGGGCGAAAGATTCAGAACGCCTGCAAGGTGTTGAACTGTTGGTAGCCCTCGTTCAACAGGTCCGTCGCTGCTGAAATACTCATTCAGGATTTCATCCACCCGCTCGAGCATGTCATGATGGATTGCTTTACGCGTGATGAACTGGCGCTTATAGAACCGGTTGCTATAGTTAAGAAGCGTTTCTATTTGCGAAATGATAACATCATGACTGAAGTCATCGATCCGGCCTAGAAGCTCTTCATCGATGTTTTTGAATATTGACAAGATGGTAGCCTTTTCTTTCTCAGAAAGATGCAATGCTTCGTTAACTGAATAGGAAAAGAAACCGTATTGTTTTATCTTCTTTGCCAATGGATAATTCAGAAAAAAATCAGGATGAATAAGGATTGTAAATCCGGCATGATCATCATTGTGGTCGCCAACTCCTGAAACCTGGTTCGGTCCCTTAAAGAACATGCCGCCTTCATCAAAGTCGTAATATCCCTGTCCGTACTTTAATTTGCCGCGCAGGTTCAGCTTTAGCGATATCTTATAAAAGTTATAGACGAATGATGCAGGCAGTTTGTCGGGATTGATTTCTTTATCCTTGATTTCTACCAGGCTAATCAGCGGGTGCGCCGGCGGCGGTAGTCCGAGCGTCCGGTGCACCTCTGATAGGGATTCAAAACGATGAGGTACGTTTTGCATTTTATCTCTTTATAGTCTTCAACGATTCAGCGCGCTCATAAATTTCTCCGGATATCGTGTCCCGGAAACAATGCCTGCGGGCATGATTTCATTGATGCTTTGTAAATCTCTACTTGTAAACTTCACGTTCTTTGATGCAATGTTTTCCTCAAGACGGTTCATGTGCCTGGTTCCGGGGATTGTGATAATATCTTCGCCCTGAGCCAGCACCCAGGCGATAGCCAGCTGCGATGGTGTGCAACCTTTTTCAATCGCCACCGCACGTATCTTTTCCACGAGTTCCAGATTCTTATAGAAGTTTTCCCCCTGGTAACGCGGCATGTACATCCGATGGTCTTTAATGTCTTCCGGTTTTTTGAATTCACCACTTAAGAACCCACGGCTTAACGGGGCGTAAGCAACCAGACCAATTCCGAGCTCGCGGATAGTTGGAAGTACCTCTGTTTCGATATCTCGCGTCCAAAGTGAATATTCCGTCTGAAGCGCAGTGATCGGATGTACCTTCGCTGCTCTCCGAATTGATTCAGCCGATGCTTCCGACAATCCAATGTAGCGAACTATCCCTTTCGCAACAAGCTCCGCCAGCGCGCCCACGGTTTCTTCAACAGGTACGGTGGGATCTATTCTGGCTGGTGTGTACAAATCAATATAATCAACTTTCAATCGCTGGAGGCTATGCATTACGGCGTGGCGTACATAGTCGGGGTGGCCGTTCACCGGGCCGGGGCCGGCAGGCGATGCCATCATTCCCGTTTTCACTGACAGGAAGGCTTTTTCTCGTTTGCCTTTTATCGCTTTACCAATAAGTTGTTCGTTATGGCCTGCGAGGTAGTAATCGGCAGTATCGATAAAGTTGTGACCGAGTTCGAGTGCCCTTTCGATGGTGGCGATTGATTCGTTTTCGTCACTCCGGCCGTACGCGCCTGACATGCCCATACATCCGAGCCCGATTGCTGATACCGAAGGTCCGTTTGTTCCTAATGTTCTGTTCATTTTGTTTCTGTTTGATGTTCCAAAGATCATGGATGAACGTATTCCCGAATTTGCCATATCAGGGGAATGTTTTGCCATTTCGAAGCATCACCGGAAAGCGCCGGGCGTGGTGAGAATGTAACCGGTCGATATCGACCATCCGTGTTCATCCACGCACAAACGTGTTCGCGCGAGTCCTTGAAACAGCCCAAAAATCAATATGACCGTTTTGGCATAATGATGGACAAGCAATACTACAGCAGTGTTATCTTGCATAGTGCCGCCGGAATCAATCAACTAACCCCCTCGCGTAATGTTTAGAAATTTCGTTCTTATCACACTACGATCATTGCGCCGCAATGGGGTATACTCGCTGATTAACATCGCCGGACTATCTGTAAGCCTTGCATTGAGTGCGCTCATTCTCCTTTGGGTCAGCGATGAAGTCTCGTTCGACAGGTTTCACAAGAATCACAAACGCCTCTATGTCGTCGGTTCGAATCAGGTGATCAATGGATCAATAGAGACCACGTTGAACACGCCGTTTCCCATCATGGATGCGTTGCGTGAACAATCGGGTCAGGTCGTGCATGTTTCCCTCGTAAAACCGGCGGAGGGATTCCTGCTTCAAAATGGTGATACGCGAATCAGCAAAATGGGTGTTGTTGCCGCGGGCGACTTCTTAACCATGTTTTCCTTTGACGTGATAGGAGGGGATATCCACGCTGCTCTGTCCGACGCATCTTCAGCCGTACTCACACGTTCCACAGCGATAGCATTGTTCGGGACTACCGATGTTCTGGGGAAGACATTTACGCTGGAAACCGAACATCTGCTCAAGGTAACAGCAGTCCTTCACGATGTACCTGGTAATTCCTCCTTACAATTTGACTTCCTGCTTTCTTCGGAGTTCTATGCATCAACACATCCGTGGT
>Ga0079224_100015620_pt1 | contig 10637 bp, 13 predicted proteins | sample Stecom2015_FD_80414 | JGI IMG/M metagenome (GOLD analysis project Ga0079224, IMG submission 80414) | Agricultural soil microbial communities from Utah to study Nitrogen management - Steer compost 2015 | ecosystem: Environmental > Terrestrial > Soil > Agricultural land | place: USA: Utah...
CGGCCGGCCGGGAGGGTCGATGCGGTCCCTGGTCGCGGGCCTGCGGCTGATCGAGGTGCCCGCGCGGGGCCGGGAGGCCGACGACGTCGACACACCCGAGGACGTCGCGCGAACCCGGTGACAGCCCGCGGAACTGTCAGTGGTCGCCGCCGCCGAGCTGGTCGAGCACGTGCGGCAGCAACGGCGCGACGACAGCGACGGCGTCCCGCACACCACCGGGCGATCCGGGTGCGTTGACCACGAGCGCCTCCCCCTCCCGGCCCGCGGCGACGCCGGCCAGCCCACGAGAGAGCAAGGCGGTCGGGACGGCGACGGCGCCCCGGGAACGGATCGCCTCGGCAAGCCCCGGCAGCTCGCGCTCGAGAACCTGCGCGGTTCCCTCCGGGGTCAGATCCCGTGGCGAGATCCCCGTACCGCCGGTGGTCAGCACGAGACGGGCGCCGCCGTCGAGCGCGGCACGGAGCGCGTCCCGGACGCTCGCCACCCCGTCCGGGACCACCGTCACGGAGGCGGTGACCCCGGCCTCGGCGAGCAGGTCGGCCGCCAGCGGGCCCGAGAGGTCCTCGGCCTCCCCACGGGCACACCGGTCCGAGACCGTGATGACGACGGCGCGCACGTCCACCCCGTCACGCTAGCGCGACCGCCCCGCACCGGCGTGTACGGCGCCTCGATCCCCCACGTCCGACGTCAGCCCGCCATGATGTGACTGACGTCACCTGAGCGAAGGAGGCACCGTGGAGGAGTTCACCTTCGAATCCGGCCCAGCCCGCGTCGTCTTCGGGCGCGGCACGGTCCGCACGGCCCCCGGCGAGGAACTGGCCCGCCTGGGCGCCGGCCGGGTCATCGTCGTCGCGGACGCCGGTCACCGCCCGCTCGCCGAACTGGCGATGGGGCCGTTCACGGAGGCCGTGGTGGCCTGGTTCGACGAGGTCGAACCACATGTCCCGGCCCCGGCCGCGGCCCGGGCGGTGGACTCCGCGAGGTTCCACCGCGCAGACGGGGTCCTCGCGGTCGGTGGCGGGTCGGCGATCGGCATCGCGAAGATCGTCGCCCGCGACCTGCGCCTGCCGATCGTGGCCGTGCCGACGACCTACTCCGGCAGCGAGGCGACCCCGCTGTGGGTGCTCACCCACGAGGGTCGCAAGGAGACTGGCATCGACCACGCGGTCCGGCCGCGCGCCGTCGTCCTCGACCCGGACGTCACCGACCGGATGCCCCGCGAGCTGGCCATCACCTCCGGCCTCGTGGCGATCGCCCATGTCGTGGAGGCCTACTGGTCACCGGGCGCGAACCCGATCAGTGCGGCGCTCGCCGACGAGGCGATGCGTGCGCTGGCCGCCGGGATGCGCGGCATCGGACCACGCGGGCTGGCCGTGGCCCAGCAGCCCGAGCAGGTCTTCACCGACCCGGTTGGCGCCTGAGCCGGCACCCCGACGACGGCGGGCGACGACCTGCTCTACGGCGCGCACCTGGCCGGCATCTCGTTCGCCGCCACGTCCACCGGCCTGCACTACACCATCTGCCACGTCCTGGGCGGTGTGTTCCAGCTGCCAAGCGCGGCATTGCACGCCGTCGTCCTGCCACACGTGCTGGCGCTCAACGCCCCGGCGGTGCCGCGGACGGCGGACCGGATCGCCCGGGCGCTGCAGGCCGACGAAGCGGTCAGCGGGCTGCGTGGCCTGGCGGCCTCGGTGGCGGCGCCGCGCACGCTCGCGCAGATCGGCCTGCCGCTGCGACGACTGGATGAGGCCGTGGACCGGGTGACCGCCGAGCTACCGGTGGCGAATCCGCGTCCGGTGGGCAAGCCGGAAGTCCGCTCCGTGCTCACGGCGGCCTACGGCGAGGACGCGGCCTAGCGACCCGCGCAGCCCAGTTCGCCGAGAGCGGAAACCCCAGTCATGTGCGGACGTTTGAACGTCCGCTCATGACTCAATCGTCCGCTCTCGGCAGATGGCGCCTGACCGCGACCGCGCCCCGAAACGGGTGCGCCATCCGCAAGTGCGGCGCTACGGTGTCAACCATGCCGCAGTTCCGGATCAGTGAGGCCGCCGACCTGCTCGGTGTCAGCGACGACACCGTGCGCCGGTGGCTCGACTCCGGCGCGCTCACCGCCGAGGTCGACGGCGCTGGCCGGAAGGTCGTCGACGGGGCCGCGCTGGCCCGGCATGCCCAGGAACTGGCGTCGCGGAGCCGGCCCACACCGGACTCGACCGTCGGGCGGTCAGCCCGGAACCGGTTCACCGGGCTGGTCACCGAGGTCACGGCCGACGGCGTCATGGCGCAGGTCGAACTGCAGTGCGGTCCGTTCCGGGTGGTCTCCCTCATGAGCCGGGAGGCCGCGGAGGAGCTCGGCCTCGAGCCCGGTTCGCTGGCCACCGCCGTCGTCAAGGCGACGACCGTCGTCGTCGAGACACCACCGGGAGGAAGCGCATGAGCCGCATCGGTTTCGGGATCACCGGCGACCTCGACCCGCAAGTCGTCCGGGAACTCGCACCCGCCGTCGAACGCGCCGGGCTCGACACGCTCTGGGTGAACCAACCCGGACGCGCCGGGGACGCGCTCGGCGTCGTCGCCATCGCCGCCGAGGTCACCCGGACGCTGCGCCTGGCCACCGGCGTGCTCCCGATGGAGCTGTTCCCCGCCGACGGCGTGGTCGACCGGGTCCGTGAGCTCACCCTGCCCACGGACCGGCTCGTCCTCGGCATCGGCGCCAGCCGGCGGCCCAGCCCGCTGACCACGGCCCGCGAGGCGGTCCGGAGGATCCACGACGGACTGGACGTCCCCGTCGTCGTCGGCGCGCTCGGGCCGCGGATGCGGCGTCTCGGCGCGGTCGAGGCGGACGGCGTGCTGCTCAACTGGCTCACGCCGGAGCTTGCTCGTGACGCGGCCGAGGACCGGGATCGGGACCGGCGAGCGGCCCAGGAGCAGACCGGCGGCACCGGTGATGCCGACGGCGCCGGTACGAGCGCCCGTGCCGGCGAGACGGCGCTGTACGTGCGGTGCGCGATCGGCGCGGCCGCGCACGAGGTCACCCGCCGTGAGGCCGAGAAGTACGCGTCGATCCCCACCTATGCCGCCAACTTCGCCCGGCACGGGTACGGCCCGCTCACCACCGCGGTGCTGGCCGAGGACGGTGCGTCGTTGCGGGAGGGGCTCGCCGGCTTCGACGGCACCGTCGAGGAGGTCGTCGTGCGTGCGGTCACAGCCACCGGCAGCCTGGCGGAGCATCTCGAGCTGGTCGAGGCCTTGGCCGGTGACTAGGGCGGTCCGGCCCGAGGCCGGCCGGGAGACGGCCGCTCGTCCAGCGGCGCCGCCGGCGCTGGTGCAGGCGCTGGCACTCGTGACCGTCATCGCTGCGTGCTCGGCCGAGCCGGCCGAACCGGACCGGCAGGAGCTGACGGTTTTCGTCGCCGCCTCGCTGGCCGACGTGGCCGAGCAGGTCTCCGAGCAGACCGGGCTCGACGTGACGATCTCTGCGGCGGGGTCTTCCGACCTCGTCTCCCAGGTCGTCTCCGGCGCTCCCGCCGACGTCCTGGTCACGGCGGACGAGGCGACGATGGCGCGCGCCGAGGAGGAGGGCGTGGTCGAGGAGCCGCGGCCGGTCGCCGTCAACCACCCGGCGCTCGTGGTCCCGGCCGGTAACCCCGCAGGCATCACCGGATTGGACGACTCGCTGCACGACGCCCGCCTGGTGATCTGCGCCCCGCAGGTGCCGTGCGGCGCAGCCGCCCACGAGCTCGCGAACCTGGCCGGCGTCGACCTGCAGCCGGTGAGCGAGGAACCCGACGTCACCGACGTGCTCGGCTCCGTCACCTCCGGGCAGGCGGACGCCGGCGTCGTCTACGACTCCGACGTGCTGCGCGGCGGCGCCGACCTCGAGCGGGTCGAGGTGCCCGAGGCGTCCGAGGTCACCAACATCTACCCGGCCGCACTGGTCGCCGGCACGGACCACGACGAGGCCGCCGAGGCCTGGCTCGACGCCCTCACCGGCCGGTCCGGACGCGAGGCGCTGGCCGACGCCGGGTTCGGTGTGCCGTGAGCCGCACCGCCGGGGAGGCGCCCGACCGGCTCGCCGGGCTGCCGCGGACGGCACTGCTGCTCGCCGTCCTCGGGAGCCTGTTCGTCACTCTCCCCCTGGCGGGGCTGCTGCTCGAGGTCCCGTGGCCGCGACTGCCGAGACTGCTAACCTCGTCGAGTTCGCTCGCCGCGCTGTGGCTGAGCCTGCGCACCTCGCTCGCGGCGACCGCCCTGTGCGTGCTGCTCGGTGTGCCGCTCGCCCTGACGCTGGCGCGCGCCCGGCTGCCCGGGGTCCGGATCCTTCGCACGCTGGTGCTGCTGCCGCTCGTGCTCCCCCCGGTGGTCTCGGGCTTCGCGCTGCTCTCCACCCTGGGGCGGACCGGGCTGCTGGGCGGACGGCTGGAGGCCGCCGGCTTCTCGCTCGCGTTCTCGACGACGGCAGTCATCCTCGCCCAGGCGTTCGTGGCCATGCCGTTCCTCGTGCTCTCCCTCGAGGGGGCCGCACGGACCGCCGGCAACCGGTACGAGACCGTCGCGGCGACGCTCGGTGCCCGCCCGCACACGGTGCTGATCCGGGTCACGCTGCCGTTGCTGCTACCGGCGCTCGGCACCGGCACGGCACTGGCGTTCGCCCGCTGCCTCGGCGAGTTCGGTGCCACGTTGACCTTCGCCGGCTCTCTGCAGGGCGTGACGCGGACATTGCCGCTCGAGATCTACCTGCAGCGCGAGACCGATCCGGCCGCGGCCCTGGCGCTGTCGGTGCTGCTGCTCGCCGTCGCCGCGGTCATCGTGCTGCTCACCTACCGGCGGCGATCATGACGACGGCGGACAGCCCCACAGCCGACGAAGCGCCCCCGGGCAGCACCACGACGGGCGACGACGCGGCCCCGCTTCGCACTCCCCCAGCCGACGGCGCGCCGGCCGCCCGGGTGCGGGCGTCCGTGGCCGGCCGGGCCGTCGACGTCGATATCGCGGTCCCCGCCGGTCAGGTGGTGGCACTGCTCGGCGCCAACGGCGCGGGCAAGTCGACCGTGCTCGGGCTCGCCGCCGGAACCGTGCGGCCGACGGCGGGGACGGTCGAGATCGGTGGTCGGACGGTCGCGGGCCCGCGCTGGGTGCCGCCGCACGGCCGGCATGTCGCGCTGCTCGCCCAGGACCCGCTGCTCTTCCCCCACCTGGACGTGACGGCGAACGTCGCGTTCGGCCTGCGCGCCACCGGTCTCCGCCGGGGCGAGGCGGCGAGGCGGGCACGCGAGATGCTGGAGATCGTCGGCGCCGCCCACCTCGTCGACCGGCGCCCGGGCGAGCTCTCCGGCGGGCAGGCCCAACGGGTGGCGCTGGCCCGGGCGCTCGCGCCCGACCCGGCCGTGGTCCTGCTCGACGAACCGCTCTCCGCGCTCGACGTCGCCGCCGCCGCCGAGACCCGGCAGGTGCTGCGCCGCGTGCTGCGCGACGCCGGACGGTCGACCGTGCTGGTGACCCATGACCTGCTGGACGTGCTGGCCGTGGCGGACTCCGCCGTCGTCCTCGAGGGCGGCCGGGTGACCGAGCAGGGGCCGGCCCTCGAGGTCCTGGAACGTCCGCGGTCCGCGTTCGCCGCGAACCTGGCCGGGGTGAACCTCGTGACCGGGACGCTCGGCGCGGACGGTGAGTCGGTTCACGCCGCCGGCGGCCTGGTGCTGCACGGTCTGCCGGACCCGGGATGCATGCCCGGAACACCGGCGGCGGCGTCGTTCTCCCCGCGTGCGGTCTCGGTCCACGCCGAGCCGCCGGGCGGCAGCCCGCGCACGGTCGCCCGGGCGCGGGTGGTCTCGCTGGAGCGGCAGGCCGAGCTCGTGCGGGTGCGTGCCGCGACCGAGGGGGGCCTCGAGCTGGCCGCCGACATCACGCCCTCGGCCGTGGCCGCCCTGGATCTAGCGCCGGGGATCGACGTGGCGTTGGTGGTCAAGGCCGCCGAGGTGCGGATCTCACCGGCCTGAGGGCCTCCTCGCCGCGCCGGGCGACCCGGCGAACCTGACTGTTACCGGTGTTCAGGCTCTTGCCAGGTTCGCCGCAGGTTGGTTTCAGGAAGCCCGCCTAACGTGCGGAGCACGGCGCACCGGCCGGACGGGGTGCGGGGCGCCGGCCAACGGCGCGGCGGCGGATCCCCCCATCACCCGCCGCCGCGCTCCTTCTCGACGGTGCCACGCATATGGTTCGACGGTGCCCCGCCTTGGTGCGGTCGCGCGGGACCACCTCGCTACTCTGACGCGGGTGAGCGCGCCGCATCCCTCGCCGGCCCGCGCCGCAGGGGGCTCCGGTGTCCTGCGTGCGGGCCTCGCCGTCGTCGCCGACGCCGGCCGCCTCGTCGCGGCGCACTGGCCGATGCTGCTGCTGTTGGCCATGGTCGCCGTCGTCAGCCGGGAGTTCCTGCTCCAGGCGACGGTGGTGCTCAACCGTTCCTCGATCGTGTTGAGCCAGCTCGTGCTGGCCTCGACCGCGTTCGTCCAGGTGCTCACCGTGGTGGGCATGCTGCTGACCATGCGGCGCCGAGCCGCCGGCGAACGCCTGGTGACCTCGTTCCTCACGGGCGCCGCCGCCGTCGTCCTGCCGTTCCTCGTGATCTACGAGCATTACGGCTACCTGGCCGAGGACGTCCTCGCCTACCGCCTGGACACGGTCTACGACCTCGCCGACCCGACGACGGACGTCACCACGCGCTACCCGCAGCTGACCTCGGCGGCCGTCCTCGGGACCATCCTGGCGGCGTTCGTGCTGCGCTACGTGTTCTCGGCGCTGGTGCGCCGGACGTCGCCGGACCGGCAAGGACGGCGGTCCCTGCTGCGCCTGACCGCGGGGTATTGCGAGGTGGTCTGGCTGGTGCTCGCCGCGCAGACCCTGGCGTCGATCGTCGGCAACCTCGCGGACTGGTGGCACAGCCGGCGGCTCGGCTCCGCGCTCGACGCGTGGTGGCAGTCGGTGACGGCGCCGTTGCCCTCGCTGGGGGCGGCCGTCGAGACACTGGCCGGATGGGGCGGTGCCCTGGTCGGTGCCGCGGTGGCCGGCGTCGTCGTACCGCTCGCCTGGCTCGCCGTCGGCGCGATCATCTACGGGGCGCAGACCGAGCGGATGCTCACCGCGGCGGATCTGCGCATCCCGGGGCGCATGATCGAACGTGTCGGCGACGCCCGCGTCACCCGCGCCCTGGCAGTCATCTCGGATCCGGAACGACAGTTCGGCGGCGTGGTCGGGGCCTCGGCGCTCATCGCCCGCGCCGGCTGGACCCCCGTGCTGGTGTTCTGCCTCGCCTTCCTGGTCGCGGACCAGCTCGGCACACTGCTCGTCGAGGTAGCGCGACTCGCTGTCGGACCGCGCGAGATCTCGACGTGGATCCAGCTCTGGACGCCGTTGGAACTGCTCGGAACGGTCCTCGTCAGGATCGCCACCCTCGCCCTGGTGGCCTCGGCCGTCGATGCGCTGCTGCGCTCGCTCGGGCTGCCCGGCGGGCTGCGCCTGCGCTCAGCGGAGCGGCAGGGAGAAGTACGCGGGAGCGAGCTCGTAGTCGTTGAGCAGCCGCACCGTGGCGGGCCGTGACTCCACCGGCATGAGGACCATGGTGCTCAGGCTCGGATCCTCCTCGAGGGACCCGCAGTCGAGCGCGCTCGCGGCGGTCTCGGGCAGGCCGGCATCAGGGCCGGGCGGGGTGAAGGTCCGCCCCTCGGCATCGTGCACCTCGACGGTGCAGAAGCGTGGCTCGGTGAGCCGGGAGCGGACCTCGACCTCCAGGCGCCAGAGCCGGTAGCCGTCCGGCGGGGTCCACGGCGTCCCGTCCCAGTTCTCGAGCGTGCCGACCTCCTCGAAGCCGGCCACTCGCACACTGGTCCGCGCGATGCTCGCCCACCCGTCCGGGCCCGGTTCGGCCGGGTTGCGGGGATCGTCACTCCATCCGGTACGCAGGTCGGCGCTCGCGATCCAGCCGAACGCGGCGAGGACGGGGACGAGAAGGCCGAGCGCGACCTTGTTCGCCGTGGTGGCACTGGTGCGCGTGTTCACCTTGGCCGCGTTCCCGCCCCTCATCGTTCCTCCCACCGTGGCTGCTCGGCGGTCATGGGACGCTGGGAGACCTCCTCAACGGTCACGTCGATCGCGGCCACCGCGCCGAGCCGGTCGTCCGCGCCGCGGGTCCCGGCCCGGACCACGAGGCGACCGAGCGCGTCACGGGGAACCTCGAAGACGATCTCGCCCCGCAACGGGGACTCCGGCTGGGCGCTGTCCATGAGGTAGGCGCCGCCGCGTTCGCTGGCCTGAAAGCGCCGTCCGGCCGCGTCCTCGAGCGTCCACTGGGCGACGCCCACGGGCTCGCGTCCGCCGGTGAGGACGACGTCGACGGCGACCCAGACGCCGTCCGTGGGGATCTCGTCGCCGTACGGGTCGACGTAGCTGTTCGCGGCACGAGCGCCGCGGACCTCGACCCACCCGGGCCAGAGACGCACCTCCTCCCCGACCGTGCCGGTCCGTACGAACGGCCTGGTGCTGGGCCAGGCCCGCTCGGCATGGTCGACGAGCAGCCCGGCACCGAGGACCGCGACGGCGAGCAGCGCCACGACGAGCCGGCGCATCAGACGGTGTCCTCGAACGTGCCCGGCATCTGCGCGTTGCGCGGGAGAATCACGTCCGCCGCGGGCTGGGGCGTGCGCCAGACGTCGTCCTGGGACGAGGCGCTGAACTCCAGGCGCGAGACGAGCACCTCAACCTGGAGTTCGGCCGGGACGTCGCCGGGTTCGGCCACCGGCCAGAGGTAGGCGACCTCCTCGGGCAGGCCGGGGTGGAGCTGAGGCCTGGCCGTGCCGTCGCTGAGAAGGATCACCCGGTCCGCGGAGGGCTGGGCGTCCTCGCCGTCGGGCAGGACCGCTCCCTCGGGCGGGCTGACGACTTCCGGCGGGTACGTCAGTGTCTCGCCGTCGGTGGCTTCCACCCGGGCCCGCACGATCAGCCAGGCGGCCGCACCGTCCGGCAGGTAGTCGGCGAGCACGTCGTCCCGGACCGCGTGGTCGAGGAGGGTCACCTCGGCCGGTCCGAGGTCGAGCGGCTCGCCCGCGGGCCACTGGGGCATGGTCGTCGTCTCGACGGTGTCGAATCCGCCGAGCAGCGCCGTCGCGCCGGTGCATGCCACGACCGCGGCGACGGCGCCGACGATCGGTCGCCGGCGGCGTCGCAGTGCCCCCAGCAGGGGCCTCGGTCCGAGCGAGCTGTCGCCCACCTCAGCTCAGCTCCACAGGCTGCGCAGGCCGCCACGCAGGTGGGCGAGGAACGTCGGGTCCGTGTAGTGCTCGCTGCTGTGGCCCAGGGCCGTGTACCAGCCGCGGCCGGAGCCGTAGGTGGTGGTCCAGGCAAGCGGATGGTCAGTCCCCATCCGCCCGCCGTCGTAGGTGTTCTCGTCGACGGTGAGCAGGACGTGCACGCGCCCACGCGGGTTGTCCTCGAAGTCGTACCACTCATCGGTATGGCGCCAGAGGGGAGGCAGCGACGCCGTCGACGGGTGGTCGGCGTCCTCCACGTGGATCTCGGCGGTCTGGATCTCGGGATGGTGGGTGAACCGCGCCCCGACGATCGTTTCGTAGTCGGGCCAGGAGCGTTCGGCGGTCGAAGCACCATGCACGCCGGCGAAGGTTCCGCCCGCGGCCAGCCAGTCGCCGAACGCGCGTCGCTGGTCCGCGTCCAGGACGTCGCCGGACGCGGAGAGCCAGACGACGGTGCGGTAGCCCGCGAGGTCGTCCGGGCAGAAGCGGCCGGCGTCCTCGGTGTGGTCGGCCGCGAGGCCGTCCTCGGCTGCGAGCGCGCGCACGGCGTCCACGCCCGCCGGGATCGACTCGTGCCGGTAGCCGGTGGTGCGGGTGAAGACGAGTACCCGCGTGGGTCGGTCCTCGGCCATGGGTGTGCGTGCCTTCCGTCGCCGCCGTCGGATCGTCGATTCCACGCTACCGTCCCGGTATGCCCGTCGAGCGTGGGGAGCCGGTCGTCGTCACGGACGCGGGTGCGGTCCGCGGGTTCTGGCGCGATGAGCGCGGCGCCGCCTCGGCGGCGTTCCTCGGGATCCCGTTCGCCGCACCGCCGGTCGGCGAGCTGCGGTTCGGCTCGCCGCGGCCCCACCCGCCGTGGCAGGGCGTACAGCCGGCCACCGCGTACGGCCCGACGCCGCAGCGGGTACCGTTCTCCGAGGTGACGGCGATCCCCGAACCGACGATCCCCGGCACCTCGACCCTCAATGTCAACGTGTTCACCCCCGCCCCTGACCCACAGGCACGGTTGCCCGTGCTGGTGTGGATCCACGGCGGCGGATTCGTCGCGGGATCACCGGCGAGCCCGTGGTACGACGGCCGCTCGTTCAACCGCGACGGCGTGGTAACGGTGACCGTCTCCTACCGGCTGGGCTTCGAGGGCTTCGGGTGGATCGACGGCGCGCCCCCGAACCGCGGCGTGCTGGACTGGCTGGCCGCGCTCGAGTGGGTACAGCGCAACGTCGCGGCGTTCGGCGGGAACCCGGATCGGGTGACGATCGCCGGGCAGTCCGCGGGCGGCGCGGCGGTGCTGCGGTTGCTGACGATGCCGGCGGCACAGCACCTCTTCCACGGCGTCATCGC
>Ga0079224_100015621_pt1 | contig 10637 bp, 11 predicted proteins | sample Stecom2015_FD_80414 | JGI IMG/M metagenome (GOLD analysis project Ga0079224, IMG submission 80414) | Agricultural soil microbial communities from Utah to study Nitrogen management - Steer compost 2015 | ecosystem: Environmental > Terrestrial > Soil > Agricultural land | place: USA: Utah...
CCCCTGACCGCCGGCGGCAGCGAGATCGCGCAGCTGCTGAACGTCACCTTTTACGACGATGAAAAGTAGGGTCAGGCGCCGCGCGGCGCATCCACCGTCTCGAACTCCGCGGGGCTGGTAATCTCCAGCATTTCCAGATCGGCCGAGAACGACGTCAGCTCGTGACGGATCTCCGGCGGCTGCAGCACGCAATCGCCGGCCTCCAGGCGGACGTCACCCTGTCCTTCATATTCGAAGGTCACCCAACCCCTGAGGATGTAGACCATCTGGAAATCGAGCCTGTGCAGATGCCGGCCGGTGCCTTTCTCGCCGAGCTGCTCGGCGCGGATGACATGGGCGTGGTAGCGCCCCTGGGTCGCCTCGCTGATGCCGAGATCGCGATAGCTGAAGAAGGGGCGCAGGCCGTCCTGCACAAAGCGGGCATCCTTCGCGCGGCTGATCCGGAATGTCTGCTTCGTGGTGGTGCTGATGGTCATGGCGTCTCTCCCGAGACCCGAGCCTAGATCAGCCGCTCAGCATACGGAAGAGCAGATATGCGCAGCCATAGGCGATGGCGGCGAAGATGGCGGCGATGGCGAAGACCCTGAGATGCCGCAGCAGCATCTAGAGCGGTTCGATGTCGCCGAGCGCCTGGCCGGCATGGAAATCGGCCGCAAAGGCGGCCAGCGTACCGGCCGCGATTGCATCCCGCATGCCGCGCATCAGGTCCTGGTAATAGGTCAGGTTATGCGCCGTCATCAGCATGGCGCCAAGGATTTCGTCGGACCGCACGAGATGATGCAGATAGGCGCGGCTATAGCTGCGGCAGGCCGGACAACGGCAATGCTCGTCGAGCGGCCGCGGGTCCTCGGCATGGCGGGCATTACGGATGTTGATGCTGCCGCGGCGGGTGAAAGCCTGGCCGGTGCGGCCCGAGCGGGTCGGCAGCACGCAGTCGAACATGTCGATGCCGCGCATCACGGCGCCGACCAGATCGGAGGGCTTGCCGACCCCCATCAGGTAGCGAGGCCGGTCCTGCGGCAGATGCGGCACGGTGACGTCGAGGGTGGCGAACATCTCCTCCTGCGTCTCGCCGACGGCGAGGCCGCCCACGGCATAGCCGTCGAAGCCGGTGGTGACGAGGCCTTTGGCGGATTCCTCGCGCAAGGCCGCGTTGGTGCCGCCCTGGACGATGCCGAACAGGCCATAGCCTTCACGCTGTTTGAAAGCGGCCTTGCAGCGCTCCGCCCAGCGCAGACTCAGGCGCATCGCCTCGGTGGCGCGCTGCTCGGTGGCGGGAAGCTTGACGCATTCATCCAGCTGCATGGTGATGGTGGCATCCAGCAGATGCTGGATCTCGATCGAGCGTTCCGGCGTGAGTTCATACCGCGCGCCGTCGATATGCGACTGGAAGGTGACGCCCTGCTCGGTGACCTTGTTGAGCTGCGACAGCGACATGACCTGGAAGCCGCCGGAATCGGTCAGGATCGGCCCCGGCCAGTTCATGAATTTGTGCAGGCCGCCGAGTTTCGCCACCCGCTCGGCGGTGGGCCGCAGCATCAGGTGGTAGGTGTTGCCCAGGATGATCTGCGCGCCGGTTTCGGCCACGGCTTCCGGCGTCATCGCCTTGACGGTGGCCGCCGTGCCGACCGGCATGAAAGCCGGGGTGTCGATGGAGCCATGCGCAGTGTCGAGCCGCCCGAGCCGGGCAGCGCCGTCGCACGCGGAAATCTGGAAGCGGAGAGTCATTCTGCGGCCTGCCTGAACAGCAGGCTTGTATCGCCGTAGGAGTAGAAACGGAAGCCCTGCGCCACGGCATGGCGGTAGATCGTCCGCTGCGCATCGAGACCGACGAAGGCCGCGACCAGCATCAGCAGGGTCGACTTCGGCAGGTGGAAATTGGTGATCAGGCCGTCGGCGACCCGGAAGCGGAAACCGGGGGTGATGAAGATATCGGTCTCACCGCGGAACGGCAGCAACGCGCCCGTCTCCCGTGCGGCGGATTCCAGCAGGCGCAGCGAGGTGGTGCCGACGGCGATGATGCGCCCGCCGGCAGCCTTCGCCGCGGCGATCGCCGCCACCGTTTCTGCCGGCACCTCGCCCCATTCGGCATGCATGCGGTGGTCTTCCACCCTCTCCGCTTTCACCGGCAGGAAGGTGCCGGCGCCGACATGCAGGGTGACACGCGCCGAACCGACGCCTTTCTGCGCGAGAGCCTGCATCAGCGCCGGGGTGAAATGCAGGCCGGCAGTGGGCGCGGCGACCGCGCCGGGCTTCTCGGCGAAGATCGTCTGATAGTCGCTGCGGTCGCGCTCGTCGGCAGCACGCTGGGCCACGATATAGGGCGGCAGCGGCATCGCGCCGGCCGTCTCCAGAGCCGCCAGCAGCTCGGCATCGTCCCGGTCGAAAACGAATTCCAGCTGCTCGCCGCTGCGACCGGCCATCTCGGCGGTGATACCGCCATCGAAGAGGATGCGATCGCCCGGCTGCAGTCGTCGCGCCGGCTTCGCCATCGCGGTCCAGCGCCGGCCACCCAGTGCCTTGAGCAGCAGCGCCTCGACCTTCACCTCGGCCGGACCACGCTCGCGCCGGCCGAACAGCCGCGCCGGGATCACCTTGGTGTCGTTGAACACCAGCAGATCGCCAGCGCGCAGCAGCGCCGGCAGGTCGGCCACGGTAAGCGCGCGTGGATCGATGCCGCCGGCATAATGCAGCAGGCGGGCCGCCTCGCGCGGCTGCGCCGGCCGCTCGGCGATCAGTTCCGGCGGCAGATCGAAATCGAAATCGGAAACCAGCATCGCGTTCCCCCGCCCGCGGGGGCAGTGTCAGGCCGCGTCGGCGGCAACGCGCAGGCTGATGATCTGGTCGGGATCCGTCACCGTGCCGTTGCGTGCCTGGTCGCCGCGCTTGATCCTGTCGACATGCTCCATGCCGTCGATCACCTCGCCCCATACGGTGTACTGGCCGTCGAGGAAACGCGCATCGGCGAAGCAGATGAAGAACTGGCTGTCGGCCGAGTTCGGGTTCTGCGCGCGGGCCATCGAACAGGTGCCGCGCACATGCGGCGCCTGGGAGAATTCAGCGTTGAGCTTCTGGCCCGAACCGCCGGTGCCATCGCCGCGGGGGTCGCCGGTCTGCGCCATGAAGCCCTCGATGACGCGATGGAACTTCAGCCCGTCATAGAAATTCTGTCGCGCCAGCTCCTTGATACGGGCGACATGGTTCGGTGCCAGATCGGGACGCAGCGCGATCGTGACGCGGCCGTCCTTCAGTTCCAGATAGAGGGTGTTTTCGAGGTCGGCCATCACGGACTCCTTGGGCGTAAATTCACTTCACGTCGGCAGCAACGCGCATGCGGATGATCTTGTCGGGATTCTCCACCACGCCGCTGCCCGGCGCGCCCTTCTTGATCCGGTCCACCGCCTCCATGCCGCTGATCACCTGCCCCCAGACGGTGTACTGGCCGTTCAGGTGCGGCGCATCGGCGAAGCAGATGAAAAACTGGCTGTCAGCCGAATTCGGGCTGCCCGCCCGTGCCATGGAAACCGTGCCGCGCCGGTGCGGTTCCGAGCTGAATTCCGCATCGAGCTTCTGGCCAGAACCGCCGGTACCGGTGCCGGTCGGATCGCCGGTCTGCGCCATGAAGCCGCGGATCACGCGATGGAAGACGACGCCGTCGTAGAAGCCCTTGCGGGTCAGTTCCTTGATGCGGGCGACATGGCGCGGCGCCAGGTCGGGACGCATGGCGATCACCACCCGCCCGCCTTCCAGTTCCATGATCAGGGTGTTTTCCGGATCGCGGATCACCTGCGCATGGGATGGCGCGGCAAGGCCGAGGCCGAGGCCGAGCAGCAGCAGCAGGACAAGGGCAGCAAGACGACGCATCAGAAGCCCCCGGCCCCCCCCTTCACGGCGGCAACCCGGCTGCGCATGCGCTCGGCGACCCGGGGCGACACGAAGGGATTGATGTCACCGCCCAGCATGGCGATTTCCTTCACCAGCCGCGACGCGATGAACTGATGGTTGTCGGAGGCCATCAGAAAGACCGTTTCGATATCGGAATTCAGCCGCGCATTCATGCCGACCATCTGGAATTCGTATTCGAAGTCGGACACCGCGCGCAGGCCGCGGATGATCATTGACGCGCCGACTTCCATGGCGAAATGCATCAGCAGGTTGGAGAAAGGCTTGACCTCGAACTCGGTGGCGCCGGGCATCAGGGGGCCGATCTCCTCGCGCACCATCTCGACCCGTTCTTCCATCGAGAAGAGCGGGCCCTTGCCGATATTGACGGCAACGCCGACCACCAGCTTGTCGACCAGCTTGCCCGCACGCTTGATGATGTCGTAATGGCCTTTGGTAACCGGATCGAAAGTGCCTGGATACAAACCGATCCGCTGCCTGGTCATTACGTTTCCCCTGTATTATCTCCCGCGTCGTCGTCGTCCGCGGTCTGGCCATCGTCCTGGGCGCCGCCACTTTCGGGCAAGTAGGCGACGGACGCAACCTTTTCGCCGTCGCCCAGCTTGAAGACGATAACACCTTGGGTGTTACGACCGGCGATGCGGATATCGTCTACCGGGCAACGGATCACCTGGCCGCCATCGGTGACCAGCATGATCTGGTCGTCGTTCTCGACCGGCGAGGCCGCGACGACCTTGCCGTTCTTCGCGGTCGTCTCGATGTTGATGATGCCGGAGCCGCCGCGGCTGGTGATGCGGTACTCGTAGGCCGAGGTCCGCTTGCCGTAGCCCTTCTCCGTCAGGGTCAGGATGAACTGCTCGGCGGCCTGCAGGGTCGTGAAGCGCTCCGCCGAAATGTCGGACGGCAGTTCCACGCCGGTTTCGCCGTTGCGGATGCGCTCCTGGGCGGCCTCGTAGCGGAAATAGGCGTCGCGCTCCTCCGGCGTCACCTCGATATGGCGCAGCACCGACATGGAGATGACCCGGTCGCCCGCGGCCAGCTTCATGCCGCGCACGCCGGTGGAGGCGCGGCTCTGGAAGGTGCGCACGTCGGCGACGGGGAAGCGCACGCACTTGCCGTCATAGGAGGCCAGCAGGATATCGTCCTGCTCGGTGCAGAGCTGCACGCCGATCAGGCTGTCATCGGCATCCTCGCCCTCGAACTTCATGGCGATCTTGCCGTTGGCGTTGATCGAGACGAAGTCGCTCATCGCATTGCGGCGGACATAGCCCTTGGTGGTGGCGAACATGACGTGCAGCTCGCCCCACTTCGTCTCGTCCTCGGGCAGCGGCAGCACGGTGGCGATCTTCTCGCCCTCCGAGAGCGGCAGCAGATTGACCAGCGCCTTGCCGCGCGACTGCGGCGTGCCTTCCGGCAGGCGATAGACCTTCATCTTGTAGACGCGGCCGAAATTGGAGAAGAACAGCACCGGCGTATGGGTATTGGCCACAAAGACGCGGGTGACGAAATCCTCGTCCTTGGTGCTCATGCCGGTGCGGCCCTTGCCGCCGCGCTTCTGCAGCCGGTAGGTCGACAGCGGCGTGCGCTTCACATAGCCGGCGAAGCTGACGGTGACGACCATGTCCTCGCGCTGGATCAGGTCCTCGTCGTCCTGCTCGAACTCCATCTCGACGATTTCGGTCTTGCGCGGGGTGGCAAAGCGGTCGCGCACCGCCACCAGTTCGGCGCGCAGGATGCCCATCAGCTTCTCGCGGCTGCCGAGGATCTCCAGATATTCGTTGATCTCGGCGGCGAGCTGCTTCATCTCGTCCCCGATCTCGTCGCGGCCCAGTGCGGTCAGGCGCTGCAGGCGCAGGTCGAGGATCGCGCGCGCCTGGGTTTCCGAAAGCCTGTACTTGCCGTCGATCACCTTGTGGCTGAGATCGTCAATCAGCGCGATCATGTCGGCCACATCGTCGGCCGGCCATTCACGCGCCATCAGCTGTTCGCGCGCGGTCTGCGGATCGGGCGCGGCCCGGATCAGCCGGATCACCTCATCGATATTGGCCACCGCGATGGCGAGGCCGACCAGCACATGGGCGCGGTCGCGGGCCTTGCCCAGCAGGAAACGGGTGCGGCGGAGGATCACCTCCTCGCGGAAATTCACGAAAGCGGCGATCAGCTGCTTGATGTTCAGCAGCTCCGGCTTGCCGCCGTTCAGCGCCAGCATGTTGACACCGAAGGAGGTCTGCAGCGGCGTGAACCGGTAGAGCTGGTTCAGCACCACATCCGCCATGGCGTCGCGCTTGATCTCGATGACGACGCGCACGCCCTCGCGGTCGGACTCGTCCCGCAGGTCGGAAATGCCTTCGATCTTCTTCGATCGCACATGTTCGGCGATCTTCTCGATCATCGCGGCCTTGTTCACCTGATACGGGATCTCGGTGATGACGATCGCCTCGCGCTCCTTGCGGATCTCCTCGATATGCACACGGCCGCGCACGATCACCGAACCGCGTCCGGTCCACATCGCCGCCTTGGCGCCGGCACGGCCGAGAATGATACCGCCGGTCGGGAAGTCAGGCGCCGGCAGTATCTCCAGCAGCTGCTCGAGCGTCACGTCCGGGTTGTCGACATAGGCGCAGCAGGCGTCGATCACCTCGCCCATGTTGTGAGGCGGGATGTTGGTCGCCATGCCGACGGCGATGCCGTTGGCGCCGTTGATCAGGAGGTTCGGGAACTGCGCCGGCAGGACCGACGGTTCCTGCGTGCTGTCGTCGTAGTTCGGCTGGAAATCGATCGTGTCCTTGTCGATATCCGTCAGCAGCGCCTCGGCCGACTTGTCCAGGCGGATTTCCGTGTAGCGCATCGCCGCCGCGCGGTCGCCGTCCATCGAGCCGAAATTGCCCTGCCCGTCCAGCAGCACCTGCCGCATCGAGAAGGGCTGCGCCATGCGCACCATGGCATCATAGATCGACTGGTCGCCATGGGGGTGATACTTACCCATCACGTCACCGACGACGCGGGCCGATTTGCGATAGGGCTTGTCGGAGGTGTAGCCGTTCTCGTGCATCGAATAGAGGATGCGGCGATGCACCGGCTTCAGGCCGTCGCGCACATCGGGCAGCGCGCGCGACACGATCACGCTCATGGCGTAACCGAGGTAGGAACGCTGCATCTCCTCTTCGATGGAGATCGGCTGGATGTCGTGCGGAAGCTTGGGCTGATCGGTCACGAAATAGGAGTCCGGAAATGGCTTTGGCGGGCGGTTTCGGGCCACCCGAACCGGCCCGTTCTGGCAATGGAATCAGGCCCGGAAAACTACCATGCCGGGGCCTCTCGCAGCAATGCCGGGAGGCCCGTTTCGGACCCCAAAATCAGGGGTCAAAAATGCCTGTTTTCAGCCAGTTCCACTGCTCCTCTCCGCAGGCCGGAATGAGCGGGCTTCCCCAGGGTTTATCGGCGGCGCGATAGAGGCGGCCATCGAGGCGTCTGGCGACCCCGCCCGCCTCCGTGACCAGCAGGCAGCCGGCGGCATGATCCCAGGGCATGGCGCGGTTGTAGACCGCGTAATGGATATGGCCTTCCAGCATGGCCAGGTATTCCTGACCGGCGCAGCGGAGGATCAGAATGCCCGCCGTCCTGTCGGCGCGATGGGCGATGCGGGCGGCAAAATCGCGGTCGCCGTAGCGGATATTGGGCGCCCCGGAGAGATGGGCCAGCGAGGCCGGCTTCGGCATCACCAGCGGGCGCTGCGTGCCGTCCGCCTCGCGCATGACCGCGCCCTGGCCCTTCTGCGCCATGGCGGTGATGTTGCGGACCGGATCATGGATCCAGGCCGCCACCGCATCGCCGTCATGCACCAGAGCAACCATGACCGCAAACAGCGCGTTGCCGACGGCGAAATTGGCCGTGCCGTCGACCGGATCGATCAGCCAGGTGCTGCCCGGCCGACGCAGGGCCTCCATGATCCCCTCGTCCCCGCTGGTAGCCTCCTCGCCCACCACCGACGAGCCCGCGATCAGGTCGCGCAGGCGCGGCGTCAGATAGGCCTCGGCCTCCTGGTCTGCGATGGTGACGAGATCATGGGGCCCGGCCTTGAGGCTGACATCGGCGCGGTCCAGCTGGCGGAACCGCGGCAGAATGGTCTTCTGCGCCGTCTCCTCAATGAGCCGGCGCACAGCGTCCATGTCGATTGCGGGAATGCTCACGCGCGTGTCCTGTCCTGACGTTTCAGCCATTTGCCGGCTTCGGCCTGCGAGAGGGCGACCAGCAACTTCAGATGACCGTCTTCCTCATGCATGTCCAGCACCTCGCCATGGCGGTGCAGCCAGGCGATGGCGGCGCCGTCACCGGGATCCACGGTGACGCTCATCTCCACCCGATCGCGGTCCAGCAGGGCGTCGATCCGCTCCAGCAGCCGGTCGCAGCCGAAGCCGGTCAGCGCCGAAATCACCACCGCATTGGGGTGCCGCCGGGCCTGATTTTCGAGGACCGACCGGGCCTCAGGGGAAAGCTGATCGGCCTTGTTCCAGGCCTCCATGATGTGGTGCCCGGTCTCCTCGCTGACATCCAGCGACGCCAGAACGTCACGGACGTCTGCCGCCTGAGCCTCGCTGTCCGGGTGCGAGACGTCGCGGACATGCAGGACCAGATCGGCGGCGATCACTTCTTCCAGGGTCGCGCGGAAGGCGGCAACCAGATGGGTCGGCAGGTCCGAAATGAATCCCACGGTGTCGCTCAGGATGATCTGCCGCCCGGAAGGCAGCTTCACTTCCCGCATGGTGGGGTCGAGCGTTGCGAAGAGCAGATCCTTGGCGAAAACCTCGGACGCCGTCAGCCGGTTGAACAGGGTCGACTTGCCCGCGTTGGTGTAGCCGACCAGCGCCACGACGGGATACGGCACCTTCTGCCGCGCCCTGCGATGCAGCTGGCGGGTATTCACCACCTGCTCCAGCTCGGCCTTGATCCGGGCGATGCGCTCGCCGATCAAACGGCGGTCGATTTCCAGCTGGCTTTCACCGGGACCGCCGAGGAAACCGAAACCGCCGCGCTGGCGCTCCAGGTGGGTCCACGACCGCACCAGGCGCGAGCGCTGGTAATTCAGATGCGCCAGTTCGACCTGCAGGCGGCCCTCCCTGGTGCGGGCGCGGGCGCCGAAGATCTCGAGGATCAGCCCGGTGCGGTCGATCACCTTGGTCTTCAGCGCACGCTCCAGGTTGCGCTGCTGCACCGGCGTGACGGCCGCATCGACGACGACCACATCGACCGGGTTTCCGGCGATGTAAGCCGCCAGCTCCTCGACCTTGCCCGGGCCGATCAGCGTGGCCGGCCGCCAGCTGGAGACCGTAACCAGCTCGGCATGGACGACCTCGAGGTTGATGGCGCGCGCCAGCCCGACCGCCTCTTCGAGGCGGGCTTCAGGCCGGCGGCGCTGGTCGGCTCCCGCCGATTTCTGCGCGGATTTGAGCGTAGGATGAATGACGAGCGCGCGCTGGACGCGCCCGTCCGTTTCAGTATCGACTTCAGACATTCACAGACTCATCGGTGCCGATACTGCAACACGGAACGGCACCGGTCGGGTAACCAGGATCAGCCCTCGGCAGCCTGGCTGGCCTGACCACCGCCCTGGGCGGCCGGGTCGAACAGCTGGATCGGGCCCGACGGCATGACGGTCGAGATCGCGTGCTTGTAGACCAGCTGCATGTGACCATCCCGGCGCAGCAGGACCGAGAAATTGTCGAACCAGCTGATGATGCCCTGCAGCTTTACGCCGTTGACGAGGAAGACAGTGACCGGGGTCTTGGTCTTGCGGATGTGATTGAGGAAGACGTCCTGGACGTTTTGAGGCTTTTCGGCGGCCATTGTTGTAGACCTTTCTTTTCTTCTCTTATGTTCTTGTTTTCTTTGTTATTCGGACGTTGCCGAGGTGCTGGGGCGGCGGCCGCTGCCCCTCGCTTCGCCTGATTAAACTATAAAAGCCCGAACGTGGCAAAAGAATGGCGGTAAATTTACCGCGCCTGGGCCTCCGGCGGCGCCAGGAACGGCGCTTCCCATTCCGGCCGGCCCGCACCGTGCCCGGTCATGTAAGCCTCATACAGCGCCCGCAGTTTGCCCGCCAGCAGGCCCGGCCCGCCATTGCCGATCGGCTTGCCGTCCAGCGAAACGATCGGCATGACGAAGGAGGTCGTCGAGGTGACAAAGGCCTCGCGCGCGTCCAGCGCCTCGGCCACGGTGAAGGCGCGTTCCTCGATCCGCAGCCCCTCGCGGCGCGCCAGCTCCAGCACGGCGCTGCGGGTGATGCCGCCGAGGATCGCCCTGCTCAGCCCCCGGGTCACCAGCACATTGTCCCTGGTCACGATCCAGGCATTCGACGAACTGCCCTCGGTGACCTTGCCGTCGCGGTCAACCAGCCAGGCCTCGTAGGCCCCCGCCTCCTTCGCCGCCTGCTTGGCCAGCGCCGCCGGCAGCAGGCCGACCGACTTGATGTCGCAGCGGCCCCAGCGGATATCTGGCCGGGTGATCGCGGCGACGCCCTTCGCGGCATTGGCCGCGGCCTTGCCCATATCGACCGCGCGCGCGATGGCCACCACGGTGGGCGCGATGTCGGCGGGGAAGGCAAATTCGCGTCTGGCGGCGCCTCGGGTGACCTGCAGATAGACCAGTCCATTACGGACCCGGTTGCGGCGGATCGTCTCCTGCAGCACGACCAGCAGAGCGGCGCGGGTCATCGGCATCCCGATGCGCAGCTCGGC
>Ga0079224_100015624_pt1 | contig 10636 bp, 13 predicted proteins | sample Stecom2015_FD_80414 | JGI IMG/M metagenome (GOLD analysis project Ga0079224, IMG submission 80414) | Agricultural soil microbial communities from Utah to study Nitrogen management - Steer compost 2015 | ecosystem: Environmental > Terrestrial > Soil > Agricultural land | place: USA: Utah...
AGGTGGATTACGGCATTCCCGTTATGGCCGCCGAATTGTGCAAAAAAAATTCAATTCCTACCCTTTTAATCATTTCTGCCTTGGGAGCAAACCCAAAAGCCAAACTTTTTTATTTACGCATCAAAGGAGAAATGGAACGCGATGTATTGAAAATGAAAATCCCAAACACCTACTTTTTTCGTCCTTCGATTATCGGCGGGGAAAGAGAAGAAAGCCGGAGATACGAATTTTTTGCCAAGCAAGTCATGGAAATCACCAGCTTTCTTCATTTTGGTCCTTTAAAAAAATTCAGGCCTATTCATCCGGAGAGTATTGCCAAAGCAATGCTGCAAGTGGCAGAAAAAGGCTTTCCTCGACCTAAAATAAAATCTTTTGAAATCCAGGAAATTGCCGACCATGCTTGAAATCGAACGAAAATTCCTCGTTGTTTCCGAGGCTTTTAAAAAAGAAGCCTTTAAAAAGGAGAAAATTCAGCAGGCTTATCTCAGTACCCATCCGGAAAGAAGTGTGCGGGTGCGCACCAAAGCCGATAAGGCTTATTTAACCATCAAAGGAAAATCTAATACATCCGGAACCACACGCTTTGAGTGGGAAAAAGAAATATCCATTCAGGACGCCGAAGCTCTATTGAAGCTTTGTATTCCGGAAATAATTAAAAAAAATCGCTATTCCATCAAAATGGGGCAGCATGTTTTTGAAATAGATGAATTTTTAGATAAAAATCAAGGGCTTATTCTTGCAGAAATAGAACTTTCAGAAGAGGACGAAGATTTTATTAAACCAAAATGGTTGGGCGAAGAAGTTACCGGCAAGGCTCAATATTATAATGCCTATCTCAGTGAGCATCCTTTTTCTGAATGGGAGTAATTTGACAAAAAACGAAAAAGCTCAGATGAGTTCAATAGTTTGTAACTTTGCCCGAATTTAAAAAAGCATGAACACCGTTCGCATTACCAAACAATTTACTTTTGAAACCGGTCATGCCCTGTATGGATATGACGGGAAATGCCGCAATGTACATGGGCATAGTTATAAACTCAGTGTGACGGTTATCGGCAAGCCCATCGGGGAGTCCACTCATGTGAAATATGGGATGCTCATCGACTTCGGTGATCTTAAAAAAATCGTGAAAGAAGAAATTGTGGATAAGTTTGATCATGCTACGGTTTTCAACAAAAACACTCCCCATCTCGAGTTGGCGAAAGAACTGGAAAAACGCGGTCACAAAATAATACTCGCTGATTATCAACCCACCAGTGAACAAATGCTGATCGATTTTTCCAAAAAAATAAGCAAAAAACTTCCCGAAAATATCAGACTACATTCTTTAAAACTTCAAGAAACCGATACGAGTTTTGCAGAATGGTACGCAGACGACAACCAGCATTAACGGATATGAATCTTCCCACCGGCAAAAAGATCTATTTCTCGAGCGATAATCATCTTGGTGCGCCCAATGCTGAAGCCAGCAGAATTCGCGAAAAAAAGTTTGTTTCTTGGTTGGATATGGTGAAAGACGATGCTGAAGTTATTTTTTTATTGGGAGATTTATTCGATTTTTGGTTTGAATATAAACACGCAGTGCCAAAAGGATTTGTGCGTGTGCTGGGAAAACTCGCCGAAATTCGTGACCGGGGGATTCCCGTTCATTTTTTCACGGGAAATCACGATTTGTGGATGAATGGGTATTTTGAGCAAGAACTCGACATTCCCGTTTATCACGAACCCAAAGAATTCATCTTCAACGGAAAAATATTTTTTATCGGTCACGGAGACGGACTGGGCCCCGGAGACAAAGGCTACAAACGTATGAAAAAAGTCTTTAAAAATCCTGTTTCGAAATGGTTTTACCGGTGGCTTCACCCCGATTTGGGAATTCCTTTGGCCCAACATCTTTCTCTGAAAAACAAATTGATTTCTGGAGATGAGGATGCGAAATTTCTTGGGGAAGAAAATGAATGGCTGGCCCTCTACGCCAAACGGAAACTCGAAAAAAAACACTACGATTATTTTATTTTCGGCCATCGGCATCTACCCATGCAAATAAATCCTTCAGAAAAATCCACTTATTTTAATCTCGGAGATTGGATTTCACACTACACTTATGGAGTTTTTGATGGAGAAAAATTTGAGCTGAAACAATTTTAAAGCGTCAAAAACAATTTCACATCCCTTTTGGGAAGCGCCTTTTTTTCGGGGTTATACAGGAGTATTCCCAGTTTATAAAATTCTATCGAACAATACACCCCGGATTCATTTTGCAGGTACTTCCAAGCTTTTTTCATGCCTGAACTCCAGTTTATATCATCAAAAACCAAAATTGCATCCCGGGAATAATTCCCTTTTAAAAGATTAAAATAATCGATGGTAGGCTGATAATGATGATTTCCATCAAAGAATACAATATCAAATTTTTGTTCCGTAGCGGCTATTTTTGGCAGGGTAGCGTCATACATTCCTTGAATCACTTCAAAATCGGAATCGTTTTCCAATTTCCCAAAACGCTCCGAGGCCAATTTGCATAATCCGGGAACACCTTCCAAGCTTGTGAAGTGAGATTCTCCCGAGGGCAAAGCCGAAAGAAAGTATTGTCCGGAAATCCCAAGATTTGTCCCGATTTCCAAAATGTTTTTTGCACCCGAAAACTTAGTCAAGAAATAAAAAAACGAACACCATTTCTTGGGAGAACCTGCGTTTTGTGCAATTTCATATACTTTTCGCTTTTCGTTCAGTCCAAAAAACTCATAGGATATTTCGGTTGGGTTTGAATTAAGTTCTTCGATATATGCCTCAAGGGTTGCGAGTTTCTGTTTATTATTTTTCTGAAACTTTCCTTTTTTAACATGCAAAAAAGCTTTTTTGATATATTCAGCACCGGGACTATCGCCCATTTTCTCGAGTTCTTGACGCTGATTACAAAGCGCATACGAGATATACTTTATTTTTTTAAGCTTGTTTCCTATCATTAATTTTTATGTTATAAACATTCTGCTCCGGTGCCAACCGAATCCTCGATAAAATTTCTGTTTTGACAATATCCAGCCAATTTTTCTTTAATAAATACTTGAATTATTTCTCTTTCGGAATACGGATAAAGCACATGCACATTTGCTCCCGCATCCAAGGTAAAGCAAATATTTGCAGAATTCATTTTGCGAAATTCCCTGATTTCTTCAATCACTTTCAACGTATTAGGTTTCATCAAAATATATCCGGGATTGCCGGTCATCATCATTGCGTGAAGGCTCAGTGCCTCATTTTCCACAATATTTATAAATCCGTTTAAATCGCCTTGACGTAAAATGGGAATCATCTTTTCGAGATTTTCTCCGGCCTGTTCAAATCGTTTTTCAGCAAAAAAATGTTGCTTCATCAAATCATGACCAACTGTGCTGCTCACACTTTTTTCTCCTTCATCAATCAACAAAACCGTATCTTGAAAATTCTTAAAAACCTGATGTACTTCATAGGGATAAGAAATTCCATACAAATCGGTGCTTTTTTCGATTTTCGGATGTTTTCCCCAGACTACGAGCCCCCCTTCGATACTTCGGCAAGCACTTCCCGATCCTAATCTCGCCAAAAAAGATGCCTTATGTGTGGGTGGATTTTCTGAGAGGAGTTTTTTTTCAATTTCTATCAAACACATAGCCAAAGCTGCCATTCCGCTGGCAGAAGAAGCAATTCCACTGCCATGTGGAAATGAATTTTCTGTGTGAATTTCGAAGCGATAATCCTCTAAAAAAGGAAGATAGGGCAAGGCTCGTTCAAAAAAAGTTTGAATTTTAGGTTTGAAACTGTCGGTTTTACCTCCGTCGAGAAATACCTCAAAATCAAAACCTTTACTTTCTTTTTTATCAAAAACCACTCTGGTGATGGTGCGGCATTTATTCAGCGTAAAACTGATGGAAGGGTTTTTGGGAAGCTGCAGCCCGTGTTTTCCCCAGTATTTCACCAAAGCAATATTGCTGGGAGCGAAACAAGAAACTTCTCCATGCTCGATATTGAGGGAAGGTTTTCGGGAAAGGAAATCCTTTTCGGACATTATTGACTTTTTGACAAAGATAAGCTTTTGTTTTGCCACAGATTTTATGAATGTTTTTTTGATGGATTGTTCATTTTTTCCACAAACCAGGAGATTAACATCAACTGAATAAAATGATACAACATAAGTGGCAATAGGAATACTCCCATTGCTGCGGAACTTCCAAAAATCACTTTCGCCATGGCCGATCCGTGTACGAGAGATTTTTGAGAACCACAAAATCTGGCTACGATCGAATCTTTATAATTAAAGCCCAATTTTTGCGAAATATATCCTAATCCAAAGTGAACAAATAAGAATAAAAACAGCACGCTCACGAAAATCAAAGCCAGTTCCCAAATGCTCAAATCTGCGAATAAACCGGAAGCAAAAGAGGCGCTAAAAGCGGCATAAACGATTAGCACAATTACCGTTTTGTCGAATAATTTCAACCGATTACGGTATTTGTTATACCATTCACTAAAAAATCTTCGCAGTAAAAACCCCAGCAAAAGTGGAAGCACAATTTGGAGTATTAATTTTATAAAAATCTCACTCAAAGGCGGGGAGTCGGTGGTTTGCATAAATAATCCTAACCAAAGGGGTGTGATGATCACGCCGATAATCCCCGAAAGGGAAGCATTAAAAATCGCGGCAGAAATATTTCCCTTGGCCAGGGAAACCAAAATCACCGAAGACGAAACCGTGGAAGGCACTGCGGCTAAAAAGAAAAAGCCTTTCCAATAAGAGAGCCATCCTCCTTGTGTGGCAAGGGGATAAAAAGCAAGCACCAATAAAGGAAAAAATAAAAAAGTGGAAAATTGCACTAATAAATGCAATTTATGATTTTTCAATCCTGCAGTAAGTTCCGACACTGAAAGCCCCAGCCCATAAAAAAAGAATATCATCGCAATACCCACATCGATGAAAGTTCCCAGAGGGATTTCGGACAGGAGTAGTGGAAAAAACCCTGCTATGAGCACAGCCAGAAACAAAGCAATCAGAAAGCCGTTTGGCCTCATATGCGAGTGAATCAATTTAGGATTTTAAACTATTGGTAAGATATAAAAAAAATACCAATATGCATTGAAATTATCGCTGAAAGGAAGTTACCCCATATTTTCTTGCCGTGGATTTGGCTTCCTCTGCCCAGGAAGTCAGGTTTTGGATGCGGGTGTCGTGCGAGGGGTGAGTACTCAACCATTCGGCAGGTTGCCCGCCACTATGTTGTTTCATTCTATTCCATAAATCTATTGCAGCTTGTGGATCATAACCCGAAAGCGCCATCAAGGTCAAGCCAATTTTATCGGCTTCGGTTTCATTGCTTCGGCTGAAAGGCAGCATCACCCCCAATTGGGTTCCCATGCCATAGGCGGTGGCAAAAATTTCTTGATTTTCTTCGAGTAAGGCTCCACCCACTGCAGCTCCCAGTTGTTGCAGTTGTGCCACACTCATTCTGCGTTGACCGTGATTGGCCAAAGCATGGGCAATTTCATGTCCCATAATTGCTGCTACCATGGCTTCGGAATTGGCGACGGGCAAAATCCCGGTATAAACCACAACTTTTCCGCCCGGAAGCGCCCAGGCATTAACTTCTTCGCTATTGATGAGTTTAAATTCCCATTGATAGTCTTTTAAATAATCATTATACCCCAGTGCGTTCAAATACTTAGCTGAAGCACGGGCAATTTTGTTTCCTACTTCACTTACCATTCTTGCTTCAGAAGTTCCTGTGACCACCTCATGGGTTTCCAAAAACTGATCGTATTGTTGAAAAGCAATTGGCAAAATTTCAGCGTTGGAAACCAATGCCAAATTCTTTTCTCCCGTGAAAGGATTTACGCTGCTACAAGCTATATACAGCAAACTCAAACTTAAAAAAGCGAAAGAGGTTTTGAGTTTCATATTCGGGTTTTTATAATTTGGTATAAAAATACAAATTCTATACCATATTGAAATTAATTTATTATTGCTTTAACAACACCAAAGGGATTTTTACGGCACAATAATTGTAAATTTACTTTTTAGCAAAAAAACCCATCATGAAAAAGTTAGTGGCATTTTTTTTCTTATCTTGTCTGATATCATGCACCGGCTCTGCCCAAAAAACTAATGCAGTAAAAGAAATAAGCGATAATAAAAAAGTTATGGAAATTAACAAAAACCTCACGCCCGAACAGAAACATATACTCTTTGAAAAAGGCACAGAACTCCCCCATACCGGAAAATATAACCTTCATTTTGAAGAAGGGGTTTATCATTGCGCCAATTGTAACGCCCAATTGTTTGAAAGTGACACCAAGTTCCACAGCAATTGTGGTTGGCCCAGTTTTGACAAAGCGATTAAAGGCGCAGTGGAATATAAAAAAGACACCAGTCATGGAATGATCAGAACGGAGATTCTTTGTGCAAACTGCGGAGGACATTTAGGTCATGTTTTTGAAGATGGTCCAACCGAAACCGGACAACGTTATTGCATCAATTCGGCTAGCTTGGATTTTGCAGAAAAAAAGGAATAGTTGACTTCAAATAGAGATTTAATCTCTGAAATTTTTAGAATTTATATCACGAATCATTTAAAACTCACCCCATGAAAAAATTAATTTTTATCCTAATCAGTGCAGTCGTATTTAGTGCTTGTGAAGGCGATACAGGACCTCCCGGGCCTCCGGGACCGCAAGGACCCTATATTATTGGCACCGTTTTTGAAATTTCCAATGTGAATTTCAATCCCGGAAATGACTATTCTTTTTTGGGGGTTTTCTATGATTATATCCCCAGTAATATTGAGATTTTTCCTTCGGATGTAGTGTTGATTTATCTGTTGGAAGGAGTGGACAACGGAAATGATATTTGGAGTCTCATGCCTCAGACCTTTTATTTAAATGGAGGTGGAATTGCGGAATATAACTACAATCATACCGTGAATGATTTTCAGATATTTCTTTCGGGAAATGTAAATTTAAACACCTTACCACCGGATTTCACTCAAAATCAGATTTTTAGAATTGCCATTCTCCCGGCTGATTTTGCAAATGACGCTCATACGGATATCTATAATCTGGAATCCATTATCGAGAATCTAAAAGCACAAAATCCTCAATTTGAAGTAATTGAGACAGAGTTGGAAGACTTTTAAAAACAGAAAAATCAAAGATACATTTCAATCAAGCCCTCCGGAACACGAAGTATAAGTGTTTTGTTGGGCTTGTCTACTTTTTCGATAAACTCATCGTTGAGAGGAACGAGGATTTCCACTCCATCCCGGTCGATCTCAAAAAGGCTTTGGGGAGTCTTGTCATTGATACCTTTTAAGAATCCGACAAACCCAAAATTCACCTCCTCCACTTTAAAACCAATAATTTCGTGAAAATAAAACTGATCTTCCTCAAGTTCGGGCAAGAGCTCAAGAGGAAGATAAACGGCACATTTCAGTAGAGAGTCGGCATCTTGCTCGTTATCGACATCTTCAAATTTTACGCGGAGGAGTTCGCTGCGGTGCAAAGCGCTTTTTTCAATAAAAAACGGAATCAAGTTTTTGCCCACTTCGACAAAAACCGATTCCGTTTCAAGATAAATTTCCGGCTCGTCTGTATCAAGTTTGATCAACAGCTCGCCTTTGAAACTGTATTTTCCGACGATTGTCCCCAGATAGAAACATTCTTCCTTTCGCATCGTCAAGAAATTTAATTTATTTCTTGTCCTCGCTTTCGGAAGCAGCTTCTTTGCTTTCTTCGGCTTTTTCTTCAGAAGCAGGAGCTTCTTCAGGGGTTCCCTCCTCTGCCGGAGTTTCTTCAGCAGCAGCTTCTTGAGCTTCTGCATTTGCGGCTTCCTCTTCAGCTTTAGCTTCGGCTTCGCGTTTTGCTTCAGCTTCTTTTTCAGCCGCTATAGCTTTTGCTTTTTCTTCTTCTTTAGCCTTGGCAAGTGATTCTTTTTTGGCGTTTATTTTGCTCTCTTTCTCTTCCAACCAAGCCTTGAATTTTTCTTCCACTTGCTCTTCAGTCAAAACGCCTTTTTTCACACCTCCCAGAAGATGTTTTTTAAGCAATATGCCTTTATAGGACAAAATTGCACGGGCAGTATCTGAAGGCTGAGCTCCATTTTCCAACCACTTAATGGCATTGTCTGTTGAAATTTCGATGGTGGCAGGATTAGTATTGGGGTTGTAAGTTCCCAATTTTTCCAAATATCGACCGTCTCTTTTAGCGCGTGAATCCGCAGCAACAATCCAATAAAATGGTTTTCCTTTTTTTCCGTGTCTTTGTAATCTGATTCTTACTGGCATAGCGATTAATTTATGGGGTGCCCGACCCCGGTTATTAATTAAGGCTGCAAAAGTAATGTTTATTTTTTTATCCCTATTAAAATTATTATTGTTTTTTTCCGTTACATTTGTGGAATTAAAATTTTAGCCCCAATGAAGAGATTAATTTTACTTGCAAGTATTTGTGTTTTTGCTTTTGGTTGCTCAGATGATGTGGAAACAAACACCCCGGTAATTCAGGGAAGTGTGAACGAAGTTTTTTTTCGTGCCAAAAATGCAACGGCCACTCTAAACGAGGATGGCTCTCTAAAACTTATCGGAAAATCCTCCGAACAAATTATCACTTTGCAAACCGCTTCTTTTGAAACAGGGCAGTACACTTTGGGTGCAGCACCTGCAAATGAAGCTACTTTCACAGATTTTGCCGGTTCAATTTATATTGCAGGATCAGGCTCAGGGGACGGAATGATCGAAATCACCAAATATGAAGCAGGTACGGTTTCAGGCGCATTCCACTTTAATGCGCTGAATAACGGAGTCGGAGATACCCTGAATTTCCAAAAAGGTGTATTCTTTGAAGTGCCTATCACTAACCTAAATCCGAACGAGGGAGGAGAAACCGATAAAGATTTTATTACTGCTGATATCGGGGAAACTCCATTTGATGCGGAAGTCGTGGTTTCTCAAAATAATTTGGACAATATTCAAATTACAGGCTCTACACAAACTGTTTCCATTTCGCTTACATTTCCTTCCGATGTGACTGCCGGCAGTTATCCGCTGGCTTCTTCGGGACAATATGTGGCCAGTTATCTCGTGGGAAGTATTTCCGATGAAGTGGATACCGGAGAATTGATAATCATCAAAAATGACACTACCGCCAAAATTGTGGAAGGCGAATTTTCGTTCACCACGGTTAGTGGCATTGAAATATCCAACGGAAAGTTCTCTATCTCCTATTGATATTAAACTTATTCCAGTTTTATTTTTTGTTTGATCACAATTGCATCATTCAGCACAAAAGGTTTGGGTATGGTTCCTTTAATTCTTTTTGGCACCGCGAGGTCGGGGTTTTCCAACAGGTCATTGCTGGCTTCAAATAATATCAAATCAGGGTGTTGCCCTTCCCTCAATTGAAACTCAATCCGCAGGGTGTCGCGGTTTACGGCATAATAGGTCAATAAGCGGTTGTCATATCTGTCTTTGAAAACATGTCGTTTTTTACCCTGAATCCACACCGAGTCAGCGGATAAACCATTCACCATAAATTCCGGAAAATCGATGTTTTTATCGGCAAAAAGAGTCAGTCGATCCACCTCTCGTTGAGGAACAATTTTTAAAGAGTAGCCAATTTTTCCATTTGATAAAGCTTTTTCTTTCACCAAAATTTTAGCCTTAGGCAACACCACGCTTTCGGCTTCAGTGGAATACAGAAATCTCGAATTATATTTACTTTCAAAAGTAAATCCAAGGGTTTCGGGATTATGAGGAGTCTCTCTCAAAAAACCTTTCGTCCACTCACACAAGATTGCGTCGTAAGTATTCCATGTCGCCTTATTGGTTTCCCCATCCAACACATAAACCAGGCTATTGGGTTGAGGCCTTTCTTCGGAAAAATCGGATTCTAGATGGGCAGCAACAAAAAAACCAACTGCAGTTAAGAAAATTAAAAGCGAAATATCCTGTTTTTGTTGATATTTCCCAAAAACCGGCAGCAACAAACCAAACAATAACACGGTAAAAACAGCACTGATAACGAGCATTTTCAAGCCTAAACCTACGGGGAAAAACTGAATGAGTGGTGCAAAAAGGAAAAGTGCAGGCACACAGAAAAGTAAAGATAAAAACAGGTTGGTTTTTTTATTCCGGATTAATAATCCAAAAATCAGCAAAGCAAAAAAACGGGAAGAATAAAATAGGCTGCTCCTTTTAAAAAGAAAGCTACTGCTGTGTTGATTAACAACCAAAAGAAAATAGGAGCAACAAAAAGTTCAGCAGTTTTTTCCGGTTTATATTTATGATAAAGAAAGAAGGAAATCGCGAGACTTAGCAAAACAAAAGCCGCGATATAAAGATGGCCATTATAGGTAAAACCCTGTTGAATTTCGGTGTAATGAGGATAAACCCACAACAAAAGTTCCCACCCCAAAAAAGCAATAATCCCGCTGACCGACAAACTTCCCAGAAAAGGCAGAAATCCCCAAAAAATATTTTTAAGAGTGAGTTTCTTTTTAAAAATTCCAACGACCAAAAGCACAAAAAACAGTGCAAAAGCAAATATCAACAAAGGCCAAATCCATGAAAAGGGGAAACGCAGCATTTCGATTCCAGGAAAATTAAAATAAACC
>Ga0079224_100015625_pt1 | contig 10636 bp, 8 predicted proteins | sample Stecom2015_FD_80414 | JGI IMG/M metagenome (GOLD analysis project Ga0079224, IMG submission 80414) | Agricultural soil microbial communities from Utah to study Nitrogen management - Steer compost 2015 | ecosystem: Environmental > Terrestrial > Soil > Agricultural land | place: USA: Utah...
CGCGATCGAGCCCCCACGGACGGGCTCCCGGCGTGTCCAGCTGCCTCGCCATAAAACTCTGACTCGGGATCGAGGCACGCCCGGAACAGGGTTTTTCCCCATGGATGATTTCACGGCGTGTCCAGCATCCTCCGCCCTGACCCGGAAATCGGGATCGGAGACACATCCCGAACAGGTTTTTTTCCCACACTTGTGGGATTAATTCCCACTCTTGGCTATACTCCCGCGCATGAACCCACACCCACACCCGAACGATCTGCCTGACAACGCCACCGGCCAGCCACCCGCCGTGCTGGTGAGCGCCATACGCAAGCTGTTGCGGCCGCTGGTGCGGCTGATGCTTGCTCACCAGATCACCTATCCGTATCTGGTCAACATGCTCAAGTCGATCTACGTGGAAACGGCAGATGAAGACTTCAAGGTCGAAGGAAAGCGGCAATCGGACAGTCGCATCAACCTGCTTACCGGGGTACACCGCAAGGACGTCAAGCGCCTGCGCGCCGAGCCAGGGCAGTCACTGAACACGCCCAGGACCATCTCCATCGGGGCCCAGATGATCGCCTACTGGACGGGATCCGAGCAGTTTACCGACAGCGCCGGCAAGCCCCGCCCCCTGCCCCTGCGCAGCGCCGGCGCAACGGATCCGGCTCTCCCCACCTTCGACGACCTGGTGGAGCTGGTATGCCGACAGGATATCCGGCCCCGGGTGATCCTCGATGAATGGCAGCACATGGGAATCGCACGACTGGAAGACGGCGGCGTCACCCTCAACACCGGCGCCTTCACGCCGGACAAGAGTTTCGACGAGAAAGCCTTCTTCTTCGGCAAGAACATCCACGACCATCTGAGCGCCAGCACCTTCAACCTGCTGGGGCATAAACCTTCCTATTTCGACAGAAGCGTTTATTATGACAATCTGACTCTGGAGTCCGTCGAGGAACTCAGCAAGCTTGCTAATGACGTGGGCATGAACGCCCTGACCGTCGTCAACAAAACAGCGCTGGCACTGCAAAAGCGCGACGAGACCTGTCGCGAGCGCAACTACCGCATCAATTTCGGCGTGTTCAACTACAACGCTGTGCACCAGTCTGATGCCCCGGATGTCGACACAGAAGGCGATCGAGATGCCTAAGACCCTATCAGCCATACGCCGCTATCCAGCGACGACGTTTCTGGCAATCCTGTTGTTCCTGGCGACACTCGCGGTGGCCACGGGCAGCCTGGGCATCGTGCGGCCCGGCGGTAACGGCGGCGGTGGCAGCGAGGACGGCGGCAGTGGATTCGGTGGCACCGGACGCTCCGGCGAGTTCGGCGGCAGCGGTCTGGGCGGCACCGGCATTCCATCTCCCTTTATTACCCTGGAGGAGTCCCGCGAGGCGGCCCCTGCGCAGCCGGCCCAGGCACCGGCGGTCGACGTCATCGAACCCGTGCCGCGTCCTGCCGACAGCCAGCCAGCGCTGGAGATTGCAGAGGAATCCGTGGAAGCGGTTGAGCAGAGCACTCCGGAGCCGGCGGCGCTGGCCGAGCTGATTGTCCCTGCGGTCGAGATCGTCGAGGAAGATCCGGACCCTGTGGAGCAGAGTCTGTTGCAGCCGGTGGCGTTGCCGGAGCCGATCCAGGTCGTGGAAGCCCCGGTCATCGAGCCGGCGCCTGCCGCGCCCGAGGAGATCGAGCCCATCGAGGAGATGGTGGCTGTCGAGGAAGCGCCGCAGTTGGTGGACAGCCTGCCCCCCATTGTGGAAAGTGAGGGCGAGAGCACTGACAGGAACGTCCTGCCGGAGCGTATTCAGCGTCCGGAACTGCCACCTTTCCAGCGGGTTCGCCCGGTAGAGCGCCCCAGCATTGCTTCGCCCCCTGCCACGACCCCTGCCCGGCCAATGAGCTTCTGAGCACGCGCAGGGTTGGCCATCAGGGCGACTACCAGCGATAGCCCAGCTGTACGCCCACGGCCATGTCCGGGCTGTCCGGCGTGAAGCCCTTGGCAAGATAGGCCATCAGCGTCCACCGGGACGAGGGCGTCACGGAGATGTAGGGCAGCAGTTCATGGGTTTCGTGCGAACTGGCCGAAGCCGCCTCACGATAGTCGTAGATCAGTCCGTAACTCCATAGCTCACTGGCAGGCCGGGAAAAGCCCAGGGACAGATAATAGGAGTCCTGCAGGCGCGCAAATACCGAGGAGCTGCCGCGGAAGCGGTAGCCCGCCGTGCCGAACCACGTGGTATTGCCGAGCATCTGATACAGATCGACCTGCACGGCATAGTCGGTGGCGCCGGTGCCAAGACCTTTGTCTTCGCTCGCGGTGGGAATCTTGACCTCGACACCAAGGTCGACAAAGGGGCCGCTGGCGCTGAAGGCGGGCAACTGGTAGGTGGCGGAGAGCACGGTATCGCCGAGCCCGCGCCAGGTCCCTGATTCGCCGGGGAGGTCCAGGTCGGCGCCCTCGACGCCGCCGACATTGAGCAGCACGTTCCCTACGCCGGACACCTGCAGATGGGCCACACTGGCCTTGAGGTTCCAGCCGGACACCGTGATGTCATAGGACAACGGGAAGTAATGGATGCTGGTGTCGGCATCCTGATCGTAATCGCCCTTGCTGTAATAATAGCCGGCGATGATATTGTGAGAAGCTGTGGACTGCTGTTCCCCGCCCTGCGCCAGCACCGGCGACGGTCCCATACACAGGACCATCCATGGAGTCAGCAACCAGTATTTCGTTGGCAAAACGTGCTCCCATCGGCATGTCGACTATCGGTGCCGGTCGTGCGGCAGAAAACCGGCGCTCGTGCCTGCGAAATATTCCCACAAGACGGGAATCATGGCAAAATGTTTCAGCGTCACCTGGCAATATAAATACTTGAATAACAAGCCGATCCCTGTAAAGTTAGCGTGCCCGGCCGTTCCGGCCCTACCGCACGCAGGGTGCTGAGCTTAGAGCAGGACCTGGCGTCCTGAACTTTTGATGTCACCGCTGCGTACGGCCACTTACATGAGCAATATGGTTTACCCGTCACTGTTTCTGCTTGTTTTCAGCAGCCTCGCGCCTGCGGCCCTGGCCCAACTGCCCCCACCGAACGCCCAATTGAACGAACTGGTCAGTTCCGGACAGTATCAACGCGCCTGGGAGATCGCCAACACCAACGTGGAAATGTGGGAAGGCGACACCCAGTTCGACCTGCTTTACGGCATTGCGGCGCTGGAATCCGGTCGCCCCAACGAGGCCGTATACGCGCTGCAGCGGGCGGTAGCCACCGCCCAGACCAGCCTGGTGCGCCAGCGTGCCCGCCTGGAGCTGGCCAGAGCGCATCTGCTGACAGGCAACCTGGTGGCCTCCGAGGAGCAGTTTCAGTCCGTACTGGCCAGCAATCCCCCGCAGAACGTGCGCGACAACATACAGGCATTCCTGGCGCTGATCGAAATCCGTCAGGAACAGCAGCGCCCTTCGGTGACCTGGAATCTGTCCAGCGCCCTGGGCCACGACGACAACATCAACAGCGCCACCAGTAACGGCCTGATCGATACGCCTATCATCGGCGAGATCGAGCTCGACCCCTCCGGCCTGAAAACGGAGGATGAATTCGTCGACCTGGGGGCGGCCATGGTGTACAAGCGCCCTGTTTCCCGGGATCGCAGCGTCGATGTCACGCTCAATCTCAACCGCCACGACAATCTTTCAAGCAGCCGCTTCGACATCGACTATGGTCTGGTCGATCTCTCCTACAACCATGGCAACAACCGCAACCGCTTCCGCCACGGGCTCCAGGCACAGAAGATCATGCTCGACGGGGAAGGCTTCCAGAGCAGCTACCGCTTCAACAACTCCTGGCAGCACGCCGGAAACAACGGTTGGTATCAGGCGCTGTCGTTCTCCCTGGCTGCCAACCGCTTCGATGCCACGGACGATTCGCCGCGGGCGAACCTGAGGGATACCAATCAGGCGCTGCTCTCGGGCAGTATCATCAAGCTGGGTCGCACCTTTACCCACAGTGTCACGCTGTACTATGCCCACGACGAGGCGCTGCGGGAAGTGGGTGAACACAACGGCCGGGACTACGTCGGGATTGCGCACAGCGTCACATGGCGGCTTTCCAATCGCCATATACCGTTTTCGAGGCTATCCATTCAGGAAACAAAGTATCACAATGAACACCCCGTATTCTTTCTGGACACGCGCAGCGATACTGCGGTGAGTGCCACCCTTGGCTGGGTGTGGCAATTCAGCAACCGCTTCGCACTGAATGCGGAAATGAGCTATACAAGAACCGACAGCAATATCCCGCTGTTCGAGTACACGCGCTTCCGCTATCAGGCGGGGCTGCGGTACCAGATCTGAGATCTGGGAAGACTTCATCACCTTGAGCCGTTAGAGGGGAAGAGGATAGATAATGAATACATTCCTTCGACACAATCTGCAGCTGATCCGGGTTGGCATGGTTGCGCTATGCCTGGTCCTGGTGAGTCCGCTCCTGCGGGCGGCGGAAGACGAGCCTGCGGCACGCGTGATCGCCGCCAGTGGCGACGTCACGGCGATGAGCGGTGAGGACATCCGGGTGCTGGCCCGCGGCGACGAAGTCTACGTCGGTGATATCGTCACGACCGGCCCCAACGGCTTCGCCCAACTGCGCTTCATAGACTCGGCCATTGTGGCCCTGAAGGCGGATACTGCCTTCGAGATCAGCGAATATGTCTTCGATCAGAGCGATGACGACCGCGCCACCATGAACCTGATCCAGGGCGGATTCCGCACCATCACCGGCCGTATCGGCAAGGCCAACCGCGACGCCTATCGCGTGGTCACCCCCTACGCCACCATCGGCATCCGCGGCACCGACTACGAGCAGGTCATCACCCCCTCGGGGCTGATGTCAGGAGTATTCGACGGCGGCATCTCGCTGCAGAACGACGCCGGCCTGCTCAACCTGGGCGTCGGCGCCCAGTTCGACTACGCCATGGTCACGGCCAACAGCACTGCCCCGCTTGGGCTCACCGAACAGCCTCCGGAGCTGGGTCACACCCTGGTGATCGAGGAAGAGGACAGCCAGGAGGCCGAGAACGAGGCCGAGAATGAAAATGAAGGTGAGGCCGAGGAGGAAGGCGGCGAACTGCCCGTTCTACCTGTGGAAAGAGTCGCCGGCCAGGCCGGAGCTCCGCTGGAGAGGGACAGCGATGAGGAAGTCGCCATCAACCCCAACGAGAGTGGCGATGGTACGGTCAATTGCAACAACAACAGTCTGGTATGTGGCAATGAGGAGCCGCCGCCTCCCGCACCCGAGCCCGAGCCGGAACCCGAGCCTGGTCCCCGGCCCGCTCTGACCGAGGCAGAGGAGATCTCCCTGGACCGCAGCGCTGTGGCCCGCATTGCCTACGGGGTGGTGCGCTCCCGCTTCAGCGGCGAAGCCGGTGTTGACGCCCAGAACGATGCGCCGGGCCAGAATTCAACCGTTCTCGCCAATGACGGCTTCGTCCTGCGCTTCGGCGGCAGCACGGAAGAGCATCAGGTGAATGTCGGCGGTTATGACATTGAGTGGGGCAAGTGGCGCTCAACGCCATCGCAGCCGCTCTGGCAACAGTACCGTGAAGATGGTGACAACACCCACCACTTCGATGACACCGTCCTTCTGTTCTCCGCTGTGGAGCCGGTCACGCCGACCTTCCAGGGCAGCAAGAGTTTTTCTGCAACAGACAATTTTCTTGCCTATGCCAGCGAGGAGAACTCCACTGTCCGCTCCGTGGACGGTCGGCTTGACCTCGATCTCGCGACAGCCGACGTCAAGGGCGGCATCGTGGTGACCGTGGACGGCGGCGAAGGCGTCAACTTCTGGAATGGCGTGGTTGGCGGCACCCTGCGGCAACAGGACGGACAGGTCAGCGGCATGCTGATCGACCGGTCGCAGAGTTTTGTCGAGCCCGGACAGGGCAACACCGGGGAACAGGTGCCGTGGGAGCGCAACTTCAAGGGCGACATCAAGGGCACCTTCACCGGCGAAGGTGGCAAGGGTCTGCTGCTGGACTTCGATTTCGCGGAAACGAGAGACGCGGCCAACTACGTTGTCGGCCTCACACTCTTCGAGCAGGATCAGGCGGAGCAGCCGGATCTGGGCTGGGGAGCCTGGGACGCACCGGTTCTGGAGAACTGGAACGACACCCTGGTCGAGCCCACGCAGGAACATCTGGAAAGCAAGTCCTGGACCTCGGAGCAGATGCTGGAATTGTTGAACGAGATGGGTAAATCCTATGCCTACGAATCCGCAGGCGGCTTCGGCCGGGGCTTCGGCGCGTCGAACGGCCAGCTGTCAGATGTGCAGGCGAACTTTGACATTGACTTCAACACCGGCGACATCTCCAACGGGCAGCTGCTGGTAACCGACGCCAGGATGCACAACTGGGCAGTGGCCTTCGATGGCGCCCTCGCCGGCGGTGATGTATCACTGAACGCCATCCCCGGCAGCTTCACCATCGACGATGTTGCCAATGGCGGTACTGCCACGCTTGGCGGTGCCTTCACCGACTTCCTGGCCTCTGGCTTCACGGGCGCCTTTGAGATGATCGATGGGAACAACGCCAGCAACCTCGTCCAGGGCGTGTTCGATCTGACGCGGGGACCGCAACTCAATTGATCGCGTCAGGCCGTCTTTGGCGGCCTGACGTCTGTTTCCCGACCCAGAGGTGCGGGCCTTGTCTTATCAAGGCGGGCTCAGGACTCTTCCTTGAGCGCCAGGGAAGCGGAATTGACGCAGTAGCGCAGCCCAGTGGGCTGGGGCCCATCGGGAAACACATGGCCCAGATGGGCATCGCAGCGCGCACAGAGGACTTCGGTCCGGCGCATGCCGTGTGAATCGTCGTGCTCCGCCCGCACCCTGCTCTCATCAATCGGCTGATAGAAGCTCGGCCAGCCACTACCGGAATCGTACTTGGTGTCGGAGGAGAATAGCGCCGTGCCACACACGGCACAGTGGTAGGTGCCCGCAGTCTTGGTGTCCCAGTACTTGCCGGTGAAGGCCCTTTCGGTGCCCTTCTGTCTCACGATGCGCCAGGCATCCTCGCCCAGTTCACGGCGCAATTCTTCATCCGAAGGAATTCTGTGCTGCTCATAATCTGCCATGATTGACTCCTTGCCGGCCTGGGGCCGCACTTTTTCGCGCTACTGTTTACCCACGTCAGGGTTTACAATACCGCGCAAATTGGTTGTCGAAGACGACAATTGCCACTATACCACCGGGCGCCGGAAGTTTAGAGAAGAAGCTATGAGGAAGATCAAACAGTCAGACAAGCTGCTCAAGGTCTGTTACGACATCCGCGGACCTGTGCTGGAAGAGGCCAAGCGGCTCGAAGAAGAAGGTCACCGCATCCTCAAGCTCAACATCGGCAACCCGGCACCGTTCGGGTTCGAGGCGCCGGATGAGATCATCCAGGACGTCATCCGCAACCTGCCCAACGCGCAGGGTTACAGTGACTCCAAGGGCCTGTTCTCCGCCCGCAAGGCCATCATGCAGGAATGTCAGCAGCTACAGATCGCTGGCGTGGACATCGAAGATATTTACCTGGGCAATGGCGTCAGCGAGCTGATCGTCATGTCGATGCAGGCGCTGCTCAACAACGGCGATGAAGTACTGATCCCTGCCCCCGACTACCCGCTGTGGACCGCGGCCGTCAGCCTGTCTGGCGGCGTGCCCGTGCACTATCACTGTGACGAGGCCTCGGACTGGTTTCCGGACATCAAGGATATCGAGAAGAAGATCACCCCGAACACCCGCGCGATCGTCATCATCAACCCGAACAATCCCACGGGTTCGGTATACAGCAAGGAGGTTCTGCTGGAGATCACCCGTGTTGCGCGCAAGCACAACCTGATCATCTTCTCTGACGAGATCTACAGCAAGATCCTGTATGACGATGCGCAGCACATTCCAGTGGCCTCGCTGTGCGACGACCTGTTCATCGTCACCTTCAACGGTCTGTCCAAATCCTACCGGCTGGCCGGCTTCCGCTCCGGCTGGATGATCCTCAGCGGCGCCAAGAACAAGGCCAGCAACTACATCGAAGGGCTGGAGATTCTGTCCAACATGCGCCTGTGTTCCAACGTGCCCGCGCAGTTCGCGGTGCAGACGGCGCTGGGCGGCTACCAGAGCATCAACGAACTGATCCTGCCCGGTGGCCGCCTGCGCGAGCAGCGGGACCTGGCGTGGGAGATGATCACCCAGATTCCCGGCGTCAGCTGTGTGAAGCCACGTGGCGCCCTCTACATGTTCCCGCGTCTGGACCCGGGCAGATTTCCGATCAAGGATGATGAGAAGTTCGTCTTCGATCTGCTGGAGCAGGAAAAAATCCTGCTGGTACAGGGCAGCGCATTCAACATCCGGGACAACAACCACTTCCGCATCGTGTTCCTCCCCAGTGCCGATGTGCTGCAGCAGGCCATCAACAAGATCGGCCGCTTTCTGGGGCGTGCGGAGTTCTGACGCGCCCCCTCCCCGTTGCGCAGCGGGCACGATCAGGTCAGCGTAAAACCCAGTGCCTGCAGGCGTCGGCGATTGTCGACGCTCAGCTCGGCCTCCAGCACGTAGTGAGAAAATTCACGTCGGCCTGCCATCTGTCGGCGGATGTCATCGAATGCCCTGGCGCCCTGGCCCACACCACTGCGCAACTGACCATCGATGACGGCAATATCGAAAGCGGCCCGAACGCATTCGGCGAACACTCTCTCCTCCTGCGCGGCCGAGCCGTCACTGTGCAGCTGCGGCAGATGCACCCGCGCGCTCGGCAGCGGATTGTCCGCAGCCGGCTCGACAGCGGCATTGTTCAGACCGAAATACTGCAGGAAGGACTGATAGTTCATCTCGCTGGCGTTGCGCTTGGCCTCGACACTGTAGCCGGCGATGTGCGGTGTGGCGAGGACGACCTCCTGCAACAGCGCCTGGCTGATGTCCGGCTCGTTCTCCCACACGTCCCACAGTGTCAGCAGATCGTTACGTGCGGCCAGGCGTCGCTGCAGCGCGGCATTGTCGACCACCGCGCCGCGCGCGGCATTGATGAACAAGGTGCCGGGGGCCAGCGCGTCAATGCGGGCCTCGTCAAAAAGGTGCCAGGTAGCATGTTCAGCGTCACGGGTCAGCGGCGTATGCAGCGAGATGATGGCGGCCTGCATGGCCTGCTCGAGCGTGCAGAAGGAAACGTCCGGATACTCGCCGCTGGCGCGGCTGCGCGCCTCCACGAAGGGATCGCAGACGCGGCAGTCCAGCCCCAGCCCGGTCAGTCGCCGATACAGCGCGCTGCCCACGTGGCCGAAGCCGATGATCGCCACTGATCTGCCCTGCAGAGTGAAGATGCCGCGACAGATCAGCTCCGCCATCCCTGCCAGGCAGTATTCCACCACCGCGTTGGCGTTGCTGCCACCAGCCGAAGCCAGACCGATCTGCGCCCGCTGCAGATAGTCCCGGTCGATATGGTCGGTGCCGCTGGTCGCCGTGGCCACAAAGCGCACACGGCTACCGCCCAGCAATGCCTCATTCACCGGTGTGATCGAGCGCACCAGGAGCACGTCGGCGTCGCGCACATCCTCTGCACGGATGCTGCGTCCGGGCAGCAGCCGCAGTTCGCCGTGAGCGCGAAAATAGTCCGCCACCGCCACGATGTTTTCGTCGGCTACAATCTTCATGCGTCGCGCCTCACCCTGTTAGCTTCAGACCTCACCTGTCATACCTCCGAGGTTTCCGCGGGCTGCAGGCAGGCGTCGCGGCTGCGGGCCGCCTCGAGCCCACGCACCAGCTCCATCAGGCGTTCCCGGGCCAGTGTGTCGACACCCTCGGACTTCAGCAGATCCTCTATGGCGACGACATCAAAGTCGCGCCAGACCAGATCGCGGCAGGCAATGCTGGAGTACGGTTCATCGGGATGATCCACATCCTGCACGATGGTCGCCAATGTGCGACTCAGCCGCGCCATCTCCTCGTGCTGGCGCAGCAGCTCCGGCCCCCGCTTCGCGCCGCGATAGGACAGGTTCGGCACCTCGTGCAGGTTCTGGTACAGCACTGGAATCGATTCGAAGTGACGCAGCAGGCAACTGGCCGCCACCGGTCCCAGCCCCGGCACTCCGGGAATGCTGTCGATGGCGTCGCCCACCAGCCCGAGATAGTCGGGAAACTGGTCCGGCCGGATGCCGTAGTGCTGCAGGATGTCCCGGGCATAGCGTCGGCGGTTGCCGCTGAAATCCCACAGGTGATCGCCTTCATTGTGCAGTAGTTGCGCCAGATCCTTGTCCCGGGAGACCACACAGACGTCGTGATTGCCTTCCCGACGCGCCCGCGCGGCTACCGTGCCGATGATGTCGTCCGCCTCGTAATTGCGGCTGCCGAAGGCGGCCACACCCAACAGCTGGGTCAGCTGAGCGCAGGCGGCCAGTTGCCGGGCCAGATTGTCGTCGGGCAGCTCACGATTGGCCTTGTAGCCAGGGTAGAGGGTGTGGCGGAAGCCGCAGAACAGGCTCTCATCGAAGGCGGCCATGACGTGCTGCGGCCGGGTCTGGCCCAGGAAGCGCAGCAGGAAGCGGGCATAGCCATGGAAGGCGCTGATATCACGCCCGTCTGCCGCCTCGACCACCTGCCAGGACGAGAAGTAGGCTTGAAAAATGTAGATGGACGCA
>Ga0079224_100015626_pt1 | contig 10635 bp, 8 predicted proteins | sample Stecom2015_FD_80414 | JGI IMG/M metagenome (GOLD analysis project Ga0079224, IMG submission 80414) | Agricultural soil microbial communities from Utah to study Nitrogen management - Steer compost 2015 | ecosystem: Environmental > Terrestrial > Soil > Agricultural land | place: USA: Utah...
CAATAGGCGGCATAATAATATCGTCCACTAAGGAAGTAACGATTTTTCCAAATGCACCTCCAATTACAACACCGACTGCCAGGTCGATAACATTGCCACGCATGGCAAATTCCTTAAATTCTTTTAAAACTCCCATTTCTTAAATATTTAATTAATTTTCCTAATAAATGGTTTACGCGATAAATATACAAACTTAACCCTTGATAAAGTGTATATTTTTTCGTTTTTTTGCAGAATAAGTCTTTAAATAGATTTAATTTAAGCTTCTATACTGAAAACATAACTTACAACCTTCTGCTTATGACGAGTGTTTTAATAACTGATGACCATGGAATAGTTCGTTTAGGCGCCTCTATCGTCGTTGAAGAAACCATTGATGAAGTAGAAATTCATCAAGCGAGTGACTTTGACGAAATGATTACCCTAATAAAAGAAAAAACATTTGACTTATTGCTCATGGACATTAATATGCCAGGTGGTAATAATATAAAAATGATTCGGGAGATTTTGAGTATTCAAAAGGATCTTAAAATTCTAGTGTTTTCATCCTACGAAGAATCAATTTACGCATTACGTTACATACAAGAAGGAGCGGTAGGTTATATCAATAAAAACTCCAATAAGAATTTATTGAAAGATGCTATTCAAACGGTTTTAAACGGGCAGAAATACATGAGTGAAGAAGTGAAAGAAATGTATTTCAACTCTTTAATTAAGGGAAAATCTTCAAAAATTAAAGAGAATCCTTTGAATCTACTATCTAACAGAGAAATGGATGTAGCAAAACAGCTTATTAATGGTTTGACAATTAATGAAGTTTCTAAGGCCTTAGAACTTAAAAGCTCAACCGTTAGTACTTACAAAACTCGTGTTTTCGAAAAATTGCAGATTGAGAATATCGCCGAACTTATTGAAGTATTTAGAGTAAACGATCAGTATTAAAGGATAATCCTTTTATTATAAACAAAAAAGCTCTGGGTTTTCCAGAGCTTTTTTTGTTTATGTAATGACCTCAAAAAGATCATACAATCAAGCAACATATATTACTTAGCGTTTTTAGCTTCTTGAATTTCTAAACGAATAGTTTGAGCTAGGTTTTTTACATCTTGTAAACCTTTACGTACACGTGTACCAGCTGCGCTATTTCCTTTGTTAAAGAATTTATCAGCATCCGCTTCTAAACCTTCTATTAAACTTTTAAGTTCATTGAATTTTTCCATACTTGCCATAATTAAAGACTCCTTTTAGTTTTAAATTAAGTTAATAAATTTTATACTGCGACCTAAATGTAGAATCTTTTTTTTGAAAAAAAAATAGTTTTTTACACTTAAGCGTTGAAAATGAGCATATTTTCCTAATTATTTTACATTAGATTTTGAATAAACAACCCAAAATCACAGGCAAATTACTGAAAATCAATCAATTAAACCTATAGTCGCTTTGAATGTATACTCAAAAGATATTTTTTATTTTTTTTAATGTTTAATCTACGTTATCGTGTAAAAATGAGTTATTTGGCTTAATGTGTGTAACACCCTCATCTACCGATAATGTAAACCTGGAAACTTGTGATTCAGATGAATGAGCCACTTGATCCAAATTCATGTTTTTTCTCTTGTAAGCAGGCTCAGACTCGATTTCATGTAAACCATTACTCGTTCTCAATTTCATGCTTAACTCCTTTAGACGCATAATACGATCCTTAGTCTTACTTAACTGATTTTCCATATAGTCATCAGTTTTATAAGTCTCGTCCTCTACGTTTTCAATTTCGAAAGGTGTTGAAGGAATTTCCTCTATTCTTTCTCTTTGAGTATTTTGCGAATTTACTGGCTCTTGATAAGAGTTAGTTTGGTAAGACGCATGTTGAGAAGGTTGATTAGACGTATAATCTTCTTCAGGTAAATCTGAAAAAGGATTGTTCGAATAAGCTTCTTGCTCTGGATAATAAGACGTAGTTGGCGTATTAGAACCTTCTAAATCTTGAATACTCTTTGGAGTTTCAAAATGGAAAACAGAAGGCGTAGTTTTAATTTGATACATGCCATCTAAATCCTCTTCTACTGACTCCTCTTCCTCTACATCTTCCTCAGTTAAAGTAAAACGAATGATACCATCATCTTTAGGTGTTTCATTTTTCAAACCACCATCTTGTTGAGGATTTTTGTTTTCAGTAGGTTGAGTTCCGAAAGAGAACAAATCAACCTGTTGAGGTCTAACTTGAGGTTGTGGTGCTTGTGCACCTCCTGAAGTAGGATTTAAGTCTGCAATTTGTTGAACTGGATTATTTGTTGGAGCTACAGTTGGTGCAATTGGAGACTGTCCCATATTGCTATCAGTAGGGTTTTGCGCTTGTACAGGCGTATTATCAACAAATTGATTAACAGGTCTGATATAAGGTGCTTCTACCTTATTATCAATTAAAGGAATTTCAACCTTTTGATTTTCTAAATCTTTAATTCTTTCATCAGAAGTTTGGAAACCAGTTGCGATAATAGTTACTGATAATTCCTCACCCATATTTGGATCAATACAGTTACCCCAAATTAAATCAGCAGTCATTCCTGCTTTATCTTGGATATAATCTGTAATGATAGAAACCTCATCCATAGTTACTTCTTGTGTTCCAGAAGTAATATTTAATAAGATATAACGAGCACCTTCAATTTCATTATCTTTCAATAATGGAGACGCTAAAGCCCCTTGAACGGCTTCAAATGCTCTATCTTCACCTGAAGCTACGTAGTTACCCATGATACAAACACCAGAGCTACTCATAACGGTGTTCACATCTTTAAAGTCCACGTTTACATATCCAGGGATAGTAATGATTTCTGCAATACCTTTTGCAGCAGTTGTTAATATATCATCTGCTTTTGCAAATGCTGCTGTCATGGTTAGGTTACCAAAAATTTCTCTTAAACGGTCATTAGAAATAACTAAATAAGAGTCAACATATTTTTGAAGTTCGGCTAAACCTTCTTCAGCTTGCATTTTTCTTCTTTTTCCTTCAAAGGCAAATGGAGTGGTCACAATAGCCACTGTCAAAATACCCAACTCTCTGGCAGCTTTAGCAAGGACTGGACTTGCTCCTGTTCCTGTACCACCACCCATTCCGGCTGTTATAAATAACATTTTCGTATTGGTACCTAGCATACGCTTGATATCTTCAATACTTTCAATAGCCGAATTCTCACCAACACTAGGATCTGCTCCTGCACCCATACCTTCAGTCAAACTAGCACCTAGTTGAACCTTGTTAGGAATTGGACTTGTCTCTAATGCTTGAGCATCTGTATTACAAATGATGAAATCTACACCACTTATACCTTGTTTATACATGTGATTAACGGCATTACCACCGCCACCACCGACACCAATAACCTTAATGATGGAGGATTGCTCCTTTAACATTTCAAATTTAAACGACATACGCTATCTCCATTTTGCTCTTACTGAGCTATATGCAAAACTAACTTCCAACAATTTTTATCTGTGTAATAATAGCAAATTTTTAACACTCTTTTTCCACAATTGTTAGTAGTGTGGAAAAATTCTAACTTGTGGAAAACTATCGACGACCTAAGTAGGAATCATTATCTATTTCTTCATTACCATCTTTGATAATGTCTCGAAACCATTTAAAAATTCCTTTATTTTTATCTATCCCGACTATGCTTGACTTGGGTTTATCACCTACCGGAGAGGCCATCATTTCTTCAGCTTCTTCTTCCTCCTCCGCAGCTTGAATTCCTTTAATTAACAATCCGATACCGGTTGCGTATAATGGACTTCTTAAATCCTCAAAAGCAGCTTTTGACAAATGCTCATTTTTAGCCAAATGCTCATTAGGGAATCCCACTCTACAATCTATACCTGTTAGATATTCAACTAATTGAACAAGATGTTTTAATTGAGCACCACCTCCTGTAATCACAATCCCACCAATCAATTTATTTTCATATCCTGAAGATTTGATTTCATAATAAACGTGCTCAATGATTTCTTCCATTCTAGCTTGAATGATATAAGCTAAATTTTTAACTGAAATCTCTTTTGGATCACGCCCTCTTAAACCAGGTACCGAAACCACTTCATTTTCTTTATTTTCATCGGCTAATGCAGAACCGAATCTCACTTTTAATAATTCAGCGTAATTTCTTAAAACATTACATCCTTGTTTGATATCTTCCGTAACTATGTTTCCTCCTAAAGGAATAACAGCTGTATGACGAATAATACCTTCGTGGAAAATAGCCACATCAGTTGTTCCACCTCCAATATCAACTAAGCAAACGCCAGCGTCTTTATCAGCTTCATCTAAAACAGCTTCTGAAGATGCTAAAGGTTCCAAAATCAAATCTTCAACGTCTAAGTTGGCATTACTTAAACATTTTTTGATGTTTTTAATAGCATTTACATGACCCGAGATAATATGGAAATTAGCTTCCATTCTTCTACCTGGCATACCAATAGGGTCTTTCACGCCTGGTTCATTATCTATAGTAAACTCTTGCGGCAACACATGAATAATTTCCTCTCCTGGAGGCAAAACCAATTTGTACATATCATCGATTAATTGTTCGATGTCATGACGTTGAATTTCGCTGTCGTCATTTCGAATTAAAATCCCTCTATGTTGAAGACTTTTAATATGTTGACCTGCAATACCCACATTAACCACCTTGATATCAACATTCGACTGTTGACTTGCATTTTTAACTGCTTCTAAAATACTGTTAACTGTTTTTTGAATATTAGCAACCACTCCTCTACTAACACCAGAAGATTCGGCTTTGCCAACTCCTAAAATCTCAATCTTACTTCGACCGCTTCTTCTTCCAACAGTAACACAAATCTTGGTAGTACCTATGTCTAACCCCACGACAATAGGAGACTCTTTTTCATTTGCTGCCATAGTGTTCATAATGTTTAATATTTGCTATTATTGATTATTTCTTTTCCTAATTTCCCCCCCCTTTAATTCACCTGTAACTTCATTCTTAATGAGTCCGGATGAATCCCTGGGTTACGTTCACAAACCAACTGCCCTTCATAATTTAAATAAACCGATTTATAGGTTTCAACCCCTGCTCTCGGTAATATTACGTCATAGAATATAAGCAATTTTTCGAACTTTTTCTCCAAATCTTGGCCATTTCCTATAACTATTTTTTGGTTCCCCATTCTAGGAACTAATTCTATTTCATCATTAGAATTTACATACAATTGAGTGATCTGATAACTCCAAACACTATCGTGATGTACATACTTCGCTATATCAAAAAGATCCTGTAATTGGACGGTCTGAATAGTATCCAATACAGAAACTAAATCTTCTTTAATCTTTCCATTTGCAACTGGAACTTTTGGAACATATTGTAGAGAATATGGCATTTTTAACCCATCTTCATCTAAATAATATCCATTCCCCAATTCATTTATAATTCGGAGTACAGGTTTTCTTTGATCAATTGTAATTTTCAACAGACCATTTATATCCATGCTCACCGTCACATTTTTCACGTAAGGAATTTGTTCTAGATCTTTTTCTATTTGATGAATAGGTAAAGTTTCTAAAGTTCTTCCCACGAGCGTTCCGTGATTCTGAATAATTAGCTTTTCAATATTTTGTTGATCAACAAAACTGTCTTCCCCTCTCACTATAATTTTCAAATCTTGACATGCATATTCACTACTTTTTACTTGTACCACATTCATGAGCATAACGATTCCCACAATTGATCCAAGAAGAAAAATTGTATAGAATACAGCAGTCCAATTAATATGTGGTTTTTTAAATTTCATTGAATAAAGTACGTAATGGTTCAATTAACCTGTCAATATTTCCAGCACCCACAGTTAATAATAATTCGGGTTTTTCTTTTGTTACTTTTTCTAAAACTTCTTCTTCTGTTAATAATATTTTATTGTTGTTAGTACACATTTTCAACAACTCTTCGCTCGAAATACCGGGTATAGGAAGTTCTCTAGCAGGGTAAACATCCATTAACCATAAGTTGTCTGCCATGGATAATACTTCAGCAAAACCATCCATAAAATCCCTAGTTCTCGTGTATAAATGGGGTTGAAAAACTAGAGTCGCTTTTTTGTCCGGATAAAGCATTTTAACCGAATTTAAAAAAGCTTTTATTTCTTGAGGATGATGAGCATAATCATCTATGTAAATGGATTGCTCCCCTCTAAAAATATACTCAAATCTTCTTTTAACTCCCTTGAAATTTTTAAGTGCTTTCTTAATTGCTTCACTTGAAATTCCCAATTCCCTAGCAACCCTGATAGCTGCTACGGCATTTTCTATATTATGTTTTCCAGGAATTCCCATCTGTATATGGGAGATTGTTCCTTCTTGATCAAAATAATCAAATACAAAATATCCGTCTTCAACTCGAATGTTATCTCCATAAACTGGAGATTTTTTATCCAAAGAATAGACTACATTTGATTCAAAAGGCAAACCATCATGTACAATTTTAAAACCATCTGGACGAACTTGGTTTAAAAATTGCCTCATCGCTATTTGAAGGTTTACATGAGTTCCATAGATGTCCAAATGATCGGCATCTGCAGAAGTCAAAATTGCGATTTGTGGATATAAGGTTAAAAATGACCTATCATATTCATCTGCCTCTACTACTACCCATTCACTATCGGAAATCAAAGTATTCGTGTTGTAATTGGAAGCTATTCCTCCAAGAAAAGCAGAACATCCAAAACCACTATCGGTTAAAAGATGAGCCACTAAGCTACTTGTAGTGGTTTTTCCATGAGTTCCAGCAATCGCAATGGTTTTTCTTGAAGAACTGATAATGCCTAATACTTCAGAACGTTTATGTAAAGTGACCCCTTTGTCTATAAAGTAGTTTTTTACCGCTAAATCCGAAGGAATTGCAGGCGTATAAATCACCAAGGACTTACCGTCTAATTTCAAGAATATTTCATCGATCAATAAAGTATCATCCACATAAAAAACAGGAATACCTTCTTGTACCAAGGCTTTTGTTAAAGGTGTTTCGGTTCTATCATATCCCGCAACTTGACAGCCCAAAGATTTGAAATAGCGAGCCAAGGCACTCATACCTATACCCCCTATTCCTATAAAAAACACATTTTCTATTTGGTCTAACTTTAACATTTCCTTATTTAACTAATTTCATTACTTCTTTTGCAATTATTTGGTCTGCATCCCACTTAGCTAATTTTTTGATAGCCACTCCCAATTCTTCCTTGCGCTGAGAATCATTTAAAATCTCTAAAGCAGTAGGAATTAAAGTTTCAACTGCATCCGCGTCTTTCACCATACAAGTTGCATTTTTATTAACCAGAGCTAAAGCATTCTGAGTTTGATGATCTTCTGCTACATTTGGGGAAGGAACTAAAATGGTTGCCTTTCCAATCACACAAAGTTCAGCAATGGTTCCTGCTCCAGCTCTGGAAATAATAAGATCAGCTATTGAATAAGCTAAATCCATGTTTTGGATGAAGGGAAAAAGACGAATAAAACCAATTCCATCTTTTTCAGATTTAAGGGTTTCTTGTATTGAATCATAATATAAAGAACCACACTGCCATATTATTTGCACCCCTGAGGCACGCAATTCTTTTAATGAATTTAAAACACTTTGATTCAATGTTTTGGCACCCAAGCTTCCGCCTGTAATTAAAATCGTAGGTTTTCCTCCATCCAAATTAAAAACCTCACTTGCTTCAGCTTTTTTATTTTCAATGGAAACCACTTCTTTACGAATTGGATTTCCTGTTAATAATATTCTATCACTCGGAAAAAACTTTTCCATCCCCTCGAATGCAACACAAATTTTCTCAGCCTTTTTACCCAAGTTTTTATTGGTTACTCCAGCATAAGAATTCTGCTCTTGGATTATGTATGGAATCCCTAATTGACTTGCTGCAATCAATAATGGTCCAGATGCATATCCTCCTACGCCCACTGCTACATCAGGTTTAAAGTCGCGAATTATCTTTCGAGCATCCGCTAAACTTTTCATTAACTTAAAAGGCAAAGACCAGTTCTTCCAAAGAGATTGTCTGTTGATGCCTTGAATATTTAATCCAATTATGGGGTAACCTGCAAGAGGTACTTTCTCCATTTCCATTCTGCCTTCTGCACCTACAAATAGAATTTCAGTATTTGAATCTATTTCCTTTAATGCATTAGCAATAGAAATAGCAGGGAATATATGCCCTCCTGTACCTCCACCACTTATGATAACTCTTGCTCCCATAACCAATGTTTAATTCAATTAATTTATTGGTGAAATTTCTCCAACCACAATCTTAGGCTGATTGCCCTTTGGAATTGGGTTTGAAGTTTCACTTGTATTTTTCATTTCTTCAATACTACGACTCACGCTTAAGATGATACCCAAAGCTATACTCGTAAATAAAATTGAAGTTCCTCCCATACTTACTAATGGCAAGGGAACACCGGTGACGGGACCCAAACCTACTGCGACTGCCATGTTACCTAAGGCTTGTAAGGTGAGACTAAATCCTAATCCAGCTGCTAGAAGAGCCCCAAATGCTTTAGGACTTAAGGTCACAATCCGTATACACCTAAACATCAAGAGGACATATAAGCTCAATAGAACAATAGCTCCGATTGCGCCATATTCTTCAATAATAATGGCAAAAATAAAATCTGAATAAGGGTGAGGCAATACGTTTCTTTGAGTACTATTACCAGGTCCCTTTCCAAATAATTCTCCTGTAGCAATGGCAATTTTTGCCTGATCAGCCTGGAAAGATTTATCCTTGTCAACTTCAGTCCCTTCATTCATTCCTATAAAAGTCTGAACGCGGGATATGTAGGTTTTCTTCCTAGGCCCTAAGAATAAAACCGCTACTAATAACACAAATACGCCTCCACAAACAAGAGCGATTTGTTTAATACTAATTCTACCAATAATTAACAGCAATACGCTCACGCAAAATAGCAAGAGTGCTGTTGATAAGTTGGCTGGAGCGATTAGGATAAAAACCCCACATACAGCCCCCATAATGGGTAAAAAAGATTTCTTGACGTCTTTAATATTTTCTTGTTTCCGGGTCAGAGTACGTGCTAAAAAAGTAATAAGCGCCAATTTAGCCAAATCGGAAGTCTGGAAGGTCAAATTAATTCCAGGAATAGTAACCCATCTGCTTGCTTCATTTATCGTATTTCCAAAAAACAAAGTATAAATCAGTAAAGGTATAGTGATGGCCATTAAGATTTTGGAAATTCCAGCGTACCATTTATAATCTAATAAATGAGAAACATAGGTCAACCCAAATCCCGCTACAATAAGGAGCGTATGTTTTATTAAATAAAATTCTGTTCCTTTTCCTTCTTTATAAGCTAATGTACCAATAGAGCTATAAACAGCCAAAACAGACCAAAACGATAGAATGATTATGATAATCCATAACCATTTATCTCCTTTCAATTTTGAAAAAATACTTTCCATCATACTTGAATTTTAATCTGTTTTTAATGCTTTTACAATTCCATTACTGCCTGCTTGAATTGATCACCACGATCTTCGTAATTCTTGAACCAATCGAAACTTGCGCATGCAGGCGACAATAAAACCGTATCTCCTTTTGATGCTAAATTGGAAGCTAATTCCACAGCATCTTTCATACTGCTACTGTTCATGATGATATCAACGGTATCTTCAAATGATTCATGAATTCTGGAATTATCTTTTCCAATGCAAATAATTCCTTTTACTTTGGTTTTGACTAAATCTGTCAACATAGAATAGTCATTACCTTTATCTACCCCTCCCATTATCAACACGATTTCCTCTGGAAAACTTTCTAATGCATACCAAACCGAGTTTACGTTGGTCGCTTTTGAGTCATTGATATAATTAACTCCTGCAATACATGCTACAAATTCTAATCTATGAGGAATATTTTGGTATGAACCCATGCTTTCCTTCATAGTAGCATTTCTCAACTCTTGTACTTTTGCTACAAGGCCAGATGCCATGTTATTATATACATTATGTTTTCCCTGCAATGATAATTCGTCTATATTCATCTTAAATTCTTCTCTATTGGGTATATTAATAACTAATTCTTTTTCTTCGTTTTGATAAGCTCCATGCTCTACCGTTTGTAAAATAGAAAATGGAAGTATCTGAGATTTTACCTCAATGTTGTTTAATCCTTCTTGAATATTTGGATCATCTAAACAATAAATAAACACATCATTTGCTGTCTGATTGCGTGTTATTTTCATTTTAGACGCTATGTATTTATCCATAGAATAATCATAACGATCCAAGTGATCCGGTGTAATGTTTAGTAAAACAGCTATGTCTGATTTGAAATATTTCATATCATCTAACATAAAACTGCTTATCTCCAACACATATAAATCAAAGTCCTCTTTTGCCACCTGCAAAGCAAAACTATTTCCAATATTGCCTGCTAAGCCTACGTTCAGACCTGCATCTTTTAAAATCGTGTAGGTCAACATACTGGTGGTAGATTTACCATTTGAGCCTGTAATACCTATAATTTTAGCTGAGGTATATTGAGCAGCAAATTCAATCTCTCCAATAATGATTTTTCCAGCATCATAAAGGGCTCTAATCATAGGAACCG
>Ga0079224_100015627_pt1 | contig 10635 bp, 9 predicted proteins | sample Stecom2015_FD_80414 | JGI IMG/M metagenome (GOLD analysis project Ga0079224, IMG submission 80414) | Agricultural soil microbial communities from Utah to study Nitrogen management - Steer compost 2015 | ecosystem: Environmental > Terrestrial > Soil > Agricultural land | place: USA: Utah...
CCGGCTCCGGCGGCGGCGCCGCGCGCGCGGTCGCCGCGGCCGCCGACCCCGGGCCAGCGGCGCCGGGCGACTGGCCGGAGGCGCACCTCCTCGACGGCGTCGACCTCGCCGTCGACCAGCGCTACGAGGCCGACCGGCTGCGGGTGCTCGCCGTCGTCGCTCGCGATCCGTCGGCGGTGCGCGCCAGCGTGGCGCGCGCGCGCCGCGACTTCGCCGCCTACCTCGCCTCGCAGGGCGTCGCCGAGCGGCCGGAGCCGTACCCGCTCAACGTGGTGATCGTGCCCGCTCGCCTCATGTGCGATGACCGCGTCTACGAGAGCGGCGCCGCTCCCGCCGACTGCGCGACCCGCGACTTCTGGTACCGCCCGCGCGAGCGCACCCTGTACCTGCCGGACGACGCCGCCGCGCTCGAGGCGCGGCTGGCCTTCGCCATCGCCGTGGGCACCTGCCTGCACGGCGAGGTGCCCGGCTGCGACGCCATGGCGGTGCAGTTCAGCGAGACCCTCGCGCGCGAGTGAGCCTCGCCGGCGCCGCGATTTCCCGGGCCACCCTTTGACACTGCTTCCGTGCCCCTTCGATAATCGCGGCACGCCGGTCGTGCGCCGGCGGCAGGAGGAGACATGTCTCGGCCAGTCATCGGGGGTCTGGTAGCGGCCATCATCGCGATTCTCACCGCGGTCGCGTACCTCGTGACCACCTCGAGCCTCGAGGATCGGATCGAGAAGGACGTCCGGCTGCGGGTCGCCAAGGCCCAGGAGCTCCTGATCCAGAACTCCTCGCTCGAGATGCTCGGCCTGCTCAAGCGCACCGAGGCGCTGGCGCGGGACGCCAACCTGCTCAAGGCGCTGGTCGGCGGCACCGGGCCCAACCCGCGGCTGGCCGAGTCGGCGTTCCAGCGCTTCCGCGCCAGCCTGTCGCCGGGCGAGGCGCGCCCCGACATCATGGCGCTGACCGACGAGAACGGGCGCCTGGTGGCGCTGGTCAGCGGTGACCAGGCGGTCGGCAACCTCATCCCCGACGCCTACATCAAGGACGGCAAGGTCAAGTACCCGGGCCTCCTGCGCGCGGTCGAGCAGCGGCAGATCACCAGCGAGGTGTGGGACTACGAGAACCTGGGCCCGATGAAGGTCGGCGTCGCGCCGATCTACGACCCGGAGATCGACAACACGGTCGGCGCGCTGATCCTCGCCTACGCGATGAGCGCGGTGGAGGCCAAGGAGCAGCAGAAGCTGCTCGGCACCGACGTCGCCTACTTCTTCGGCCAGCGAGTGTCGGCGACCAGCTTCGGCAGCAAGGGCAAGGCCGGCGCGCTCAAGTCGGCGCTGTTCTCCGGCGGCGAGGGCGGCAAGGGGCTGGCCGAGGCGGCGCTGGCCTCCGAGAGCGGGCTGACCGACGTGGTCGAGGTGGAGATCGACGGCGACCAGTACTGGGCGACCGCCGGGCGCATCCCGCGCTTCTCGACCCAGCCGTTCCCGGACGACTACCCGGCGGCGCCGGCCGGCGCGATGGTCATGATGTCGCTCAGCGAGGCGATGGAGCCGCTCGGCAGCGTCAAGATCGCCATCTTCGTGCTCGGCCTCGGCGCCATCGTGGTGGCGCTGCTCGGCATCTTCATCACCTCGCGCCGCATCCTGCAGCCGCTCGACGAGATCGAGACCGGCGTCAACGACATCATCAACGGCAACCTCGAGCGCACCTTCCGCCCGGTCGGCTCCGACCTCGACGGCCTGGCCAACGCGCTCAACGTGATGCTGGCGCGCCTGCTCGGCCGGCCGGAGCCGGGCGAGGAGGAGTACGACGACGAGGGCAACGTCATCCGCTCCGGCACCCTCCGGGTCGACACCGAGGGCCTGTCGGAGAAGGACGCCGAGGCGGTCAAGCTCGCCGCCGAGCCGGAGCCGGCCTACCTGCGCCGCGTGTTCGACGAGTACGTCGCCGCCCGCAACGCCTCCGGCGAGGGCAACCAGGGCGTCGACTACGACAGCTTCGTCGCCAAGCTGCGCCAGAACGAGACCGTGCTGCGCGGCAAGTACCAGTGCCGCGCGGTCCGCTTCAAGGTGGTCACCAAGGACGGCAAGGTGACCCTGAAGCCGGTCCCGATCGTCTGAGATGTAAAGCGCCGGGCGAGATGTACTAAGCTCCGCGCATGTCCGCGGTGCGCACCGGGCTCGAGCGACTGCTGGCCGGCGACGGGCCGGATCTGCGCGGCCGCCGCCTCGGCCTCATCGCCAACCCGACCTCGGTCGACCGCGAGCTGCGCCACTCGATCGACCTTCTGCGCGCCGCCGGGCTCGAGCTGGTGGCGCTTTTCGGCCCGGAGCACGGCCTGCGCGGCGACGCCCAGGACATGATCGCCGTCGACCAGGCGCGCGACCGCCGCACCGGCCTGCCGGTCTACAGCCTGTACGGCCACGACGAGGCGTCGCTGGCGCCGCGCCCGGACGAGCTCGCCGGGCTCGACGCGGTCCTGTTCGACATCCAGGACGTCGGCGCCCGCTACTACACCTACGTCTGGACCCTCGCCCTGGCCATGCGCGCCTGCGCCCGCGCCGGCGTCTCGGTGATCGTGCTCGATCGGCCCAACCCGATCGGCGGCGAGCTGGTCGAGGGCGGCGCCATCGCGCCGGGCTACGAGTCGTTCGTCGGCCTGGTGTCGCTGCCCAACCGCCACGGCATGACCGCCGGCGAGATCGCCCGCCTGGTCCTCGCGCGCGAGCGGCTCGATCTCGACCTCGCGATCGTCCCGATGGACGGCTGGTCGCGCGCCATGCGCTACGCCGACACCGGGCTGCCCTGGGTGCTGCCGTCCCCCAACATGCCGACCGAGGACACCGCGCTGGTCTACCCCGGCATGTGCCTGATCGAGGGGACCGAGCTCAGCGAGGCGCGCGGCACCACCCGGCCGTTCGAGATGGCCGGCGCGCCGTTCATCGACGGCGAGGCGCTGGCCGCCGCGCTCGAGGCGGAGCACCTGCCGGGCGCGCGCTTCCGGCCGCTCGTCTTCACCCCGCAGTTCCAGAAGCACGCGGGCGCCGCCTGCGGCGGCGTCCAGATCCACGTCACCGATCGGCGCGCGTTCCGCCCCTACCTGACCGGCGTCGCCTTCCTGCGCGCGGTGCGGTCGCTGTGGCCGGCCGAGCTCGCCTGGCGCACGCGCGCCTACGAGTTCGTCGATCGCATCCCGGCGATCGATCTCCTGTGCGGCTCACCGGCGGTGCGCGAGGGGATCGACGCCGGCGCCTCCCTGGCCGACCCGGCCGCCACCTGGGCCGACGCCGAGCGCGCCTTCTGCGACGAGCGGCGCGCCTACCTCCTCTACTCATGAGCGGGCGCACCGTCGCGCTGTTCGGCGGCAGCTTCAACCCGCCGCACCTGGCGCACCAGATGGTGTGCCTGGTGGTGCTCGAGACCGAGCCGGTCGACCAGGTCTGGATGATCCCGACCCACCGGCACGCCTTCGGCAAGGAGCTGGCGCCCTACGACGACCGGGTCGAGATGTGCCGGCGCGCCGCGGCGGTGTTCGGCGGCCGCGTCGCGGTGTCGACCATCGAGGGCGAGCTGGGCCGCGGCGGCGCCGAGAGCCGCACGCTGCACACGGTGGAGGCGCTTCGCGCCCGCCACCCGGACACCGGCTTCCGCCTGGTGGTCGGCGAGGACATCCTGGCGGAGAAGGACAGCTGGTACCGCTGGGACGATCTGGTCGCGCTGGCGCCGCTCATCGTGGTGGGCAGGCACTCGGAAAACCGCGCGCAAGAGGCCGCCGGCGAGCGGATTGCGCTGCCCGCCATCTCCTCCACCGAGGTGAGGGCGCGCCTGGGGCGCGGCGAGAGCGCCCTGCCACTGGTGCCGCGCGCGGTTATGGACTATATCGCCGGGCGAGGTCTGTACAGGTGACGTCCCGGACTCCAAACGTCTTCGTCGTCGGCGCCGGCCCGGTCGCGACCGCGATCGCCGGCGCGCTGCGGCTCGGCGGCGTGCCGGTGCTCGGTCTGTGGGCGCGCACGCCGGCGCGGGCGCGCGCGGCCGGCGCGGTCGCGGGCGTCGCCGCCTACTCGGCGGCGCCGCCGGACCTGCTGCTCGAGGCTGACGTGGTGATCCTGGCGGTGCGCGACGAGGCGATCGGCGAGGTCGCGCGCACGCTGGTCGCCACCGGCCTGGTCAACCGCCACCACGCGCTCATCCACTGCTCCGGCGCCATCTCGGCGGCCGAGGCGCTCGCGCCGGTCGCCGGCCAGGTCGGCGGGATCGCCATGATGCACCCGCTGCGCGCCATCCCGGACGGCCGCGCCGCCATGCGCGACATGCAGGGCACCGTGTTCGGCGTCGAGGGCGACGAGCGCGGCCGGCGCGACGCCATGGCGCTCATCGCCGCCATCGGCGGGCGCGCGCTCGAGCTCGGCGGCGCCCGGGTGGCGGCGTACCACGCGGCCGCCGCGGTCGCCTCCAACTACCTCGTCGTGCTCATGGCGGCGGCCGCCGATCTGTTCGCCGCGGTCGGCATCCCGCGCGAGCAGGCGATGGAGGCGCTGGTGCCGCTGGCCCAGGGCACCCTCGGCAACCTGCGCGAGCGCGGGCCGGAGGCGGCGCTGACCGGGCCGATCCGCCGCGGCGACCGCGCCACGATCGAGCGCCACCTGGCGGCGCTGGCCGACCATCCGGACCTCGCCGAGCTGTACCGCTCGCTCGGCCGCCGCGCCGTGGAGATGGCCCGCCGCGCGCCGGATCCGGCGCCGGCCGGCGATCTCGACGCCATCGACGCGCTGCTCGCCGGCGAGCCGGACACCGGCGCCGCGCCGGCGCTCCGCGCGCGACGCCGCTAGGCGCCGGCGCTCGCCGGTGCGACATCGGCGGGCGCATCCCACGTTGCGAGGGCATGCATAAGCGCCCTACGATAGCCGTCTACGCGTATCGCACGCTCACGCGAGGAGGACGGCTTGCTCCACACGACGAGGTCATCCGCACTGCGCCGCGCTGCCCTGGCGGGCGCGGTCCTGGCCCTCTCCCTCGGCCTGTCCGGCCGGGCGGAGGCGCGAAACCCGGAGGACGTGTTCCGCGGCCAGATCATCACCAGCAAGAAGCGCATCCCGACCTCGGCCAAGAGCAAGCGCGCCTACATCGCCACCCTCAAGAAGCTGAAGACCACCCGCTTCATGGAGGACAGGAAGAAGAAGGCGTGGAAGATCTACTACACCGCCTTCTTCCGGCGCCCGCTGCCCAGCCTCGAGGTGACCGTCAAGATCTACGACATCTCCTCCGGCGCCAAGCACCTGCTCACCAGCTTCGAGCAGTACATGGACAAGCGCGGCGCCCGCAGCATCACCTCGCACGTCACCCTCGACCGCGAGGACTTCGGCGTCAACAAGCGGCTCATGATGACCATGGAGAGCCGCGGCGTGGTCCTCGCGGCCACCCGGTTCGCCATCCTCGGCGAGGCGGAGAAGTACTCCGGTCAGGTGGACTTCACCGAGGAAGAGGCGGCCCGCGGCACCGACGACTAGCGCTCGCCGCCGCCGCGCGCCGGCCGGGGCGGAGTTCTCGTTGATCTGATCGGCCGTTTGGGGTACCACCGGCGCAACCGGGGGTGAGCCCATGTCCTACCTGTCTGCCCTGCGGCGCAGCGCCGGCCCGGTGGCCGCCTGCGTCGCGCTGTTCCTGGCGGCGCCCAGCGCAGCCTCCGCCGGCGACGACCCGCCGGCCCGCGCGCGCGCCCGCCGCGCCGGCAAGAAGGTGTCCCCCGCGGTCACCGACGCCATGAACCGCCTGGTCGGCGGCGACGTCGCCGACGCCGTGCGCGCCGCGTCGCTGCTCGGCGGCGACCGCAGCGCCGCCAGCCTGCAGGCGCTGATCGACGGCCTGTCCACCGGCCTGCACCCGGAGGTCGCCGCCGCCGCCCTCGAGGCGCTCGCGAAGCGCCGCAGCGCATCCGCCCTGCCGGTCCTCGAGCTGTACGCCCGCCACCGCAGCTCGGCGGTGCGCGTCCGCGCGCTCGCGGCGATCGCCGCGCTCGACGATCGCCGCGCCGACCGGCTGCTCATCGCCGCGCTCCGCGACGGCGACCGCGAGGTGCGCGCCGCCGCCGCCCAGGGGCTCGCCGCGCGCAACGCGCGCGCCGGCGTCGAGCCGCTCATGGCGCTCCTGGTGAAGGGGGACGAGGCGGCGGCGCTGGCGCTGGCCGCGCTGGCCGACACCGAGGTGGCCCGCGCGGTGGCCGAGACGATCGGCCGCGCGCCGGACGCCGCGGTCGCCCGCTGCCTCGGCGCCATCCTGTCGCGGCCGACCTTCAAGCCGGACAGCGCCCGCCTCGAGGTGGTGCGCGCGCTCGGCCGGGTGCCCGGCGACGAGGCGCTCGAGGAGCTCACCCACTACGTCGGCTCGATCCCGGAGCGGCCGCCGCGCGCCTCGCGCGCCGAGGCGGAGAAGCTCATCGACGCCCGCCTGACGGGGGTGAAGTGATGGCCGCGCGCCTGGCCCTCGCCTGCGCCATCGCCACCGCCGCCGCCGCGTGCGGCGGCTCGAGCGCCTTCCGGCTCACCGCGGTCGACAACGACCCGGCCCGCCTCGAGGCCGCCTTCGCCCGCATGGCGCCGCCCGCGCCCGGTCCGAGGAACCAGACCGGCCGCCCGCTGGCGTTCCTGGTCACCGGCACCACGCCGCGCGCGCTGGTCGCCTTCGACCTCGAGCGCAAGGCGGAGCTGTGGCGGGTCAGCGCCGAGGTCAGCTCCAAGGTGGTGGTCGGGCGCTCCTTCGTCGCCCACGGCGAGGGGGACGCGCTGGTCGGCCGCGACCTGGCGTCCGGCGCCGTGCTCTGGCGCACCTCGCCCGGCGGGCGTCTGGTCGGCGCCGCCGCCGACCAGGACCGCGTGTTCTGCACGGTCGAGGCGGGCTCCGGACGCTGGGATCTGGTCGCCCTCGACGGCCGCTCCGGCGACGAGCTGTGGCGCGAGGAGTCGCCCGGCGCCCTCGGCGCGCCGCCCGCCCTCGGCGGGCTGGTCTTCAGCCCGTTCCTCCACCAGTGGCTGGCGGTGCTCGACGCCGCCACCGGCGAGCCGCTCGCCCGCATCCGCGGCATCGACGAGGCGATCACCTTCGTGCGCGCGGACGGGGACCGGGTCTTCTTCGGCTCCGCCTCCGGCGTCTACCTGCTCGACCGCCGCGCCGCCTCCGGCAAGCGCGCCCAGTCGACCTACGGCGCCGCCGCGCTTCCGGACGAGTTCGTGCGCGTCCACTACGGCCCCGACGCCTTCGACCCGGTGCAGGCCGGCTACACCGCCTACGACCGCAACCGCGTCCTGTGGCGCGCGCGGCCGGAGGGCGGGGCGCTCCGCTTCGAGGGCGACCGCGTGGTGGTCCACACCTTCCGCTTCTTCTTCGGCTTCGACGCCGCCTCCGGCGCGCTGGCCTGGGCCTACAGCCACCCGCGGGTGGACGCGATCGGCTCGGCCCACCTCGGCCCGGTGATCGGCTTCGCCGCCGCCAGCGGCGGGCTCGGCGCGCTCGACCCGGCCACCGGGCGCCCGGTCTACCAGGCGCGCGTGCGCGGCCCGCTGGTCGGCGTCACCTTCGACGCCGCCGGCTGGTCGCCGCGCGAGCAGGTCGGCGGGGAGGCGCCCGGCACCGCCGCGGAGCTCGCCGCCATCACGAACGACCGCGACGCCCGCTTCGAGGACGTCAAGCAGTTCGCCGTCGCCGCGCTCGGCGCCCAGAAGGGCGAGACCGCGGTGCGCGACCTCGTCGCCCTGGTGCAGGACGAGGACGGCTCGCCGGCGCTGCGCGACGCCGCCGCGCAGGCGCTCGCCGCGCGGGGCGAGCCGGCCGCGCTGCCGGCGCTGATCGCCGCCCTCGAGGTCCGCCACGACTACCTTGCCGGCACCCGGCCGCGCGCGGTCGGCGCCCTTTCCCGCGCCGTCGCCGCGCTCGGCCGCGCCGAGCTCGCCGCGGCCGATCGCGGGCGCGCCGTCGCCGCGCTCGTCGCCCACCTCCGCGCGCCGGAGACGCCGGAGGCGGACCTCGACGGCATCGTCGCGGCGCTCGCCGCGATCGGCGGCGGCGCCGAGGTCGAGCCGCTCCGCGCCTTCGTGCTCCTCTACCGGACCGACCCGGCGTTCGCGAGCGACGCCGGCGCGGTCGGGCGCGCCCTCTCGGCGCTCGCCGCCGCCGGCGAGGCCGGGGTCGAGCTGGTCCGCTTCGTCGCGGGCGACCCGCGCACCCAGCCGGCGGTGAAGGAGGTCGCCGCGCGCGCCCTCCCACAGGAGCCCACCGGGGAGCAGGACGCCGCCGCACCGGATCCGGACGCCGCCACCGGCGCACCGCCGGCCGGCTCGGGCGGCCCGCCGGCCCCGGGTGCGCCGCGGTGAATCTGCCGGCCGGGTCTGGAACCGCCCCGCCCGCGCCCTGCACAATGGAGCTTCTTGCCCGGCCGGAGGTTCAGGATCCTGGTCTGCCGCGGTCCGGAATGCGGAGAGCGGCGCGGCTCGAGCGTGCTCCGCGACGAGCTGGTGGAGGTCCTCGCCCGACGCGGGCTCACCGAGGAGGTCGACCTCGGCTGGCAGAGCTGCTTCGGCCGCTGCACCCAGGGACCCAACGTGCTGGTGCAGGAGCTGGCCGCGCCGCGCCCCGGTGAACGGCAGTTCACGCTGGCCACCATGCCGCGCGGCCGCGCCGGTCGGTCGGCCCTCTACAACCACGTGACGGTCGCCGATGTGGAGGAGATCATCGTGCAGCACCTTCAGCGCGACCGTCCGGTTTCGCGCCTCATCGAGCCACCGGCCCGTTCGGCCGCGAGCTACAATGCGTCGGCGCTGTCAGCCGCTGCGCGCGCGCGCGGCGGGACCGGCGGCGAGGGAGAGTCCTGATGCAGCGATTGGTCGTGATCCTGGCCGCGTCGGCGGCCGCCACCTTGCCCGCGTGCAAGGGGAAGACGAAGTACAAGGACAGCCCGGAGACGGTGCAGAAGCTGAGCGATTGCCAGGAGAACCTCGAGGAGAAGCAGACGTACATCGCCACCCTCGAGAAGCGGCTCGCCGAGCTGGAGGGGCAGGGGGACGCGGTCGTCGTGAACATCGAGGGGGAGGCGCTTCAGATCTCCGGCAAGGGCCCCAACGAGCGGTCCGGCTCGCCGACCGGCACGGCGGACGACGCCAAGCTGTACGAGGCGTTCGTCGCCGCGCTCGAGCGGTCCCGCGGCTCCATCCAGAAGTGCTACCAGAACGCGCTCAAGAACAACTCCACCCTGCAGGCGCGCTCGGTCACGCTCAACATCCAGGTGGCCTACCGCACCAGCGGCCAGGTGTCCGGCGCCACCTTCAACCCGCGCATCGACGAGAGCTTCGACCGCTGCATGGACGCGGTCGCCCGCCGCTGGGTGCTGCCGTCCATGCCGCGGGCGGTGGCGTTCAACTACAAGCAGACGCTCACCCCGCAGTGACCGGGGCCGCCCCCGCCCGGGCGCGCGCGGCCGGCGATTCTATGGGGCCGGGCCGCCCGCTCGGGTAAGCTGAGGGGGCGGGAGCGCCGCCGGGGCCCGGCCGGCGACACGTCATGAATCCGAAGAAGGCGGTCAAGGAGCTCGACAAGCAGCTCCGCAAGGACCCGAACAACCTGGTCCTGCGCGTGCGGCTGGCCGGCGCCCACTTCCAGGCCGGCAACGTCGCCCAGGCGATCGAGATCTACCGCAGCGTGGCGCTGGCCTACCTGCAGCAGGGCCGCATCGACCAGGCGATCGCGGTCTGCCAGAGCCTGCTCGAGATCGCCCCGGATCACCAGGACACCCGCGCGCTCCTGGCCGACCTCGACGCCCGCAAGGCGGCCCAGAGCCAGCAGATGGCCGCCCTGGCGGCGGCGCAGGCCGCCGCCGCGTCCGCGGCGGAGCCGGCGCCGCGCCGGCGGCCGGCCCGGCCGAGCGGCTTCGAGACCGACGCCTTCACCCCCGGCAGCGAGCCGGAGCTGTTCAGCCGCTCGCGCGTGCGGCGGATCGAGTCGCGCCCGCCGGACCCCGGGACCGGCAGCCACACCGGGCTCACCGGGCGGACGCCGGCCAACCCGACGCCGACGCCGCAGACGCCGACCTCGCCGATCGCCCGCCGCCTGCCGCTCAAGCGGGACAGCCTGCTCGACACGCCGCTGCCCGGCTCGGTGCGCCGGCGCCCGGGCGAGTCCGGGCCGCAGCCGCGACCGGGCCCGCGCCCGAGCGAGCCGCCGCCCCTGACCGGCCACGTGCAGATCGGCGGGCGCCCGGCCGGGACGCCGGATCCGGAGGAGGAGGCGCCGACCCGGGTCGCCGATCGCTGGGCGATGCCGGTGCGGGCGCGGCCGACCACCCTGCGGCGCGACTCGTGGGTGGGGACGACCGGCTCGCACGGCAGCTCGAGCCGCCCGCGCCTGCGCGGCGACCACTCCACCGGCGAGCCGTCCACCGGCGCGCGCACGCCGCCGCGCCTGCGCGAGGGCAGCACCATCACCCGCGCCGACCCGGTCCGCTCGCGCGTGCCGCACGACTCCGGCTCCGGCCGCAGCCGCCTGCCGGGCGACTCGATCGACGACTTCTACACCGACCCGCGCGGCTCCGGCGCGCCGGGCAGCCGGCGGACCCTGCGCGGGGCGGCGCCGGTGCCGGCGCCGACGCAGACGCCCACGCCG